>VOFK01002148.1_pt1 | contig 32237 bp, 67 predicted proteins | sample 5384121 | NCBI WGS metagenome assembly VOFK01 (sample SAMN12384730, study PRJNA508395) | human gut metagenome | isolation source: healthy gut J | host: Homo sapiens | reverse complement strand
TCATTGTACTTCGTTCGGTTACGTAGCGTATTGTGCTGTGGCGCTTTCAGTTCTATGCAGAGCAGGAACTTTCCAGTTTGCTCATCCTGCCGGAGTAAAGACAGCGATATTGCGTCCATTGCGCCCACCGAACGGTAAGCCTGTGCCCACCGGCGTGATGATCTACGGTCATATGCCGCTGATGCTCACCCGCGCTTGCCCGCTGCAAAATATCCATGACTGTGCCCACTGCGATAAGACCGGCGTGCTGACCGACCGCAAGGCCAAAAAGTTCCCGGTGCGGTGCGGCCTTGAGGTGCGCACCATCTATAACCCGGTGCCCATCTACATGGGTGATAAGCCCGGCACTGGCGGTGGACTATGGCGGGCTTACTTTACGCTGGAATCCCGCGAGGAAGCGGCGCAGATCTTGGACAGCATCCAGCACCCACGCCCCCTTTGAGGCGATTTTACCCGCGGTCTGTATTTTTAAGGGTACAAACTGACAAAACACCGGAAGTGCCCCAAGCTTTGCCTGTGAAAAAGAAAACGAAACGAGGTTATACGATGGAACCCATCACTGTAAAATATAAGGTACTGGATGCCCGGGCAAAAGTGCCCACGCCTATGCCACCCCCCGGCGCAGCTGCCGCTGACCTGTGCGCTGTTGCTGGACGCACCACCGACGACTGTTGCCCCCCATGGCGGGTGCTGGTGCCCACCGGCCTGCCATCGAGCTGCCCGGCGCCCATCGCTGGTGGCCGCCCGGCGCTTGTCCATCAAGCACGGCCTGGCCAGCCAAAGCGTGGTGGTGGACAGCGACTACCGCGGCGAGTTGAAGGTGCCCATGGTCAATCTGAGGTGCCGAGAGCTTATACCATTCAGCCGGCGAGCGGGTAGCGCAGCATCGCCCGGTGTACACCGCCGCCTTTGTGCCCGCCGGGGACAAATTTTTGAGGAAAAATAACCTCTTCGTCAATGCTTCCGCATTGCCGAAAGGGAAAATTTAGAAAGTAAACCGATTGATGAAAAAAAAGCTCTCCCCTTCCGGGAGAGCGGTCACCGCAGGTCGACTGAGAGGGTTTTATGAATCATTTGATCTTAGCTTCCGGCCCCGCAGACGGGAGCTGCCCCTGTACACCACCGATTTCACGGTCTGTGTCAGCGATTTTGATGAGAGCGCCGTCACTGCCCCCACCCGGCGGCGCAGCTGGTGGAGTTAACTGGCCATCGGCAAGTGCCTTGCAGTGGCAAAAACAGCACCCGGATGCCGTGGTCATCGGCTGCGACACCGTGGTGGACGTGGACGGCGCTGTTCGGCAAGCCCCATGACGCAGAGGATGCCAAGCTGGATGCTGCGCGCGCTCTCCGGCAAGACCATCAGGTGCACACCGGTGTGTGCATTGCAAAGGGGACAGGGCAGAGCATTTTGTGGACAGCCAGCCTGGGTGACCTTTTTTCCCGCTGGGGGAGGAAGAAATCGCGTTCTACACTGCTACCCCGGAGCCCTACGATAAGGCCGGTGCCTATGCCATTCAGGGGCGCGCAGCCCTGTGGCTGGACCGCATCGAGGGCGACTATTACACCATTATGGGGCTGCAGGTCAGCCGCAACGTACAGACGCTGGCGCATTTTTTGAGAAAAATGGAAAAATGATAGAAAAACTTGCCGAAACGCTTGAGAAATGGAGCACTTTGCGGCTATAATAGAACCGTGTTATTCTGCGCAGGAGGGACTGTTTGCAGCAGGCCGTCCGGCATTCTGGGATAGATTTAAGGAACGATCGTAAGGGAGATTTGGAACAATGAGTTTTCTGTCAAAGGACGTTGGCATTGATTTGGGTACTGCCAATACTCTGGTCTACATGAAGGGGGCAAGGGGCATCATCATGCGCGAGCCCTCGGTCGTGGCGGTGGACACCAAGACCGACGAGGGTGCGCTGCGTGGGCGGCGAGGCAAAGGCTGTCATCGGCCGTACCCCCGGCAGCATCGTGGCGGTGCGTCCCCCTGAAGGACGGCGTTATCGCCGATTTCGACATCACGGCCAATATGCTGGAGAACTTCCTCAAAAAGGCCTGCGGCAACAGCATGTTCCGTCCCGGGTGGTCATCTGCATTCCCTCCGGCGTTACCGAAGTGGAGCGCCGCGCTGTGCGAGGCTACCCTGAAGGCCGGCGCCCGTCAGGTGTCTGTCATTGAGGAGCCCATGGCAGCTGCCATCGGTGCAGGCCTGCCCATCAGCGAGCCCACCGGCAGCATGATCGTGGATATCGGCGGCGGCACGGCGGAGATCGCCGTCATCTCTCTGTAAAGGCGGCATCGTGGCTTCCCGCAGCGTGCGCATGGCCGGCGATATGTTCGATCAGGCCATCATCGCCTTCATCAAGCGCAAGTACAACCTGCTCATCGGCGAGCGCACCGCAGAGCAGATCAAAATCGAGATCGGCTCTGCCTATGCACTGGACCCGGAGCGACCATGGAGATCAAGGGCCGCAACCTTGTGAGACGGTCTGCCCAAGAACATCGTGGTGCACTCTGAGGATGTGCGCGGCGCGCTGCTGGAGTGTCTGGTCAAGATCACCACCGCCATCAAGGAGACGCTGGAGCGCACCCCGCCGGAACTGAGCGCAGATATCATCGACCGCGGCATCACCCCTGACCGGCGGCGGCGCTTTTGTTGCGCGGCCTGGATCAGCTGATCCAGAGCGAGACCGGCATTGATATGCATATTGCGGAGGACCCGCTGGACTGCGTGGCCAAAGGGTGCCGGTGCAGTGCTGGATCATGCGTGGATGTGCTGCATGACGTGCTGGACACCGATGGAGGACATATGTAAAGAGCAGCTCTCTGCGGAGAGTGTTGCTCAGAATGCGGAAAAAGTTTCAGACACAGCAGCTGTGCGTTTTCCGCTGCAAACACTGCATCTTGCGCGGATGGCACGGCTGTCCGCGCTTTTTCATGCAAAGGCCTGCGGTAGGGCGCGGGCATCCCGACAGGAGGGAAGCACCCTTTGAAAGATTTTTTTGATACCGGAAATTCAAGATCCTTGTGGCCGTGGCGGTGTTTCTGGTGGGCATCATGGCTCATGCCGGTGCCAACGGACGCCTGACCGCTGCCCCGCAGGAACTGCTGGGCGTGATCCTGACCCCCTTCCAGAAGGCGGGGGCTGTGGTCAGCGGCGGTGTGGGCGCGATGTGGGAAAAAAATATGCCAGCATCGACAAGGTCATGGAACAGAACGAGCAGCTGACGGCGGAAAACGCCGAGCTGCGTCAGCAGATGGTGGATTATGACCGCATCAAGGCTGAAAACGAGGCCTACAAGGCACTGGCCAACATTCAGGAAAAGAAACAGCAATGCCACCTATGTGTCCGGCTTTTTGTCATTGGCCGTGACCCGCTGGACGAGTTCGGCGGCTTCACGCTGGACAAAGGGCACCGCAGACGGCGTAGCGGTGAACGATGCGGTGGTCAGTGATCAGGGCTACCTGCTGGGCATGGTGGTGGAGGCTGAGCCCACCAGCTGCAAGGTGATGACCATTCTTCACCCCAACTTCAACGCGGCGGGCGTGGTATCACGCACCCGGGAAAACGGCATTCTGAACGGCAATACCACCTATGCAGCGGACGGCCTGTGCACCCCGACCAATCTGGAGCGCAGCACCGAGACCCATGCGGGGGATCAGGTCATCACCACCGGTTCTGGGCGGGGTGTTCCCCGGATCTTCTGGTGGGTACGGTGCAGGACGGTGCCGGAGACCAGCGGCAAATCCTCCATTGCGGTGGTGCGCCCGGTGCCGACCCCGCACCGCCAAGCACGTTTTTATCGTTACTGCGTACTAAGGAGGATACACTGCTATGGAATCTCGCCGCAGGCGCAGCCGCAGCCAGCTGCTGAAGTGGGGCTGTTATGTGCTGGCGCTGTTTGTGTGCGCCGCTTTGCAGACCACGCCCGGGCTGTTTCAGCTGGGGGAGGCAAAGCCGCTGCTGGTGCTGCCGCTGTGTCTGGCGGTGGCGGTATTTGAAGGAGAATTTGCCGGAGCACTGCTGGGCACGGTGGGCGGCCTTTTGTGGGATTGCACAGCCGGACGCACGGTAGGTATGCTGGCGCTGGAGCTGCTGCTGCTCTGCTTTTGCGGTATCGGTGCTGGTGCAGTTGTATCTGCAGGTGAACCCCGGCAATTTTGCCGCAGTAAAGCATCCGCAACGGCGCTGGTGGTGCTCTCGCTGGACTGGCTGTTTTTCTACTATATGCCGGGTTATACCGGCGCAGCGCTGCGGTATGTCACCTTTGTACTGCCCGGCGCGGCGCTGACCATCCGGCGGCGCTGCTGGCCTTCTGGCTGGTGCAGCGCATCCATGACGGGTTCAGGATCGACAATGGTGTGGTCTAGCCCGTAAAAAGGAGAACCAGATGAACGAAAATGAACGCAAGGTCGTGGTGCGGCGGATGCTGCTGCTCATCGCAGTGGCCTGCATCATCATGGGGCTGTACACCTTCCGGCTGATCTTTTTGCAGCTGGTCAATGGGGACGACTTTAAGGCAAAAGCCACCAACACCACGGATTATAAGTTTACGGTCACCGCTGCGCGCGGCGATATCGTGGACAGCACCGGCAAGCACATCGCTACCACCAGCACCGGTTATAATGTGGTGCTGAACAAGCTGCAGATGGGGGATCAGGATCTGGACACCATGCTGCAGCAGATCGTGGAGCTTTGCGCAAGAACGATGAAAAAAAATGGCTGGACACCCTGCTCATCAGCGAGCCGGATGCCGCCGGAAACTATACCTTTACGGACAGCGCCGACAGTGCCAGCGACCAGAAAACGCTGGCAGAACATGAAGGAGACGCTGGGTCTGCAACAGTACGCCACCGCCAACGATGTGATGGAGATGCTGGTGGAGAAAAACCAGCTGGAAAGTTTCTCACTGCCGTGGCGGCGGGTGCTGGCGGGCATCCATTACGAGATGGACCGACAGGCCTTTTCCAACGTAAATAACTTTGTTATGGCTGAAAACGTCAGTCAGGCGACGGGTGGCTACCATCAGGAGCATTCCCTCACGCTGCCGGGCGTGGAGATCGTGGAGACCAGCACCCGCAGCTATGAGCAGGGCGATATCCAATGCCCGCTGTGCTGGGGCGCGTGGGCAAAAATCACCGCCGAAAAGTGGAAGGTGACCGACGAAAACGGTCAGGTAACCTATCCGCTCAAGGAAAAAAGGCTATAACATGAACGATGTAATCGGCATCTCCGGCCTTGAGTCCGTGTACGAGGGATGAGCTGCGCGGCAAGGATGGTGTGGAGACCATCACCCGTAATTCGGACGGCGTGATCGTGGACACCAAGATCACCACCGTGCCGGAGCCGGGGCATACCGTGCAGTTGACCATCAACAGCGACTTTCAGCGGGCGGTGGACAAGGCCCTTGCCAATAACATCGATATGATCAACCGGGTGTACAACACCGGCGATATGAAAGCTGCCGCCTGCGCTGCGGTGGTGCTGGACGTAAGGACGGCAGCGTGCTGGCGGCTGCAAACTACCCCAGCTTTGACCAGAATCTGTACGCCACCAACTATTCCGAGTACAGCGCCGACCCCAGCCTGCCCCTGTTCAACCGGGCGCTGCAGGGCCTGTACACCCCCCGGCTCCACCTTTTGCCTGCGGTGGCGGTGGCAGCGCTGGACAGCGGCCTGATCAACCAGTACTCCACCGTCAACTGCACCGGCGTGTACACCTATTATAAGGACTACCACCCCGCTGCCCCGCCACGGCCACAGCGGCAACATTGACGTGGTCACTGCCATCAAGTGGAGCTGCAACATCTTCTTCTACGATGTGGGCCGCCGCCTGACCAGTGACGTCTACGACGCCTATGCCTACAAGCTGGGTCTGGCTCAGCGCACCGGCGTGGAGGTAAACGAGGCCGTGGGACGGCTGACCAAAAAGACAGACAAAAACTACATCTCATCGCTGGATATTCAGGCCGCCATCGGGCAGGGGCAACACGGTAGTAAGCCCCATCCAGCTGGCTACCTACGCCGCCACGCTGGCCAACAACGGTGTGCGCTACCGCACCCACTTCGTCAAGGCCATCCTCGACACGAATACCGGCGAGGTGATCCATGAGACCCAGCCCGAAGTGATGGATGTCATCGAGGGGGCAACGGCAACACCTTTGCGCGCTGGTGCGGCGGGGGCATGAAACTGGTGCCCAGTACCATCCCGGCAAGATCTCCAGCTACCCGATCGCCATTGCCTGCAAGACCGGCACCCCCAGCGCAGTGAGACCTACGCATCGGGAGCACTACCTGAACGCCATGATGATCGCTTATCTCCCGGCAGACGACCCGGAAATCGCCATCGGCATTACGGTGGAGTACGGCGGCTACGGTGCCCGCACCGGTGATCTGGTGGTGGATATCGCCAACGCCTATTTTTGCCATGAAGGACGGCACGCTGGAGGTGGACCCCTGATAGACCCGCGTACCGTGGTGCAGGAGGATGCCGCGGCATCGGATACCGCTGCCCAGACCGCCCCGGATGCTGCGAATGATGCACAGACCGATGGCCGCAGCCGCCGCAGAACCGCAGCAGACGACCGCGCCCGTAGGGATGACAGAGGAAGAAAAAGGGGTGATGGGACGATGCTTGCGCAGTAAAAAGCGCAGCTGCGTGCAAATTGCTGAACTTGAACGAAAATTTGAATATTGTGTCCAAAAACCTGTTGTAAATGAGTTGCGTTTGTGATATCATGTATAACAAAGGAAATTTATCAAGCGTTTTTATATACAAATGTTTCAATAGAGGAGAGATCTACAGATGACGATTGCCCTGATCGCGCATGACTCAAAAAAAGGAGCTGATGGTCCAGTTCTGCACGGCGTACTGCCGTATTCTGAGCCAGCATAAATTGGTGGCGACCGGCACTACCGGCAAACTGATTTCCGAGGCCACCGGCCTGCAGGTACAGCGTTTTTTCTGGCCGGTGTGCAGGGCGGCGACCAGCAAATCGCGGCGCGCATTGCCTGCAACGAGATAGACCTGCTGCTGTTCTTCCGGGACCCCATCAACGCTAAGCCCAGCGAGCCCAACGAAATGACGCTGCTGCGCCTGTGCGATGTGCACAATATCCCTCTGGCCACCAACATCGCCACTGCTGAAGTGCTCATCCACGGCTTGGAGCGCGGCGACCTCTGGATTGGCGCGATATCGTCCATCCCCAGAACTCCGCGTGCGCTGCGCCATATTCAGCGGAAACATTGATAATGCAAAATCGGGAACATCTGCGGATGTTTCCGATTTTTTCATTTCACGGAATGGGTCCGGAACTCAGACCGTTCCGTTCCGCAGGAAGCAAAAATCAGCAGATGCCGTGTGCCGCAGCGGCACATCAGCGGCGGAAAATCCGCCCGGAATTCGGGCAAAAATAGCAGCCGGGCCGAATATGGCCAGAGTGCAACGGAGGCTTGAAACCTTGTAAGGTTAAACTTTAAAATCCTCGGCCATCTCCGCCACGGCGGCTCTCAGCCGTGCAGCATTTTTTTTTCACGGCAGGCTGCAAGAATCGGCTGCACGCCGGTCGCGGGTGGGCAGACGGTGTATACGCCGTGCACCGGTCTCGTGGTGGCACGGTGGCGGTTGCCACTTGCATCCCAAGCTTGTCTGCAGCCGTCAGCAGGGCGGCAAACAGCGGCGTGCCGCCTTCGCCCAGAACGTCTGCGTCCTGCCCGGCCAGTGCTTCGGCGTTCAGCACGATGCACTCGATGCCAAGAGGCCTCTGCTGCCTTTTGTGGCGGCTTTCCGCCCACGGCGGTCTGTTCTCAGCTGCCAGCCGCACGGCAGCGCCCGCCACGGCAAAGCCTTGCTGCTGTAAAATGCGCACAGCTACGGCGCATTCTCTGCTGCCGTCCATCTGCACCAGAACCTTATCCTGACTCTCGTAGGTGTCGAACCCGTTGCCGGGCAAAAATGCGTCGCTCATGTTCCTTGCCTCCCGCCATGTGCTTTGCTTTGTGCTACGGCCAGCTGGTCGCAGCGTTCGTTCTCCGGGTGGCCTGCATGGCCCTTTACCCAGACATAGGTGATCTTGTGCCGGGCTTCCTGCTCCAGTGCCTGTGCCCATAAGTCCGGGTTCAGGGCAGGGGAGCCGTCGGCTTTTTTCCAGCCCCGGCGCTTCCAGCCCTTGGCCCAGCCTTTTTCCAGCCCGTTGATCACATACTGGCTGTCGGAGCACAGCCGTACCTCGCACGGCTCCTTTGAGCTGGCGCAGCGCTTCGATAAAGGCTGTCAGCTCCATGCGGTTGTTGGTGGTGCTGGCGTCGCCGCCGCTCAGTTCCTTTTTCGTACACCTTGCCGTCAAAGCGGTAGCGCAGCACCGCACCCCAGCCGCCCGGGCCGGGGTTGCCCTTGCAGGCGCCGTCGGTGTACACTTCGACCTGTTTCATGGGGTTCTCCTTCTAAAATGAGTTGCTTTTATTTAGCGCTATTTTCCGGCTTCTGTCAAGTGCGAATGTATATTCCGTGCCGGGCCAGCTTTGCCAAACCTTGAATTGACAAAAAACCCGGGAAATACTATACTATCGTAACAAAATGCGTATAGGGGCGCACCGCAGGCGTGCGCCCGGGCGTTCCAACAGAAAAAGCCACGGTCGCATCGAACAGATGGACTGGACTGGCTGCAAAACTTCTTGCGGAACGACCCGCGGTGCTGCAAAAACACGCTGAACGATAAATTCTATACGATGCATCAGACCGGAAGCCGATGCAGTTTTTGCAGGTGCTTCCCCATTCAACAGGACGGCTGTTCCCCCAAAAATGGGCGGCCTGCGTTTTGTGATTGAATTTTTTGGAGGTCAGAATGGCACAGGCAAAAGAAAATACCAATGGCTCCGCGCGCAGCAACAGCAACGCTCAGACCGGCGCATCGCCGCGCAGACGGGCAAAAGCGCCCCCGCACCACCCGCCGCCCTTATTATAACCGCGGCCCCGCCGCCCGCAGCAGCCCAAAGGCCGCGCGACCCCCATCCATATCTATCCGCTGGGCGGCCTCGGTGAAGTGGGCAAGAACATGACCGTTTACGAGTGCTGCGGCGATATGATCATCGTGGACTGCGGCCTCGTCTTCCCGGATAACGATATGTTCGGCGTCGATCTGGTCATCCCTGACTTCGCCTTTGTGGTGCAGAATAAGGATAAGATCAAGGGCCTGCTCATCACCCACGGCCACGAAGACCACATCGGCGCGCTCCCGTATCTGCTGCAGAAATTTGATCTGCCCATCTATGGCACCCGCCTGACCTGCGGTCTGATCCGCAACAAGCTGGAGGAGTTCGGTCTGGCAGGCAAGACCAAGTTCGTGGAGATCACCCCCCCGAAGCAGAAGATCAAACTGGGCTGCTTTACCGTGGAGCCCATCCATGTGAACCACTCCATCCCGGATTCTGTGGCCTTTGCCATCGACAGCCCCGCCGGTCACCATCATCCAGACCGGCGACTTCAAGATTGATTATACCCCGCTCGCTTGCGGCGTGACCGACCTGTCCACCCTTTCCGAGTACGGCCAGAAGGGCGTGCTGGCCCTGCTGAGCGACTCCACCAATTCCGAGCGTCCGGGCTTTACCGCCACCGAACAGAAGGTGGCCGCCGGTGTCCGCAACCTGTTTGCCCGTGCCCGGAACAAGCGCATCATCATTGCGACCTTTGCTTCCAATATCTACCGCGTCCAGCAGATCATCGATCTGGCCGTGGAGGATGGCCGCAAGGTGGGCATTCAGCGGCCGCAGCATGGTGAACAACACCGCCATGGCGCAGGAGCTGGGCTATATGCACATCCCGGAGGGGACGCTGATCAGCGTGGATGAGCTGAACCAGTATCCCCCGGAGCAGGTAGTGCTCATTACCACCGGCAGCCAGGGCGAACCCATGAGTGCCCTTTCCCGTATGGCTTCCTGCAGCCACCGTCAGGTGCGCGTCGGCCCCGGCGACTTCATCATCATCTCGGCCAATCCCATTCCCGGCAACGAGAAGAGCGTGACCAAGATCGTCAATGGTCTGCTGCGGCTGGGTGCCGATGTGATCTACGAGCGGATGTACGATGTGCATGTCTCCGGCCACGCCTGCCAGGAAGAGCAGAAACTCATGCTCACCCCTGACCAAGCCCAAGTACTTCCTGCCCGTGCACGGCGAGTATAAGCAGCTCAAAAAGCACGCCCTCACCGCTGCAAGTCTGGGCATCCCTACCAGCAACATTCTGATCGCCGAGGAACGGCTCCAACATCATCCCAGTCGCAGGACGAGATGAAGCTGGGTGAGCCGGTGACGGCGGGCGCAGTGATGGTGGACGGCCTCGGCGTGGGCGATGTGGGCAACGTCGTGCTGCGCGACCGCAAGCACCTCTCCGAGGACGGCCTTGTCATCATTGTGGCTACCGTGGACAGCAAGACCGGCAAGGTGCTGGCAGGCCCGGACCTTGTCAGCCGCGGCTTTGTCTATGTGCGGGAGAACGAGAGCCTGATGGACGGTGCACAGAGCATCGTCGAAAATGCGCTGGAACGCTGCGTGGATGAGCATGTGCGCGACTGGAACAGCGTCAAGACCCGCGTGCGGGAGGCGTTGAGCAGCTATATTTACCGGCGCACCAAGCGCAGCCCCATGATCCTGCCCATTCTGATGGAGATCTGATCCGGGCACGCCGCCGCAAAACGCGGCGGCGCGTCTGAGGAGGCAAAAAATTTGATGAAACAAAAACCAAGATGGACATTGGAGATGCTCGCCGCCAGTCTGGCCGTGCTGTGCGGCCTGTGGTGCTGCTGCTGCTGATCCAGCGGCCCACGGCATGGCCGGCGCTGGCTGGCTGGTGGTGCTGTGGGGCATAGGTTGTGGTGGTGCTGTTCCGCTGCCAGCTGCGCCGCTGGGTGGTGCGCTGGACAAGCGGCGGCACGTTTTGAAAAAATCCAAGACCCAGTTCAGTCTGGAGCCGCCTTTCCCAGCCGGCGGCGCTGCTCTCCGGCGAGACGGTGCTGTGGTACAACAATGCCGAGTTCCGCACCCGCCTGCTGGGCGGGCAGGATGTGCTGGCCAGCCGGGTGCAGAAGCTGCTGCCCGGGCTGGATCTGCAGCAGTGCCGCAAGCAAAGAGGGCCAGCTGCTGACCCTGGCGGACGGCTGTGGAGCGTGCACAGCTCCACGGTGCCCGGCGAAAGCCGAAAGCGTGACCCTGCTGGTGCTGAACGAGGGGAGACCGAGCTGCGCCGCAAAGTCGAGGCAGAGTACAAGGCCAGCCGTCCGGGGTATCTTGCCTTCCAGCTGGACGGCTACGACGATGTGTTCGGGGATCATGATGGACAGTGAGCGTGCCCGCCTTTTGGAAGGCATCAACCGGGTCCTGGAAGAGATGATCGGCCGGGGCAGCGGCTTTCCTGCGCCGTGTGGCCAGCGGCCGTTACATCGCAGTGGTGGAGGAGCGCCATCTGGAGCAGTTTGCCAAGCGCGGCTATGACGTGCTGGACAAGATCCGTGCCCTGGACCCCAGTGTGAACCTGTCGCTCTCCATCGGCATCGGTCGCGGGGCCAAGACCCTGCGGGAAGCGCAGGACATGGCCGTTCAGGCGCTGGATATGGCGCACGGGCGCGGCGGCGACCAAGCCGCCGAAATGACCCCGGACGGCTTTACGTTCTACGGCGGCGTCAGCCACGGCGTGGAAAGCGCAGCAAGGTGCGCAGCCGCATCGTGGCCGATCAGCTGGTCAAGCTGATCAAGGAGGCCGACCATGTGGTCATTATGGGTCCACCGCATGAGCGATCTGGATGCCATCGGCTCCGCCGAGGGCGTGCTGCGCATCTGCAAAATATGCGATGTCCCGGCGGTGATCGCGGTGCGGCGTGACGCTACCCTTGCGGGCAGTCCTGATCGATGCGCTGTGCAAGGCGGGGCAGAAGGACGACTTTATCGACCCGAAGGACGCACTGCCCATCATCTCCAAGCGCACCTTGTGCATCGTGGTGGATACATATCAGGTGGGCCTTGTGGAAAGCAAGGATATTCTGGAAAAATGCGGCAAGATAGCCGTGATCGACCACCACCGCAAGGGCGTGGGCTATATCGAGGACGCGGCGCTGGTCTGCCACGAGCCCTACTCCTCCTCGGCCAGTGAGCTGGTCACGGAGCTTTTTGCAGTATGTGGGCGACCGCGACGACAAGCCCAACCGTGTGGAAGCCGAGGGCCTTTTGCCGGCATCATGCTGGATACCCGCGATTTTAACCCCTGCACACCGGTGTGCGTACCTTTGTGAAAGCTGCCGCCGCGCTGCGCCGCTATGGTGCGGGGAGAGACGGAGCGGGTGCGCCAGCTGTTCGACGTGACGATGGTGGAGTACAACGCCAAGGCCGATCTGGTGGAAAAAGGCGCAGATGTACAAAAATTGTGCCATCTCCGTCAGCGGCGAGGTGGCACCGGAAGCCCGGGTGGCCATTGCGCAGGCTGCCAACGACCTGCTGAGCATTCAGGGCGTGGACGCCAGCTTTTGTGGCAGTGCAGGTGGGCAAGGCGTAAACGTCTCTGCCCGCAGCATGGGTGCCGTGAATGTGCAGGTGATCATGGAGTCGCTGGGCGGCGGCGGCCATCAGACCATGGCTGCGGCACAGCTCAAGCACATCACGCCGGAGGCAGCCCGTTGCCCGCATCGAGGGCGCCATCGACAAATACTACGCATCGCAGAAAAAGGGCGATGCCGGAAAATAAACCGGAAAAGAGGGAATAAAAACGCATGAAACAGTACGATTATCTTATCGTTGGCGCTGGCCTGTACGGCGCGGTATTTGCCCAGGAAGCCAAAAGGCAGGCAAAAAGTGCCTTCGTGATCGATAAGCGCGCCACATTGCAGGCAACATCTACCCCGAAGAGGTGGAGGGCATCAACGTCCACCGCTACGGCGCCCACATCTTCCACACCAACAACAAGGCGGTGTGGCAGTACGTCAACCGGTTCGCGGAGTTCAACCGCTACACCAACAGCCCGGTGGCCAACTACCACGGCGAGATCTGCAACATGCCCTTCAACATGAACACCTTCAACAAGATGTGGGGTGTTGTTACCCCCGCCGAGGCCAAGGCCAAGATCGAAGAGCAGAAGAAGGAAGCGGGCATTACCGACCCGCAGAACCTCTGGAAGAGCAGGCTATCAGCCTTGTGGGCACCGATATCTACGAGCTCATCAAGGGGCTACACTGGCAAAGCAGTGGGGCACGTCCCTGCACCGAGCTGCCCGCTTTTATCATCAAGCGCCTGCCCGTCCGCTTTACCTACGACAACAACTACTTCAACGCGCTGTATCAGGGCATCCCCGATGGCGGCTATACACCGCTATGGTGGAAAAAAAGATGCTGGACGGTATCGAGGTGCACCTGAACGTGGATTATCTGGCCGACCGCGATGCTGAACGCTCTGGCCGAGAAGGTGGTCTACACCGGCCCGGTAGATGCCTACTTCGGCTACCGTCTGGGTGCTTTGCAGTACCGCAGCGTCCGCTTTGAGACCGAGGTACTGGACACGGACAACTATCAGGGGAACGCGGTCGTGAACTACACCGATGCAGAGACCCCCTTTACCCGCATCATCGAGCATAAGCATTTTGCGTTCGGCACCCAGCCCAAGACCTTGATCAGCCGGGAGTACAGCGCCGAGTGGAAAAAAAGGGCGACGAGCCCTACTATCCGGTGAACGACGCGAAGAACGGCGCGCTGTACGCCGAGTACAAGAACTGGCCGATGCCGAGCCGGGCGTGATCTTCGGCGGCCGTCTGGGCGAGTACAAGTACTACGATATGGACAAGGTCATCGAGGCGGCACTCATTGAGGTAACTGGCACTGGACGTGGCCGCCAAAGGAGCTGGCATAAAGAGCGTAACTGCCCCGGGTCACCGCAGCAAAAAGGCGTCCCCTTGGGGAAAGGAAAAAATCGCCGCAGGCGGCACAAAATAAATCATAAACTTCCGATGAATATGCAAAAAGGACATTTGAAATGCTGCCTCGCCCCCTCTTGCCCAAAAGCGACAAATGCGCTATACTATAAACACAACAACTGCACCGGTTTCCCGGTGAGAAGTGAGGATACTATCATGAAAGTGATTCTCAAGCAGGACGTCAAGGGGATTGGCAAGAAGGACGAGATCCACGAGGTCTCCGACGGCTACGCCCGCAACTTCCTGTTCCCGCGCAAGCTGGCCGCTGTGGCAGATGCCAGCGCTGTGAACGTTGCCCGCAGACAAGGAAGCTGCAGCCGACTTCCATGAGGCTGAGAACGTGGCCGCTGCTCAGGCTGTGGCTGCAAAGCTCGAAGGGCAAGACCGTGGTCATCAAGGCCAAAGGGCGGTGCCTCCGGCCGCCTGCACGGCAAGAAGTGACCGGCAAGGAAGTTGCCGAGGCTCTGGCCGCGCTGGCCGGCTCTCCCATTGATAAAAAGAAGATCGAGCTGGAGACCAAGGACATCAAGGATGCCGGTGTGTTCAACGGCAAGGTCCGTCTGCACGTTGGGCGTCGTGGCTTCCTTCAAGATCCAGGTGGAAGTGGAACAGGCCTGATTTTTTCTGCCATCTGCGCCCCCCCTCACAGCAGGGGGGCGCTTTTTGGCTTTTATGATGCTTTGAAAAAGGATAAACTACCATGCCGAACGAACGACATTATACAACGAACTGAATCTGGAGAGCGTGGGCATCAATCAGCCGTACAATATGCAGGCCGAGCAGAGCGTGCTGGGCGCGGTGCTGCTCAAGCCCGAGACATTGACTGATCTGGTGGAGATCATCCGGCCGGAAATGTTCTATACCCGGCAGAACGCCCAGATCTAGCGAGATGCTCCGGCTCTTTACCAGCGACCAGACCATTGACTTCTGTCACCCTGCTGGACGCCGTCATCTCGGACGGCGTGTTCCCCAGCGCAGACGAGGCAAAAATATATCTGACCGGTCTGGCAGAAACGGTGCCCAGTATCTCCAATGTGAAAGGCCTATGCCCAGATCGTGCAGGAAAAGATATCTGGTGCGCCAGCTGATGGAGTGGCAAAGGACATCCTGCAGGACGCCGGAGACGAACCGGACGCAGACCTTCTGCTGGAAAACGCAGAGCAGCGCATCTACGAGATCCGCTCCGGCCGCGATTCCAGCGCCCTGACGCCCCTTTCTTCCAGCATGGTGGAGACGCTGACCAACCTGCAGAAGATCAGCGGCCCCGACGCCGACAAATATAAGGGCATCCCCACAGGCTTCCGGCTGCTGGATACGGTGCTCACCGGTCTTGGCCGCGGCGACCTCATCATCCTTCTGGCGGCCCGCCCCGGTATGGGCAAGACCAGCTTTTGCGCTGAACATCGCCACCCGCGTGGCCATGCAGCAGAAAGGTGCCGGTGGCCATTTTCAGCTTCGAAATGACGAAGGAACAGCTCACGAACCGCATCCTCTCTGCTGAGGCTGGCATCGACAGTCAGGCGTTCCGCACCGGTGCCCTCCGCGCCGAGGACTGGGAATATCTGGCCCTTGCCACCGAAAAGCTGCACGACGCACCGATCTCTATGGACGACACCTCCGGCATCACCATCCCGGAGGTGAAGGCCAAGATCCGCCGGGTCAACCAGGACCCCGCCCGCCCCAACGTAGGTCTGATCGTCATCGACTACCTTCAGCTGATGACCAGCGGCCAGCGCACCGAGAACCGCGTGCAGGAGATCAGCGACATCACCCGAAACCTCAAGATCATGGCAAAGGGAAATGAATGTGCCCATCATTGCCCTTTCCCAGCTCTCCCGTGCCGTGGAAAAGCAGGGCAACAACTCCTCCCACCGGCCCCAGTTGTCCGACCTGCGTGACTCCGGCTCCATCGAGCAGGACGCCGACTGCGTGCTGTTCCTCTACCGCGACTCCTATTACGCCAGCCAGAACCCCGATGGGGCTGAGGTAGACGCGGACACGGCAGAGTGCATCGTGGCCAAGAACCGTCATGGTGAGACCAGCACGGTGCCGCTGGGCTGGGATGGCGCCCACACCCGCTTCATGGATGTGGATTTCAAACGCTGATGATGAAAACGAAAAAAATTTCCGGGCCGGTGTGCGCATGATTTCTGCATCCTGGAGAACCGGCTTTGTCCGGGCCCGGCCGCTGCACTTGGCGGCGGCAGTCTCCGGCGGCGCGACAGCATGGCGCTGCTGCTCATCCTTGCTGGGCCTGCAGCCGGAGGTTCGGCTATACGCTTTCTGCCTGCCATGTGAACCACGCGGTCTGCGCGGGCAGAGCGCCGACCGGGACGAGGCCTTTGTGCGGGCGGAATGCGCCCGGCTGGGGTGCCGCTGCGGGTGTTCCATGCTGCAGAGATGGCCGACGCCCCCGCCGTCGGAACATGCCGGGGGAGGACTGGGCGCGCCGCCTGCGCTATGCCTGCTTTGGAACGCGTTTGTGCGGGGGGGGATAGATGTCGTTGCTACGGCCCATACTGCAAATGATCAAGCCGAAACGCTGCTGCTGCTGGCTGGCGCGGGCACCGGTCTGCACGGTGCGGGCTGGCATCCGGCCAAAGCGCGGGTGCTACCTGCGGCCGCTGCTGGCCTTTACCCGGCAGGATACCGAAAGCCGTCTGCCGGGCAGCCGGGCAGGCATGGGTCACCGACGAGACCAACGCGACCGATGCCTATGCCCGCAACCGGGTGCGCCGTGCGGCCTCCTGCGCTGCAAAGCACCAACGGCGCAGCGGCGGAAAACCTTGCCCGCTTCTGCGAGAAAGGGGCAGCCGCGCGCCGATGCCTATTTTGCCGCCGAAAGCTGGCTGGCGGCGGCACGCCTGGATGCGGCCGGCTGCAGAACCGGCGGCGGGCAGCTGGGGACGGCGTTTGCAGGCAGCAGACCCGCTGCTTTTGGAAACTGCGATGCACCAGCCTTGACGGCTCCCGTGCGTGACGCCGAGGAAAAGAATATGTCCGGCTGCTGTGCGCCGTGGTGCGGCAGGGCAGCGGTGCAGTACAGCTGACCGGACAGGTGCGCGTTTTTGCGCCGGGAACGGCTGTCTGGCAGGAAAAACGCCGGACGCGCCCGCCCGCAGGAAGACAAAGGCGCGGCAGCAAGCCAGCCCTTTCAGCCGGAAAAACAGGCAGAAATTACTGCCTTGCGGGGGCTGGAAGGGGACTGCGGAGCTTTTACAGCCGATTTTGAAGAAAAAAATACAAGTCGTTCATAAAAAAGACTTAAAAAATCAGGCGGATTATGCTAGAATAACTACGTTGTATGCTGGCCTTGTCTGCGTGCTCGACAGCCGGGAGACCGTCTTCCGGCCTGCGGGGCGGGGTTGGACAAGCCGCTGCGTAAGTGGATGAACGAGGCCGGTGTCCCGAACGAACTGCGGATACACTGCCGCTGCTTGCCAGGCGGGCGAAGCGAAATTTTGGGTGTGTGGAGAAGGCTTTGCCGATGGCCTTGCACCGGACACGGGCCAAAAGCATCCTGCACTTGGATGCAGAGATCGAAACACATAGGGAGGAAAAACAAATGAGTATGCACGATGATATCAAGACTGTTCTGGTCAGTGAAGAAGCAGTTAAAGGCAAAGGTTGCTGAGCTGGGTGCCCAGATCAGCAGGGACTACGAGGGCAAAAACCTTTGTTCTGGTGTCCATCCTGAAAGGGGATCGGTGGTCTTTATGGCCGACCTGATGCGTGCCGTGACCATCCCCCTGCAGCATCGACTTCATGGTGGTGTCCAGATACGGCGGCAGTAACAACCGTTTCCAGCGGCCTCGTGAAGATCATCAAAGGACCTCGACGGCGACCTCACCGGCAAAGATGTGCTGATCGTGGAGGACATCCTCGATACCGGCATCACCCTGTCCAATCTGGTGCCGATGCTCAAGATGCGCAACCCGAACTCCGTCAAGATCTGCACCATCCTGGACAAGCCCAGCCGCCGCAAGGCCGACATTCAGCCCGATTACGAGGGCTTCCAGGTGCCCGACGAGTTCGTGGTGGGCTACGGGCTGGACTACGATGAAAAAAATACCGCAACCTGCCTTATGTTGGCGTGCTCAAGCCTGAAGGTCTACGAGAAGTGATTTCTCACACTATAATTCATCCAAGAACTGGAGTTGATTTTTTGCAATCCAAGAACCCCGTTTCAATCCGCTGATCCTGGCGCTGGCGCTGGCGGCCGTGCTGATGGTCTGGTCGGTGCTGGGCGGCACCGGCGGCAGCCAACGGCTCCTCCATGGCTTATTCCACGGTGGTACACTATTTTGAGAGCAATCAGGTCACCAAATTCTCGCTGGATCTGAATACCGGCGTGATCACCATGACCCTGAAGGAGGGCAACTCGACCTGCCCAACGCCGCCGGCAGCCAGCACCGCAGGTCCACCGGCGGGCTGCTTTCCGGCCTGCTGTCCTCCTCTTCCGCTGCCCCCACCGGGGCGCAAGAAGAACGATGACGGCACCGTGACGGTCCGCTATAAGCTGCCCTACGCCCGGATGTTCGTCAAGACCATGTGGACGGACTACATTGCGCCCAGTACGATGCAGCCAACCCCGATGCGCCCATGGTGTACGACATGTGCCCTGTCAAGGAGAACCATCCCCTGGATGGAGATCCTGTTCTATCTGGCAATGCTGGGCTGCACCGGCTTCTTTGCTCTTCTCCATGATGCGCGGCGGCGCTGGCGGCGGCGGGATTATGAACGTGGGCAAGGCCAAGGTGAAGGATGAGCATGAGAACAAAAAGACGGCTACCTTTGCCGATGTTGCCGGTGAGGACGAGGAAAAGGAAGAGCTGAAAGGAGGTCGTGGAGTTCCTGAAAAGCCCCGGAGAAGTTCAACACGCTGGGTGCCCGCATTCCCCACGGCGTTCTGCTGGTAGGCCCTCCGGGCACCGGTAAGACCCTGCTGGCCCGTGCCTGCGCCGGTGAGGCCGGGTGCCGTTCTACTCCATCTCCGGTTCTGACTTTGTCGAGATGTACGTCGGCGTGGGTGCATCCCGCGTGCGCGACCTCTTCGACAAGGCAAAGAAGTCCATGCCCTGCATCATCTTCATTGATGAGATCGACGCTGTAGGCCGCCACCGTGGCTCAGGCTTGGGCGGCGGCCACGACGAACGTGAACAGACTCTGAACCAGATGCTGGTTGAGATGGACGGCTTCGAGGCCAACGACGGCGTCATCGTCATGGCGGCCACCAACCGTGCCGACATCCTCGATAAGGCCCTGCTCCGCCCGGGCCGCTTCGACCGTCAGGTCTACGTGGGCCTGCCCGACGTCAAGGGCCGTGAGGAGATCCTGAAAGTCCATACACCGCAACAAGCCGCTTGCACCGGACGTCTCTCTCAGGGTTATCGCACAGCGCACCGCAGGCTTTACAGGCGCAGACCTTGAGAACCTTGTCAACGAAGCGGCTCTGCTGGCTGCACGCCGCAGCCGCAAGGCCATTACGATGGAGGACATCGAAGAGGCTTCCATGAAGGTGATGGCCGGCCCGGAGAAGAAGAGCCGTGTGGTGACCCCCGAAGAGAAGAGCTGACTGCTTACCACGAGGCAGGTCACGCCGTGGCGGGCTTCTACTGCAAGCACCACCCCCGTGTGCATGAGATCACCATTATCCCCGTGGTCAGGCCGGCGGCTACACCATGTATCTGCCTGAAAAGGATCGAAGCTATGTGACCAAGGGTCGAGATGTTCGAGGATATTGTTTCCAGTCTGGGCGGCCGCGTAGCCGAGCAGCTTATCCTGGACGACATCTCCACCGGTGCGTCCAACGACCTGCAGCAGGCGACGAATATCGCCCGCCAGATGATCACCCGCTACGGCTTCTCCGAGCGCCTGGGCCCCCTGTGGTCTACGGTACCTCGCAGGAGGAGACCTTCCTTGGCCGTGACCTTACCCAGGGCAAGGGTTACAGCGAGAGCACCGCTGCCGAGATCGACGGCGAGATGCGGGATATCATCGATGAAGCTTACGAGACCTGCCGCCGCACCCTGACCGAGCACATCGATCAGCTCCATGCGCTGGCACAGGCTCTGATGGAGCGCGAGAAGCTGAACGAGAAGGAGTTCAACACCATTATGGCGGGCGGCACACCTGCCCCCGCGTGAAGGCGATGAGCCGAAGCCGGAACAGCCTGCCAGACCGTGCAGGCTGCCACCGGTGCAGACCGCTCAGCAGGCCGAAACTGCTGAACCTGCAGAGACCGCTGAGCCTGCCGAACAGGCCGAAACGGCCCAGCCGCTGCCGGAGACCGCTGCACCGGAAACGCCGGATGCACAGGACCCGCAGAACTGATTTGATCCAAATGGAAAGGAGCGAGTGTCGTGGAGGAAAATTTTAACCCGGTCGCACGGACCCGCGCAAACTATTACACCCCCGGCAGCCCGGTGCAGTTCGTCTGCGTGGAGCTGCTCAAGGGGTGATGTCAGCGGGGAGCACACGCGGTCTGCCTGACCTTCAAAAATATTTCCGCGTGACCCTGACCGCGCTGGAGATCCACTTCAAGTGCAAGGGCGTGGACGGCGTGATCCTGTGCGAGGACCGGTTCGAGTACCGTGACTTGGAAGTAAAGCCCGGCGAAACTGTTTGGGCATGGACGATGCGGTGTTCGTTACCGCAAAGGCCATCACCAGCGTGGATGTTTCGCTGTGCAACGTGTACAACGGCAAGCGGGTGGTGCATCTGGACGGCATCAAGCGAGTGCGCCTGCCTGCCCCCAAGCGCCTGTCTGCTCCGAGCTGGAAAAGGCGCTGGAGACCCGCATGAACCGCCCGGAGCTGAAGTATCAGCCGCAGGTGTTTGAAAACGGCTGGTACTGCGCCTGCGGTGCCTTCCACCCGAAGGAGGAGGACACTGTTTACTGCTCGGAGTGCGGCTGCGACCGCATCCTGCTGCAGAACGCGCTGAACACCCTGCTGCAGCCGGAACAGCCTGCCCAGACCGAGCCGGAACTGGAAACGCCTCTTGCCCCGCAGGCGGAAGGAAGCCGACCCGCATTATGGGCGCAGCGCCCGTGCAGGAGGCCGACCCGGATCATGGGCCCACACCGTGCCGTGAAGCAGAACCACAGCCGGAAGAACCTGCTGCAGAGCCGACCCGTATGCTGGATGACGGAATGCGGGAACAGTTCCCGGCAGGGCAGCGCGTGCAGGCAGAGGAAGGCACCCGTGTGATGCCTGCTGCAGCCCGCCGTGCACAGCCGATATCCCTCAGCAGCCGGAGCCTGCCTTATGACGACGAGGAAGAATACGAGGACGAGCGCGACAGCGTGGCCGAAGCGCTCATCCGCTGGGTCCCGCCCATCACTGCCATTGTTCGTGCAGCAGTGGCACTGTGCGGCTTCGTGTATTACCAGTTCGTGCTGTAACACAAAGACAGCAGCGGAGAGGGCGGTATGCCTTCTCCGCTTTTTTGTATGCCAGAAGAAGGGAGAAACCATTATGCCGGAAGAAGCCTTTACAGGCTGCCTTTTTGAGATCAAGACTGCCTGCGATGAGATCAGCCGCCGCCTGCTGCGCTGGCACTGGGAGCACAAACCCGGTGCGCACAGTCTTGGGTGCATTGCTGGATCACGTTGCACAGCGCCAGCAGGAGAGCCCGGATTATTACGAGCGGATGCCGGACCTTACGGGCAAGACAGCTGGTCCCAGCTGGACACTACCCTGTGTATGCGGGTTCTGCTGGACCCGGAAAAGGACGCCGCCAAACCGCTGGACCTGCTGGGCAATACCAGCAATCCGGGTGCGGCCCGCCGTGCCTGCAATGCGCCATGCGCACCGCCCGCAACGAAGCCGCCCACGCCACCGATCACACCGATGCCGCTCAGGCGGCGATCCTGTTCAACGAGGCGGTGGAGAGCTTTGGAAGACGGCTATGTGGGCACGGCCTTTCCGCGAGAACGAACTTGCCCGCTATTACCGCGACGCAGAAAACTACCTGGCACCGCTGCGCAAAGGAACCGATCGCATCCAGCCGGGCGCCGGAAGAAAAAAACGGCGCCACGAGCCAGCCCGCCAGAGCACAAAGCAGGGCCAGAACCGCCCGCGCAAAGCCCAGAGCCGCAAAACGGCCGCAGCACCAAAAGCACTCCGGCAGCAGAAGCACCACAGCGCGCAGCCGCAGCTCGGCACAAAAGCGCAGCACGGCAGGCCGCAAAAAGAAACAGAGAGAACTGCGGCAATAAACCGTGTTCATCGTTCTGCTGGTGGTCCTGCTGCTGGGGCTTGCCGTGCGCGCCATGCATGGGCATGGGCGCAGCCTGACCGTCTGTTTTGCCCCTGGCGGTTCTCAGAAAAAAAGCCGTCTTTGTACACAGTTGCCAAAATCAACAAAAATGCGTTCGGGCATAAACCGAAAAACGCGCATCTTGCGGGAAATGGGTGAAAGCGGTTTATAATAAGCATGAAAACGTTTACACATAACAATGCATCCCAAAAAGAGAGAAGTACTGCAAATGACCATCAGTGATATTGCAAAAAATGGCGGGTGTATCCAGTGCAGCGGTCAGCCGCTACCTGAACGGAGGCCCCCTGAGCGAACAGAAGAGGGCTGTCATCCACGAGGTAGTGGAAAAGACCGGCTACCGCCCGGATACCGCCGCCCAGACTCTGCGCACCGGAAAAGTGAATCAGGTGGGGGGTGATCGCTCCCAGCATCGGCTCGCAGTCGGTGGGCAGATCACGGCAGGCATTGCCAGTGAGCTGGATGCAAAGAACTATGCTGCTGCTGCTGGCAACACCGAGCTGGATGCCCAGCGGGAATTGGGCTATCTGACTGCCATGCAGCGCAACCACGTGGCGGGCATCATCCTGCTGGCAGCTATTATACCCCCCGCAGCTGGCGCAGGCGCTGAAAAACTGCCGTGTGCCGGTGGTGGTAACAGGCCAGCGTTTTCAGGATGATGGCCTGCGTGGCCAACGATGACCGCACTGCAGCCCGGGAACTTGCCCAGCGGATGCTGGACCATGGCCGCAGAAGGATCGTTTATATTGGCGGTACAGAGCGGGACGATGCCACCGGCGTGCAGCGCCGTGAGGGCGTGCAGGATGCGCTGAACGCTGCCGGACTGAACGGCGAACAGATGCCCCGCATCTGCTGCAACGCCTTTACCATGGAGGAGGGCCAGCGCTGTATGCAGGAACTGCTGGTGCGCTGCCCGAATCTGGACGGTGTGGTTTGCGTGACTGACACGGTGGCCTTTGGTGCCATGCGTGCCCTGCGGGCTGCCGGACGGCAAAGGGGGCAGGATGTGGGTCTTGCAGGCACGTTGGCGACAGCTGGGCTGGCAGCATGATGGAACCGGGGCTGGCCACGGTGCGCTTTTTGCCAGAAACAGGTCGGGCAGGAGGCTGCCCGGATCCTGCTGCAGATGCTGGAAGAGAATGGGAGCCGGACGGCCCGGTGCGTCAGGTGACGCTGGGCTATCAGATCGTGGAGCGAGGCTCCCTTTGATGATAAAGGATAAAGGATAAAAGTATGGGTCGTAAGCTGATTTTTTTCTGGATATTGACGGCACGCTGCTGCCGCCGGGTGATATGCTCATCCCCAAAGCACTCTGGCCGCACTGGACTGCGCCAAAGCAAACGGGCACAGGCTGTTTTTTTCTGTGCACCGGCCGCAACCACCGCATGACCGAGCCGCTGCTGCGCCACAGCTGCTTTGCGGGTGCAGTGTGCAGCGCCGGCGGCTATGTGCTGTGCGATGGCAAGACTCTGGTGGATATCCCCATGGAGCCGCAGCAGGCTGAAGGCGTGCGCGCGGCGCCTGGAACGCAATGGCGTGGAGTGCACGCTGGAAGCCCGGGATGCCACCTTTGGCGGAAGCAAGATGGCTGAGAGATGGAGCTTTATCCACAAAAGAACGGTGCACCGCTGAACAGCGAAGCAGAGCGCTGGCGCAAAGCCATGGAAGAGGGTACGGCCATCCTGCCGCTTTCCGATTACAAAGGGGAACCGCTGTATAAGATCGTGTTCATTGCCGACCACGAGAGCGACCTTGCCGAGGCAAAGCAGCTCTATACCGACCAGTTCGTGTTCGCCCTGCGAAAGCAAGCTGGACCGCCTGACCGATGGCTTTGTGAATGGTGAGCTCATCAACCGCAAATTTGATAAGGGCACCGGAATCAAGGCCATTCCAGATCATCTGGGCTGCACGCTGGCGGATACCATCGGCTTTGGTGACAGCGATAATGACCTGCAGATGACCGATGTTGTCGGCATCAGCGGGTATGCACGGCCAATGGCTCCGAAAACCTGAAAAGCGGTGCGACCGCATTGCTCCCTCGGTATATACGAGGACGGCATTGCAAAGGAGTTCAAAGGCGCTGGTCTGATCTGAAAAAACAACAAAGGCTGCGGCAGGGATAAGACCCGGGCTGCAGCTTTTTGCTGCCACAGGGGTTTTATAAAACGGAAAACGTGGTAGAATAAACCAGAATGCCGGGTTCAAGGCCCGGCAAAAAAAGGGAAGAATGGAAATGCGTTCTGTTCTGAAGTAATATGTGGACAGCACTGCCAGTGCACTGGCAGCAAAGCGCGGCGGTGCCAGCAGGCTGGAACCGTGTGCCGACCTGATCGTGGGCGGTACAACGCCCAGCCTGCGCTGGTGCGTCAGGTCAAGGCGAGACCGGCCTGCCGGTGCGCGCTGCTGCGGCCCCGGTTCGGAGACTTCTGTTACGACAGCTACGAGCTTGCCCAGATGGAACAGCTGGCTGCAGAGCTGGTGGAGGCCGGGGCGGATGGTAGCGTGACCGGTGTGCTGACCCCCGGAAGGGCAGCTGGATGCGGATGCCATGCGGCCCATTTATGCGGCGGCGCGCAGGGCAGCGGAAAAGGCAGGCCGTCCGGTGGCGTGTACCCTGCACCGTGCCTTTTGATGTCAGCGCCGACCCCTTTGCGGCACTGGAAACGGTCCGGAGCATGGGCCTTTGTACCATCCTCACCAGCGGGCAGGCGGCGAGGCCCCAGAGGGAGCAGGAGCTCGGCCGACTGGTGGAGCGGGCAGGGGGACAGCGTGGAAATTCCCCGGTGTCGGCACAAAACATCATCCGGCACTGGCCGCAAGACCGGGGCACGTGCGTTCCACCTTTCCGGCAAGCAGGTGCTGCAAAGCCGCATGACCTTCCGCCGCGAGGGTGTGCCCATGGGGCTGCCAGGGCTTTTCAGAGTTTGAGGTATGGCAGACGGGTGAAGAAAACATTCGTGCTGCACGGCAGGCACTGGATGCGATCAAAAACAAAAAAAAAGCGCTCTCCACGGAAACCCCGGCGGAAGAGCGCTTTTTATGATGATGAATTTGAAGGGTGAAGATAGCTTAGTAGTGCAGCTGGTCAGCGGTCAGTGCTTCCAGCACCGGCAGCATGGCGGCTGCCTCGGCCTTGGCGGCGGGCAGATCCATATCGCGGTAGTTGCCGCATTCCACCTCGCTGGCACCGGGCACGGCGCCCTCAAAAGCCAGCCATGAAGCGGAAGGAATTCCACGGTCAGCTCCAATGCCTCGCCGGGGTCAGCCCGCGGGTGAGCAGATAGAAGCCGTGCGGCAGCCCATGGGGCCAACGTAGATTACGCTGTCCTGAACTGCGCTGTTGCGTGCATAGGTGGCAAACAGATGCTCCAGCGTGTGGGCGGCACCGGTGGACAGGTAATCGCCGTGATTGGGCTTTTTCATGCGGATGTCCCAGGTGAGAACATCGCCGTCCTGACGGCTCAGATACATGCCGCGGTCCAGTTGGTATGGTCAACACAGAAGCTTGCAATGCGTTCCATGATCTTCTCCTTTGGCTTATCAGCCTGCAGGCGCTGCACGCTGCCGTGAGCGCAGTCCACAGCGATCATCAGACCGTCGCGGATGGGCTGGTAGCACCGGCGGCACCCACAACGGTAGGCTTGAGCAGGGCCTTTGCCGGCAATGGCAGCGTGGCTGTTCAGGCCGGGCTCCTCCACCACCAGAGCGGCGGCGTCGCGCACGTAACTCAGCATCTCGTTGCTGGTGGAGGGAACGACCAGAACCATGCCGGGGCGGAACTTTGCCTTGATCTCCTCCAGAGTGCGGCAGACGCAAGCCTTGCCGGTAGCGCTGGTCAGCGGCACTCTCGGGCCCACGCCCACGCCGGTGGCCAGACAGTTGCCCACCATGTGGATCTTGATCATGTTAGTGGTGCCGGAAACGCCCACGGGCACGCCTGCGGTCACAACAGGCCAGCTCGCCGTTGTGCAGGTAGCCGTTCTTCTCGGCCAGAGCCGTGACATCTCAATCAGCTCGTCGGTGCTGTGTGCCAGAGCATCATCAGCGGGGGTGATGCCCCAGCTCAGGGACCAGCTGACGCTGCACCTGCTCGCTTCATCACGCAGGCGATGATGGGCTGCTCCGGGCGGTACTTGCTCAGCAGACGGGCGGTGGTGCCGGACTCAGACACGGTAACGATGGCGGCGGCGTTCACATCCCGGCGGTCAGGCAGGCGGCGTGTGCAGTCGCGTCGCTCACGCTGATCTTGCCAGTGTTGAAGCTCGGCGAGGGAACAAAGCGGGCGTGGTTCTCCCCTGCTCGGTGCGCTCGGCGATGGCAGACATGGTCTTCAGAGCATCGACCGGATATGCGCCCGCAGCAGTCTCGCCGGAGAGCATGATGGCGCTGGTGCCGTCGTAGATGGCGTTGGCCACGTCGGTGATCTCGGCACGGGTGGGCCGGGGTTCTCGATCATGGTGTCCAGCATCTGGGTAGCGGTGACGATGGGCTTGCCAAAGGAGAAGGAGCGCTCGATGACACTCCTTCTGGATGCCGGGCAGCTCGGTAAAGTCAATCTCGACGCCCATGTCGCCGCGGGCGACCATGACGGCGTCGGCAGCAGCCAGAATGCTGTCGATGTTGTTCACGCCCTCGCGGTTCTCGATCTTAGCGATGATGCGGATGTTGGAGTCGTACTCGTTCAGCAGGTTGCGGATCTCGTAGACGTCCTGTGCGGTGCGCACAAAAGAAGCAGCGATGAAATCAAAGCCCTGCTGTGCGCCAAAGATGATATCGTCGCGGTCGCGCTGGCTCAGGTAGGGCATGGACAGGTGGACGCCGGGGACATTGACGCCCTTCTTGGTCTTGATCTTTTGCCGCTGTTGAGCACCTCGCACACGATGTCGGTGTCGTTCACGGTGTGGATCTGCAGCTTGATCAGGCCGTCGTCCAGCATGATGGTGCCGCCGGGCTGCACGTCCTGGGGCAGATCCTTGTAAGTGACGGAGCAGATCTCCTTGGTGCCCTCCACCTCGCGGGTGGTCAGGGGTAAAGGTCTGGCCGGCTTCCAGCATCTCCACACCGTTCTTGAACTCCTTCAGACGGATCTCGGGGCCTTTGGTGTCCAGCAGAGCAGCAACCGGCTTGCCCAGCTCGTCACGGATGGCCTTCAGCTTTTCAAAGCGGCCCAGATGCTCCTCGTGAGAGCCGTGGGAAAAAATTAAAACGGGCAACATTCATGCCGTTGGCGACCAGCTCGCGCAGAACGCCTTCCTGATCGGTGGACGGGCCCAGAGTGCAGATGATCTTTGTTTTTTCATATACTTTTACTACCTCCAACTACAACTTCACATTCTCTATTTTTGCGGCAGGCTGTCCGCTGTCATACAGACAGCTGCACGTGGCCAACGGGAAAAATCCCGTGCTGTGGTACAAAAAGCGGAAAAATCCTGTGGTTCAAAAACTTTTCCACCTATTATTATATCCGCTGGGATACAATAGGGCAAGGAAAAACTTTGCGCTGTGGCTGAATTTTTTTGCAGGCGGTCAAGAAATCTTTTTAACGGAATGACGCATTTACGTTTAAAAATGAAAAACGCCCGGTCAATTCGTGAACAAAATGACGAACATTTTGGTGAAAATGACGGATATTTGCGGGAAAGCGAAAAAAGCTTTCCGGCACAGGATTTGCTTATAATGATAAGTAAAGATAGTAGTACTGTTCCGGGGCAGGTCCCCGGAAGAAATGGAGAAAAACGATATGGAAAAGCGTGTATTTTTGATCGTGCTGGACAGCTTCGGCATCGGCGCGGAGCCGGACGCAGCCGCCTTTGGCGATGAGGGCACCAACACGCTCGGCGCCATTGCCAACCATCCCAATTTCAACTGCCCCAACCTGCAAAAAAGCTGGGCATGTTCAACATTGATGGTGTGACCGCAGGCGAAAAAGACGGACAGCGCCCATCGGCTGCCTTTGCCCGCCTGCAGGAGCAGAGCATGGGCAAGGATACCACCATCGGCCACTGGGAGATCGCCGGTGTCGTAAGCCCCAAGCCGCTGCCCACCTTCCCGAACGGCTTCCCGGATGAGCTGATCCACGAGTTCGAGGAAAAGACCGGCCACAAGGTGCTGTGCAACAAGCCCCTTATTCCGGCACCCAGGTACTGAAGGACTACGGCGAGCAGGCCATGCGGAGAAAACGCCCTCATCGTTTACACCAGTGCCGACAGCGTGTTTTCAGGTCGCCGCCAACGAGGAGCTTGTGCCGGTGCATGAGCTGTACCGTTACTGCGAGATCGCCCGCGAGATGCTCAAGGGCGAGTACGGCGTGGGCCGCGTGATCGCACGCCCCTTCCTCGGCCGCACTGCGGACACCTTCTACCGCACCACCAACCGCCACGACTTGAGCCTCAAGCCGCCCCGCAAGACCATGCTTGATTTGCTCAAGGACGCAGGCAGGGACGTCATCGCCGTGGGCAAAATTTTCGACATCTTCGACGGCGAGGGCGTGACGGAAAAGATCAAGACCACCGGCAACACCAACGGCATCGCTTTCACCAAGGCTTTGCAGACCCGCGACTTCGAGGGCCTTGCCTTCGTGAACCTCGTCGATTTCGATATGCTCTACGGCCACCGCCGCGACGTAGCAGGCTACGCCGCCGCTGCCACCGAGTTCGACCGCTTCCTGGCCGACTTCATCCCCGGGATGCGGAGGGCGATCTCCTCATGATCACCGCTGACCACGGCTGCGACCCCAGCTACACCAAGACCACCGACCACACCCGTGAGCATGTGCCGTACCCTGATCTGCGGCAAGGGCGTGAAGCCTGGCGTTGACCTTGGCACCCGTCTGTGATTCGGCACCATTGCCCAGACCACCTGCGAGTATCTTGGCGTGGGATGCTTCCTGCTCTGGACGGCAACAGCGTCTGGAACGAGATCAAGGCATAATTATTTTGAATGAAAAGCCGCCTGCATTGGTTCAAGATGCAGGCGGCATTTTTATGCAGTTTATCGGCACGGACTTTCTGAGTGAAAAAGCAAAACAGGAAATGACCGCAGTCGTTTCCTGTTTTGCAAATAAAATAATATTTCCGCGATAGAGTCCGGAGCGCGCAGAGGATATTTCAAATCGTCAGGCCGCGTCGTTCTGCTGCGAAGCAGCATCCTGAATGGCACCCCAGATGGAGGAAGCCGCATTGTAGATGGACGATGCAGCCTGTTCCACCTCTTCCTGTGTGGGCAGGGAGATGGACGGTGCTTCTCCGGCCGTATCACCGCTGCCGGTCTCGCCCTCGGCGGGAGCTTCCGGCTCCTGCGGCTGGGTGTCGGCAGGCTGCTCTGCATCTGCAGGCTGGTCAGCCGGGACGGTCTCTTCCGGCAGGCTGTCGGCAGGCACTTCCTCGGGAACGCTTCCGCAGGCACCTCCGAAACAGCGGCGTTCGGGTCGGTGGTGGGGGGTGAACACCTCGGTCTTTTCCGGCTTCTGGGTGGTGTCGGCAACGGTGCCCTCACCGCCCAGCACGGACGCGATCATTTCCCTGGCCTTGCTCACAGAAGCATCATCCGGTTTCATGACGTAGAGACTCTGGCCCTTGGCGGAGTAACACTTTGGTGCTGCTGGAGCTTGTGCCGGTGACGGTATAGCTTTCAATATCCCACTCGGCAAAGTCGCTCAGCTGCATCCGCACCAGCGCACTGATCTGATCCTGCGAAAGAGCTGGTCACGAAGCAGTTGGATGCGGCGTCCATGAGCTTGGAAAAACTCATCAGAACGGTGGGGGACTTGAGCTTGTTCGCCATGGCATCGATGACCTTCATCTGGTTGATGCCGCGCTGGATATCGCCGGAAGCGAAAGCGTGACGTTCACGCGCAAAGAGCCAGCGCACTCTTGCCGTCCAGATGGTTCCAGCCCTCGGCGAAGGTGGTGGGGTCGTAGTAGCCGGGGCTGCCCACCGAGGTGAACGCCTGATCGGAGTAGACATCCACGCCGCCCAGGCATCGATGATGCTGATGAAGCCCGCAAAGTTGATGCGGATGTAATGGTCCACATTGACGCCGTACAGGTTGCCCAGTGTGGCCATGCTGGTCTCCACGCCGTACAGACCGGCGTGAGTCAGCTTATCCTTGCTGTCGGTGCCGGCAAGGTCTACGTAGTAGTCACGCGGGGGTGTTGATCAGGGCCACCCTCTTGGTGACAGGGTTCACGGCAGCAGGATGTTCACGTCACTGCGGGCTTTTTCGGTCAGCTCACCGCGGTGTGTCCACGCCGCTGAGGTAGATCACAAAACGGCTCCTTGGTGATCTTGTTGGCCTCGGCACCGGTGAGCAGGCCAGAGGTCATGCTGCCCAAGGCAGAAAGGCCCTGCTGGGCCCAGAGGCAGCCCAGCGCCATGGCAGCGCACAGGAACACCGAGAATACCCGGGCCACCTTGCCGGGAACGTTGTACTCCTGACAGCGCTTTTACCAGCAGCCACAGCAGCGCCAGCAGCGCGGCCAGAATGACCAGATACAGAACTGGAAGCATCTGGGTGCGCCACAGCTGCACCAGTGCCAGAATGCTTAAAAATACCTTGTAAGATCAGCAAAATTTTCCCCACTTGGGGTACTGCCACGGCTCCATCCACGGGCGGCTGGGCCTTGGGCGGTACGGGTGTGGGCAGGCCGCTGCGCGGCGGCTTCTGGGGAGGCTTGGCCGGAGGCGGTGTGCTGGGCTGTTCCGGCGGAAGCTCGGAAAAAAACGCCGAGCTGTTTTCGATGGGCGCAGTATCCTCAGAGCCTTCCCTTGCGGCTGATGCCGCAGAGAACGGTAATCTTCATTCGTGGGAACGATCGTTTTCATCCATCATTCAAAACCACTCCTTTTTGTCAGGAAACAGGTACAATGGTCAGCACTGCACGGGCGGGCGAAGGCAGGTGGCGGTCTGATCCTCGTTGAAAGCCAGCCGAAGCCCTCGCAGATGTGATCCGGGCAGGGCGAATCCACAAACCGGGCTGCACCGTCCTTGATCTGAATGTGGACGGTGTAGGTAAACCGGTGTCCACATCATAGGTCTCATCCACGTCCAGCGGCAGGTTCATGGTGGTGTTGTTGTCGCCGTAGATCAGCTCGGCCCGCAGCCCGGAGCCGGAAGCGTGCACGCGGCGCACCACCAGCAGCACAGCGGCAATGGCCAGAATGACCACGGCAAACAGAAGATTGGTAAGCAGCTTTTTGTTTTTTCATGCGTCAATCCTTGATCTGTAATTGTTCCAGCTCTGCCAGCCAAAGGGTGGCACAGGCGTCGCTGGGCATCCGCCAATCGCCGCGGGGCGACAGGGTGAGGGAGCCCACCTTGGGGCCGTCGGGCAGGCAGGAGCGCTTGAACTGCTGGGCGAAGAAGCGCCAGTAGAAGTTGCGCAGCCACTTTGTACAGCACGCTGTCCGGGTACTCCCGGCCGGCCTGTGAAATGCCAGTCTTTGCCAGCCGGTAGATCTTGGCCGGGCCAAAGCCGAAGCGCAGCACCTGGATACAGGAAAAAGTCGTGGAGCTCGTAGGGCCCCACCAGCTCCTCGGTCTTTTGGGCGATTTCCCCGTCCTTGGGGGGCAGCAGCTCCGGGGAGACGGGCGTATCCAGAATATCCAGCAGCACCGTGCGCAGAGCATCGGTGGCGGCAATGTCGGCTTCATAGCGCACGATGTGGCGCACCAGCGTTTTCGGCACGTCTGCGTTCACGCCGTACATGCTCATGTGGTCGCCGTTGTAGGTGGCCCAGCCGAGGGCCAGCTCGGAAAGGTCGCCGGTGCCCACGACGAGGCCGCCCGTGCGGTTAGCGAGGTCCATGAGCTCGAGCGTGCGCACGCGGGCCTGACCGTTTTCAAAGGTGACATCCAGCACGCTCTCGTCCTGACCGATGTCCGCAAAATGGCTGTGCACGGTGTTGGCGATATCGATCTCTTTAAAGGAGACCTGCAGCTCATCGCACAGGATCTCTGCATTGCTGCGGGTGCGCTTCGTGGTGAGCAATACGTAACCGAACGAAGTACAATGAT
>VOFK01002768.1_pt1 | contig 32254 bp, 35 predicted proteins | sample 5384121 | NCBI WGS metagenome assembly VOFK01 (sample SAMN12384730, study PRJNA508395) | human gut metagenome | isolation source: healthy gut J | host: Homo sapiens | reverse complement strand
TATGTTTGTTGTCCAAAACTTAATGCGAAGCAACATATCGAGATTAACTTGGATATGGACGAAGCTGGATTTGACCGATGCGGAAGAAAGCCACCTCACCAAGAAATCAAAGATTATGTGTTGGAGCACAGCGGGTTTGAAAGTTAGCAGCTTGTATATCGCACAGGTAAAACAGAAGTGCGGTATCATTGAGCGTGAGAACTAGCCAATAAGCCGAAGTCTGAGGATAAAACAGCCGCAATGCCCGCCAGATAAAGAAAAAGCAATCAAGGAGGCATTGACGCACTTCGGCATGATTTAAGGAGGGCGGATATGACGTATTTGATTTCTTGTGAGTTCAACATGGATACCCGCTTGTGTGGAACTGAAATTCAACGACGGCAGTATGATTGCCATTGACACCATTGCCGTGGAGAACGAGGTTGCCGACAATATGTATCAGCGGTCGAGTTGACTGGCTGATTTACAACGATCCGGCAGCGCCTATGCGGATTTAATTTCAACGGCGACCTGAAACACTGAAAAACTGTTACAGAATATAACCCTTGGACCAGGATTACACAGAGATAAAGCAAGCCGCCTGTGTGCGGGGCATACCATACAAACATGGGCTTTTCCTTTTTGTACTGTGACTGTTCTCCGAAATGGACCGGTTTAAACAATATCCATGTACTTATGAAGTAGCATATCAGCAGTAAGAAAAGAATACAAATGACAATCCCTGCTTGTACCATCAAGGCCCGCAGCTAATATAAGCTGAGATTTCAGCAGAAACACTTTGAAGAAAAAATAATCACAATACTACAACGATTGCCGCTGGCATCCCAAACCAAACACCAAGTTGTTTAGGAACTGTATATGCAGTATGCCTTTCTCTTTCCACTCCCATTTTTTGCAGAATCAAAAAATTGTTTTTTTTCTGCATCTAGGAGTTGAAGAGCCAGCAAAGCATTACATCACCATCAGCACAATTGCACCATAGATCAAGGACGCTTTTAGGATAAAGTTAAGGGCGATTATACGGTTCACTTCCGTAGTATGGACAGTTGTACTGTATCCCGCCAGATTGTCTTTTTCAGGATCTTCTGGATAAGAACGCCTAAGAAGCTGTTCCAGCATTTCGCCGTTTTGAAGGAAAGCGGATATTGAGTCATCACAAATCGGTTGCGCTGTACCGGAAGCAAGACTTGCGCTTTTATTTCGTCAGGTGCGATATACACCACATTATAGATGACCTCACAGGCTCCCTGAAACACGGCGTTTCTCACTGAGTTTCAGGTGCCTGCGTCAGTTTCCAGTGGGTATGCTCAGCAATGTAGTTTTCAATATCCTTGTCCTCTGCTGCACGATGCTGGGTAGCAAATTCATCCGTTTGTAAGATAATAGGTTCATATCCCAACATTTTTCCGAACAGCGTTATAATCCTTCAGTGCGATCGCCAAGGGAGGAAAATTGTACTTTACCTCGCTGGTGAAAGTCGCTTTTGCTTGGGAAGATATTCCGAAAAGTCAAATCGTCCTTATCGCTATTTGTTTTGTTCTATGAACGCAGTACTTTCTCCATAGTTCGTATCCGGAAGATTTTCCACTTCATAAACATCGTTGTAGCGGCTTCGGAAATTTGAATATCATAGACAGCCTGAGTCAACCAAATAGCCTGTGACTCCATCCCGTTAAAACCGGCGCACGACAAACAAGCAGATAGAAAGTCAGGGTCAATAAATGATCGTCATCGTTTTCGTACAGAAGAAGCTTAGAGGAAAGCTGTCCAAACAGAAATAAACTCTTCGTATTATGATATTTTAAGTGGGACAATTTCCAGACTCCTTCAGTATAGAGCGCCGCATTCGATAAATACATGACTGCTGGAAATGATAAACAAAAATATCCGCAACCCCAAACAGCAAATATTGATTCAGAGTTGGAGCGTCAAACTAAGGAAGTAGGCTTTTTCCAGTTCTGCGATGGAAAATGACAAGTGGGTCAATACAGCACCAGCGAAGTCCGCAAAGATATCGGAAAACCCTATTTGTCCAGAATATCCGCATATTCAGCATCCTGCCCATCAATCTCGCCTGCCGAAACCTGCCATGGTCAGCCAGGCCAGTGTTTTCCGAAATGAAGCGTTCCAGCAGGTTAAAAATCCTGAAATACAAACCAAGATCCTCCCGACGAAACCAGCAACCTTTTTTTCGCTGATTTCCGCTTCGATGATGAGTATTTTAAATTTTTCCATGATTATGTCCCTCTTTTGAATATTTAGTACCACCAAGCAAAGTTCCAGCTAAAAGTTATCCAGAGCCAGTTTCTCAGTGGATTTTGCTCTGCCTCTGACAGGTGGAAGTGCTTCGCTGTTTCGTTAAGCAAGGGATGGAGTACATCATCCTCAAATCCAAAGCGATACTGAGATAAGCTTCTCCCCGCTCGTCAATCATTTGCAGAGCTGTATGGATTGTGAGTTTCATTGGCAATGTAAATCTGTTCCGGGTTCTTTACTCTGGAATCCGCTATAAATTCATGCCGCCCACTTGTTTTTGCGTCCCTTTTGACTTTCATCAGACGAGATGATACAGTCGAATTTTTGGCTTCAAAGTGGGGTTCTGCCAAGGATGTAGTCCGTCGTGGCATTATGGATTGCCGGGGCAGCATAGGTCAAAAACTTGTTGTTCCCATGGTCAGGCTGGAAGCTGTTTATACAGCCCAGAAGCCCCAATGAGCCCTCCTTAAAATCGTTTCAGTTCAATGCCAAAGGGCAACGTTCAGTTCCAGCTGTGCGCTCCATATTTCGTATGCCGTCTTTCCGGATGAACTGCAGATTTGTTCTCTACAAGGCATTTTCTGCCCATTTGTCGCCGCCCTGCGCCGCAATACAGAACTGCTCGTTAGTTATCTTGTCCATCATCTTCCGGCAGCACCATTGTCTGCATTAGCCCCAGCAGGGGGCATGATTAAAGTTGTCCAGAGCTTCCCTGATTGACTCCATCGACACCAGAAATACTGCCCGTGACGGCATCTGCAACAGCTTCCGGCGTAATGGTCGGAATGGGCGTATCCTGTCCCTTGGTCAGCTCGGTAAACATCCTCTCAGTGGTTTCTTTTCCGAGTGCCTTTGCTGCGGCTAAATCGCTGCCTGCTTCTTTCTTGATTTCTTAACCACCGTCATAAAGGTGTTCTGGATCGTAGTCTGGTCAGCCTGATAAGCGGGAACTTTCATAGCATTGGCGGTTCTGGCTGCCTGTACTGCGGCACTGGTTTTGTTTATCCCCAGCAGCATGGAACTGAGGGTAGCATACATCTGATTTTGTGCGGCATATCCTCCTGCAAGGGTATCATCCATATACTGTGCAATCATATAAGTAACCGTGGCAAAGCGGGATTTTCAAGCAGACGGTTGACTACATCATTGTTGACCTTTCCGGTATAAAAGATTCTTTTGCAGCTTCAACAGATAACCCAAGTTCTGAAATATCGTAGTTCTTTTGTCCGGGATTACGGTAGTACCCAAGATAAAATCCGTGGAGACATTGAACACTCTGGCGATGCGGATAACGCTTTCTTCGCTCAACTTCTCTGTCTTTCCGCTGAGGAAGCGACTGATTGTGCTTTCATTTACATCATCCGAAGTGCCAGCTCTCGCTGGGTCATCTTGCGTTCTCTCATCACATCAACGATTCTTTCGGACATCGGCGGGTAAATAAGTATCTGCCATTATGCTTCCTCCCCTCTGTCAACTTTCTGTTTGATATATTTTTCCGCTTTTGATGCGGGCATCTGTCGGTTTTTTCAGCGTCCTCCGATGATCCAGCGGCTTCCCTGCCGTTGTGCGCCCGGTATGCGGCCATTGTTGCAGAGGATACCGACTCTCCGAGGAGAGATTCCCCCATTTCTCAGCAGCTTCAAATGTAGACAGGTATTTCATTTCTGTATCGTCCCTCCTGATTCATATTAACTTCAATTATATTCTATTTACGGAACAATATCAACCAACTTTGTTGTGAACACTGCCGTCTCGGAACTTGCATTTTTGCAAGTTTTCGGGCGGCTTTTTTGCTTTGCGGAAGTGCCTGATTTTTCAGTTGAAAGCGTTTTTCTGCGTATATTCAGGCAGATGAAAAAAAATCATTGAAAAAAATCAAAGGAGGTTACGCAAATGAACATTTTTGAAACAGTCAAGGCGGCGGTCACGCTCAGGCAAGCCGCCGACTACTACGGGCTGAAAGTCAATCGAAGTAGTATGGCTTGCTGTCCGTTCCACGATGACAGGCATCCAAGTTTGAAACTGAACGAGGATTATTTCTATTGCTTCGGCTGCGGTGCCAAGGGAGATGTGATTGACTTTGTGGCAAGGCTGCTTGACCTGTCTGCCTATGAAGCAGCGCAGAGACTGGCTGCGGATTTCAGGCTGGACACCAGCCGTCCGTCCGTGGTGGCACAGGTAAAGAAGTACCGTCCCCGTGTGAACCAGTTGAAGCGGGACGAGAATTTTTGCATGAACGTGCTGTCCGGGTATCTTCATCTTTTGAGGACTGGAAAGAGCAATATGCTCCTGAAGCACCGGAGGACAGCTGGATGAGAGATTCGTGGAAGCTTGCCACAAGCTGGAATATGTGGAGTATCTGAACGATTTGCTCCCTTATGAGCGATCAGGAAGAAAGGGCTGATACCGTCAAGGAACTTTTTGACAGACGGAACGATTGCAAGAATGCAAGCACGACTGGACGAGCAGAAAAAAGGAGGTGCGCTGCCATGTCAGAGAACAGGAAATTGCCTTGAAATGAATGTGCCGATGTGGTTTGACGGCAAGAGTATCAACGAAGCTCTATTTTGTGAAGATTTTCTGAGAACCCGTCAGATTCTTTTTGCAAACGGAGCTTTTTTTTCACTCCTGATGGCAGGGTTACAGATGACCTGCCGCTTCGTGGCGAAATTTTTGAGGAACTGAAATACTGCGCCGTGAACAACATCCCCCCGCAAAATCAGCAACATCATTGAAATTATGAAGTTAGCGGCTCATGTGGAGGACTTCCCGCCGGAGCAGGACAGGATTCACCTTTGTAAACGGAACGCTTCTGCTGGACGGCACTTTTACTGAGGGTAAGCCGGACGTTGTGCGAAACAGGCTCCCGGTTGCTTACAGGAAAGACGCTCCGGCACCGACTATCTGGTTGGAATTTTTGAACGGTCTGCTTTACCCGGAGGACATCCCTACCTTGCAGGAGTTCATCGGCTATTGCTTGATTTCCTCCAACAAAGGACAGAGGATGATGGTCATTAAGGGCAACGGCGGCGAGGGTAAATCCCAAATTGGTGCGGTGCTTTCGGCTATCTTTGGCACGAATATGAAAGACGGCAGCATCGGAAAAATTTCCGAAAACCGCTTCGCCCGTGCCGATCTGGAACACATCCTGCTGTGCGTGGATGATGATATGCGGATGGAAGCTCTGCGTCAGACCAACTATGTCAAATCCATTGTGACGGCGCAAGGAAAAATGGATTTGGAACGTAAAGGCAAGCAGAGTTATCAGGGCTGGATGTTCGCCCGTCTGCTGGCTTTCTCCAACGGAGATTTGCAGGCACTGTATGACCGAAGCGATGGTTTCTATCGCAGACAGCTTGTGCTGACCACCAAGGAAAAGCCCGCAGGGAGAATGGATGACCCTGATCTTGCCCAGAAGATGAAAGCTGAGGTCGAGGGCATTTTCCTGTGGGCATTTGAGGGACTGCAGCGTTTAGCTTCCAATAATTTCAAATTCACAGAAAGCGAACGAACCAAAGCAAACAGAGAGTCCGTCAAACGTGACAACAACAATATTTTCGACTTCATGGAGTCTGAGGGGCTACATCCGGCTAAAAGCGGATGCTTCCATCAGCTCCAAGGAGCTGTACGAAATTTATCGGATGTGGTGCGAGGAAAACTCTCTGCCGCCCCTGAAATCCCGCAGTTTCAGCGACAGCGTGGTAGCAAATTTAAGCCGCTACAATCTGGCACACACCAATAAAATCACGAACTCTGCGGGGCGCAGGGTGTGGGGGTTCATGGGAATTGAAGCAGTAGCCCGTCCGAATATAAATGGGTTTTACGACGTTTCGCCATGTACGTACGTACCGGAGGAATGGCGGGATTGATTTTTGGTACGTACGTACACAGCGTACGACCGAAAATCACTCCTGTATAAAACCTTCGTGACGTACCCAAATGACAGGAAAAAGTCAGTCTTTTTTCTGTTAGCGGACGGGGCAGTTTCGCAAAACAGCAGCCGTCCGTGCCGGACATTGGAAAGATAAGCAGACAGCTTTCCAGTGTTCGGCAGAGGTCGCCGCAGCGACCGCATTACCCTCGGAGAGCCCCTCGGGAGAGCCCACGGCACTTTGCAGCCAGTATGGATGAAAGTGTCATAGTGGGTTATTACACTTCCGCAGAAGTGCCTCTCCAAAGCTACCCTGTCTGCAAATCCCAAAGAAAGGAAGAAAAAAAGCTATGGCAAGAAATGACGGAGTTGACCGTACCTGTGCAAGAAATATGGATGTCGCAGATAACGACATCGGAGATGCCCAGGCACACAATGAGCGAGAAAAAGAAATATACAGTAACGAAGATATTATCCCGGAAAGAAGTCATCTCAACGTACACTTCAAAGAACCGACCGGGAGCTACACTGAAATGTTTGAGCAGATGAAAGCTGACAACATTATTTCCACCAGAGGTCTGAAGGCGGATGCCGTCCATTTCAATGAGATGGTCTTTGATGTGAACTCTGCGTACTTCGACAATCACGGCGGTTATGAATACGCCAGACAGTTTTATGAGGAAGCCTATAAATCTGCTGTGGAGATTGTAGGCGGTGAGCAGTGATATCCTCTCGGCAGTCATGCACGCTGACGAGATCAACCGGCGATGTCGGAAGCACTCGGCAAGGATGTGTTTCACTATCATCTTCATGTAGTCTATATTCCGGTGGTAGAGAAACAGATTTTGTGGTCAAAACGCTGCAAGGAGGAAGCTCTCAGAGGGACAGTAAAGGAAACCATTATGCAGGTCAGCCGCAGTAAAAATGGCTGTCCAAGCCCGCCGTGAGCGAGGACGGAAAACCTATCCTACAATCCAATGGAAAAACCTGTTCTCCGAAAATCCTATTCTGTTTTACAGGATGATTTTTTTTCAGCACATGAGAGCTGCCGGATATACCGATGTGGAACGTGGAGAGCGTGACAGCACCGAGGAACATCTGACTGTGACCCAGTTTAAGGTGGCACAGGAAAAGCAACGACTGGAAGCTGTGACGGCAGAGCTGACCCAGAAAGAAGCACAGCTTGACGATACAACACAGGCTGCGGAGAAGAAAAAAAGCAGGGAACTGAAATCCCTGCAAGCGCAGACCAAAGGCAGCAACTGCGACAGCGGTAACGGTTCAGGAGTTGGAGTCGATGGGTAAGAAATCTTTTACCGGGAACATTGTCCTGACACCCGATGAATGCCGAACTCTCAAAAAATTATGCTGTCAGCAGCTTTGCTGAAAAAAGCGGAGAAATTAAAATACCAGCAGAAATATGAAACAGCCAAGAAAGATGCTGGTGTCTGGAAAAAACGATATGAGAAACTTATGGAACAGGCTCAGCCGTATCTGGATGCCGTCAAGCTCGCACCTGAAAGGGTACGGGCTTTTCTTAATGCCGTTTTGACCAGAGGAAAAGAAGTACAGGACATTTCGCAGGAACGTGGACGAAAAAGAAAGGAGAGCACTATTGACAGATAAATGGAATGGTTTTGCTGATTTACTTGCAAATTTAATAGAAAAATATGCGGTGGTTCTGGATATTGATAATCTTCCAGAGCCGCCGTCTTGTTTGGAGGAAGAAAACACATCTGAAGAAGCCAGTGACACTATTGAATTAGTGGAAAAGCAATGATATAATAGTCGTGGAATAAGTGTCCAAACTCTATGCGAGAGCTACTGTTCTCTACGCATAGAGCTACATAGAACAAAAGTGCAGCACCCCGTTGCACAATTAGGAATGAGGTGTTCCGGTGAACAATTATGATGATATGAATCAAAAATCCAATATGATTATTTACACAACAGAAGATGGATTGACAAAAATTGAAGCCACATTTGATGAGGATACCGTGTGGTTATCCATTGACCAGATGGCAGAGTTGTTCCAAAGAGATAAATCTACTATTTCAAGACATATAAAAAATGTATTTTCCGAAGGCGAGCTGCAGCGAGAGTCAGTTGTTGCAAATTTTGCAACAACTGCGGCAGATGGGAAAACCTATCAGGTTGACTACTACAATCTTGATGTCATCATCTCCGTTGGCTATCGTGTAAAATCAAGCGTGGCACACAGTTCAGAATCTGGGCAACTAACATTCTCAAAGAATACATGAAAAAAGGCTTTGCCATGGATGATGAACGATTGAAAAATCTGGGCAGCGGTGGATATTTCAAGGAACTGCTTGAAAGAATCAGAGACATCCGTGCATCAGAAAAGGTGTTTTTTATCGCCAGGTGCTTGAAATCTATGCCACCAGCATTGACTATGACCCGAAAGCGGAAATCTCTATCCGTTTTTTCAAAAAGGTTCAGAATAAAATTCATTATGCCATTCACGGACAGACTGCGGCAGAAGTGATTTATGCAAGAGCGGATGCGGAAAAAGAGTTTATGGGATTGACTACCTTCGCAGGTAATCAGCCGACACTCAAAGAAGCGATTGTTGCGAAAAACTATCTGGATGAAAAAGAACTTCGTGCTATGGGACAGCTTGTATCCGGGTATCTGGATTTTGCGGAACGTCAGGCAGAGCGTGAACAGGCAATGACCATGCAGGACTGGGCAGAGCATCTGGATCGCATCCTTACCATGAGTGGAGAGCAGCTTTTAATTGGAAATGGAAGCATTACTCATAAGCAGGCTGTTGATAAAGCGACTGGAGAATATCGAAAATATAAGGCAAGAACGCTCAGTGACGTGGAAAATGATTATTTAAATTCGATAAAGATGCTGGAACAGAAAACTGACGGCAAAAAATAACAGACGATGAAAGCTGAATTATGCCACAGGCTGTGGCACAAAATGAGGATGGCGATATGAAAGAAACAACAAAAGTATATATTTATACGAGAGTATCTACTGCCGTTCAGGTAGACGGTTACCCTTGATGCTCAGAAATCAAGGATGAAAGCCTATGCTGAGTTCAACGATTTTGAAATCGTTGGTGAATATGAGGATGCCGGTAAATCGGGAAAGTCCATCGAGGGCAGATTGGAATTTAACCGCATGATGGAGGATATCAAGTCTGGTAAAGATGGCGTGTCCTATGTGCTGGTGTTCAAGTTATCACGTTTTGGCAGAAATGCGGCAGATGTGCTGTCTACCTTACAGGTGATGCAAGATTTCGGCGTCAATCTGATCTGTGTGGAGGATGGCATTGATTCCTCCAAGGATGCCGGTAAGCTGATGATTTCGGTGTTATCGGCAGTTGCTGAGATTGAGCGTGAAAACATCCGTGTGCAGACAATGGAGGGCAGAATCCAGAAAGCCCGTGAGGGTAAATGGAACGGTGGATTTGCTCCTTATGGATACAAGCTTGAAAAAGGTATGCTGTATATCAACGAGGAAGAAGCCGAAGCAATCCGCATTATCTTTGACCAGTATGTACATACCGATATGGGCGCAAATGGTCTTGCAAAATACCTTGCCAATCACGGTATCAATAAAATTCAGAGACAGAATGGAAAAAATCCTCTGTTTGATGCAGCACTGATTCGCAGAATTTTGAAAAACCCAGTTTACTGCGGGAAAATCGCCTATGGCAGACGCCGGACGGAGAAGGTGCACGGCACCCGAAATGATTATCGACTGGTGGAGCAGGATGACTATTTGCTGGTTGACGGACTGCATGAGGGAATTGTTTCCGAAGAACTATGGCATGAGGCGCAGGTCAAGCTGCTGGCGCAAGCGGAGAAGTACGAACACGTCAACCGGGGCAAGGATACCAAGGTTCATCTGCTGTCCGGTATTGTGAAATGCCCGGTCTGCGGTGTTGGAATGTATGGCAACAAGAGCATCAAGCATAAGAAGGACGGCACAAAATATAAGGATTTTTATTACTACGGCTGCAAGCACCGCACCATGACAAGAGGCCACAAGTGCGATTACAAAAAGCAGATCAGTGAGGAACTGCTGGACAGTGCCGTTGCAGAGGTTATTATCAAGCTGGTCAGCAATCCGAAGTTTGCGGCGATGATGCAGCAAAAAATCAATACGAAGATAGATACATCTGCCATTGGGCAGGAGATTGCCAATTATGAAAAACAGCTCCGTCAGAGCTATGCCACAAAGTCCCGTTTGATAGATGAGATTGATACCCTTGATCCGGATGATAAGCACTACATCAAGCGCAAGGCAGACCTTGATGATCGTCTTTATAAGATGTATGATAAGATAGAGGATACGGAGAATCTGTTGATTGAAGCCAGAGCAAAGAAAATGGCAATCGAAGCAGAGAAACTTACCGCTGACAATATCTACAAAGTGCTGATTTATTTTGAAAAGCTGTACGCTGTCATGGACGAGCAGGAGAAGCGACAGATTATGGAATCGCTGATCTCCGAAATCCATATCTACGAGGAACGACAGCCGAACGGACAGTGGCTCAAATCCATTAAATTCAAGCTTCCGATTATTGAGGAAGATATGGAAATGAGTTTGGACAACGATTCACATGTTGAGACGGTGGTGCTGCTGGTAAAGACAAACTGAAAACAAATTTGATGTGAAGGAGTAAGCCATATGGGAAAAGAATTATTTGACAACATTCCAAGCAAGGTGGGCGACCGTTCTCAATGATGTAGAGAATGGTAAAGTTGCTCTACCTGATCTTCAGCGGCCATTTGTTTGGAAGGATAGCAAGGCACGTGATCTGCTGGATTCAATGCTGAAGGGTTATCCTATCGGTTATATCATGCTTTGGAAGTCTCCAGATGGCTATGAGACTATAAACCATATTGGCACAAATGATAAGACCTATATCCAACCGGATTATCTGGTGATTGATGGGCAGCAACGATTGACGGCTCTTCTGGCTGCTATATTCGGAATTAAGGTCAAGGATAAAAATTATGATGCGCGCCGAATTCGTATTGCTTTCAATCCTCTTACTCGTGAGTTTGCGGTTTGGACGGAGGCTTACGAGAGAAATCCAGAATGGATTAGTGAAATCAGCTCTGTGTTTGAGGCTGATATCAATCACGATGTTCCGAAATTTCGCAGACAATTTATTAAAGAGTATAATATCAGTCGACAAAAGAATGGAAAAGATTTCTTGACCGATGAAGAAGAAGAAACAATCGAAACAAATCTAAACGATTTGCTTAACCTTTCCATTTACACTTTACCAACGCTTCGCATTAATGCAAAGGCAACTGAGGAAGATGTGGCAGAAATCTTTGTGCGTGTTAATTCTGGAGGACAAAAGCTGACTGAGAAGAATTTTATAGAAACTCTTCTTGCTGTTTATGACAATGATGTCCATGATAGAATTGATAAGTTTTGCGCAAAGTCGCGCATTCCGATGGATGGCACATCTTATAACTTTATATTGAAGGCTGACCCTTCTCATCTTATACGCATGGCAGTTGCAGTAGGTTTCCGGCGTGCGCGACTTCGCTACGCATATATGCTCATGAGAGGAAAGAATCTCGAAACCGGTGTGTTTTCAAAAGAAGAACGAGAAGTCAATCTTTTAAAATTCAAAAATGCATTGGATAAGGTTACAAACTTAAATAACTGGCATATGTTTATGGGCCTGTTTGCCGATGCTGGATATATAACCAGCAACATCGTTGCCTCTACAAATGCTATCGTGTTCTGTTATGTCCTTTACTTGATTGGAAAATATGATTATAAGGTTCCGCCGGTTATCCTCCAGAAAATTATCAAAAAATGGATTTTCATGTCGACAATAACGTCCTTCTATACTGTCTCCACAGAATCCGAAGTAGAGAAGCAACTTGCCGACCTACGAAACGTCCATACAGCAGATGCCTTTGTTGCTTATCTGGATGGCGTTATTTCCACCAAATTTTCCGATGACTATTTCAATCTCACACTTCCTGCTGATCTTATGAGTGCCGCGGCGACATCACCGGCATGGTTCGGATATATTGCTGCCCTCAACGTCTTAGGGACACCAATGCTGTTTAGTACAACAACACTGGCGGCAAAGCTTCTGCCGGGAGCGAGTGGAGACAAGAAAGCAATCGATAAGCACCATATCTTTCCCAAAAACTACCTAACAGGAATCGGTTACACAAGCGATCGCGATCGGAATCAGGTAGCAAACTTCACATATTTGGATTACAATACAAATATTGATATTTCCGATGATTCTCCTGCTGAGTACGTTGACAGATATCGTCAAAAACTTGGCGATGAGGGGGTACAAAAAGAGCTGCGCAGAAAATGCATTACCTGTCGATTTTGAAAAGATGTCATACCCAAATTTCCTTGAGCAGCGAAGAAAGTTGATGGCTGATATAGTAAAGAAAGCCTATCAAAAACTTTGCGAGTGATTTATGATACATAAAAATGGAGTATAGTTTCAAAAATCAGCAGACATTCATACACTATACCTTCTGACCTTGCTTGGAGGCATCACTATGTTCTGCAAATTAACCCCGGAGGAAGAGGTGCGGATGCATCTGCTTTTGCGCGGCGTTGCGGATGACCCCAACGCACAGGAAATGAAAAAATTCATCCAGCACGGCAGCGTCACAACCTATGAGCACTGTATGCGGGTCACCCGCATTGCGTTCTGGCTCAACATTCATCTGCGTGTCCACGCCGATGAGGAAAGCCTTGTAAAGGGCGCGTTCCTGCATGATTTTTATCTGTATGACTGGCACCATTGCAGCAACATCACCCACTGGCACGGCTTCAAGCATCCACGCATTGCACGCTACAACGCCGAAACTGTGTTCCGGCTGACCGATAAGGAAAAAGATATCATTCAAAGCCATATGTGGCCGCTGACCCCTGCTGACATCCCGCACAGCCGCGAGGCCGCGCTGGTCTGCATGGCGGACAAAATGTCCTCGAGCTATGAGACCGTGCTGGAACGGCGGGCACAGCGCAAAGAAAACCGGAGGTAAACTATGCCTGATCAATACACACGCACCCGCGCACAGCTGGGCACACCCGCGCTGGAGGTGCTGCGCGGCGCCCATGTGGCCGTTTTCGGCATCGGCGGCGTCGGCGGGCAGGCGGTCGAGGTGCTGGCCCGCAGCGGGGTAGGGGAGCTGAGCCTTTTTGACAGCGACACGGTAGCCCTCTCCAACCTGAACCGTCAGCTGGTGGCGCTTCATTCCACCTTGGGGCAGTACAAAGTGGACGCAATGGCCACCCGCATTGCCGACATCGACCCGGACACGATTGTGCACGCAAACCGGATGTTCTATAACGCCGACACCGCGGACAGCGTGGACCTTGCGCAGTTTGACTATGTGCTGGACTGCATCGACACCGTCAGCGCCAAGCTGCTGCTGATTTGCCGCTGCAAGAAGGCCGGGGTGCCGATTCTGTGCAGCATGGGCGCGGCCAATAAGCTCGACCCGACGGCGTTCAAGGTGGCGGACATCGAAAAAACCACCGTTGACCCGCTGGCCAAGGTAATCCGCATCGAGTGCCGCAAGCGCCGTCTGGGCAAGGTGAAGGTGGTTTTCTCGGAGGAGCAGCCCCTGCCGCCGTTGGAGGATGAAATCGAGGAAGCTCCCACCGCCGCCCGCCGCACCGTACCGGCCAGCAACGCTTTTTTGTGCCCGCCGCCTGCGGGCCTTGTCTGCGGGTCAGAGGTTGTCAAGGACCTGCTGCGCAAGGGCGGCGTCTACCGCGGCACCAAATAATTTTGCGCCCGCCACACCCGGCGGGGCATTTTGTATGAAAAATCCTGCTTTCGTGTCTGCTGCTTCTTGACATTTGTATGAAATCAAAGTAGAATTAGAGTAAGGAAATAAAGAGCCAAACGGTGGGTATGGCCTGCGCGTGGCTCGCTTAAAGGGTGTCGCCCACCGGGAACGCCGATTTTTACGATATTACCGTCCGCCTGACGGATTTTGTGTATATTCTGCGTGCAGGGGCATCGTGCGCCATTTTGGCCGACCTGCCGCGTCTCGTTCTGCAAAAATATCATAACGGAAAAGCGTCCCGCTGCGCCGCATCTCTCCTATTTGATTCAAGGAGTGAAACCGACTATGTCACCAATTTTGACCGTGGTGCTGGTCCTTGTTGCTGCTGTTGCCGCCGGGGCGCAGCTTTTTATTTCGGCGGTGAAAACCGCAAAGCGCACTGCCGAAGCAAAGAATCGGCAGCGCCGAAGAGGAAGCCAAACGCATCGTAAACGATGCCATCAAGTCAGCGGAGCAGAAGCGCAAGGAAACCATCATCGAAGCGAAGGACGAAGCCTTCAAGCTCAAGAGCGATGCGGACAAGGAAATCAAGGACCGCCGCGCCGAAATCACCCGGCAGGAGCGCCGGATTGACCAGAAAGAGGAAGCCCTCGACAAGCGCACCGCCCAGATGGAGCGCAAGGAGGAGGACCTCAAGCACCGCACCGAGACAGTGACCGCCCGCCTGGACGAGCTGGAGCAGCTCAAGCTGCGCCAGACCGAAAAGCTGGAAACCATTGCCGTTATGTCCAAGGAGGACGCCCGCGCCGTGCTGCTGAAGCAGGTCGATGACGAACTGACCCACGAGAAGGCAATGAAAATCAGCGCCTACCAGGCCAACATGAAGGACGAGTGCGACAACCTCGCCCGCGAGCTTATCGGGCAGGCCATTGCCCGCTGTGCGGCAGACGCCACCAGCGAAGCCACCGTCAGCGTTGTGCCGCTGCCCAGCGATGAGATGAAGGGCCGCATCATCGGCCGTGAAGGCCGCAACATCCGTGCGCTGGAAACTGCCACCGGCTGCGACCTGATTATTGACGACACGCCGGAGGCCATCACGCTGTCCAGCTTTGACCAGACCCGCCGCGAGGTTGCCCGCATGGCGCTGGAGCGCCTGATTGCGGATGGCCGTATCCACCCGGCCCGCATTGAGGAGACCGTAGATAAGTGCCGCCGCGAGCTGGAAATCCAGATGAAGCGCGAAGGCGACAAGGCCGTGATGGAGCTTGGCATCCACAGCCTGCATCCCGATTTGGTCAAGCTCATCGGCCGCTTGAAATACCGCACCAGCTTTGGCCAGAACGTGCTGAGCCATTCTCTGGAGGTTGCCTGGCTGGCCGGTCTGATGGCAGGCGAGCTTGGCATCAACGTTCAGCTCGCACGCCGCGCCGGTCTGCTGCATGACATCGGCAAGGCCCTTGACCATGAGATTGAGGGCAGCCACGTCCAGATTGGTGTGGATATCTGCAAGAAGTACCGCGAGAATCCGCAGATTATCCATGCCATTGAGGCCCACCACGGCGATGTGGAGCCCAAGACCACGCTGGCGTTCATCATCATGGCTGCCGATGCCATTTCCGCCGCCCGCCCCGGCGCCCGCCGCGAGAACATGGAGAGCTATATCAAGCGTCTGGAAACGCTGGAAGCGCTCTGCAACGGCTTCGAGGGCGTCGAGAGCTCCTACGCTGTGCAGGCAGGCCGTGAGGTGCGCATCCTTGTGCAGCCTGACAAGGTCAGTGATGACGAGGTCATTCTGTTGGCCCGCAACGTTGCCAAGAAGATTGAAAATGAGCTGGATTACCCCGGCCAGATTAAGGTCAGCGTTATCCGCGAGAGCCGTGCCACCGAGTACGCAAAATAAAAAAATCAAGGGGCAGCCCATTGCAGGCTGCCCCTTGTGCTATTGTTAAGGAAAAGGTTTACGCGCGGGATATCTACTGCCGGGATAGAGCCTTCCTTCGTTCCAGTTCTTCCCTGTACATCTCATACTCCACCCGGCTCATACAGACGGGCCCGATGGGGGTGGATACCATACAACGGTCGGTCAGCTCCTTTGGGGCGGTCGGCCGTTCTGTTTTCACTTTATCGTTTGTTTCATTCATTGCGGTATTCCCTTACAGTTGGGCCAGCGCCTCGCGCTCGTGCAGGGCGCGGACGGCATCGCGGTAGGCGAACACAAAGTAGACGCCCTCCGCGGCGGCGGTCAGCAGCCAGGAGCAGGGGTACAGCAGATAGAGCGAGGGAATCGTGTGGAAATGGGCAAAAATTGTGTAGACCCACGCCACGCGGAAAACGCAGGAGCCCAGAATCACAATGACAGTTGGCCCGACCGTTTTGCCCAGCCCGCGGGAGGCGGCAATCGTGCAGTCCATAAAGGCCGAAATGCAGTAGGCCCAGCCCATAACCATAATGCGCTTCATACCCGCATCCACAACGGCACTCTCGGTGGTGAACAGGGCCAGGAACTGCCGTCCAAAGGCCAGCAGCCCGCCCCCCAGCACCAGCCCCACCCCGAAGGAGTAGGCCAGCGCGATGAAGTAGCTCTTTTTGATGCGGTCGGGCTTGCCTGCGCCGTAGTTCTGGCTCATAAAGCTGGCGCAGGCCATATAAAACGCCGCCATAGCGTCATAAATCATAGCGTCCGCATTGGCCGCGGCCGAGTTGCCCTTGACCATCAGCGAATCAAAGGAGTTGACGCCCGCCTGAATAAACAAGTTGGCAATGGCAAAAATTGCGTTCTGGAAGCCCGCGGGCACGCCTAGCATCAGGATGCGCTTTGTGGTGGGGATGTCCAGCTTCACCTTGCGGAAGTCCAGCGCGTAGCAGTCCTGCACCTTGGTCAGCGCGTGCAGGATAAGCCCCGCCGAGAGGCACTGCGCAATCGTGCTGGCCAGCGCCACGCCTGCCACATCAAGCTTGCAGACAATGACAAAAAACAGGTTCAGCACAATGTTCAGCGCGCCTGCAATGGACAGATACACCAGCGGCTTTTTGGTGTCACCGATGGCGCTGAACACGGCGTTGCCGAAGTTATAGAGCGCCAGCGCGGGCATCCCCAGAAAGTACACCCGCAAATAGAGAATCGCGCCGGGGGAGCAGGTCCTCCTTGGTGTTCAGCAGGCGCAGCAGGGCAGGGGAGCCGAACAGCCCCACCAGCAGCAGCAGAACACCGGCGGCCAGACTGACCAGCAGCGCCGAGTGGACGGTCCTGCTGACGTCCTTCGGGTGCTTAGCGCCGTAAAAACGAGCCACCAACACGTTGATGCCGTTGCTCAGGCCAATCAGAAAGCCTGTGAACAGCGTCACGAAGGTGGCCGTGGAGCCTACTGCACCCAGCGCCGTGGAGCCGGCAAAGCGGCCGACAACGGCGACATCGGACATATTGAATAGGATTTGTAAAAGGTTAGACAGCGCCAGCGGCAGGCTGACCAGCAGTATCTGCTTTGCCAGCGGCCCCTCGGTCATGGATTTGGCTTTGGTCGGGGTACTCATGGATAGAACTTACTTCTCCTCACACTTTCTTACACAATACCGTTACATTTTGTGATCCGCAAAAATCGGGTCATCCTGCCACAGCACAATCTGCCCTGCGGCGCGGGTCTTGTTCATATCAATAATGCGCTGGTTGGACGAACCGCGGAACCGCAGGCTGATATCGTACTTGTCCTGCACAAAATCACCATCCACCAGTACATCTATATATTGTAGAAAACTCGTCGGTCACCTCGCAGCGGCCGGGGCCGGGCTGCAGCACCTCATGCTCCAGATTGTTGCCGGTATAGCACCAGATGGTTTTGTTGGGGTAGAGCGCCTTCACGTTCCGCACAAAGGGCAGCAGCTCCCGCTGGTTTTCCGGCTCCAGCGGCTCACCGCCCAGCAGGGAAAGGCCGTTGATGTAGCCGGGGGCCAGACTTTCCAGAATTTTGTTGCGCACCTCCTGGTGAACGGCGTGCCGTAGTCAAAATCCCACGCCACTGCGTTGAAGCAGTTGGGACAGTGGCGGCGGCAGCCGGACACAAACAGGCTGGTGCGCACGCCCTCGCCGTTGGCTATATCACAATATTTGATCGTTGCGTAATTCATTGTGGCTCTCCTGCGGGGTATCCCCATATCTTGTGTTGTATGGGGCACACAGCCCCAAAACCCATCCTAGTATACCAGCATAGCGGCAGATTTACAAGCCCCTGTTCCGGACAAGGGCAGCAATAATAAACGATACAACGTATATCTGTATAGAACTGCTCAAAATTACTAAAAAAATAAGCCTTATTTTTTTGGCAGCTGATTTTTGCACGTACAGCCGATGAAAACGGAATATTTTGTAAATATTAGCCAAAGCTACACAATATCTTGTGGTTTTGATGATTGACTTTTTTCTGTGTGTGCGGTATTATTATCTTGCTCGCCAAACGAGATTTATACAATTCAAAATTTTTTCCGCGTTCTATACAGTACGTACACAATCCGCACTGTAGCTATTTTTTTTGCAAAGAGGAGATACCATGAAAATCATCAAGCGCAACGGCAGCGAGGCTGTCTTTGACATCACCAAAATTATTTCGGCCATTTCCAAGGCGAACAAGGTCGTACCCGAGGCCCAGCGCTTGACGAAACAGCAGATTATTGAAATCAGCGACCACGTGCAGGAGGTCTGCTTTGCCCGCGGCCATGCTATGAACGTGGAGGAAATTCAGGATATCGTTGAGGATGCCATTATGGCCACCGGTGCCTATGAGGTTGCCCGTAAATATATCACCTACCGCTATGTGCAGAGCCTCAAGCGCACCCACAACACCACCGATGACAAGATTCTCTCCCTCATTGAGTGCAATAACGAGGAAGTCAAGCAGGAAAACTCCAACAAGAACCCCACTGTCAACAGCGTTCAGCGCGACTATATGGCCGGTGAGGTCAGCAAGGATCTGACCATGCGTATGCTGCTGCCCCCGGAGATTGTCAAGGCGCACGAGGAAGGCATCATCCACTTCCACGATGCTGACTACTACGCCCAGCACATGCACAACTGCGATCTTGTCAATCTGGACGATATGCTGCAGAACGGCACAGTTATCTCAGGCACGCTGATTGAGAAGCCGCACTCCTTCTCCACTGCCTGCAACATCGCCACCCAGATTATTGCGCAGGTTGCGTCCAGCCAGTACGGCGGCCAGAGCATCAGCCTTACGCATCTGGCTCCGTTTGTGGATGTCAGCCGCAAGAAAATCCGCCGCGATGTCGAAGCTGAAATGCAGGATTTGGGCATCAACCCCGGCGAGGAGAAGATTTCTGAAATCGTCGAAAAGCGCCTGCGCGAGGAAATCAAGCGCGGTGTGCAGACCATCCAGTATCAGGTTGTCACCCTGATTGACTACCAACGGGCAGGCCCCCTTCATCACCGTGTTCATGTATCTGAACGAGGCGGGGGACAACCAGCGCCTGAAGTCCGATTTGGCCATCGTCATTGAGGAGATGCTGCGCCAGCGCTATCAGGGCGTCAAGAATGAAGCAGGCGTCTGGATTACCCCCGCCTTCCCGAAGCTGATTTACGTGCTGGAAAACGATAATATCTATGAGGGCCAGCCCTACTACTACCTGACCAAGCTGGCTGCCAAGTGCACAGCCAAGCGCATGGTGCCCGACTACATCAGCGAAAAGAAGATGCTGGAGTACAAGGTCGACAAGAACGGCGAGGGCCACTGCTTCACTTGCATGGGCTGCCGCAGCTTCCTGACGCCGTATGTCGATGAGAACGGCAAGCCCAAGTATTATGGCCGCTTCAATCAGGGTGTTGTCACCATCAATCTGGTGGATGTAGCGCTGTCCAGCGGCGGCGATTTCGATAAATTCTGGCAGATTTTTGACGAGCGCCTTGAGCTGTGCCACAAGGCCCTGATGTGCCGTCACAACCGTCTGAAGGGCACGCTGAGCGACGCTGCGCCGATTTTGTGGCAGTATGGTGCGCTGGCCCGTCTGAAGAAAGGTGAGCCCATCGACAAGCTGCTCTACGGTGGCTACTCCACCATCAGCCTCGGCTATGCGGGTCTGTATGAGTGCTGCAAGTATATGACCGGCAAGAGCCACACCGACCCGGTGGCAAAGCCTTTTGCGCTGAACGTTATGCAGCATATGAACGATGCCTGCACTAAGTGGAAGAACCAGCATAATATTGATTTCAGCCTGTATGGCACGCCGTTGGAATCCACCACCTATAAGTTTGCCAAGTGCCTGCAGAAGCGCTTTGGCATTGTGCCGGGCATTACCGACCGCAACTATATCACGAACTCCTACCACGTCCACGTGACGGAGCAGATTGACGCCTTCACCAAGCTGAAATTTGAGAGTGATTTCCAGCGTCTGTCCCCGGGCGGTGCCATCAGCTATGTCGAGGTGCCCAATATGCAGGACAACCTCGAGGCCGTCATCAAGGTGATGCAGTTCATCTATGAGAACATTATGTATGCCGAGCTGAACACCAAGAGCGATTACTGCCAGGTCTGCGGCTACGACGGCGAGATTCAGATTGTGCAGGAGGACGGCAAGCTGGTCTGGGAGTGCCCCAAATGCCACAACCGTGACCAGAACAAGCTGAACGTTGCCCGCCGCACCTGCGGCTACATCGGCACCCAGTTCTGGAATCAGGGCCGCACCGCCGAGATCAAGGACAGAGTGCTGCATCTGTAAATTCCAAAATTATTGAGCATAGTCGAAATCAGCGGGAGCAGCCATTTGGGCTGCTCCCGCTTTTGTGGTTATGCCGCAGCTGTGCGCACAATTCCTCTTGGCGGTTGCACTATGTCTGAAAACGTGCTATACTTATGATACACTATAAAATTGCAATCCAGTCAGTTGTTACTGGCTGCCTTGCCTGCTGCAAAATAACTTATCCGAAAGGAACGAGTGTATACAATGGGAAAATATTTTGGTACTGACGGCTTCCGCGGGGAGGCCGGTGTCAATCTGACCGCCGACCATGCTTATAAAGTGGGCCGTTTCCTCGGCTGGTACTACGGCATGCTGCGCCAGCGCAACGGCGAGACCTCCGCACCGCGCATTGTCATCGGCAAGGATACCCGCCGCAGCTCCTACATGTTTGAGTACAGCCTTGTGGCTGGCCTGACCGCCAGCGGCGCCGACGCCTATCTGCTGCATGTCACCACCACCCCGAGCGTTGCCTACATCGCCCGCGTGGACGATTTCGACTGCGGCATCATGATCTCGGCCAGCCATAACCCCTACTATGACAACGGCATCAAGCTCATCGACTGCTACGGCGAGAAGATGGACGAGGAGACGCTGCTGCTTGTGGAGGATTACATCGACGGCAAGCTCCATGTCTTTGATCAGGACTGGCCAGAGCTGCCCTTTGCCAACCGCGACCGCGTGGGCTGCACGGTGGACTATGTGGCGGGCCGCAACCGCTATATGGGCTACCTGATCAGTCTGGGCATCTACTCCTTCCGCGGCATCAAGGTCGGCCTGGACTGCGCCAACGGCTCCAGCTGGAACATTGCCAAGAGCGTCTTTGACGCACTGGGCGCCGACACCTATGTCATCAACAACAAGCCCAACGGCCTGAACATCAACCTGAACGCCGGCTCCACCCACATTGAGGGCTGCAGAAGTTCGTGGTCGAGAATCACCTTGACATCGGCTTTGCCTATGACGGCGATGCTGACCGCTGCCTCTGTGTGGATGAGAAGGGCAATGTCATCACCGGCGACCACATCCTGTACATCTACGGCTGCTACATGAAGGAGCGCGGCAAGCTCATCACCAATACCGTTGTCACGACTGTTATGTCCAACTTCGGCCTGTACAAGGCCTTTGACGAGCAGGGGATTGGCTACGCCAAGACCGCCGTGGGCGACAAGTACGTCTACGAGTACATGACCAAGAACGGCTGCCGCATGGGCGGTGAGCAGTCCGGGCACATCATCTTCAGCAAGTACGCGTCAACCGGCGACGGCATCCTGACGAGCCTGAAGATGATGGAGGTCATGCTGGCCAAGAAGAAGCCGATGAGCGAGCTGGCCGCCCCGCTGAAGATCTACCCGCAGGTGCTGGAGAACGTCCACGTGACCGACAAGAAGGCCGCGCAGGACGATGCAGATGTCCAGGCCGCCGTCAAGGCTGTGGCCGAGGCGCTGGGAGACACCGGCCGTATTCTGGTGCGTGAGTCCGGCACTGAGCCGCTGGTCCGCGTCATGGTTGAGGCGCCCGAGCACGAGACCTGCCAGAAGTACGTCCAGCAGGTTGTGGACGTCATCAAGGCCAAGGGCTACGCTATTTAAGGAAAACTCTTTGGCTCCCTCTGTGAGGGGGCTTATCGGCACCTGTGCTAATTTCTTTTTGGCACGGTGCTTTTTTTACACAAAAACACCCCCGCAGCTGTTACACTGCGGGGGTGTTCTATTTACGCGTTAAGCAATCAAGCGGAATCGCACAAGATTACAGCTGCGGGCCGGCAGAGACCAGAGCCTTGCCGTGCTCGTTGCCCTCGTACTTAGCGAAGTTCTTGATGAAGCGGCCAGCCAGATCCTGGGCCTTGGTCTCCCACTCAGCGGCATCTGCATAGGTGTCGCGGGGATCCAGGATAGCGGGATCAACGCCGGGCAGCTCGGTGGGAACCTCAAAGTCGAAGTGAGGAATCTTCTTGGTGGGGGCCTCGTTGATAGCGCCGCTCAGGATTGCGTCGATGATGCCGCGGGTATCCTTGATGGAGATGCGCTTGCCGGTGCCGTTCCAGCCGGTGTTGACCAGATAAGCCTTGGCGCCGGACTTCTGCATCTTCTTGACCAGCTCCTCAGCGTACTTCGTGGGATGCAGCTCCAGGAAGGCCTGGCCGAAGCAGGCAGAGAAGGTCGGGGTGGGCTCGGTGATGCCGCGCTCGGTGCCGGCCAGCTTCGCGGTGAAGCCGGACAGGAAGTAGTACTGGGTCTGCTCGGGGGTCAGGATGCTGACCGGGGGCAGAACGCCGAACGCATCAGCAGACAGGAAGATGACGTTCTTGGCAGCAGGTGCGGAGGAAATCGGGCGAACGATGTTCTGGATGTGGTCGATGGGGTAGGACACACGGGTGTTCTCGGTGACAGACTTGTCAGCGAAGTCGATCTTGCCCTCGGCGTCGACGGTAACGTTCTCCAGCAGAGCGTTGCGCTTGATGGCGTTGTAGATGTCGGGCTCGGAGTCCTTGTCGAGGTTGATGACCTTGGCGTAGCAGCCGCCCTCGAAGTTAAAGACGCCGTTGTCGTCCCAGCCGTGCTCGTCATCGCCGATCAGCAGGCGCTTCGGGTCGGTGGACAGAGTGGTCTTGCCGGTGCCGGACAGACCGAAGAAGATGGCGGTGTTCTTGCCCTCCTTATCGGTGTTGGCAGAGCAGTGCATGGAAGCCATGCCCTTCAGCGGCAGGAAGTAGTTCATCATGGAGAACATACCCTTCTTCATCTCGCCGCCGTACCAGGTGTTGATGATGACCTGCTCTTTGCTGGTGATGTTGAAGGCAACGCAGGTCTCGCTGTTCAGGCCCAGTTCCTTGTAGTTCTCAACCTTGGCCTTGGAAGCGTTGTAAACAACGAAGTCAGGCTCGAAGTTGGCCAGCTCCTCAGCGGTGGGCTTGATGAACATATTGGTGACAAAGTGTGCCTGCCAGGCCACCTCCACGATGAAGCGGATAGCCATGCGGGTGTCCTTGTTGGCACCGCAGAAGGCATCGACAACAAACAGGCGCTTGTTGCACAGTTCCTTCTTGGCGATGTCCTTCACGACAGACCAGGTCTCCTCAGTCATGGGATGGTTGTCGTTCTTGTACTCGTCGCTGGTCCACCAGACGGTGTTCTTGGAGTTCTCGTCGACGACGATATACTTGTCCTTGGGGGAACGGCCGGTGTAGACGCCGGTCATGACGTTGACAGCGCCCAGCTCGGTGACCTGGCCCTTCTCATAGCCGGTCAGCTCAGGCTTGTTGTCTCCTCCTCGAACAGCATCTCGTAAGAGGGGTTATGCACAATCTCGGTCGTGCCGGTAATGCCATACTTAGTCAAATCCAGATTTGCCATGCTTACATATACCTCTTTCTCTATACTTTTGGCTGAATGGGGAACAGGGGTCTAAGTCAGCCTCCTAGTGCCCCATCCTGACATTTATTATACAAAGTTTTTGGCATAAAAGCAAGGTGGTAATCTTTTAAATTTATGTGACATTTTTGGGAAAGCGCCCAAACTCAGGCATCGGAGCGGGAATAGGCGTTCTTCATACCGCTGCTCAGCTCAAACAGGACCTTGTTCAGCGCATCGGTCGTCTCGGCCTTGGCCATGGCGGCAAGCTCCTCATTGGCCTTGGCGCGCAGGGCAGCGCGGGCGGCGGGGTCAATCTCGGCGCGCTGGGCATCATCGCAGGAGTTAATCAGGTTGTTGGCCTTGGCGCCGACGCTCAGGGTGTAGCGCTCAATGTGGAACACTGACTTGGCGTAGGAGGCATCGGCCATGGCGGCCAGCAGGCGGCTGGCCCAGTAGAAGTTGTCTGTGGAGACATCGCCTGTGGTGTTGGCGAGATATTCCGGCGTCGAGTCGACATTGGCGTAGAACGGCACCATCGTGTTGAAGGCATTGGACGCAAACGCCAGCCACTCCACCGCACGGAAATCCTCCGGCACATCGGGGCGCAGCTGGATGAGCGCCATAAAGTCGTTGCGGTTCACGCCGATGGGGCGGTAGATGCCCTTCTCGGCGGCGGTGGCTGCATACGGGTCATAGGGCGTGCCCTGATAATGAGACGACAGAACGTACTTTACATCTTCTGGCGTGACTTTCTTCTCGGGCACCATGCACCACGGCAGATCATCGGAGCGCGGCGTAAAGTCGGCATCGGGGCCGTCCCACACAGAAGGTGTTGGGATTGAAATACCGCAGCATATACCACGCGCGGGGCGTGTTGTAGACGTGGTCGGCGTCGTCGTGGCTGCCGAAGGCATCACGCGGGTTCAGGGCGCCGTCTTGCGACAAATCGAGGTGATACTTCTCGATAAATTCGCGCAAATCCGCCGCGCACATGAAGTTCTTCTGCTCGCCCAGCGCATCATCGAGGTCGAGCGTGTCGAGGCCGAGCTGGTTCGGCATGACCACGTAGACGTCATCAGGCACGCGGCGTGCCATCCAGTGGTGGCCGCCGATGGTCTCCAGCCACCAGATTTCGTTCACATCCTGAAAGGCAATGCCGTTCATCTCATACGTGCCGTACTGCTCCAGCAGACTGCCAAGGCGGCGGACACCCTCGCGGGCGGAGCGCACGTAGGGCAGCACGAGGTAGACGATGTCCTCCTCGCCGATGCCGCCCTTGACCAGCGGGTCAGCGCCCAGCACACGCGGGTTGGAGGTGATGGTCTCGGTGGCGGTCATGCCCACGTTGGCCGCATTCACGCCGCTGGCCGCCCACAGACCCTTGCCTTCCACAGCGTTGGGCACGGCGGTCATACGCAGGCCGTTCCCGGGCAGGGGGATCTCCACGCCCGAAATCACAGACTTATACACCGCGGGGTAGTCCTGCGGCTGAAAAACAACGAATTTTTTGGCGGTGAAATGGCCGGAGCCGGAATCGTCGTTGCGGGCAATCATCGTGGAGCCGTCATACGACGCGTTCTTGCCGACCAGAAGGGTAGTGCAAGCCATTTAGAACATCTCCTTATTTTATGTACAATCTTATTATAGACGCATGGAAGAAAAATGCAACCATCACTGCTCCTGCGCTACGCCCTGGGGAATCACGCCGGTCTGGTAGGCCTCGACGAGAGCACACAGGTCGCGAATCAGCGCCTGCTTGCGCCCGCCCTCGTCGGTGTCGCGCACCAGAATCCGCTGGGGCGCGGTGTAGATGTATTCGCTCTTGCTGGCAATGTCCTCGTCCTCGTGGATGGCCTTGTCCACGCTCTCAAACGGCTGGTGGGTGCGCAGAATCAGCCCGCGGGAGTTGTAGACCAGCGTGTAGCCCGCAATGCCGGTGCGGCGGTGGTAGGCGCGGCAGAAGCCACCGTCAATGATAATCAGCCGTCCGCCGCCTTTGAGGGGGCTTTCGCCCTCGATGGCGCGCACCGGCACATGGCCGTTGACGATGTGGCTTCCCTCGCCGGAGAGGCCGAATTCGCACAGGATGTGCTCCGCCGTGCGCGGGTTGGCGATGTTGGTAGTAGGGGTCTTTGACCTCCACATGGGTGGCGGGGTCGGCGATGTAGAGCCGCTCAAAGGTGGTCATGGTGCTGCGGCCGAACAGCGGCGACTTGGCCCCGCACCACAGATACCACAAGAAATCCTGCCCGGCCAGCCGCGCCGGGCTGCCCTGCGGTGCACTGTAGCCCTGGCGTGCGCGGCGGTCACAGTAATCAAACAGCTGCTTGCCGCTGCGGACCACGCCCTCAAAGGTGATGGCCGCAAATGCGCCGTCCTCGGTCATGGGCACCGCGCCGTGGTACAGCAGGTTGCCGTTGCACATTTTGTAGAAAGCACCGTGCGCGTAGAGGAACTGCACATGGCGCTGCAGGCGCTCGCTCTCGGCAAAGCTGCGCACCAGCTCAGCCACGATCTGCGCTTCATCGTCGGTCAGCGCCGTGGAGTTGGCCGGGTCCACGGTGGGGAAGTCGCAATCCAGAAGGGGATAGGTCTTGCCGAAATAGTCCACCGTGCCCGCTTCAAAATCAATGTGGTTCAAAAAATCGCGGCCCGCCAAATCAAAATCCGGGTTGCGGGCAATGACCTGTGCCTCCAGCTTGAGCATCATCACGGTCACGGCCTTGTGCATCCGGGCGGCGGCGGTCAGATCACCGGCTGAACAGCGGTGCGCGGGTCGGCGTGCGGAATCCAGCGCGAGACATCGCTTTCCGCGTAGACGTGCTGCGCAAAGCGCTCCAGCCGACGCAGACTGATACCGTAGCCGCCCTCGAGCGTATCCAGATTGTTGTAGGCGAGTGTGGTTTTCAGCACGGTCATAATGCACAGCGGGCTGCCCGCCGCGGCGCCCATCCAGACAACATCGTGGTTGCCCCACTGGATATCCACCTGATGGTGCGCCATCAGGCTGTCGAGAATCCGATCGGGACGCGGGCCGCGGTCAAACAAATCGCCCACAATGTGCAGCCGGTCGACCGCCAGACGCTTGATGACCTCACAAAAGCGGATGATATAGGCATCCGCACGGTCATAGCGTATAATGCTCTCGATGATTTCGCCGTAATACTGGTCCTTATCGTGGTCCTCAAAGTGGGCGTGAAGCAGCTCATCGAGGATGTAGCCGCAATTCTGGGGCGGCAGCGGCGCACATGGTCGCGGTGTGCTTGCTGGACACAAACCGGCACAAATCAATCAGCCGCAGCAGCGTCTGGCGGTACCAGGCGTGCAAATCCTTCTGGCGGGCCTTCAGCTCGGGCAGCTTCTGGTTGGGGTAGTAGACCAGCGTGGCCAGCTCGGCGCGTTCCTCGGCGGGGACACCGGTGCCGAGGACGGTGTCGATTTTCTCACGGATAACGCCCGATGCGCTGTTTAAGATATGTACAAACGCTTCGTGCTCACCGTGCAGGTCGCTCATAAAATGCTCGGTGCCCTTGGGCAGGCGCAGCAGGGCCTCGATGCGGATAATCTCACTGGCCGCCGCCGCGACCGTCTGGTATTTTTGCGCAAGCAGACGCAGATAGCGCAGATGTTCGTCAGAGTATTGCACGGGCAGGACCTCCCTGTACTTTTATTTCATCTATATGGAAGTATAGCACATTTGCGGGCAAAACAAAAGGCCGCCGCCCAGAAAAGCTCCGGGCTGCGGCCTTTGATTCAGCTATTCTTTTGTGGGTGCGGCAATTGCCCTGCCGTACACTGCGTTTGCGCACTGCGCAATTACTGGATTTCAATCATTGTGGGCTTCGGCTCCTGCTTCTTGGCCTCTGCCTTGGGCAGATGCAGGCTCAGGATACCGTTTTTTTCAAACTTAGCGGCAATGTCGGTGGGCTCCAGCTCCTTGCCAACATAGAAGCTGCGGGCGCAACTGCCGACAGCGCGCTCCTGGCGGATGTAGCGGCTCTCCTCGTTCTTCTCGTCCAGTTCCTCATTGCGCTGGGCGCTGATGGTCAGGTAACCATTCTCAAGGTCGAGCTTGATATCCTCCTTCTTGAAGCCGGGCAGATCCACAAAGACATCGTAGCTGTCCTTGTTCTCGCGCACATCGGTCTTCATCACATTGACGGCGTGTTTGCCAAACATATTTCGAGGCTCAGCGGCACGCATGGCACGCTCAAAATCGTGCTCCCAGTCATTGCTGAACAGATTATCCATCAAACCATCATTGAACATATACGGAACCATCATCATAAGTCATTCCTCCAATTTTCATCGGCTGCACGTTCTTGTAATCGTGCGGTTGACTTTTGAAACCATTATTTTGTTTGTCCGGGTCTGCGGTTCTTTCGTTCCGCTTTCCCTTGGAACGTCTCTATAATAGCACCGAAAATTAGCACTGTCAAGCATAGAGTGCTAATGTTTACAGGTTATGCAATGTTTGTTCACAAAATATGCAATGTTTTAAATTTATAGACGATATTACGTGCGTTTTTGTATCATCTTCATCAGCCTCTATGGAACTCACCCGGTAAATACTGCCAGCGGGCCGATGCTTGGCATCGGCCTCTACAGCAAGCTTTTCAATCAGCTTGTAGGGCGGGGTGACCCCACCCCGCCGCAACCTTGCGTGGCCGCCCATCCCCCGGGTAAACCACCCATCCAATCTATTTATTATCTCTTATTTATTATCTATTATTTGTATTTCTGCCCTGCCAAACTTTCTCTTGTTTTTTTGTGCGCTTTGCGGATTGACAGACCCGCAAAGCAAGGGTATGCTTGAAATATGCGCAACACGTTCGCGCAACTTATTGCAGGAAGGGGGATGCCTACCGTATGTCCGGCACAGGCAGCTCCATGAAAATTGCCGAGATTGCAGACGCGCTCGGCGTATCCAAAACAACGGTATCGCGTGCTCTTTCCGGGAAAGGCCGTGTGAGCGAGGAAACCCGCGCCAAGGTTTTTTCCTACGCAGGCCTGACCAGCACCGATACCACAGCGCCGCGCACCGTGCCGCAGGGCCCAACGTATAACCTGTCTTTGGTTATCCCCAAAGCACTTTGTACGCCTTGATTTGCCGTTTTTGCGCAAATGTATGGGCGGCATCTGCACAATGGCTGCGCAGCGCGGCTATGATTTGCTGCTCTGCTACGTCAGTGAGACTGACACCGTCCAGCTGGAGCGCCAGCTGGACAGGCACAAGGTGGACGGCGTCATTCTCTCGCGCACGATATCCAACGATCCCAGCGTGGATTTGCTCAAGCAGTACGGCGTACCGTTTGTGGCCATCGGCCGCATTGATGACCCGGATATTCCGCAGGCCGACAATGACCAGACCGGCGCTGCCTGCGAGATGACCCGCCTGCTTTTGCAGCTGGGCACGCGGCGGATCGCCTACCTCGGCGGCAGCGGAACCTACACGGTCAGCGCCGACCGCCTGCGCGGCTTTCTGCGTGGGCTGGCCGAGTTCGGCATCACCGCAGACCAGTCGCTGATACGCACTGGACTGGAGAGTGACGAGCAGCGCACCGATGCGCTGGAAGCCGTGCTGGAGCGCCACCCCGACTGTCTGCTTTGCTGTGATGACCGGCTAGCGTTTGATGTGGTGCGGGAGCTGCGCGCGCGCCACATTCACATTCCGCAGGATTTGCGCGTGGCCAGTCTGTATGACAGCGAGCTTCTGGTTGGCGTAACACCGTCGATTTCGGCGGTTCAGTTTGACGCCGAGCGCATCGGCTCGACCGCCTGCCGTATGCTGCTGGACACGCTGGCCGGCAAGGATGTTGCCAAGCGGCAGCTGCAGGGGTATCAGGTTATCCTGCGGGAGTCCACCAAATAAAATGCTTTTTGCACTGTCCCGGTAACCACCGGGGCAGTTTTTTGTGGGGCAACGCCGTAGGGGCGGGGCTCTGCTCCGCCCGTGGCAACCACCCGATATATGCTGTTTCCGGGAAACGTTGCGCAGCGTCCGATTACAAAATAGTTACAGCAACGTCATATATGCCGTTTTTGCGCCGCGAAAAATTGGACATCTGCTCAAAAATGGTCCTGCGCAATCCAGAAGTTGCGCAAGTTGCGCACAAAAAGCGTCGAATCTCCGGTTTCAAGGGTCAAATCCACCAAATTTTCCAGCAAAAAACACTGGAATCTGTACATTGACACTTTGCGAAAAATCCTGTATCCTAGGGAATGTAAAGCGGATGCGCAAATGGGTTGCGCAGCACCGCGGATAGAATTCTATTTTAAGAATTTTTATTGAAGAAGGAGAACACTACTATGAAAAAGCAAATCAGCCTGGCCCTGGCCGGTGCAATGGCTTTGTCCCTCGCCGCTTGCGGCGGCTCTGCCAGCACTGCCACCTCTACCCCCTGAGGCAGCTTCCGCTGCCGAGTCCACCGCAGCTTCCACGGAGGCTGCAACTGAGGGCGACGTTCTCGACCAGGCTGCTGCCGCTGCCTTCGCTCAGGATGTTACCCTGACCATGTGGGGCGCTGAAGAGGATCAGGATCTGCTGCGTGAAATCAGCGACAAGTTCATCGAGAAGTACGGCAACTACGGCGGCAAGATCACCATCAACCTCGGCGCTCAGTCCGAGTCCACGGCCAAGGATACCGTCCTGACCGACCCCACCGCCGCTGCTGACGTCTACGCCTTCGCCGATGACCAGCTGAATGAGCTGGTTAAGGCTGGTGCCCTGCAGGAGGTTCAGCTGAACGCCGATGACGTCAAGAACCGCAACACGCCCGCTTCTGTGGACGCTGCCACGATGGATGGCAAGCTCTACGCTTACCCCCTGACCGCTGACAACGGCTACTTTATGTTCTACGACAAGAGCTTCTTCACCGAGGACGATGTCAAAGAGCCTTGACACGATGATGGAGAAGGCCGCCGCCGCTGGCAAGAAGGTCTCCATGGACGTGGCCAACGGCTGGTATCTGTACAGCTTCTACGCCGGTGCAGGCCTAAAGCTGGGTCTGGCCGATGACGGTGTCATCACCGTCTGCAACTGGAACGAGGCCCCCGGCGCCGATGTCACTCAGGCTGTCATCGACATCTGCAAGAACCCCGGTTTCATCGCTCTGAAGGATGAGGAGTTCACCGGCAAGCTGAAGGACGGCACTCTGGTGGCCGGTGTCAACGGCACCTGGCGTGCAAACGATGCTTCTGAGGTCTGGGGCGCCAACTACGCCGCCTGCAAGCTGCCCACCTACACCCTGAACGGTGAGCAGGTTCAGATGGCTTCCTTCTCCGGCTTCAAGCTGATTGGCGTCAACCCCCACAGTGCTAACGTCGGCGCTGCCATGCTGCTGGCCGACTTCGTTACCAACGAGGAGAACGAGGGGCTTCGCTTCAAGGAGCGCACACAGGGGCCCCTCCAACATCAACGCCCTGGCAGCCGCTTCTTCTCCGGCTCTGACCGCTGTTGTTGACCAGTCCGAGTATGCTACCCTGCAGCGCGTCGGCGGCAACTACTGGGCTTCTGCTGAGACCCTCGGCTCCATCTGCGTCAACGGTAACCCCGATGGCAAGGATCCCCAGGCTCTGATTGATGACGCTGTTGCCGGTTTCACCGCACCTGTCACCCAGTAATCTGCACCTTACGCAGATACAATGAAATGATTTGATAGAACAGCCCGCTTGTGATAGAAAACACCTGATGCAAGCGGGCTGTTTTATCCGTATAACCAATGAATAGTATGTGAACGAAAGGGGACTTCGCTGTGGCGAAAACTGCAACGCAAGCCATGCCGGGCGAGAAGAACTTCTTCCAGACTTTTGGGAAGGCCTTCGCAAAAGGCGATATCTTTACTAAAGGTTTCGTTTCTGGTGTGGGGTCTTGGCTATATCGGTCACGGCCAGTTGATGAAAGCGCTCCTTGTCACTCTCGTTGAGGGTCTGGGGCTTTACTTCCTGGCATTTTACGGTGCGCCGAACCTTGCTAAATTCGGCACGCTGGGCACTGTCAAAATGGAGATGGTGTTTCGACGTTACGACGATGAAAAAAACGTCGTGAAACAATTATGATAACTCCTTCGAAATCCTCTTGATGAGCATGATCGCCTTTCATCGTCATCGCGGCGCTGATCGCGGCGGCTATGATGGTGGTATCTTCCAACTATCAGCTGCAGAAGATCCGTGAAGCTGGCAAAAAGACCAACAACTTTGTGCAGGACATCAACGTTTACCTGAACGAGAAAGTTCTATGTGACCCTGCTCAC
>VOFK01002381.1_pt1 | contig 32264 bp, 48 predicted proteins | sample 5384121 | NCBI WGS metagenome assembly VOFK01 (sample SAMN12384730, study PRJNA508395) | human gut metagenome | isolation source: healthy gut J | host: Homo sapiens | reverse complement strand
CTCCTGCAGATCCTCGATGACGGCCGCATCACCGACGCGCAGGGGCCGCGTGGTGAACTTTTGAAAACACCATCATCATCATGACTTCCAACGCAGGCTCCAGCCAGAAGGGCGGCAGCGTCGGCTTTGGCCGCAGTCTGACCGAGCAGTCGAAGGAGAAGGCCATGAAGGCGCTGGGCGAGTTCCTGCGTCCGAGGAGTTCATCAACCGCGTCGACCGATGAGATCGTCTGCTTCAACCAGCTGAGCGAGGGAGAACTTCCGCGGTATCGCGGATATCATGCTCTCAGGCTCCGCCAGTCGCTGGAGGGCCGCGGTATTGCATTCGCGTGGGACGAGAGCGTCAAGGACTACCTGGTCAAAAAGTCTATCGGTCGCCTACGGCGCGCGCAATCTCCGCCGCGCCATCAGACCGACCTCGAACCCGATCGCCGAGCGCATCATCCAGAGCTACGTCGAGCCCTTCCGCTCAATCAAAGCCACCTGCGAAGACGGCAAAGATCCGGCTCGAGACCCTGTAAAAAGCAAAAAATACGCCTGACAAAAGTCAGGCGTATTTTTTTGATCGGGTCTGTAAAGCCGGGTTCTGTGATCGACAGTCATCTATCTAGGCGTATCGTTGCCGATACGCTCCAGCCACCTCTCGGAAGCAGCCGGGCGGGCACCTTGCTTCCTCTGCGGTGTTGCTCGGGATAGAGTTTACAGCAATGGACGCTTTCGCACGCCATTGGGTGCGCTCTTACCACCTTTCCACCCCACTTACCTCGTCGACGCAAACTTCATTGTCCCTCGCCCTGCCGCAAGCGGCAATTCTCCGATCGACCCGTTGCGCCTCCTCTCCCACAAAACTTTCGTTTGCGGGGCCCGGCTTTCTGGGCCGCGGCGATATCTCTGTTGCACTTTTTCCTCAGATCGCTCTGGGGCGGGCGTTACCCGTTATCCTTGCCCTGCGGAGCGGACTTTCCTCATGCGCGGCCTTTCGGCGCTGCGCCCGCGACTGTCCGACCCGGTCGCGCAAGTATTGGTATCTTACTTTTTTTTGCAGGAAAAAAGTCAAACAGATTGCAATTTCTTTCCCATGCGGATATAATACAGGCAGGAAACTTTTAAGAGGCTTTGGATATGAATCATCTTGTCGACCAGTATTTTGATTCCCTTTCGGATAAAAAAATCGCCGTGCTCGGCATCGGCGTGAGCAACCGGCCGCTCATCCGGATGCTGCTCGCGCGCGGCATCCATGTGCTGGCCTGCGACAAAACGCCGCGGGAAAGCTCGACGCGGAGGTTCTGGAGCGCTGGAACAGGCGGGCGCAGTGCTGCACGTCGGCGAGGGCGATATCTCGACGAATGTGCGGGCGGACGTCGTTTCCACGCCCGGGATGCACCGGAGATCCCTGCGCTTCGCCGGCTGCGTGCCGCCGGGGCGGAGATCACCAGCGAATGGAAGCGTTCTTCGAGGTCTGCCCCTGCCGCATCATCGCCGTGACCGGCTCCGACGGCAAAGACCACCACCACCACGCTCATCGCAAAGATCCTTGAGCATGCGGGGCATCGCGTCTGGATCGGCGGCAATATTGGCGCGCCGCTTCTGCCGCAGGCAGCGGACATGACACCGACGGATCTGGCTGTCGTGGAGCTCAGCTCCTTCCAGCTCATGTCGATGGAGCGCTCGGCAGATATCGCCGTCGTGACGAACGTCGCGCCCAATCACCTCGACGTGCATAAGGATATGGCCGAATACGTCCAGGCCAAGAAAAACGTCTTTGCACACCAGGACGGGGCCGGCAAGGTCGTCCTGAACTACGACCACGATATCACCCGCGCCTTCGCCGCGGACGCTCCCGGCGCCGTGGAGTTCTTCTCCCGGCAGGCAAGACCCGCGCACGGCGTTTATCTGGAGGACGGGACGATCTTCCGGGACGGCAGGCCGATCATGGACGCCGCCGATATCCGCATCCCCGGCGTCCACAACATCGAAAACTATATGGCCGCCGCCTGCGCGGTCGAGGGTCTGGCCACTGACGAGGATATCGACGCCGTGGCCCGCAGCTTCGCGGGCGTCGAGCACCGCATCGAGTTCGTCCGGGAAAAGGATGGCGTCAAATATTATAACGACTCCATCGCCTCCAGCCCGTCGCGGACCATCGCAGGTCTGCACTCGTTCCACCAGAAGCTCGTGCTGATCGCGGGCGGCTACGATAAGAAGATCCCGTTCGACGCCCTTGGGCCGGAGCTCTGCGGGCATGTCCGCCTGCTCATCCTCTGCGGCGCGACGGCGGAGAAGATCGAAGCGGCCGTCTGCGCTGCCCCGGAATATCAGCCGGGCCAGCCGGAGATCCTGCACGCGGCCACGCTTGCCGAGGCCGTGCAGCTTGCGCAGGCGCACAGCGTGCCCGGCGATATCGTCACGCTTTCAGTGCGCGGCCTTCGACCAGTTCAAAAATTTCATGGTGCGCGGCGAGACCTATAAGCGGCTCGTGCAGGCACTGTAACACAGGAGACAAGAGATATGAAGTTCAGCGAAGGGCTCCGCAAGGGCCTTGCGATTCGGGAAAAGCTGGGGCGGCCCTACTGCGCGGCCGTCATCGTTGCGGCGGGTTCGTCGTCGCGCATGGGCGGGACCAATAAGATCCTGACGGTGCTGGAAAAGCTGCCGGTGATCTGCCGGACCGTCGACGCGTTCGACCGCTGCAGCCTGATCGACGAGATCATCGTCGTCACGCAGAAGGACCTGATGGAAAAGGTCAGCCGCTACCTCGCGGCCTACGGCAAGATGCGCATGGTCGTCGCAGGCGGCGAAACGCGGATGGACTCCGTCATGGCGGGCCTTGCCGCCGTGTCGGACAAAAGCGCAGCTCGTTGCCGTCCACGACGGCGCACGGCCTCTTGTGACCGACGAAGTCATCCGCGCCGCCGTCGTCAAGGCAAGGAAATTCGCCGCCGCAGCGCCCGCTGTGCGCGTCAAGGACACCATCAAGGTCTCGACCGACGGTGCGGTCGACGCCACGCCGGACCGCAGCACGCTCTACGCCGTGCAGACCCCGCAGGTCTTTGACCGCGATCTGCTCGCCGCCGCGCTGCAGAATGCAAAGACGCAGGGCCTCGCCGTCACGGACGACTGCAGCGCCGTCGAGGCGCTCGGCATGCCCGTGCAGCTGACCGACGGCGACGAGGAAAACCTCAAGATCACCACGCCGCTCGACCTCGAGCTCGCCGCGCTCATCCTGCGCAGGAGGGCCGAAACATGAGGATCGGCCACGGCTACGACGTCCACAGGCTCGTGGAGGGACGGTCTCTGATCCTCGGCGGCGTCCGCATCCCGTTTGAAAAGGGCCTCGACGGCCATTCGGACGCGGACGTGCTGACCCACGCCGTCATGGACGCGCTGCTCGGCGCGGCCGCGATGGGGGACATCGGCAAGCTCTTTCCGGACACCGACGACCGCTATCTCGGCGCGGACAGCATCGCCCTGCTGCGCGAGGTCGACCGGCGGCTCACAGAGACCGGCTACCGCCTCGGCAATCTCGACGTGACCGTCATCGCCCAGCGGCCGAAGCTCGCGCCGTACATCAATCAGATGCGGCAGAATCTCGCCGCCGCCCTGCGGACGGAGCTGCAGAACATCAGCGTCAAGGCGACGACGGAGGAGCATCTCGGCTTCACCGGCTCCGGCGAAGGCATCGCCGCCCATGCAGTCTGCCTGCTCGAGCCGGTGTAATGTTCGGAAGAACGCCCCGCCTGCTATTGGGCGGTGTCTGTAAAACAGCATTGTGCCGAAATCAACGAAGCGGCACGAAACCGCATGGCGCTGATCGTGCCGGAGCTGGCGAGACAAAACGGTGTGACCGAAAAGCTGAAAGCCGAAAACCAAATGGAATGGGTGCGGCAGATGAACGCTTGCAAGGCACAGGCAGAGGAAGTTGTGAAAACAGAATTGATTTACGATTGAGCGAGGAAGTCCGGGCAGAAAACTGTTCGGGCTTTTCTCATATATTCCAAAGTTGCGGTTGAATTGTTCGCAAGCTATATGGTATAATTTGAATACGATAATTGTGCAACAAATCGGAATTTGTGGAGGTAAGTATGATAGTACCTGTAGATGAAACAAATCTTCTTCAAGCCGCAACCATCCATTCAATATCCTGGAAGGAATCGCATCGTGCATTTTGTACTCCTGATTTCATAGAAACACACACGCCAGATCGGCAACGGGAGTATTTGAGAAACAAGATGAACAACGGAACAAAGCTCTATATGCTTATAGAAGAAAAACCAATAGGGGTTGTTTCTGTAACAAAGGGTTTAATAGAGGATCTTTATATTCTTCCAGATATGCAAAACATGGGTTATGGAACGAAATTGTTACTATACGCAGTAGGCCAATGTACGGATACCCCTACGCTGTGGATTCTTGAGAATAATATAAATGCTGAGAGACTCTATCGTCGAATAGGCTTTAAGGAGACAGGGAGAAAGAACGCAATAACAAATAGACTTGATGAGATTGAGTTCGCATTGACATAAATTCCAGTTTGTCGAACCGATAAAAATCCTTGTGCATGAGCGTGACCGTAAAGGCAGTATACAGACCACACAGGAGGTCGAGATTTACTTCAATTTCGTTGGGCGATTCGTTCCCCCCGGCGTTTGGCGAAGTGGAGCTGACACCGGAAGAATTAGAAGAAATCCGCAAGCGTGAGGAGCGCAAGGACAGACTGCATCAGAACTACTTGAAGCGGAAAGCCAGCGGAGCGCAGAAGCGATACGAGGACAAAATCAAGGAGAAAAAGGCAGAAATCGAAGCCAAGAAAGCCGCCATTCGTGCGGAGGACATTGCAAAGGGCGTGTTCGTCCCTGTCAGCAGTTTACCGCAGAGAGCCGCAGAAAGGGACGCAGATAGCGTGAACATAGCTTGTAGGTAGAACAAAGATTGTGTTATCCCGGAATGGTGGAAAAGTTCAAACTTCAAAGATATAATTTGATTTGAGAAGATGTAAGTAACACTTTCCAAAGGCATAGTTTGCGGGAGGTAGCGATATGAATAATAATGATTTGCTTAAATTTGGAAAATGCCTGCTCATTGGAATCATTGTTGCCATAGGAGGCATGTTCTTTAGCGATTTGTATGGAAACATTTTCAACGGATCGGGGGGATTATCGTTTATCCGTTATATTTGGTATCGGTCTGTATCTTTGCATCGTTATTGTTACTTGCACAGGCTTGATACTTAACCGTTTGGATAAAGATAAAACAAACGACAAAGATGATGAACACACGGACGAGTAAGTTTTTATTTCCAGAAGCCGAAAAATCCCTTTAGGAACGAAAGGGCGCACTTCTATACTCTCTATATCGAGAGTAGTGCGTTCTGCGGAGCTTCATTCTCCGCCAGCGAGTTTGAATTATATGCAGAAAACAATCCTCCGTATGCCTGCAGGCATACGGAGGATTCGCTGTTTCAGGAACACGGCCCGATCCCGGCGGGGGACTCTTTGTCTGTCAGATCGTTTCGACCTTGATGAGGTTCGTGTTGCCGGAAGCGCCGTTGGTGTTGCCGGCAGTCATGACGATGTTGTCGCCCTTGTGCAGGTGCATGGCCTTCTTGGCCGCGTGCAGGGCGTTGTAGAACAGCACGTCGGTCGAGGTAAACGTCTCCTCGCACAAGATCGGCTGGACGCCCCAGGAGAGCGCGAGCCGGTACCACACGCGCTCGTTCGTCGCCATGCCGACGATGTCGACCGGCACGCGGAAGCGCGAGACCATCCGGACCGTCGCGCCGGAGAGCGAGCTGACCACGATCGTCTTTGCGCCAATGTCGCAGGCCATGCAGCACGTCGCGTGCGAGATGGCGTCGACCATGTTCTTGATCTGGAACTCCTCCTTGCGGAACAGCGTCTCGTAGTCGATGTGCTTTTCCGTCTCCTCCACGATCTCGGCCATGGTCTGCACGGTCTTGACCGGGTACTTGCCCGCGGCGGACTCGCCGGAGAGCATGACCGCGCTCGTGCCGTCATAGACGGCGTTGGCCACGTCGGAGATCTCCGCACGGGTCGGGCGCGGGTTGTGGATCATGGATTCGAGCATTTCCGTGGCCGTGATGACCCGCTTGCCGAGCAGGCGGCACTTGGTGATGAGGTATTTCTGGATGGCCGGAAGCTCCGCAAACGGCACCTCCACGCCCAAGTCTCCGCGGCCGATCATGATGCCGGAACAGACCTCGCAGATCTCCTCCACATTGTCGATGCCCGTCTGGTTCTCGATCTTGGCGATGATCTCGATGTCCTGCCCGCCGTTCGCGTCGAGGAAGTTCCGCACATCCAGCACATCCTGCCGCCGCGAGACGAACGACGCTGCGACGAAATCGATCCCGTTCCGGATGCCGAACAGCAGATCGTCCTTGTCCTGTTCGCTGAGATAGACCTGCTCGAGCACCTTGTGCGGGAAGGACATGCTCTTGCGGTCAGACAGCTCGCCGCCGACTACGACACGACAGTGGATCTCCGTGCCCTCGATGCGCTCGACCGTGAAGATCACGAGTCCGTTGTTGACCAATACCGTATCGCCGACCGAAAGATCGTTCGCCAGCCCCGCATAGCTGACGCCGACAATCGTCCCGTCGCCCTCGACCTGCCGGGTCGTGAAGGTAAAGGCGTTGCCGTCCTGGAGCAGGATCTTTTTGTTTTTGAAGGTACAGATGCGGTATTCCGGCCCCTTGGTGTCGAGCATGATGGCGATGGGCAGGCCGAGCGCCTTGCGGACCTTATGGATCATGTCAAATTTCTGCTGATGCTCCTCGTGTGTGCCATGCGAAAAATTGAGCCGCGCGACGTTGAGTCCTGCCTTGCACATCTCTGCAAAGACTTCCTCCGAGCTGCTGGCCGGGCCGATGGTACAGACGATCTTGGTTTTTCTCATGATAAATGCCTTCTTTCCATGCTTCAGAACAATAAAAAACGGCAGAACCACATGGTTCTGCCGAAAAGCTGCATGCGCTCCGATGCGAATAGGACGCTTTCCAGCGCCTATGACAGACTCCACCGCTCGCATCGCCCGCATTTTAGCACATCCCGGGCCACCTGTCAATGCGGCGAAAGTCCTGATTTTCAGCCCCTGCCGCGCTTCTTCTGCCGGTCAATTTGCCGGTGCAGCAGGTTCAGGGCGTCGGAGAGCGAGCCGATCGCGTCCATCAGCCCTGAGGATACGGCCTCTTCGCCGTATAAGACCGTGCCGACGTCCGTCGCGATCTCGTCGGTCGCCATCATATAGCGCAGAAAAATTCACGGGAAATATGCGAATTTTTTGTCACGAAATTCACGATCTGGTCCTGATCTGGTTGAAATACTGGTACGTCTGCGGCGCACCGACGACCAGCCCCGTCATCCGCACCGGATGCACGGTCATGCTGGCCGTGGGCACGATCAAACTTTTTTAGCGCGCCGATACGGCCAGCGGGATGCCGATGGAATGCCCGCCGCCGAGCACGAGCGAGACCGTCGGCTTCTTCATCCCGCGATCAGCTCCGCAATGGCGAGTCCCGCCTCGATGTCCCCGCCGACCGTGTTCAGAAGCAGCAGCAGACCGTCGATGTCCTCGCTTTCCTCCACGGCCGCGAGCAGGGGGAAGGACGTGCTCATACTTGGTCGTCTTGATGTTTTCCGGCAGCGCCTGATGGCCCCTCGATCTGGCCGATGATCGTCAGCGTGTAGATCGTCCCGCGGAGGTCTTCGTGGTGGACGCGCCGAGATCGACCAGCTCCTGCCGCGCCTGTTCTTCTTTTTCGCTTCGCCCATGTTCCGTGCTCCTGTCTGTAAGATGTAGATAGTTTGAGCGCTTTTTTCAAATCATGCGTGTGGGTTTTGCTCCTTGCCAGAAGGCTGGAAATCAGGTATAATGGCGGTGAAAGAGGTGCTTCAAATGACAAAAACCAATGTGATGCGCCTGCTGGACGCAGCGAAGATCCCGTACCGGGCGGAAGAGTACGCAGTCGACGAAAATGACCTCAACGGCATGCATGCGGCCGAGGGCATCGGCATGCCGCCGGAGCAGATCTTCAAAACGCTGGTGGCGAAGGGCGAGCGCGGCGGATACGCGGTGTTCTGCATTCCGGTCTGCTGCGAGCTGGATCTCAAAAAAGGCGGCGAAGGCCGCGCACGACAAAAAGATCGAGCTCATCCACGTCAAGGACCTGCTGGCCACGACCGGCTATATCCGCGGCGGCTGCAGCCCCATCGGCATGAAAAAGCAGTTCCCCACCTTCATCGACGAGACCGCCCAGCTCTACGACGAGATCGGCGTTTCCGCCGGCTGCCGCGGCTGCCAGGTCCTGCTCGACCCCATGCGCCTCGCGGATTATGTAAATGCAACCCCTATGCGACCTGACTGAATGACGAAAGGAGAACGCCATGAAATCACGAATGATACCTGTGCTGTGTATTCTTCTGCTTTTCCTGACAGCCTGTCAGAAGCAGACGTCGGACGACCCGGTTGTTGCGACCTACAAGGATACGCAGATTTTGCAGAGCGAAGTCGCGTATGAAAAGGAAAACCAGATCAACGTCACAGGAGATAAAACCGTCAGCGACGCGGACGCACTGGATCAGATCCTGCTGAACCTCATCATGCTCGATGAGGCGGAGCAGCGCGGCCTTTCCGTTACGCAGGAAGAGGTGGACGCGGAGCTGGCCGGCCAGCGGAAAAAATTACGAAGAATACGAGGAAGTACGGGCGTATATCGATGATTACTGCACGAAGATGGGGATCACCACCGAGCAGTATTTTGACACGGTCGCGGAGCAGCTTCCCCGCGTGATGCTGCGGCAAAGACTGCGCGATACGCTCGGGCAGGAATACTGCCAGCAGCACGGGCTGGAATTTACAAAGGTGAACCCGCCGGAGCAGATGACCGAATACGTCGAGCAATATCTGGACGGTCTTCTGCAGGCGCACCGCTCGGAGATCAAGTATTACTAAGAAAGAAAGGGTGGCCGCTGTGAAACGCTATTTCCGCAAAAACCGCACGTCTGTCGTGCTGTTTCTTGTGTCCAATCTTCTCGCGGCCGTCTCGTCCGTCCTCATGTCGTTCCTGCTCGGCCTGTTCGCCGACAGCGCGATGGAGGGAGCTCTCTCGCGCGTGTGGAAGATCGCGCTCGTGACGCTGGTTTACCTCTGCGTTGAGACGTTTTTCGCCTTTCTGCTGGACTATTCGCGCGATATCGTCGTCCAGCGCGCGTCGGCCGGGACCTCCGCGCCGACGCTGTGCGGAAGATCGAGTCGCTCAGCTATATGGAAAAAAGCGAAAAGGACGACGGCTCCTGCCTGTCCCTTGTGCAGAATGACGTGGACACCATCCAGCAGGATTACGTCGCGTCGCTGGGCGAGATCTATTTTCAGATCTGCTGTTTCCTTCTGGCTGTCGGCTCAGCCATTGCCATCCAGCCGGTCATGACCCTGATCATGATCGCCGTCAGCGTGCTGACCGCCGCGTTTCCCAAGCTGACGGAAAAGCGCCTGCAGACGTATCAGGAGAACGAGCAGCAGGCGAAGGCCGGCTATCTGACGGCGATCACGCAGATCTTCTCCGGCTTTTTCCAGCTGAAGATTTTCAACGCCTTCTCAGGCATCAACCGTGCCCATGACGAGGCCAACGAAAACCTTTACCGGAAAAAGCTCCGCTCCCGCCGCATCCGCAGAATTCTGTATGCGGGGGCCTACGGCTGCGGCAATCTCGTCGTGCTCGGCACATGGGTGCTCGGCCTGTTTTTTTTCGTTGCGCGCGGCGTCATCACGCTTCCGGCGCTCATCACTTTCGCGGGCCTTCATGAACCTCGTCGCCGGGCCGGTGCAGATCATCAGCGAACGCTATTCCTCGACCATCGCCGCCTCGGCGGTCTGTAAGCGCGTGCTTGCCTTCCTGGACGAGCCGACAGATGAAGCGTCCGGCTGGGGCAGCCAGCCGCTCACCCGCGTGGAGACCGTCTCGCTCCGGGATATTTCCTGCCGTAGAGGGGAACGAGAAATTTTAAAAAGCACGTCGATCTGACGCTCCAAAAGGGCGACCGCATCGCGCTGCTCGGCGAGAGCGGGGCGGGGAAGTCGACGCTTTTGAAGGTGCTGGCCGCCATGTGCGGCGCGGAAGGCGAATACACCATCAACGGCCGCCCCTGCCATGCCTACCGGTACGCGGATTTCCGCCGGCAGGTCACGCTGCTGGCCCAGAAGACCTTCGTCTTCAGCGCCTCCATCCGCGACAATCTCACCATGTTCTCCGGCACGGCGCAGCAGGATGAAGCGCTTGTAAAGACCCTTGCCGCTGCCGGTCTTTCCGAATGGTACGCCGACCGCGGCGCGTCCATGGATGCAGCGATCGGCGGGGAGGCGCACGCGCTCTCCGGCGGCGAGGAACGCAGGCTCGATCTTGCGCGGACGCTTTGGCGGCAGGGCAGTCTTGTCATGCTGGACGAGCCGACTGCCGGACTGGACGAAAAAACGCGCGTCGAGCTGGAAAAAGCAGATTGCGCAGCTTCCATGCGACATCCTGATCGTCGCCATGCACAATTATTCCCCGGAGATTTTAGACAGCTTCACCAAGGTGCTCCGCATCCGGGACGGAGAACTGGAACCGTAAACCATCGGTAAATGAGCGAACAGAATAAAAGGAGAAACCATCATGCATTTTACCTACAGAACCAGAGGCACCTGCTCGCAGCAGATCCTGTTTGACGTCGACGGCAAGACCGTCCGGAATATCGAATTCATCGGCGGCTGCAACGGCAACCTGCAGGGGATCTCCAAGCTTGTCGAGGGGATGGACATCGATACCGTCATCGAGCGGCTGGACGGCATCCACTGCGGCATGAAAGAGACCTCCTGTCCCGACCAGCTGGCGACCGCGCTGAAGCAGGCACGCGAAAAAGCTGGCGGAAAAACGCCTGATCTAGGTTGTCTCTGAAAACTGCCCACGCACCCGGACAGCGGGCCTTTTCACGCTGTGCTGCGTCATTTTTCCTTGAAATACGTCAGTATTCCTGCGAAAAAATGTCTTGCCCAGCGCGAAAATTCCTCGCTGCCGGTCACATCGTCGGTTTTCAGATACACCCCAAAAAACGCGCCCGGACGGCTCAAAACCTCCGGGCGCGTTTTTTATGTTTTCCCTGACCCATTTGACGGCGAATTCCGCAAACCGGCTGGCGGCCGGGCCTGGCGCATCGGAGGCGGCGGCCAGCGCGATCGTGCGGCTGGCGGGCGGGTCGATGGGGCGGATCTCCACGCCGTCCGTGTTGCCGCGCGCAGCAGCAGCGACGGCATGATGCTTCACGCCCAGCCCCTGCCGGACCATGGCGATGACGGCGTAGTCGTCCTTCGTCTCAAAGCGGATGTTCGGCGACGCTCAGCGCGCGGAACGCGCGCCGCACATCGTGGTTGGAGGATTCCAGAAGCGAGATAAACGGCTCCTTTGCCAGTTCCTCGACCCGGCAGACCGGCCCCGCCGCCAGCGGGTGCCCCTTTGGCAGGGACCGCGGCCAGCGCATCCTCATATAAAGGCACGCAGCTGCAGCCGGGGCGGGCAGGGAGCGTCGTGAACGCCAGATCGACGCTCCCTGCGCCGAGCCAGGTGTCGATATCGTGGTAATCGCCGTTGAACAGCTGAAAATCCACCTGCGGATACGCCTGCTGGAACTGCATCATCATCGCCGGCAGCCAGTGCGTGGCGACGCTCGTGAACGTGCCGATGCGGATCTTGCCGGTGACGAGCGTGTGGAGCGCGGCCGCCGCCTGCCGCAGCAGCTTTTCCTGCCGCACGATCTCATGGATGTAGGGCATCATCTGCTCGCCCTCGGGCGTGAGCCGCGCGCCGGTCCGTGTGCGCTTGAGCAGCGGCAGCTGCAGCTCCGCCTCGATGGCGGAGAGCATATGGCTGACGCCGGACTGCGTGAGTCCCAGCTCCTGCGCAGCCTTCGTCAGCGACGACAGCTCAACCGTTTTCTCCAATACCTCATATTTCTTCGTATCCATGGAAAATTTCCTCTTGCATTTTTCACTTTAACGTGATATCATACGCGCATGTTATGCGATTCCTTGATATTATACATGATAAAACGTAATGTGTCAAGGGGAGAGAAAAAAAGGAGAAACAGTATGAGCGGAGCAAATCTGCAGCATCTGCTGGCCATGATTTTGTATATGGCCGCTGTCGTCGGCATCGGCATTTATTTTGCCGGACGCGCGAATAAGGACGCCGAGTCCTATTTTCTCGGCGGACGCAGCCTCGGCCCGTGGGTCACGGCATTCAGCGCGGAGGCCTCGGATATGTCCGGCTATCTGCTGATGGGCCTGCCCGGCCTCGCGTATTGGACGGGCCTTGCGGACGCGGGCTGGACGTGCATCGGGCTTGCGATCGGCACGTATCTCAACTTCCTGATCGTCTCCAAGCGGCTGCGCCGGTATTCCATCGCCGTGAACGCGTTCACGCTGCCGGATTTCTTCTCGAACCGCTTCCATGAGAAGAAAAAGATCATCATGACGATCTGCTCGCTGATCATCATCATTTTCTTCAGCGTCTACGCGGCACAGTGCCTGTCGACCTGCGGCAAGCTGTTTGCGAACCTCTTCGGCTTCTCCTACGGCGGCATGATGATTGTGGCTGCGGCGTTCGTTCTGGTCTACACCTTCCTCGGCGGGTATCTGGCCGAAAGCGCATCTGATTTCATGCAGGGTGTTGTGATGGTCACGGTGCTGGTGCTGATCCTGATCCTGTCGGTCGTTTCCGCAGGTGGACTGCACACAGTCATCAAAAACGCGAAGAGCATCGACGGCTTCTTCTCCATGGTCCGCACGGCGACCCCCTCGACCACGGAGGTCAATGTTTTCGGCGCCAGCAAGCCCCTACGGCGCTCTGTCCATTGCGTCCTGCCTGGCCTGGGGTCTTGGCTATTTCGGTATGCCGCAGGTGCTGCTGCGGTTCATGGGCATCCGCTCCGAGCATGAGCTGGGCCGCTCCCGCCGCGTGGCGATCATCTGGGTCGTGATCTCGATGGCCGCCGCCGTGTTCATCGGCGTCGTGGGCCGCAGCGTCGCGGGGCTTGATTATCTGTCCAACAACGATGCGGAAAATATCTTCATTGACGCGGCGACGTCCTATCTGCCGCCGATCCTCGCGGGCTTCGCCTGCGCGGGCGTGCTGGCCGCGGCGATCTCGTCCTCCGATTCGTATCTGCTGATCTCGGCCAGCGCCGTCAGCCAGAACCTGTATCGCGGCGTGTTCAAGAAGGATGCCACCGAGAAGCAGGTCATGTGGTGCTCGCGCATCACGCTGGTGCTCATCACCATCGTCGCCATGGCGATCGCCTGGAACTCCAATTCCACCATCTTCGGCATCACGTCGTTTGCGTGGGCGGGTTTCGGCGCGGCCTTCGGCCCGCTGATGCTCCTGTGCCTGTTCTGGAAACGCACGACCTATCAGGGCGCGATCGCCGGCATGGTCGCGGGCGGCGCGATGGTCTTCTTCTGGAAGCTGGTTCTGAAGCCCCTCGGCGGCATGTTCGGCATCTATGAGCTGCTGCCCGCATTCATCTTCAGCGTCCTCATGATCGTCGTCGTCTCCCTCTGCACGGCAGAGCCGACGCACAGATCACGGAGGAGTTCGACAAAGTCAAGTCCGGCAAGGGCCTGCAGTAAACAAAAAACAGAAAAAATCGGCGGGGATCCGGCACGAAAGCCGGATACCCGCCGTCTTTGTATCAAAAAAACCTACCCGTAAGCGTCTTACGGGTAGGTTTTAGTCGCTTGCCTTATGAAAACAGGTAATGCTTTACGAGCTCCTGCAGCAGCTCATCGCGGTCGAGCTTGCAGATCAGGCTGCGGGCATTGTTGTAATTTGTGATGTAAGTGGGGTCCTCAGACAGGAGATAACCGACGATCTGGTTGATGGGGTTATAGCCTTTTTCGCTGAGTGCGCCATATACCGCGGTCAGGATCGTTTTCATTTCCTCACTGCTGTCTTCCGGTACCACAAACTTGATGGTATTGTCATTCACGACGGTCAGCCTCCTTCTTTTGAGCTTGTGCCACTATCATAATATATTGTGCCCGGTTTGTAAATGCGTCCAACATTTCATTTGTGTTACAATTTCCCCAAAAGCACAAGATTTAGCGTCCGGCCGACAAAAAGGACGTGCCCATCGGGCACGTCCTTTTTCGCATAAAACTCAGCGCAGCGAAACGCCGAGGTCGTTTTTGAGCTTTTCGAGTACCGCGTTCATCACGCCGGTGGTGTCCTCGTCGGTGAGCGTGCGGTCGTCCGCGCGCAGTGCTCGAGACTGAAGGCGATGCTCTTCTTGCCCGGGGCAATGCCGGGGCCGCGGTAGATGTCGAACAGCTGGACCGAGCGCAGCAGCTTGCCGCCGGCCTTCTTAATGCAGGCTTCGAGCATGCCGACCGTCATCGATTCGTCGCAGACCAGCGCCAGATCGCGGCGTGACGGCCGGGAAGCGCGGCAGGCTGTGGAACACGCGCTCCGGCGCGAGAACGGCCTGCAGGCCCGTGAAGTCGAGCTCCGCGACGTAGACCTCGCCGTCGATGCCGTAGGCCTCCGCGACCAGCGGGTGGATCTGACCGATCACGCCCATCTTCTTGCCGTCGATCACGATATCGGCGCAGCGGCCGGGATGATAGCTCGGGTTCTTGGTGTCGGCGATATAGGTAGCCGGATGCACGTTCAGCTGGTCGAGGATCGCGTCGATCTCGCCCTTGAGCGTGAAGAAGTTCTCATGCTCGCCGTAGGTGCCGAAGATCATCCGCTTGGGCTCGTCGGGCAGTTTTTCGCCGTCAACCGGCAGGTAGATCTTGCCAATCTCATAGAGCTTCACGCCCTTGTTCTTGAACGCGAAGTTGCGGGAGAGGATATCCAGCATGCTGGGCAGGATGACCGTGCGCATGATGGAGGTATCTTCGCCCAGGGGTTTATGAGCTTGACGGTCCTGCGCAGCGGGCTGTCAGCCGGGACGCGGATGGCATCGAACGAGGCGGGGGGACGAAGGAGTAGGTGATGATCTCACTGTAGCCCATCGCTCTGGCCGCTGCGCCTGCAGCGTTTTCAAGCTTCTGCGCGTCCGAATAGCCGCCCATGGTGGTCGCGCCGCGCATCAGCGTGGTCTCGATGTTGTTGTAGCCGTAATAACGGGCGACTTCCTCTGCAATATCAGCCATCACGCGCAGATCGGGCCGCCACGACGGGACCTGGATCATGCCGTCCACGACCGGCACTTCCTCGCGGCGCAGATACTCGATCATATCCGCCTCGGAGATATCTGTGCCGAGCAGTGCGTTGATGCGCTCCGGCTCGAGCTTGACCGTGACAGGCTGCGGAACATAGTTCAGCACGTCGATCATGCCGTCCATGACTTCGCCCGCGCCAAGCAGCTCGACCAGCTCGCACGCACGGTTGACAGCGGGAACGGTCAGCATCGGGTCGATGTCCTTTTCAAACTTCGCAGAAGCATCGGTGCGCATGCCGAGGGCCAGCGCCGTCTTGCGGATGGAGGAGCCGAGGAAGTTGGCGGATTCGAACACCACGTCGGCCGTATCGTCCACGATCTCACTGTTTTCGCCGCCCATGACGCCCGCCAGACCGACCGGCTTCGTCTCGTCGGCGATGACGAGCATATCGGGCTGGAGATTGCGCACATTGCCGTCAAGCGTCGTGAGCGTCTTGTCCTCGCCTGCGCGGCGGACGACGATCTTGCCGCCCTTGACATAGCGGTAGTCAAAGGCGTGCATCGGCTGGCCGTATTCGACCATGACATAGTTCGTGATATCGACGATATTGTTGATCGGACGGATGCCGGCCGAGCGCAGCCGCTGGCGCATCCACTTGGGACTCGGCGCGATCTTGACGTTGCGGACCATACGGGCCGTGTAGCGCGGGCACAGATCGTCCGCCTGCACGTCAACATCCAGCAGCTCGCCCAGATCGCCCTCTGCACCGCCCTTGACGACCGGCTCATGGTGCTTCATCGGCACGTTGAACGCGGCGGCCGTCTCACGCGCCAGACCGATGAGCGAGTAGCAGTCCGGGCGGTTGTTCGTGATCTCGAATTCGACGATGGAATCATCGTTGCCGATGACGACGTTCATATCCTCGCCGACCTCGCAGCCCTCGTCGTTCAGAATCCAGATGCCGTCGGCATACGCCTCCGGGCAGTCATGCTCGGTGAGGCCAAGCTCCTTATAGGAGCACAGCATGCCGCAGGACTCGACACCGCGGAGCTTGCCCTTGGTGATGTGGATGCCGCCAGGCAGGTATGAATTGTGCTGCGCGACGGGAACCAGATCGCCTTCATGGACGTTTTGCGCACCGGTCACGATCTGCACCGGCTCACCCGTGCCGCAGTCTACCATGCAGACCCACATATGGTCGGAGTTTTCATGCTTTTTCATCGATAGAACCTTGCCGACGACGACGTTTTTGATCTCCGCATCCATGCGTTCGGTCGTTTCAACCTTCTGACCGGCGAGGGTCATGACGGAGTCGTATTCTTTGTCAGTAGCCGTGATGTCAACGAATTCACGGAGCCATTTTCTCGAAATATTCATGTCGTACCCTCCTTAGAACTGAGACAGGAAGCGGATGTCGTTTTCAAAGATCATGCGCATATCGCTGATCTTGAACCGGCGCATGGCCATACGCTCAAGGCCGATGCCGAAGGCGAAGCCGGAGTAGATTTCCGGGTCAATATCGCAGCCGGCGAGTACCTTCCGGGTGCACCATACCGGCGCCCAGCAGCTCAATCCAGCCCTCACCCCCTTGCAGGTCGGGCAGCCCCTTTGCCGCGGCAGTTGAAGCACTGCACGTCGACCTCGCAGCTCGGCTCGGTGAACGGGAAGTGGTGCGGGCGGAAGCGGACGACGGAATCCTGGCCGTACATGGCCTTGATGAGCGTCTCAAGTGTGCCCGTTCAGATCAGCCATTGTGATGCCCTTGTCGATGACAAGGCCTTCAATCTGGTGGAACATGGGGGAGTGTGTCGCGTCAACTTCGTCCCTTGCGGTACACGCGGCCGGGGGCCAGAATGCGGATCGGCGGCTGGCCGATAGCTTCCATGGCGCGAATCTGCATGGGGCTGGTCTGCGTACGCAGGAGGACTTCTTCGTCGTCCGTCACATAGAACGTGTCGCTGCGGTCGCGGGAGGGGTGGTTCTCGGCGATATTCAGCTTGGTGAAGTTATAGTCGGCAAGCTCGACCTCCGGGCCGTCGAGGATCTTGAAGCCCATGGAGATAAAAATATCCTTGGCCTCGTCGAGCGCCTTGTTCATCGGATGCCGGTGACCCAGCTGAACAGGCGTGCCGGGGATGGTCACGTCGATGGCCTCGGCCTCCAGTCGGGCCTCGAGCGCCTTCTCCCTTGAGCTCCGTGCGGACCGTCTCGATCTTTTCCTCGATGGCCGCGCGGACGTTGTTCGCGGCCTGACCCATGACGGGGCGCTCCTCTGCGGACAGCTTGCCCATCGTCTTCAAAACGCCGGTCAGCTCGCCCTTCTTGCCGAGAAAGCGCACGCGCAGCGCGTCCAGCTCACCGGCGTCCTTGGCGCCGTCCAGCGCGCCGAGCGCTTCCTGCCGGATCTTTTCCAGTTGTTCTTTCATAACCGAATGCTCCTTTTTCGTCATAATACAAAAAAATAAAGCCCTCCGTCCTGATAGGGGACGAAAGACCAGGCTTCCGCGGTACCACCCGCTGTTCGCAGAAAATCTGCGCTGCTTTTGGCCCGGTAACGGCGGCCATGCCGGCGCGTCTTAGTAGGGGAAGACCCGTTCAGGCGGCAGCTCCCGAGAGAAAGCCCCAAATCTCCGCCGGCAGACGGCTCTCAGCACCCCGTCCTCTCTGCAGCCGGTCTTGGGAACCTCGATCACAGTTCCGCTTTGAAATCAGGACAGCTCGTTCCTCGCTTTTTTTCAGATATCAGATGCATTTTAGCACAAAACCCCGTTTGGCAACAACTTTTTTCGGGAAAAAGCCTTTCCCGCAGGGGGAAAGGCTTTATAGGCTCAGACAGGGGTCGCCTTCTGGGGCGCGGGCGTCGCCGAAGAAAGACGGCGACGGTCCCGGACCAGGTGGGAGGGGGGGCGACGATCGTGCCGATAATGTCGCAGATGCGGACCTCACCGTCCAGATGCGGGAAGGCGGCCTCCACAGCGGCCTTGGTCGCCAGCGCGTCCGACAGGCAGTTGGAGTGGCAGATGAAGGCCTTGCCGGCGTAATCTACGCCGCCCTGCGCGTGGCGCTTCATGGTCTCAACGGTGCGGGCGACGGCGTTTTCTCTTGCCGCGGACCTTATCGTAGGGCGATGATGTGCCCTTTGTCGTCCAGCCGCATGATCGGCAGATGCCGAGCACCGTACCGATCGCGGCGGCCACGAACATGCGCCCGCTGCGGCAGTAAATTTGAGCTCCCGTGGAATAAAACTGATGGTGGGCGTTCTGCCGCATTTTCAGTCCCAGTCCGGCGATCCGCATCCGTCCATGCTCTTTCCGGCGTCGCGCAGATCGGCTGCGCCGTCGACCAGCAGACCGTAGCCGGAGGACGAGCAGAAGCGAAGTCGATCACGACGAGCTTCCGCTCCGGGTATTATTTTCCCGCAGGCTCTCCGGCAGCCAGCATAGCGTTCTGCACAGAGGCGGTCATGCCGGAGCCGAACGCGATATGCAGCACGTCGCCCTGCTGCAGTAGCGCATCGAAGAAGGATTCATACTGGAATTCGTTCAGCTGCGCGGTGGTCGTCAGCTTTCCCTCGTCCAGAAAGCCGTAGAATCGCGGCAGCGCCGCCGGGTCGCGGCCCATATCGTCCTCGCCAGCGACGCCGTCGACCTGATAGGAGTAGAACAGCACGGGGATCCCGCGCGCTTCGCAGTAGGAATAGGGCAGATCGATGGTAGACTCACACGAAAGAATGAAGCTTGTTTCCATGTCGCAACCTCCGTAATGTTATTCTCTCTTATCATAACCGCACACGGCGTAAAAAGAAAACGGGCAATCGGAGCCGAATGCCTGTATGCCGTTCAGTGGGACGCCATGCCAAAGGCTCTGCGTGACCATCGCGTCGAAGCCGCCGCGGTAGAGCGTACACAGCCGGTCGAACTGCGCTTGGATATCATAGCGCATATCGTTCGACAGCCACTCGACGATCTGACCATAGCATTCGCACTGCCAGAAACGGATCAGGATATCCTGATCCTCGCCTTGCTGATCGGCAGATCGCCGTAGGCGGCCGCCGCGTAGGCCTCGACTGTGTGGCGGCAGATCTGCATCAGATAGAACGCGACGGTGTCGTGGCTGATCGAGCGGTACATATGCATAACGGCCCGCCGGTTTTCCGTCATGAACTGCACGGCGGCATGCAGGCAGGCCGCCGGGGATTCGGATTGGCGTATTCCCGCACAATGCTGTCCGCTCGTTCGGTGATGATCTCGGTCGCAAGGGAGGGATATCGGCAAAGTGGTAGTAGAACGTGTTGCGGTTGATGCCACAGTCCTCCACGATTGCCTTGACCGTGACCCGACTGAGCGGACGCTCATTCAGGAGCTTCAGAAACGAGTTTTTGATGGCTTGCTTGGTGTAAGCGGACATATCAGACCTCCTGCGCCGCAATGCGAAACTGCATATGAAAACACGCGGTAAGATACTATTAAGATACCAGACGGGACGTGGAAAGTCAATCGGCCGCGCTGCCGGCTTTTCGTCTGCCGCCCGGATGACAGAACTTCCTTGTCAAGCGGGAAAAAACTGTGATAGAATACATAAAATATATGGACACACAGGTGGGACAGAGATTTGGACGGATTTGTTTCGTGGCTCAGGCAGCTGCAGTTTGACGGCGTCTGGCAGACGGCGCTGCTGGTAGCGGCGTCGCTGCTGTGCATCACCTTTCATGAGACCTGCCACGGCCTCGCGGCTTACTGGCTCGGCGACCCGACGGCAAAGCGCGCAGGGCGGCTGACACTCAACCCGCTGCGGCACGTCGATATCGGCGGCCTTTTGATGATGGCGCTGTTCCGCTTCGGCTGGGCGAAGCCCGTGCCGGTCGATATGCGGTATTTCAAGCATCCCAAGCGCGACATGGCGCTCACCGCTGCGGCAGGCCCGGTATCCAACGTGCTGCTGGCGTATCTGGCCGTGCTGCTGCGCGGCCTGTGCTCCGTATGGTACTACGTCTCCGGCTCTATGGCCGTGTATGCGCTGGCCCTGTTTTTCTATTACGTAGAGATCATCTCGGCCGGTCTTGCCGTGTTCAACGTCTTTCCGATCCCGCCGCTCGACGGATCGAAGGTGTTGTTTTCCTGCCTGTCAGACCGGGCGTATGACTGGCTGATGCGCTATGAGCGCTACGGCATGGCGCTTTTGATGCTCCTGCTCCTGACCGGCGTTCTCGATACACCGCTGGAATTCCTACGCGACGGGCTTTTGAATGGGCTGGAAGCCATCGGCACATGGCCGGTGCAGCTGCTGCTTGCGCTGCGCTGAACTTATTTTTTGGAGTTATATCTGCATGGATGAACCGCGATACCATCTCGGCAGCGTCGTGCACGCGAAGGGCGAGACGCTCGAGGATTTTGACGGCCCTCTGGACGTCATCCTCCTGCTGCTGAGCAAAAATAAAATAGAGATACAGGATATCCAGATCTCCGCTATTCTGGAGCAGTATCTGGCGTATCTGGACGAAATGAAGCGCATGGATATGGAAATTGCCAGCGAGTTTATCGCCATGGCGTCCTATCTCATGTATATCAAAACGCGGATGCTCCTGTCCAAGGCGGAGCAGGAGGAAGCGCAGAGCGAGATGGACAAGCTCGTCGAATCCCTCCAGAAGCGCCAGCGGCAGGACGCGTATCAGCAGATCCAGAAGGCTGCAAAGCAGCTGGCCGCGCGCAATGAGCTTGGCCTCGGCCTGTTCACCAAGGGGCCGGAGCCGTACCAGCCGGACAGAACCTACCGCTACCGGCATGACCGCGCCGACCTCACCGCGGCTCTCGCCGCCATGCAGGACCGGACGGAGCGCCGTCTGCCGCCGCCCGGTCAGCAACTTCGCCGGGATCGTCGGCACAGAGCCGTACCCGGTCACGCAGAAGGCCAAACAGGTCATCAGCCGCCTGCTTGCCCACGGTGTCATGCGCTTTCTGTCGCTGTTTAAGGGGCAGCCGCAGCCGGTCGGAGATTGTGGCGACGTTCCTCGCTGTGCTGGAACTGTGCCGCCTTCGGTCCGTATCCGTGGGCGAGGACGAGAACGGCGAACCGTCGGTCACGTATCTGAAAACACCGGATGCCGACGTGCAGACGGACATTTCCTGATCAGGAGGCTAATCTTGGAGCAGAATGATTTACAGCGGGCATTGATGGCCGTTTTGTTTGCCGCCGGAGAGCCGGTGGACGCCAAACGCCTGAGCCAGACGCTCGAACACGATGAAGCAGAAATCCACGAAGCGTGCAAGGCGCTGATGGACGAGCTGAGCTATACCGCAGCGGCATCCGCATTGTGCGGCTGGAAAATCGCCTATCAGATGTGCTCGTCGCCGGAAATGGCGGAATATGTGACCAAAACACGCTTGAAACGCGCAAGCCGCCGAAGCTTTCGCCGTCGCAGCTGGAGACGCTGACGGTCATCGCCTACTACCAGCCCGCGACCAAGGCGCTGGTCGAGCAGATCCGCGGCGTCGACAGCGCCTACTGCGTCAGTGCGCTCGTGACCAAAAAGCTCATCCGCGAGTGCGGCAGGCTCAACGTGCCCGGCCGCCCCATCGTCTATGACGACGCCGGACTTCCTGCGCGTGTTCGGTCTGGAATCCCTCGCGGACCTGCCGCAGATCGAGAAGGTCGACCTTCATGTCGACCCGTCGCAGATCGACCCGATCGAGCAGAAGCCGGATGCGCCGCAGACGGAAGACCAGCTGCCTGCGCAGCAGGAGATCCCGCTATGACCTGGACGTGGTGGATGACGCTGGCCGTGATCCTGGCTGTGCTGCTGCTGATCGGCTGCATCCCCGTGGGCGTTGACGCCGCCTACGGCGAGGGCGGTATCCGGCTGGCGGTGAAGATCTGGCTGTTTCGCCTGCAGCTTCTGCCGCAGAAGCCCAAAAAGAAGAAAAAACCAGCAAAAAAAAGGCTGCTCCAAAGCAAAGCCCGCGCCGGAAAACCGGCAGGGGGAGAAAGCCCAACCCGCTGCTCTCCGGCGGCGTGGACGGCATTCTGAGCTGCTGGACCTCGGCGTCCAGACGCTCGGCGATCTGCGCCGCAAGCTCCGCGTGGAGGAGCTGACGCTCCATGTTCTGCATCGGCGGCAGCGATGATCCGGCGGCGGCCGCCATGCGCTACGGCCGGGCCTGGGCCGCGATCGGCGCGATCACGCCCGCGCTGGACCGGCTCTTCGTCATAAAAAAACGTGACATTCAGCCCGCGCTCGACTATAATGAGACCAGTATGAAAGTCGATGCGCGCCTGATCACCACGATCACCATCGGGCGTTCCCTCGCGCTGGCGCTGCATGCCGGCGTGCGGTTCCTGAAGATATTGAATCAACGAAAAAAGGCGGTGTAACTCCATGAATCATCCTCTGTCTGATATGATGACCAACTCCATGAGCAAGATCCGGGATATGATCGACGTCAATACCGTCGTCGGCGATCCCATCACGACGCCCGGCGGCGTGACCATCATCCCCGTGACGAAGGTCTCCATCGGCTATGGCGGCGGCGGCAGCGATTTCGCCATGAAAACATGCCCGCGAACCGCGACAATCCCTTCGGCGGCGGCGCCGGCGCCGGGTATCAAGATCACGCCGGTGGCGTTTCTGGTCATCCGCGGCGAAAACGTGCGTATGCTCCCGGTCGCGGAGCCAGCCTCCACGTCGGTCGACCGCCTGATCGAGCTGCTGCCCGATCTGCTGGAAAAGGGCGAGGCATATTTTGCGGAAAAGAAAGCCGCGAAAGAGGCGGAAAAAGCAGCCGAAGAGGCATAAAACCCACGCACCCTGCAAAAGCTTATGCCAGGGTGATGGATATGCTCGATTCGTATAAGCACAGACTGCGCAAAGCGGCGGCGGCATTCTGCGCCGCCGCCTTTTTGCTTGGCAGCGTCCCGGCCGCGCGGGCCGCGTCCGTCTGTCCGCCTCCGCAGGTCAGCGCCGCGTGCGCGGCTTTGATCGATGGGCGGACGGGACAGACGCTCTATGAAAAGGACGCGGACCGCCGCGCCCTCATCGCAAGCACCACGAAGATCATGACGGGTCTGCTTGTCTGTGAGGCAGGGGAGGCGGACCGGCGCGTGACGGTCCCGGCAGCTGCCGTGGGACTGGAGGGCTCCAGCATGTATCTGAAGCGGGGCGAGACGCTGACGCGGCGGGATCTGCTCTACGGCATGATGCTGCATTCCGGCAACGACGCGGCGCTGACGCTCTCCATCAGCGTATCCGGCAGCGAACAGGCCTTCGTCCGGCAGATGAATCTGCGCGCGCAGGCGCTCGGCCTGCGGCAGACGCATTTCGCCAATCCCCATGGGCTCGACAGCGGCGAGAATTACTCGTCCGCGCGCGACCTTGCCATGCTCGCACAGGCAGCACTGCAGAACCAGCAGTTCCGCACGGTGGTCGGCACGAAGACGATCGCCTGCGCCGGCCGGACGCTGACCAACCACAATAAGCTGCTCTGGCGCTACGACGGCTGCATCGGCGTCAAGACCGGCTATACCCGCCACGCGGGCCGCATTCTCGTCAGCGCCGCGGAACGGGGTGAGAGCCAGCTCATCGCCGTCACGCTGGCCGACCCGGACGACTGGCGCGATCATGCAGCGCTGCTGGACTACGGCTTTGCCGTTCTGGCGAGCCCAGACGCCCGTCTATCCGCAGAACAGGAGGATCGTATGGAAGAACGACTGCAAAAAATTCTGGCGCGCTGCGCCGGCGTCTCCCGCCGCAAGGCTGAGGAGCTGATCGCGGACGGCCGCGTGCGCGTCAACGGCAATACCGTCCGCCTCGGCGAGCAGGCGGACGGGGAAGAGGACGTCATCGAGCTCGACGGCGTCCGTGTCCGGACGCGGCAGGAGCCGGAAAAGATCTACCGCATGCTCTGCAAGCCGCGCGGCTTCGTGACCACCATGCACGACGAAAAGGGCCGCCGCTCCGTCGCCGAGCTGGTCGCGGACCTGCCGGAGCGCGTCTATCCCGTCGGTCGGCTCGACTGCAATTCCGAGGGATTGCTGCTCCTGACCAACGACGGAGAACTGGCCAACGCGCTGATGCACCCGAAAAAGCAGGTCGATAAGACCTATCTCGTCTGGGTCAGCAGCTACATAGCCGGCAGCGAGCGCTCGCTCGCGCAGCCGATCGGGATCGACGGCCGTATGACCAGCCCCGCCGAGGTGCAGCTGATCAAAGCCGACGGATCCGTCGCGCTGCTCCGCATCACGATCCACGAGGGCCGCAACCGGCAGATCCGCCGCCTGTGCGAACGCGCGGGCCTGACCGTTACGCGCCTGCGCCGCATCCAGGAGGGCCCGCTGCAGCTCGGCGATCTCAGACCCGGCCAGTCCCGCCCGCTCACGCAGACGGAGCTGGAGCGTTTATTTGAAGAAATTCAGAAGTAACCCTTGACAAACCGGAAACTTTTGTGTATGATATCAGGGCTGTCCGGGGTTTGACACGGCCAGCCGATATCATGGAGTGGTATCGAAGCGGTCATAACGAGCACGACTGGAAATCGTGTGACGGTCAAAAGCCGTCCGAGGGTTCGAATCCCTCCCACTCCGCCATAAAATGCGGTAGTCCATGATACAATGGGCTACCGTACTTTTTTATTTTTCTGTCGAAGAAGTCCTTATATCAAGCGTTTTTCCGAGTATGGGGGGTGCAAAAGTCTTCAATGCTCGGATTTTCCTATTTTACCGAAGGTGCGCTGCTGATTTTTGCTTTGCACCCCCTTATGGGAAAATCAAAAAGTAGATAGATTTATCAAAAGGTTGCAGAGAAAAATCAAATTGTTGTTTCTTGACATTTATTTGCTACGCATTTCCGCTCCCACAGGGAGAGATAAGGTACCATGAGCCGTTCTTCTTGTCCTTAAACGCTGCCATTCGATTCCCTTCTTTCCTTCGGTTCTCTCGTTCCGTAGAACTTCTCATGGAAGAACTTGCGGTCAATCCTGCCTGCAATGGTGATGCAGCCAGTCTCTCGCAGCTCTTCGTTCAGCTCACGGATGAGCTTATACGCGTACGGAACCGATACGCTAAGCTCTTCCGCAACTTCATTTACTCTCATAAAAATTTCTCCTGCCATAGGCAAAATACCTTCCTTTCCTGATTTGTGGTTGATTGCTTCGCCGTTCTATCCGCAGGACTCTGACAGGCAACCCTTTTCGGCGCTGTGCCGTTTTCTTTTCTCCTTGGCACGCTCATTTCATCGCCTGCTTCCCCGGAGAAAGTATCCCTTGGACGGTCATTCAGTTTGGCTCTTTTGGATTTCACCCCCTCTCACCTTACAACGGACATTTTTTCTGCATTTGTTGAGTATCCTAATTGTAAAATTTCTATGAATTAAGCTAATATGCTTAGCTTGCCATTATTGTACTATACATATTAGCTTAAGTCAAGCTGGTTTGCAGGAAAATATTAAATAAATTTGCTTAGATTTTTCTTGACGAAATTAAGCATATCTGCTATACTCGTTATCAAAGACAACCGACACAGGAGATGGCTATTATGGCGATTGGTGAACGCATCCACTTTTTCCGCACGATGCGGGGCATGACGCAGAAATACCTTGGCATGGCGCTGGGTTTTCCGGAGAAATCCGCAGATGTCCGCCTTGCGCAGTACGAGAATGGTTCCAGAACGCCAAAAGCGGACGTGACCGCTGCGCTGGCACAGGTGCTTGACGTTTCGCCCAAGGCGTTGGATGTACCGGACATTGACTCCTATATCGGACTGATGCACACGCTGTTCACGCTGGAAGACCGCTACGGTCTTGAGGTCTGCGAGTGTGAGGATGAGGTGCATCTGCGCGTTCATATCCACAAAGGACGCGACGCAGCGGAGCTTCACAGGATGCTTTCCGCATGGGGTGCAGTTGCCGCCAAGCTGAAAGCGGGGGAGATCACCAAAGAAGAATACGACCGCTGGCGTTATTACTATCCTGAGTACGATACCTCCGGTCAGTGGCACAAGATCACGCCGTCGCAGGAGCTGAGTGACCTGCTACTTGAGGAAATGAAGCATGAATGAATATGTTTGTAAGCTCGGAGAATTCAGCGGTAGCGATTACCTTGAATTCAGAAAAGGAAACTCTGGTGCCGGTAGGAAGTTTCTTCGACAAGATTCACTGTATGTGCTGGACGGCGCATTTTTCTTCTTTCTGGAAAGAATATTCCGAGAAATCATTACATCCTTTGATATGTTTGAAGATACTTGTGTTACAAGAAGAGAGTGGCAGGAAATCATGTATCTGAACATTCCTGAGATTGTACCCTCTGAATTTGTAAACGAAGCTATGGAAACTCTGTCTGCTATAGACCGTTGGGTTACAGAAGAAATCGGAGAGAACGAAGAATTCATTGTAATTGGCGTATAAAAAAAGAGCTATCTGACTTCATTTGAAATCAGATAGCTCTTTTCTTGTGAATAATGAAATTCTGTTGCCAAATCGTTGCCACGAGGGGCATCAAGGCTCAAAAAGTCCAGTGTCTACGGGCTTTTTGAACCTATGCAATTATTCCCACTCGCCAAGTGGAAACGCAGTCTAAACTTTTTTTGTATAGACCGTTTGATTCCGTTTGGCTTTATTTGATATCAATTATCCCAATCCTATGGGGCATCCGACTTTCTGCTATCAAGCTATCAGGGGATGCTATCAATAGCGGAAATTTGCTGTGTAAGATATTTACATTATATCATGTATGTTGAAGAATTGGCAATATGGTTAGAATGGGAATTCGTCACCCTCGTCCTCTAGTTCAGGAGTATGCTGCGTTGGAGATGGTGTTTCGGACAAAATAGCAATAAGATCTATAACGCGCTGATATAGCTCATCAAACGTTAGAATTTGTACTCCACTTAAGCTATTGCGAAAGCTCTCAAAAGCTGCAATTTGTGTCGAATTCATGGACGCAAGTTTGCCTATTATAACAACGCATTTAGGAGATAACACCTCAAATTGAGAAGCACTTTGGTGACATAGGGTATAGTAGGATTTTGTGAGATTATCACGGTAATTCAAAACCTGATTTACTGCACCGCTCAATTCGTGACTAATGTACTGCTTCCATGCAGGTGCCTCCAGTATATCCCGCCTTGACTCGCATTTAAGGATTAAATCTCTAAGCTGTTCAGGATTTGCCTTTTCTGCCTCAAACATTGCGACAAAATACTTCTGGAATTGTGCCAATGTCAAAGGTACGATGTCCAGACGTTGCTTTACATCCGCTGAACTTGTTATCAGTATATCATACTTTGGATCAGGGAACAAGTACGTAATTACCAATATTTCTTGCTCACAAGCAATGTCCATAGGAGCTTGGCTGCTCCTATGGACATTAGCAGATAAATCACTTGCTTCCGGTTCTACCTCGTCCTTTCAGTCCGTTTCTCTTGGCAAGCTCACTTGCTGCCTGTCGGCGCGTATCCAAATACGGTGAGGTCAGGCGAACGGCAAACCGCTTACGGTCGATTTCAAAGGTCAGCCCGCCCTGTTCGTCATCGTCGGTCTGCCTGCACAAATCGGGATGCTCTGCTGCATACTGTGTCAGCCGCTTTTTGAGCGCGGTATTATGCGTCTGGATTTCGACGGTTTTGCTGGCTTCGTCAAAATAGATGCAGGTCGTTTTCTGCCGCTTGGTCAGTCCAGTTTTCATGTTGCCTCCATTTCTGCCTGTTCTGCAAAAACAGGCACATTTTTAAGATTTTTTCTCAGCTCTACACCCGCAAAAGCAGGCTGATTTTTGAAGGGGGAGTGCCCAGATGATACGCTGCTCGATCTGGACGCCCCCATTTGGTAAAATCCGTTTTTTTCAGCTCAACACGGCATCAGCGGGCATCGTCCCGCAATGCCGCTTTTTCTCTGTGTGGACGGAAGAAATGCCAGAGGTTATTGCGCTGGATCACGTTCTCATAGCGTTGCACTTTTCCGCGAAGCTCTGCGTTTTCACGTTCCAGATCCGATGTGCGGAGTTTGCTGCGGACGGATTTGTGCTCGGAAAGCTCCTGCTTCAAACCGTCAATCTCTGCCTTGAGTTTTGCAATCAGCTTATTCGCCGCGTCCAACGCCTTTTGCAGTTTGGATTCTTTCTTCTCCGACGCAACATACTTCTTTGCCGCCACTGCCAGCGATTCGTATTCAGAGCGCTCCAATATCACCTTGGAGGACAGTGGAACGGGCTTCGCCTCAATCGTTTCGATAGCCGCCACAGCGACCTGCTGATTCTGAATTTTCTCAATTTGCCTGCCGAGCGTCGCTGCCTGCTGCTCCTGCTGGCGGTTCTGCTCCGTGAGTTCTGCCAACCGCGCCTGTTCCTGCTGCACCTTGAACTGCGTCACAGTCAAGTGTTCCTCGGAGCTGCCACGTTCACCGCGCTCCACATCGTCGTACCCGGCGTCACGCATATACCGGAAGAAATCATCCTGCAAAACGCTGTAGGACTTCTTGAGAATGGGTTTGCCCTTGGAACTTAAAATCGGCTCACCGTTCTCGTCCAGCGCAGGCCTGGAAGCCCACTTCTTGCTCATGCTGACCTGCTGAATCGTCTCCCTGACCGTCCCCACCAGAGATTTATCCTTGCAGCGTTTCGACCACAGGATTTGTTTCTCCACGACGGGGATATAGATCACATGAAGATGATAGTGGTACACGTCTTGTCCCAGCGCGTCGGACATGGCGCGGTTGCGCTCGTCGGCGTGCATAACCGCCGACAGGATGTACTGCTCGCCGCCGACAATTTTGATTGCAGCTTTGTAGGCATCGGCGTAAAATTGTTTTGCAAATTCATAGCCGCCGTGGTTGAAGAAGTAGGCAGAGTTGACATCGAAGATCAGCTCTCCGAATTTCTCGGCATCCACTTTCAGACCGCGTGTTGAGATCACGCCGTCAGAGCGCATCTGCTCGAACATCTCCTTATACCCGGCGGTTGGCGTTTTGAAATGGACGTTGTATGGCGTCCGTTCAGGAACGATGTCCTGATTGACATACGACGATTTTTCGCGCTCATTATGCGCCTGTGCGTTGTCGATGTCTGTATCTTTCATTCTTGCGTTTCTTGCGCTGGTACGGTGGATACCGTCGCCTCTTGCCATAGGCAGTTTACCTCTTGATTTCAGATTGTGCAGGACGGGTAGCTTTTGGGAAGGCACTTCTGCGGAAGTGTAATAACCCACTATGATACTTTCATCCTGCGGCTGCAAAGTATCGTGGGCTCTCCGAGGGGGACGCGGGGGATATTCGGCATCTGCGGATGCCTCTGCCGGTTTTGCGGCTTGCAGTGTGGATACAAACCGCAAAAACCGGCGTGGTCAGCAGCTTATTTGCAGGCATTCTCTGCACATAATCATCTGCCCACATCCATCTCAAACTCTGCGGATTTTTCGATGGGGACGGGGGACGCGGAAGGTCGTGCTGCCGGATTTCCTCCGCAACGGTCGCAACGATTGCGACGGTTGTTTTGGCGGTATCAGATTTACCGTTGCAACCGTCGCAGCCGTCGCGCGGCTTATTTGCTTTCAGCATCATAGGTCAGCGTGATGCGCCGCCCCTCGTGCCGAACCTTGTTCTCATAGCGGACGTGGTATTCATCCAGAAGTCTACCGGACTTCACATTCAGATACTTGCTCAGCGCGTTTGCTGCCATGCCGGCATGGACAGCATCGGCAAGCTCGGATGGCGAGCCTGTCCAGATTGGATGTTCTGCGGATAGTAGTCCAGCGACAGCTTCCAGAATATGATCGGGCAGTTCCTTGTGCAGCTCGTTCTCTACCTTTTCGAGATTCCAGATCTGCGTATCGGCATCCTTTTTCAGATAGAGAATCTGATCCTGCTGGTCGCGCCCCACCACGTCGATAGTTGCCTCCAGCGCCGTGCGCTTTTTCTTCTGCATGAGCAGAGATCCGTCCGCGCAGCCGAGCAACCCTGTCGTACCGGAGATCATTTCGAAGCTGTCACCGGCAGGCTGCTTGCGGGTGTGGTGGACGGTCAAAACGCAGATGCAGTGCTTGTCGGCAAACTGCTTGAGCTTGCCGATGATCTCATAGTCGCTTGCGTAGCTGTACGCCTCACCGCCGACTTCCCGGATTTTCTGCATGGTGTCAATGATAATGAGTCTGGTATCGGGATGCTCCCGCACGAAATTCTCAAGCTGTTCATCCAGCCCGTTTCCGATCTTGCCCGCAGCGGTTGCAAAGTGCAGCCGGTCGGTGTCGTTGACGCCGTACATCATGAACATACGGCTCTGGATGCGCTGAAAATCATCTTCCAGAGCGAGGTACAGCACCGTACCGGGATGGACTTCGTAGTCCCACAGAGACTTGCCGGTGCTGACATGATAGGCGATCTGCGCCACCAAAAATGACTTGCCGATCTTTGGTGCACCTGCGAGGATGTACGCGCCCGCGTAGAGCAAGCCGTCGATAATGGGCGGCCTGCTCTGATACGCGGTCTGGTACAGCTCGGTCATGGAGATCGTGTGCAGGTAATGCGGGTCTGTCAATCGCTGCATCCTACGGTAGATTTCGTCCAGACTTTCCGAGTTGTTTTGAAAATCACCGTTGATTTCTTCATCAAAAGCGGATATACTGTTCTCAGTTGAATTGTGAAGCGGCTGTCCATCATCTGCGCCAACAGATGTGTCCGGGACGGTCGTTTCCTTTTTGCAGAGTTCATTCTCCATAGGCATTTTCCTCCTTCATACCGTCCATGATGACGGCAATCATTTCAATCACATCAAGCAGTTCGTCGTTCACGCTGTCGCCCGCTTCAATGCGCCGCAGCTCGTCCAGCACGGCGGCAAGCTGGTCGCGCAGCGCCTTGTAAACTCTCGGATTGCCTTGTACCACCACGTCCTTGCAAGTCAGACGGCGGGTGATGTAGTCCTGTTTCGTCAGCCCTGAGAGCTTGACAAAGGTTTCAATCTGCCGGTCTTCCTCCGGTGATACCCGGAAGGCAACAGTCTTGTTGCGCCAGCGGTTGTGGTTGTCTCGGTTTTTCAGTGACATTTTAATTGCTCCTTTCGACGTTCAATTTATCTGCCATTTCCTTCTGCACAGTTGGGAACAGATGCGCGTACCGATAGGTGATCTCCACGCTTTCGTGTCCCACACGATTGCCGATGGCAACGGCGGAATAGCCCATGTTGATAAGTAAAGAAACGTGGCTGTGTCTCAAATCGTGGATTCTAATGACCTTGACACCAGACGCCTTGCAGCCAAACGTCATGCCGCGCTTCAAGGCGTATTTGGACAGAGGAAAAATACGGCTGTCCGCTTCCAGTCCGTAAAGCTGCTTGAAATAGTCCTGCATCTCGTCACAGAGAAAGTCCGGCATCTGGATTACGCGATTGCTTTTCTTCGTTTTCGGCGTGGTGATAACGTCCTTACCCTGTAAGCGCTGATAGGATTTATTGATGCGGAGCGTTTTCTTCTCAAAATTAAAGTCCGCAGGCGTCAGTGCCAGCAGCTCGCCCTCGCGGATGCCGCACCAGTACAGGATTTCAAAGGCGTAGTACAGCATGGGCTTGTCCATCATGGCGTCGATGAATTTGAGGTATTCTTCCTTCGTCCAGAACAGCATTTCCTTCGGCTGCTCGCTGCCCATATTTCCGGCCTTTGCAGCTGGATTGATCTGCAAGCCGTAATACTTGATGGCGTGGTTGAAAATACAGCTCAGTTGGGTATGGACGTTCTTGAGATAGTCCGGGGAATAGCTTTCGCCGCTTGACTTGGTGTGCTGCCGTATCTCGTTCTGCCAGTCGATCACATCACGGGCGGTGATCTCCGAGAGCTTGCGCTTTTTGAAATACGGCAGAATCTTTGTGCGGATGATATGCTCCTTGCTGAGCCATGTGTTGAGCTTCAACTTGGGTTTGACGTCCTTTTCGTAGAGCGCTACAAAGCTTTCGAAGCTCATATTGACATCAGCCTGCTTCTGCATCAGAAACTCGCGTTCCCATGTCTGCGCCTCTTTCTTGGTCGCAAAACCGCGCTTCAATTTCTGCTGGCGCTCACCGCGCCAGTCGGTATAGCGAAAACTGCACA
>VOFK01001735.1_pt1 | contig 32276 bp, 36 predicted proteins | sample 5384121 | NCBI WGS metagenome assembly VOFK01 (sample SAMN12384730, study PRJNA508395) | human gut metagenome | isolation source: healthy gut J | host: Homo sapiens | reverse complement strand
TTTATCGTATGTTTCAATTCATAGATCGTCTTCACCAACTCGATCTCCCGCGCCGACCGTGCCGTGGCGGCCGTCGCCTCCTCGGTGATCTTGCGCAGCAGGTCGTTGGTATCGATCACCCCGTTGCGGAGCTTCGATTCTGCGGCTTCGCGCACCGCACTGCGCAGCTGCACGATGCGGTCGTCGTCGGCCAGCGCGCGGCGCAGGCGGGCGATGTCGCCGCTTCTCTCGACGGTCTGCAACGTGTTGAAGAGGAAGACGTCGCGCTGCACATCGAGGCTGCCGCTGTGCCGTGCCGGAGTTTGCCCAGCGAATTTCTTCGTGTAGAACGCCTCGAAATTCCACGACATCTGAACTGACGAGCGCATTCCATTTATGACCAGTCGCTCGCTATCATGCCTTCCGAAGTAGTCCATGCCTCGGATACCGTAATATTCCTGCGCGAAGAGTCCGAAACGGGGACGGTCGCCGATTTCACTTGCCAGCTGTCGCTGCGCCGCGAGGCTTCTCGGCCTGCGCATCGAACAGCGCCAGTTCGGGACGGGCGGCCTCGAACGAAGCGGGCTCCGCGACGTCCGGCCGCACGAGCGCCCGACCGGCCAGCCTCTCTCCGATGAAAAGTTCCAGCATCCGGCGGTAGCTCTCACGCGAGGCTTCGACCTGCGCGAGCTGCTGCTCGACGGTCAGCAGTTCGGCTTCGACGGCATCGGCATCGCTCTGCATCGCCGCACCGTTGCGTTGCAGCGAACGCACCTTGTCGAGGTTGCTCCGCAGCAGTCCGAGCGTCAATTTCGTCTGCGCGACCCGTTCGTCGGAGCAGCAGAATGCCGAAAAGAGAGGTCGTCCACCCGCCCCTCCAACGCATAGAGATCGACATCCGTCACCTGCCGTTGTTCGGCGGCTTCGGCTTCAGCGATACGTTTGTCGGCAGCCGACTTTCCGCCGTCCCAAATCGTCTGGGTTCACCTCCAATCAGCACTTTATATTGGTCCTTATTCATCCCCCGGCATCCCTACGCCGTACTGGGTAAGCATACCGGTCAGCGCATCGGGGGAACGCGGGCACGGCGGTTCGCCACGTGGCCTGCGCCGAAAGCGACAGCTGCGGCAGCCACTCCCGCCGTGCATTCGAAAGCGTGTACTCCTCGTCTCCGCCACCAGGTCACGGCGCCGGATTTCGCGGGGGTTCCGCGCCAGCAGACGGCACGAGTCGAGCGTCAGTTGGGCGCCGGCCGAACCCCAGACCAGCAGACAATTCCGCACAGTAAAACGATCCGTTTCATGAGTCGCATTTTTTTAAGCCGCCGCAGGATCACCTCCGTGTTTCCGCCCTGCGCCGTGCGAAAATTTCGCGGTCGGCCGTGAGGTCCCCCAGAATCAGTTCGATGACAGGATGAGGCGATGAACGGAAAGACGTTGAGCGAGATGATGTCGAGCAACAAGCATCCGCACGTCGATCGCTTTCCTTTTCGCCGCGGTCGGCTTCGAGGCGTCGAGCTCCCGCTGGATATCGCACATCAGGACGCCTGCGGACTCACGGATGCGCGCCTGCATCGTTTCGCGTTCCGGCCGCGAAAAGACTTCGTTACGACGATGAAGCGCGGCATGTCGGGATTGGCCATGATGAAATGAAAATGCCGCTCGATCGCAGCCGCTCTCGCCAGCGGCCCGGCTTGCCCGAAGGCTGCCAGCACCGATTCGCCATCAACCGCATCTTCTCGTCGAGGATACGTTCGAACAAGTTGTTCCTGTCCGGAACAGTAGTGCAGCATGGCGTGCGTCACGCCGGCCGCCCGGCGATTGAGGTCGTCCGCGCCCCCGCGAATCCCTTTGCGATAATTCGCGTTCGGCCGCTTCGAGAATCGCCTGCTCCCTTGTTCCGCATCGGTTTCTCCCATTCTACCTTTTTAACATTTTTTGATTTAACAATTTTGATTTAACAATTTTTGTCAGTGCAAATATACGAAGAGTTTCGAAACATTCAACAATTTTTGTTAAATTTTTTTCGGAATAATTTCACTCTCGCCCTCCGTTACGCCGTCCGGATCGGGCGGACGGATATGCGACGGGACGGCCTGACCGGCAGGAACGCATCGCAATCCCGACCGAGACACACCCACAACCGGACGGCAGGATTCCGCGACGGCCGCCGCAGGAGTTGTCGACAATTTCCGAATTTTGTCGTACCTTTGCCGCAAAGAACGCGAACCTGTGGCGAAAATTCACGATTATCGACGACGAACCCCAACTGCGTGCGTTGCGGCGCATCATCGGACTGAAGTGATACGACGTGGAGCAGGCTTTCGGACTGTACCACGGCCTCCGGCTGCTCAGCCAATACGAACCGACGTCGTGCTGTGCGACGTCGAAGCTTCCGACGGCAGCAACGGCGTGGAACTGGTCGGCAGGATCAAAGAAAGGAGATCGCACCCGCCGCCGAAGTGATCCTGCTGACGGCCTACGGCAATATCCCCGACGGCGTGCAGGCCATCAAGAACGGCGCCTTCGACTACATCACCAAAGGCGACGACAACAACAAGATCCTGCCCCTGCTGAGCCGTGCGACGGAAAAGGCACGGATGGCGCGGCGACTGGCGCGTTTCGAGAACGAAACTCTCCGACGAGCATTCGTTCGACCGCATCATCGGTTCGTCGGAGGCGCTCCGACAGGCCGTGAACCTCGCGCGCAAGTCGTCGCTGCGACGGACACGTCGGTGCTGCTCACCGGCGAGACGGGAACCGGCAAGGAGGTCTTCGCGCAAGCCATCCACCAAGCCGGGCCGCGCGCCAGAGGGCATTCGTGGCGGTAAAACTTGCTCGGCTTTCTCCAAAGAACTGCTCGAAAGCGACCTTTCTTCGGCCACCGCGCCGGCAGTTTCACGGGTGCGACGAAGGACAAAAAGGGGCTGTTCGAAGAGGCCGACAAGGGAACGCTTGTTTCTCGACGAAATCGGGGATATGCCTTTCGACATGCAGGTCAAGCTGCTGCGCGTGCTCGAAAGGCGAATTCATCAAGATCGGCGAGACCCCGCCCGACGAAAGTCGACCTGGGATCATCGCCGCCACGAACCGCGACCTCGAAAAGAGATCGCCGCCGGAAACTTCCGCGAAGACCTCTATTTCCGGCTCTCGGTCTTCCGCATCCAGCTGCCCGCCCTGAGCCAGCGGGCGGCGACGTCGCGGATATACGCCCGCTACTTCGTCGGGCAGTTCGCCGCCAAGATGGAAAACGCATCGAAACCATCGACGACGCCGATCACACCGCGCTGGAACGCCACACGTGGCACGGCAACGTCCGCGAACTGCGCAACGCCGTGGAGCGCAGCATGATCATGGCCGACGGCAACCGGCTCACGGCCGATACGCTGTCGCCTGAATTCCCACGCGGCGCCGGCGCCGACCCCGATTCGCTGGCGCTCGACGACCTCGAACGGCATCATATTCTGAAAGTCCTCGAACACGCCAAGGGCAACAAAACCGAAAGCCGCCCGCCTGCTGGGCATCGGCATCGCCACGCTTTACCGCAAGCTGGAAAGTTACGGCGTCAAGTAGAGCACCTCGTTTCATTCGAGAGGGCGTCTTATCATTTTGATAGGACGCCCTTCTTTTTCGGCGCTCGCGAAAAGCAGCGTAAACAACTGCCTTCCAAAGCGCATTGAAAGTGAAGGCGTTTTTTGGCACCGCCTTTCGTATAGAAGTCGGCACGAACAAACGGAGGATGCCGAAATGGGCGTGAACGTAATGATTCTGTTTTTTGCGGCATCGGATGCCTGTTCGATCGCATGATGTGCGGTTTCGTGAAAAAAATTGTCTAACTCAAAAAGCTGAAGAGATGAATGCAATCGTACTTTTTTCATCTGCAACTGCGCCTTAGGGGCGTTGTGCTATTGGTTTTATTTCAAATATTATTGGATTGGTTCGAAAAAATTTAATGGAAAATGTTTACAGGATTGCTTATTCTGGAGTATCATCGGATTCATCTACTTGATGTATGTGCTCGTTAAACCCGAAAAATTCTGATTGTCTGACCCGTAAAAACGATAAATAAATGAATACCGAAATTTTAGGCGTTATCCTGCAATGGGTGGCTCTGGTGGTGCTTTGCTATCCGCTGGGACGCTACATTGCCAAAGTCCGAGGTGAGCGCACGTGGCTCGACTTCATGGCTCCCCGCTCGAAAGGGGCATTTACAAGGTATGCAGCATCGATCCCGACGAGGATATGGACTGGAAAAGTTCCTCAAGAGCTCTGCTGATGGTCAACCTCTTCTGGTTCTTCTGGGGCATGGTGCTGCTCTGCTGCCAGAGCTGGCTGCCGCTCAATCCCGACGGCAATGCCAACCAGACGCCCGACCTGGCGTTCAACACCTGCATCTCGTTCATGGTCAACTGCAACTTGCAGCATTACAGCGGCGAGACGGGGCTCACCTATTTTACGCAGCTGTTCGTCATCATGCTCTTCCAGTTCATCACCGCAGCCTGCGGCATGGCCGCCATGGCCGGCATCATGAAGGCGCTGGCAGCGAAGACCACGAAGGCCATCGGCAACTTCTGGGTCTATCTGGTCAAGAGCACGACCCGTATCCTGATGCCCCTGTCGCTTCTGGTCGGTATCCTGCTCGTGATCAACGGCACCCCGATGTCGTTCGACGGCAAACAGACCATCACTACGCTCGAAGGCCAGGAGCAGGTCATCTCGCAGGGCCCCACAGCGGCTATCGTGCCTATCAAACAACTGGGCACCAACGGTGGCGGCTATTTCGGCACCAACTCGGCACACCCGCTCGAAAACCCCAACGCCTTCACGAATATGTTGGAGTGCTGGTCGATTCTGATCCTCCCGATGGCGATGGCCTGGGCTTTCGGCTTCTACGTCCGTCGCCGCAAGCTGGCCGCCTGGATCTTCGGCGTGATGCTCTTCGCCTTCACGGCCGGTATCTTCGTCTCCGTTCCGCAGGAGATGGGCGGCAACCCCAATATCGACGAAATGGGCATCGCGCAGGACCTCGGCTCGATGGAGGGCAAGGAGATCCGCATCGGTTCGGCCGCTTCGGCCATGTGGGGCATGGTGACGACCGTCACCTCGAACGGCTCGGTGAACTCGATGCACGATTCGCAGACCCCGCTGAGCGGTATGATGCAGATGCTCAACATGCAGATCAACTGCTGGTTCGGCGGTGTCGGCGTGGGCTGGATGAACTACTTCGCCTTCCTCATCATCGCCGTCTTCATCAGCGGACTGATGGTGGGCCGCACGCCCGAATTCCTCGGACATAAGGTCGAAGCGCGCGAAATGAAGATCGCCACGATGGTCGTACTGATGCACCCCTTCCTGATCCTCGTCGGTACGGGTATTTCCGCCGCCGTGGCTGCCGCGAACCCCGAAATAGGGTGGCTGAACAACCCCTCGTTCCACGGACTGAGCGAAATGCTCTACGAGTACACCTCGGCTGCGGCAAACAACGGCTCGGGCTTCGAGGGACTCGGCGACAACACGCCGTTCTGGAATATCATGACCGGTATCGCCCTGATCATGGGCCGTTATTTCCCGATCGTGGGACAGGTGGCCATCGCCGGACTGCTCGCTTCGAAGAAATTCGTCCCCGAGAGCGCCGGTACGTTGAAGACCGACACGTTCACCTTCTCGCTGATGACCTTCGCCGTCATCATCATCGTGGCCGCCCTCTCGTTCTTCCCGGCACAGGCTCTGGGTCCCATCGCCGATTATTTAAGTTTCTAATCCGGATTTGAAAAAAATGAAAAAATCGAGTAAATAATTCGTTGTTCAACAAACAGCTTGTAAACGCAAGCTTCGTTGAGTCGTTCCGCAAGCTCGATCCGCGTGTGATGATCAAGAATCCGATCATGTTCACCGTCGAGGTCGTAACGTTCGTCATGCTGCTGCTGATTGTCTGGATCGCCGTGACAGGAAACACGTCGCAGGGTTCGCTGGGCTACAATATCGTGATCTTCCTGGTCCTGCTGGCCACGGTGCTCTTCGCCAATTTCGCCGAGGCCATCGCCGAAGCACGCGGCAAGGCACAGGCCGATTCGCTGCGCAAGACCCGTGAGGAGACCCCTGCCAAACGGATCGAGAAAGGACGGACAGTCGCATATCGTCAGCAGCTCGGCACTGCGCAAGGGCGACGTGTTCGAATGCGTCGCCGGAGATACCATTCCCGCCGACGGCGAGATTATCGAAGGTCTGGCGTCGATCGACGAGAGCGCCATCACGGGCGAATCGGCCCCGGTGATCCGCGAGGCGGGCGGCGACAAGAGTTCGGTCACGGGCGGTACGAAGGTTCTTTCCGACCGTATTCTGGTAAAAGTGACCGTACAGCCGGGCGAGAGTTTCCTTGGACAAGATGATCGCCCTCGTGGAAGGCTCCTCGCGCCAGAAAACCCCGAACGAGATCGCGCTGACCATCCTGCTCGCAGGCTTCACGCTCGTCTTCGTGATCGTTTGCGCCACGCTCAAACCGTTCGCCGATTACGTGGGTGCCAACATCACCGTCGCAGCGTTTATTTCGCTGTTCGTCTGCCTGATCCCGACCACTATCGGCGGCCTGCTGTCGGCCATCGGCATCGCCGGCATGGACCGCGCCCTGCGGGCCAACGTCATCACCAAGTCGGGCAAGGCCATCGAGACCGCCGGCGACATCGACACGCTGCTGCTGGACAAGACCGGTACGATCACCATCGGCAATCGCAAAGCCACCAAATTCTATCCTGTCAATGGAGTGAGCCCCAAGGATTTTCTCCGACTCTGCGTCCTCTCCTCCGCGGCCGATGAGACCCCCGAAGGCAAATCCATTGTCGAACTGGGACGCGAACAGGGCTTCCGGTTCAGCCAGACCGATTTGGTGGGCGTACACATGGTGAAGTTCACGGCCGAGACCAAGTGTTCGGGCGTAGACATGCCCGACGGCACCCGCATCCGCAAGGGCGCTTCGGAGGCAATCCGTGCGATCGTCCGGAAAGCGGGCAACGGCTTCTCGCCGGAGGTGGAGAAGATCGTGCGCACGATCTCGGAGAACGGCGGTACGCCGCTCGTGGTCTCGGAAAACGAACAGATCAAAGGTGTGATCGAATTGCAGGACATCATCAAGACGGGTATCCGCGAACGTTTCGAGCGTCTGCGCAAGATGGGCGTGAAGACCGTGATGGTGACGGGCGACAATCCGCTGACGGCGAAATACATCGCCGAGCAGGCAGGCGTGGACGACTTCATCGCCGAGGCCAAGCCCGAGGACAAGATGGAATACATCAAGCGCGAACAGCGCGCCGGCAAACTGGTGGCCATGATGGGCGACGGTACGAACGACGCTCCGGCGCTGGCTCAGGCCGACGTGGGCGTCGCGATGAACAGCGGTACGCAGGCCGCCAAGGAGGCGGGCAACATGGTCGACCTGGACAACGACCCCACGAAGTTGATCGAGATCGTCGAGATCGGCAAGCAGCTCCTGATGACGCGCGGCACGCTGACGACCTTCTCCATCGCCAACGACGTAGCCAAATACTTCGCCATTGTTCCGGCTCTGTTCATCACCTCGATTCCGGCTCTGCAAACGCTGAATATCATGCACCTGCATTCGCCCGAAAGCGCCATTCTCTCGGCGGTGATCTTCAATGCGATCATCATCCCGCTGCTGATTCCGCTGGCCCTGCGCGGCGTCGCTTACAAACCGATCGGAGCCTCGGCCCTGTTGCGCCGCAACCTCTTCATCTACGGTCTGGGCGGCATCATCGTTCCGTTCATCGGCATCAAACTGATCGACATGTTAGTAAGTGTGTTCTTTTAATTTATTGCTTGAATCATGAAAAATCTTTGATTTCAATCAAGATAACGCTGGCGATGTGCGTCGTGCTGTTCGTCGGTTATGTATTGGTACTGCGCCTCGTGGCATGGGTGGCATCGCCCAACGACGGAGAGGCTCCCGTGGTGACCTATAACGGCAAGGTGGTCGGCGCTGCCAACGTAGGCCAGGTCTTTACGGACAGCGTCTATTTCTGGGGGCGTCCTTCGAACGTGGACTACAACGGCGAAGGCTCGGGCGGCAGCAACAAGGGCACGAACAACCCCGAATATCTGGCCCAGGTGGAGGAGCGCATCGACGCGTTCCTCGCCGCCCACCCCTACCTCGCGCGAGGAGGTTCCCGCCGAGATGGTGACCGCGAGCGGTTCGGGCCTCGATCCCGACATCTCGATCCGCGGCGCCGAGGTGCAGATCCGCCGCGTCGCCGGAGCCCGCGGCATGTCCGAAGCCGAGGTGAAGAAGATCGTCGAGGAGAATATCCACAAACCGTGGCTCGGACTCTTCGGCACCTATAAGGTCAATTTGTTCTGAAACTGAATGTGGCGTTGGACGCCGCACAGAACAAATAGCGTGTGCGGAACTTATGAAAAAGTTGGATAAACCGACCAAACGGTGGCTGATCGTACTGATCGTTTTTCTGGTCGTATTTCTGATTACGGATCTGATCTGACCCCTGTCGGTCATCCTGCTTTCGCAAGTCAGACTGCGCAAACCCTCTATTTCCCGTCGCGTACGCCCGGGCCCGAAACGGGTTCCGTGGCGCCACGGACGGAAAAACAAACCCGAATCATCAACAATCAACGAAGAAATCTTTTAAATTCTATGAAACGTATTTTTTACTCGGAGTATTGGCTACGGCAGCCATGTTTGAACGAATCACGTCGCCGCTCAAGACAAAGGGGTATCGTTCAGCGGCGGTTCCGATCTCGTAAGCTCGTATTACTGGCGCGGCGTCAAGGAGTCGGGCCCGGCCTTGCAGCCCACGCTGACCATGACGGCCGGAAACTTCTCGGTAACGGCATGGGGGTCGATCGATTTCAGCGACAGCGGCTACAAGGAGATGGATCTCACGCTGGCCTACCAGCTGGGGCCCGTGACGCTTTCGGTGGCCGACCTCTACTGGACCGGACATGACGACGACCGCTATTTCATATTCGACAGCCATTCCCCCCCACCGCATCGAGGTAGGCGCGAGCTGGGTCGTATCGGAAAACTGCCCTTCACGTTGTCGTGGTACACGATTCTGTTCGGCGCCGCCGACCGGAACGACAAAGGAGAACGCGCCTATGCCTCCTATTTCGAGGCGGCCTGCCCTTTCACGGTGAAGACCGTCGACATGAAGGCCGGCGTGGGCATGGTTCCCTGGAATGCCGCCACGACCTACAACTGCGGCGATCGCGACTTCTACGTGCAGAACGTCTTCCTCAATGCCGGCAAGACCTGGGACATCAAGGGTGCCGACGGCATGAAAATCGGAATTTTCACCAATCTGATTTGGAATCCTGCTCTCGACGACGTTAACTTTGTCGGAGGATTTTCATTCAGAATGTAATAACTATGGATACACAGGACACCCGGCGAAGCGCCGAGCACTTTCTCGCCCTGATCAAAGCCTCGCACCGCGGGAAATTCAAGGTCTACATCGGCATGAGTGCCGGTGTGGGCAAGACCTACCGCATGTTGCAGGAGGCGCACCAACTGCTCGACGCAGGCGTGGACGTCCAGATCGGTTACATCGAGACGCACGGCCGTCCCGAAACGGAAGCCCTCACCGAAGGGCTTCCGTTCATTCCGCGCCGCAAGCTCTTCTACAAGGGCAAGGAGCTCGAAGAGATGGATATGCAGGCCATCATCAACCTCCACCCCGATATCGTCGTGGTCGACGAACTGGCGCACACCAACATCGAGGGCAGCGCAAATCCCAAACGGTGGCAGGACGTGATGCAGATCCTCGACGCGGGTATCAGCGTCATCTCGGCCGTCAACATCCAACACATCGAAGGGGTGAACGAACAAGTGCAGGAGATCACCGGCATCGAAGTCCACGAACGGGTGCCCGACAGCGTGCTGGCGACGGCCGACGAGGTGGTGAACATCGACCTGACGGCCGACGAACTGATCGAACGGCTCAAAGCGGGTAAAATCTACAAACCCGACAAGGTGCCGACCGCCCTGAGCAACTTCTTCCGGCAGGAGAACATCCTGCAACTGCGCGAACTCGCTTTGAAGGAGGTGGCGCTGCGCGTCGAGAAGAAGGTGGAAAACGAAGTGACGGAGAAACCCGCCCTGCTGCACGACAAGCTGTTGGCCGTGATCGACAGCAGCGAGAAACGCGCCCGCCGCCTGATCCGCAAAACCGCGCGTCTGGCCACGCATCTCAACAGTTCGTTCATCGTACTCTACGTCCAGAGCGACCGCGAGACCGCCGACCGCATCCCGCTTGCCAACCAGCGCTACCTGATCAACAACCTCAATCTGGCCACCGAACTCGGCGGTCAGATCCGGCAGGTGCACTCCAACCCCGTCCGGTCGAGACGATCGTGGAGATCTGCCGCGAACAAAAAATCAATATCGTCTGCGACGGCCGACCCGAATTTTTCGCTATTTTCGCTGTTGAAAAACGTCGTCGGGATGCGCCGCCTCATCGGCAGACTGTCGCGCATGAACATCGACCTGTATATATTGTCATAACCATGAAAATACAACGAAGGCTCACATTGGGCATCGGCATTCTTTTCGCCATGATCGTGCTGCTCGGCATCCAGTCGGTCAGCTATGTGCGGCAGCTTTCGCGCGCCACGGGAACCATTCTGGCCGACAATTACAACTCGTTGCAATACGCCGCCGACATGCTGCGTTCGCTCAACGACATCGGCGAAGATTCCGTTTCGCGGCACGCCCTGCGGCAGAGTCTCGCCCTCCAACAACAAAACATCACCGAGATCAGCGAACGGGAGATGACATCGGAGCTCGGCCGCCATATCGCGGCGCTGAGCGACCCCGTCACCGAGGCCGAACTGCAAACGGTGCGCCAGGACCTGCTGCGCATCATGGAACTCAACATGGCGGCCATCCGCGCCAAAAGTTCGGCCGTCGAGGAACGCGCCGACTACGTGATGTGGTGGCTGATCGTCGTGGCGGCGCTCTGCGTCGTCAGTGCCGGTGCCATTCTGGTATGGTTTCCGCGGCTGGTGCTGCGTCCCATCGACGAACTGAAAAAGGGCATCCGCGAAATCGCCAACCACAACTACCGGCAACGGCTCGATTTCCCGGGCAACCGCGAGTTCGAATCCGTCGCCGAATCGTTCAACGACATGGCCGCCAAACTCGACGAATACCGCCGCAGTTCGCTCGACGACCTGATGACCGCCAAAAAGCGCATCGAGGCGATCGTCGATACGCTCCACGAGCCGATCATCGGTCTCGGCCCCGACCGCAAGATCCTCTTCATGAACCGCGAAGCGCTCGCGGTGCTGAATCTGCAAGCGGAGGTCGTCGGCCGCAACGCCGCCGAGGTCGCCCCTTTCCAACGACCTGCTGCGCCGTCTGATGCGCGAGCTTTACGGAGAAAAGCGATCGACCGGAGGAGAGCCACTGAAAATCTACGCCGACAACAAGGAGAGCTACTTCCAAATGGAGAACACGCCGCTTTACATCACTCCCGTCGGCGGACGCGAACAACAGTTCGTCGGCAACCTGATTATCCTGAGCAACGTCACCAAATACAAGGAACTGGATTCGGCCAAGACCAACTTCATCTCGACCGTCTCGCATGAGATGAAGACCCCGATCTCGTCGATCCTGATGAGTCTGCAACTGCTCGGCGACGACCGGCTCGGCAAGCTCAACGACGAACAGAAGCAGCTGGTCGGGAGTATCCGCGACAGCAGCGACCGTCTTCTCTCGATCACGGGCGAATTGCTCAACATGACGCAGATCGAGACCGGCAAGCTCAAACTCATGCCCAAGATCACCAAGCCGATCGAATTGATCGACTACGCCGTCAAGGCGACGCAGGTATTGGCCGAGCGGTTCTGCTGTTTCGTCGAGGTGGAATACCCCGAAAAAATCTCGAAACTGTTCGTCGACAGCGAGAAGATCGCGTGGGTCATCACCAACCTGCTGTCGAACGCCATCCACCACTCGCCCGAAAAATCGCGCATCATCGTGGGCGCCGTACAGCACGAAAAGGCGGTCGAAATCTACGTGCGGGATTTCGGACGGGGCATCGACCCGCGTTACCACAAGAGCATTTTCGAACGCTACTTCCGCGTACCGGGCACCAAGGTACAGGGCAGCGGATTGGGGCTGGCCATCTCCAAGGAGTTCGTCGAGGCGCACGGCGGCACGATCGGCGTCGAAAGCGAGATCGGCAAGGGCAGCCGCTTCTCGATCCTGCTGCCCGTGTGAATTCCGCACGACGTACCGCGGACGGACTCCACCCCAGGGCCTTCGGCCGATGTCGAAATCGCTATAATTCGGTATTGCGGATCCGACGGAATTTCCTCTGCGTTGCGTCTCGAAAAGGGATATTTCGAACATGCAAACATGTAAAGCGTAAAAAGAGGATAGGTGCCGAAATTCTGCGACAGGCCGCACGGATCTTTCGTATCAGAGGATTCGCGGGACGTCGCATCGCGAGATCGCCGACGCCGCAAACATCGGACCGAGCAATATCCGCAACTATTTTCCCGGCAAGGAGGGATCGTTCCGTACCGTTGTACAGCCGTCGTCGGGCCGGCCGCGGTTTCGGATGAAGGCCGGGAAATATCGCTCGGTTTTCTTGTGTCGTGTTACGGCGTCTTATATTTTTACTTATCGTTCAGATGCGCGACGTATCCCGCACGCATCACCGAACATTTGAAAGCCCTCCGTCGGGAACAGCCGGCGCAATCCGTCATTTCGCAGCGCGCCACCGAACTCAAGACGTACAGGCGTCCGGCGCTTTTCAGCAAAGAGCAAACGGGCGGAGCTGCGATCGCCGCTCCGCTCCGTTGTCGCATCGTCCGAATGACGGCCCCCGCGTATTCAGCAATTCAACCCCGCATCGTAGGCCTGTTTCATGGCCGGACTACCCTCGATCTCACCGATTTTCCACGCCCCGACGCCGTAGATCGTACCGCATTCGCGGGAATCGTCGAGACAGTCCAGAAAACCGCGGAAACCGTCGATCGTCCGTTCCATGGCAGCCTTGCTGTCGTCGGCCGCCGCCACGATAAAATAAAACTCCTTGCCCGTCATCTCGGTGTAACGTGCGCAGCAACGATCGATCAGCGTCTTCATCTGGGCGCTCATCGTATAGAAATAGACCGGCGTAGCCAGTACGATCACGTCGGCCGCGATCATCTTCCCGACGATCTGCGCCGCATCGTCCCGTTGCGGACAGGTTCGGGTATCGTAGCAGACGCCGCAACCGGTGCAGTAACCGATCCGGCAGTCGCGCAGTGATATCTTCTCCGCGTCGTGCCCCGCCTCCCGCGCCCCGCGCAGGAAACTCGTCGCACAGCCGATCGGAATTCCCCGTGCCGGCGTGGAGAAGACGAAAGTAGCAAAATTCGTTTTTTCATCTTTTTACCTAATTATCTATGATTCGGTCAATCAATCGATCCCTCGCCACCATGCCTCGTAACGCCTGACGGTGTCGGCCAGCGGCACGATCTCTCCGATCATCGGTTGCAACAGTATGAACCCGTCGCCTGCCGCCGCTTCGGCGGCGTTTTTCAGCGGCTCGTCCCACGCATGGCGGCTCAGCGCGAATTTCGAGTGATGCACCGTCAGCACACGTGCCGGGCGCAGGTCGCGGATCGCCTCCGGCAATTTTTCGGGCATCAGATGAATGTAACGCCAGTCGGCGTTGTACTGCCCGTCTCCACCACCGCCAGGTCGATCGGCGCGAACCGGCGACCGATCTCGGCGAAGTGCGCATCGTAACCGCCGTCGCCTGCAAGATAGACCCGCCGCGAAGGGCTCTCCACCAAAAACGAGGCCCAGAGCGAACGGTTGCGCTGCAACCCGCGCCCCTGAAAAATGGCGCGCAGGCAGGCAGTGGATCCGGAACCCGTCCGACAAGCCGCAGCTCTCGTTCCAATCCAGTTCGACGATCCGGTCGGAATCGAATCCCCAATACTCGAAATGCTCCCCCACGCCCAGCGGACAGACTACCCTGCCGATACGCTCTTTCAACTGCATTACGGTACGGTAATCCAGATGATCCCAATGGTCGTGCGTGACGATCAGGCAGTCGATATCCGGGCATGTCCTCCGGAGACAAGACGTCCGTACCCTTGAAGGGGAGAAAAGAACAGCGACATCGGCCACTTGTCGGTCAGCACAGGATCGACCAGAAGACGCATCCCGTCCAATTGCAGCAGATAGGACGAATGGCCGAACCACACCAACGCATCCTCCGCCCGCTCCAAACGGTGCAGATCGGGTTTCAGCACCGGAAGCGCCGACGCCGGTTCGCGGCGCTCTTTGCTCCCGAAGAGAATACCCCCACATGCTGCCCGCAAACCCTTTGTCGGAAGTCATCTGCGGCGGAGGATGCAGGTTGCGGAACTGCCCGTCGCGGTAATTGGGCGAACGGCGGATACGTTCCAACCGCTCGCCGCGCGGCAAGCGGCCGAAACTCCGCTGATTGACGAATGCGATCCCCGCCGCAGCGAGCAACACGACGATCGACAAGAGGATTGCGGACATACGGCGAATCGTTTTTCTCATCTATTCGGGAATCACTTCGTTCAGACAGGCGATCGCATTGAGCGTGCGCGGGTAACCAATGTAGGGAAGCAGCTGCGTAACGACGGCCAGCAGTGTCGCCTTGCCGTTACCGACGTTCGCATTGCCCTGAATATGCCCTTTCACCTGCGCTTCGCAACCGCCCAGCGACACGAGCATCGAAAAAGTAAGCAGTTCACGAGTCTTCACATCCAACCCGCCGCGCGTGTAATAGTCGCCGAAACAATCGGCAGACAGATAGCGCTGGATATGCACCTGATTCTCCGGTGCTTCCTCGTGCATCCGATCGATCCGTTCGCCGAAGATCGATCGCTGTACGGCCAGTCCCTTTTTCGAAGCGGTCATCGGACGAAACGGTCGACTGCCCCTCCAACGGCAACGTCACGCCCCGTCGCCGCAGCACATCGTTGGCTATGCCGATGAAATCGAAGGTCCTGGCCAAACCGACGTAAAGGCACGGCCTGATACAAAAATCTCCTTCACCTCGACGGGCGTCACGCCGCCGTCGAGCGCCGCGTCGAGCAGCGAGCGGTAGACCCCCTCCGCCTGCAAGGCGATCGCCGAAGCGAGAAGGGTCATTCTGCGCGTCCGCTCGTCGAGTTCTCCGTAACGCAACACCTCGTCGAAGGCGAAATTGCCGACGATCTCCGCCAGTTCGGGATCGCTCTGTTCCAACTCCGACTTGCATGCCGGCAACAACGCATCGAAATTGCGGAGCGCCGTCCGGGACATCCGGCTGCGGAATTCCTCCGTCCCGGCGGTCGCCGCTGCATACTGCGCGTCGTCCACCGGTTCGAGCCACCTATTCTCGTTGGTCTGCGGATTGGTCTCGACGGCCAGATGCGCAAACCAGCTGTCGGGTGCCGCTCCGTGCCAGTGCTCCACGTCGGGAGCGATCTCCACCACATCTCCCGGCAACAACAGCCGCGCCGGTTCACCCCGTTCCTGGTAATAGCCCCTGCCGGCCGTGACAAGCAGCAGTTGCCCTCCGGTATGGCTATGCCAGTTGTTGCGGCATCCGGGACTGAAAGTCACGTTCGACACCAGACAGTTCAACGCCTCGTCGCGCACCAACGGCGCACGGTAGGCCTGACCGATAAAATAGGCCGAAAATTCCTCCGGCAGCTTCTCGCCCTGCGGGAAGATCTGCCCAAAGATAGGATTCTCTCTCATCGTGTTTTCCTGTGCATGAATTGTTCCTGCCGAACCGATCAGCAGTGCAAAAACGACTGCCTGCCGACATGCGATTCTTCTCATCGTCTCTTCGTTTTTAGGTTCACGATGCAAAATTACGGAGATTCCGCACTGCACGACCTACACGGATTACGGATTTCGTTACCACTTTTACCGATTCGGCCTACTTCGCATTGCGGTAGGCAAGAGGCGAACTTCCCGTATGGCGCTTGAAGAAACGCCCCAGATAGGACTGGTCGGGGAAGTGCATCCGATCGGCGATCTGTTGCAGCGAAAGATCGGAAAACATGAGCATCAGTTTGATTTCGTGTACGATCCACTTGTCGATCATCTCCCCTTGGGGGTCTCGCCGGTCAGCGTGCGCGTCACGGAGGCCAGGTAACTCATCGAAATACAGAGTTTTCCGGCATAGAAGGCCACGTCGCGCCGCTCGATGAAACGCTCGGCGATCAACTTCACGAAGCGATCGTAAAGTTCCCGCTTGCGATGGGCGCCCTCCTCCTGATAACGGATGTAGTTCCGCCGGACCTTGTCGCAAACGTTCAGTAGGATATGACGCATCAGCAGGTACATGATCTGCGAACGGTAGATGTTCTCCGTCTCCGCGCTGGCGGCCAATACCACGGAATAAAGGTTTTTCCCCCGCGGGCCGTCTCCCCGCGGTGCCGGATCGCCGGATGGGTTTCCAGATAGTGGAAACATTCGGTATCGAGCCGCTGCATCGCTCCGTCGAATACCTGGATGCTCGAAGCGTAAAAGATCACGCGGAAGTCGGCGCTCGCCTCGACGAGCATGAAGACCATGTCGGGCAGCAGCACCACCTCCGTATCGCACTCGATCGCATGTTCCTCGACATTGACCGATACGACCGCACGGCCGGCCGTGCACAGGAACACGGCGCCGCCGTTCACCCGAACGGGACGTTTCAGAAAAGCGGACAAATTCGTATCCTCCACTGAAAAAGATTGTTCGTCGGATAACAATAATTCGATCATATCCTCGTTTTTGACATAAATACGTCACAAAAATAGATAAAATTCGGCAAAAAAGCCCATGATAGTTCACGTTTTGAAAAATTCCGCCCATTTTTTGAAACCGGATGTTCTACGGCTTTTTGCCTATCTTTGTCGCGATTAAAAAGGAAAACGAAACATGAAGAAAAATTCGATCCGTGCAGCAGCACTCGCCTGCTGCTTTTTCATGCTCGGCTGTCGTCAGGCGCCGATGCAATCCCAAAGTTCGGAGTACGACGTCCTGACAGTGGCTACGACCGACCGTACCATTCCGGTGGATTACTCGGCGACGATCCGCGGTCGTCAGGATATCGCAATCTATGCGCAGGTATCGGGCAAGATCGCCCAGGTCTGCATAAACGAGGGGCAGCGCGTCCGCAACGGGCAGACGCTTTTCATCATCGACCAGGTTCCCTATAAGGCAGCTTTGCAGACGGCCGAAGCCAACGTCGCCGCCGCCAAGGCGAGTGTTGCGACCGCTCAGCTGACCTACGACAGCAAGAAGGAACTTTTCGCACGCAAGGTAGTTTCGCAGTTCGACCTTTCGACGGCCGAGAACAACCTGTTGACGGCCAAGGCGCAGTTCGCACAGGCCGAAGCACAGCGCGTGAACGCCGCCAACAACCTCTCCTATACGGTCGTGACCAGTCCCTCGGACGGAATCGCGGGTACACTGCCTTACAAGGTAGGCGCGCTGGTCGGTCCTTCGACGCCGCAGCCGCTGACTACCGTATCGGACAACTCGGAGATGTACGTCTATTTCTCGATGACCGAGAACCAACTGCTGAACCTCACGCGCGAGTACGGTTCGATCGACAATACGCTGAAAAACATGCCCGACGTGCAGTTGCGTCTCAACGACGGGTCGGTCTACGACGAGGCGGGCCGCATCGAGGCCATCAGCGGCGTCATCGACACCTCGACGGGCAGCGTGTCGCTGCGCGCGGCGTTCCCCAACCCGAACGGGCTGCTCCACAGCGGCGGAGCCGGCAACATCATCCTGCCGTACGTCCGCAAGCAGTGCGTCGTAATCCCTCAGGCCGCGACCTTCGAATTGCAGGACAAGGTATATGTATATAAGGTCATCGACGGCAAAGCCACGTCGGCCGCGATCGCCGTAGACCGGATTTCGAACGGCAGGGAGTACATCGTCAACTCGGGTCTGGTGCCGGGCGACGTGATCGTCGCCGAAGGCGTGGGTCTGATGCGCGAAGGCACGCCCGTGCAGCCCAAGGGCACAGAAGGCCGCCGCACCCTCCGCCGACCAGGCAGCCGCTCAACCCGAAACCGCAAAGGAGGAATAGGCCATGACACTCAAGCATTTTATCGAACGACCCGTATTGGCGTCGGTTATCTCCATCGTCATCGTCATCGCCGGTATCATCGGACTTGCGACACTGCCCGTCGAGCAGTATCCCGACATCGCGCCCCCGACGGTCATGGTGCGCGCCTCCTATCCGGGAGCCAGCGCCGAAACGATTCAGAAGTCGGTCATCGTACCGCTCGAACAGGCCATCAACGGTGTGGAGGACATGACCTACATGACCTCCAGCGCAGCCGTCGGCAGCGCCCTCCGTGACCATCTATTTCCGTCAGGGCACCGATCCCGACATGGCGGCCGTGAACGTACAGAACAAAGTTTCCCGCGCCACCGGACAATTGCCCTCCGCGGTAACCCAGATCGGCGTTTCGACCATGAAGCGCCAGACCTCCATGGTAAAGATCTTCTCGCTGTACAGTCCCGACGACTCCTACGACGAGACGTTCCTCTCCAACTATTCGAAAATCAACATCGAACCGCGCATCCAGCGTATCCGCGGCGTCGGCGAGGTGTTCACCCTCGGCGCAGAATACTCGATGCGCGTCTGGCTGAAGCCCGACGTAATGGCCCAGTACAAGCTCATCCCGTCGGACGTGACGGCGGCGCTGGCCGAGCAGAACATCGAATCGGCGACCGGTACGCTGGGCGAGAACTCGCAGAACACGTTCCAGTACACGATGAAATACCGCGGACGTTACGAAACGCCCGAAGAGTTCGGCCAGATCGTCATCCGCTCGCTCCCCAACGGTGAGGTGCTGCGTCTGAAAGATGTCGCCGACATCGAGCTGGGCAGCGAATCCTATGCCTACAAGGGCTATACCAACGGCCACCCGGGCGTCAGCACGATGATCTTCCAGACCGCCGGTTCGAATGCCACGCAGGTCGTCGAGGATGTCGAAGCGCTGCTCGAAGAGGTACGTGCCGAACTGCCGAAAGGCATCGAAATCGCTCACCTGCAAAGTGTGAACGACTTCCTTTACGCCTCGATGAACGAGGTGCTCAAAACGCTGATCGAAGCCATCATCCTCGTGGTGCTGGTGGTCTACGTCTTCTTGCAGGACATCCGCTCGACGCTCGTCCCCACGATTTCGATTCTCGTAGCACTCGTCGGAACCTTCGCATTCCTGTCGGTGGCCGGTTTCTCGATCAACCTGCTGACGCTCTTCGCACTGGTGCTTGCCATCGGTACAGTCGTCGACGATGCCATCATCGTCGTCGAGGCGGTGCAGGCGCGATTCGACGTGGGATACAAGTCTTCCTACCATGCCACCATCGACGCCATGTCGGGCATCACGTCGGCCATCGTCACCTCGACGCTGGTCTTCATGGCCGTCTTCATTCCCGTGGCCATGATGGGCGGAACGTCGGGCGTCTTCTACACCCAGTTCGGTATCACGATGGCCGTGGCCGTCGGTATCTCGGCCGTCAATGCCCTTACGCTCTCGCCGGCGCTCTGCGCCCTGCTGCTGAAACCCTACATGGACGAGAACGGGCAGATGCGCGACAACTTCGCCGCCCGCTTCCGCAAGGCGTTCAATACCACGTTCGGTACGATGGTCAACAAGTACAAGCACGGCGTGATGCTCTTCATCAAGCACAAGTGGCTGATGTGGTCGACGCTCGGACTCGCCCTCGTGGCGCTCGTCATACTGATGGATACCACCAAGACGGGTCTGGTACCCGATGAAGACCAGGGTACGATCATGGTCAACGTGACGGCCGCTCCGGGTTCCGGACTCGCCGAGACGCACCTGATCATGGAGCAGGTTGCGGACCGCATCGAGGACATTCCGCAGATTCGCGACTACATGCAGGTGGCCGGTTACGGCATGATCGCCGGACAGGGTTCGTCGTACGGTATGGCCATCATCAAACTCAAGGACTGGGCCGAGCGTCCCGAAAAGTCGGATGCCGTACAGGCCGTCATCGGACAGAATCTACGCCCGGACGGCCGACATCAAGGATGCGCAGATCTTCGCCGTCGCACCGCCGATGATTTCGGGTTACGGAACCTCGACCGGCTTCTCGCTGAACTTGCAGGACAAGGCGGGCGGAGAGCTGACCGATTTCTATAACGTCTACCCGAAATTCATCGGCGCGCTGAACCAGCGTCCCGGAAATCGAACGCGCCTACTCGACGTTCAACATCAACTTCCCGCAGTATCTGGTCGACATCGACGCCGCGAAAGCCAAACGTGCCGGCGTGTCGCCGAGCACGGTACTCTCGACGCTGGCGGGCTACTACGGCGGACAGTACGTTTCGAACATCAACCGCTTCTCGAAGATGTACTACGTGACGTTGCAGGCTGATCCGAAGTACCGTCTCGACACGGAGTCGCTCAACAACGTCTACGTCCGCACGGACAGCGGCGAAATGGCGCCGCTGAGCCAGTTCGTGAACCTGACGCGCGTATACAGTTCCGAAGTGCTCAACCGCTTCAACCTCTACAACTCGATCGCCGTGAACGGTACGGCCGCCAGCGGTTATTCGTCGGGCGACGCCATCCAGGCGATCCGCGAGGTCGCCGCCGAGGTGCTGCCGAAGGGCTACGGATTCGAGTTCGACGGCATCACGCGCGAGGAGGCGCAGACCGGCAGCAACACGGCCATTATCTTCGGTATCTGTATTCTGCTGATCTACCTCATCCTGAGTGCGCTCTACGAGAGTTTCTTCGTTCCGTTCGCCGTCATCCTCGCCGTACCGTGCGGTCTGACAGGCTCGTTCCTCATGGCCAAGGCGATGGGACTCGAAAACAACATCTATCTCCAAACGGGTATCATCATGCTGATCGGTCTGCTGTCGAAAACGGCCATTCTGATCACCGAGTACGCCGCCGACCGCCGCGCCGGAGGCATGAGCCTCACGCAAGCCGCCGTGTCGGCCGCCAAAGCCCGTCTGCGCCCGATTCTGATGACCGTCCTTACGTGCGTGTTCGGTATGATCCCGCTGATGCTCTCGCACGGTGTCGGCGCCAACGGCAACTCCACGCTCGGTTCGGGCGTCGTGGGCGGCATGATCGTCGGTACGCTGGCGCTGCTGTTCCTGGTACCTACGCTCTTCATCGTCTTCCAGACCTTGCAGGAGAAGATCAAGCCGGTGGAGTTCACCTCTCCCGATTGGTGCATCCAGGCCGAGATCGAAGAGAATCAAAAAGAACCTATTGACGAAGAAGCAAAAACCGATGATGATACGAAATAGTTTATTCGCAGCCGTCGCCCTGCTTATGACGGGCTGCGGCATCTACAAACCCTACACGCGTCCCGAAGTCACGACCGACGGCATCTACCGCGAGCCCGTAACTCCGACCGACACGGCCTCGCTGGCCGACCTCGACTGGCGGGCGCTCTTCCCCGACGAGCGGTTGCAGCAGCTCATCGATACGGTGCTGGTACGCAACACCGATCTGCGCACGGCACAGTTGCAGGTCGAGGAGGCCGAAGCGACGCTCCGCACTGCACGGCTCTCGCTGCTCCCCTCCTTCACGCTCGCACCCCAGGGCGGCGTAAGCAGTTTCGACAATTCGAAGGGGACTTGGACTTACAACCTTCCCGTGACGGCCAGCTGGGAGATCGATATTTTCTCGCGGCTGCGCAACGGCAAACTCCGCAACAAGGCGCTCTACTACCAGAGCATCGAGTATCGCCAGGCCGTTCGCACGCAGTTGATCGCCACGACGGCCAACCTCTACTTCACGCTCTGTATGCTCGACGAACAATACGCCATCGCCAACGAGACCGCCTCGGCATGGCGTGAAGCAGTCGACGCCATCCGTGCGATGAAGGACGCGGGCATGGCGACCGAAGCAGCCGTCGCACAGAACGAAGCGGCCTATTACAGTGTCGAGACGTCGGTCAAGCAGCTCGCGCAGTCGATCAGCGAGACCGAAAACAGCCTATGTTCGCTGTTGGCGCAGACTCCGCACAAGATCGAGCGCGGCTCGCTCGAAAGCCAGCAGATGCCCGCCGACCTGCTCATCGGCGTCCCCGTGCAACTGCTCTCGCGCCGTCCCGACGTACGCCGCGCCGAGTACTCGCTCATGTCGGCCTATTATGCTACGGCCGAAGCACGTTCGGCGCTCTATCCGCAGATTACGCTCAGCGGTACGGCCGGTTGGACGAACAGCGCAGGGTCGCAGATCGTCAACCCCGGCAAGCTGCTTCTGTCGGCCGCAGGACAATTGTTGCAGCCGATCTTCCAGGCCGGCGCCAACCGTGCGCGCGTGAAGATCGCCAAAGCGCAGCAGCAGGAGGCGATGCTCGCCTACGAGCAGACGATTCTCAATGCCGGACAAGAGGTCAACGATGCGCTGACCGCCTGCCAGACGGCACGCGAGTCGGCAGCGCTCTACGACCAGCAGGTCGCATCGCTCCGTCGTGCCGTCGAGAGCACCGAGCTGCTGATGCAGCACGGCTCGACGACCTACCTCGAAGTGCTGACCGCACGGCAGTCGCTCCTCTCGGCGCAGTTGCAGCAGGTCGCCAACCGTTTCACCGAATTGCAGAGCGTGGTCACGCTCTACCACGCCCTCGGCGGCGGACGCGAAACGGAAGCGGCGCAGTAGCGTTTTTCCTCCGACCGATATTTACGACCGGAAAATCCGAACAGGGTTTTCCGGTTTTTTCGTATCCTGCATCGGCGGGAACGACAAAATTTTCCGATTTTCACACCGACCGTTGGATTATCACCTGCAATTTCGTATTTTTGTTCGATCGGTCACGAAAACAAAAGAAAGAAAATCCGAAAAACAAAGGAAACACAATTCAAATTCATAACTATTAACCCGTTAACCACATGATTCTCAAAAGACTGATTCCCATTCTGCTGGCCGTGCCGCTGCTCGCAGCCTGCCCGTCGGGAAATCCGAACGGCAAGATGCCGGTCGATGTTTCCAAACTGCCCCGCCAAATCTATTCGGGCGAACAGGGCCCGTTCCACGTACAGGGCATCGCCGTCGATCTCGACCGCGGCTACATGTACTTCTCGTTCACCACCACGCTCCTGAAAACCGACATGCAGGGTAACCTGCTCGGCAGCGTCGAAGGCATGACCGGGCACTTGGGCTGCATGACGCTCAATCCCGACGACGGACGGCTCTACGCTTCGATCGAGTACAAGCACGACGCGATCGGAAAGGGCATTCTCAACAAACTGGAAGGCGTCCGGAACGACGAGCAGACGGGTTTCTACGTCGCAGTCTTCGACGTCGACCGCATCGACCGCATCGGAATGAATGCCGAGAAGGACGACGTGATGAAGACCGTCTACATCAAGGAGGCCGTCGACGACTACTACGCCAAAGTCTCCAACAACGGACAGGAGCTGGAACACCGTTTCGGCTGCTCGGGCATCGACGGCGTGACATTCGCACCCGCATTCGGCCAGAGCCGCGACGGCAAGAAGTATCTCTACGTCGCTTACGGCATCTACGGCGACACGCTGCGCACCGACAACGACTATCAGGTGATTCTGGCCTACGACACCCGGGACTGGAAGCGGTACGAGCAGCCGCTCACGCAAGAGAACCTGCACAAGAGCGGTCCCGAGAAACCGCTCCACAAATATTTCCTCTACACGGGCAACACCTCGTGGGGCATCCAGAACCTCGCCTACGACAAGGCCTCGGGCAACATGCACGCCGCTGTCTACAAGGGCAAGAAATCGCACTATCCCAACTACTCCCTACTTCGTCATCGACGGCAGCAAGGCGCTCCCGAGCGCAAGCAGCTGCAAGGGTTCGATCCCGCCGTCGAGGCAGAGGTGCTCTCGCTGCTGCCCGAAGGACTGCATGATGCGCAAAGCGATACGTGGGGTTGGAATTTCAAATGGGGTACGACGGGACTCTGCCCCATCGGCGACGGTTATTTCTACATCTCGCACAACGCCAAGGACAAGCAGACGGCAATCAGAGCAGTATCGTACAGCTTTATAAATGGACGGGCAATCCCGACAAAGCCTTCGAACCGGTGGAATAAATCCGCCGGGCATGAAAAACGATCCCGCGACCGGATGGTCGCGGGGATCGTTTCTTCATCGGGCGCTCCCGGTCACTTCTTCTCCTTCAACAGGTCGCGGATCTCGGCGAGCAGCAGCTCCTCTTTCGTCGGAGCGGGTTCCGGTGCAGGCTGGGGCGCCTCCTCCTTTTTCTTCATCAGACGGTTCATCAGCTTGACCATCAGGAAAACGCAGAGAGCCAGAATCGTAAAGTCGATGCACTGCTGGATGAAAGCCCCGTAGTTCCAATAGACCGGTTCCAGTGTCTCGGCTGCCTTGCCGGCGATGTTCACACCGTCGGGCGTCACCTCGTTAACGACTTCGCCTACGGCCTGCGACATGTCGCGGATCTTCGAAATGTCGAGCCGCAGGTCGGTGAAGTTCACATTGCCGAGCAATGCTCCGATCGGCGGCATCAGGATGTCGTTGACCAGCGACGAGACGATCTTTCCGAACGCACCGCCGATGATAACGCCGACGGCCATGTCCATCACGTTGCCCTTCATGGCAAACTCCTTGAATTCCTTAAAAAATCCCATCTTGTTCGTGTTTTAGCGTATTATAAGGTAAGTGATTACTCCTTCTGCAACAACATTTCGCGCAACTGCGTGCAACTCGACTCCGGCTCACGGAAATGGAACGTCGCAATACCGAATGCCGCGGCGGCTTCGAGATTCGAGCGGCGGTCGTCGATGAAGAGCGTTTCGGCGGGATCGAGACCGAAACGGTCGAGCAGAATTTCATAGATGCGCGGTTCGGGCTTGACGACACCCTCCTCGCATGAAACCACCTCTCCGTCGAAGCACCCGTAAATCTCGGTCCGGCGCAGAAAATCGATGAACTCCCGCGACATGTTCGAGAGCACGTAAAGCCGGTATCCGGCCCGTTTCAGGTCGCGGATCAACGCCGCAGTCTGCGGAACCGCCTCCCTGACGATCCAGCGCTTCGCGCAGATAATCTTCGGCCACGGCGCGGTCGCAGCCTTTCGACCGGCTCAGTTCGTCCAACACCTCGTCGAAGGTCAGCGTCCCCCGATCGTACTCCTCCCAGAAAAGGGGCATCTTCGCCGCGAAAATAAACGCGAAAAAATCGATCAACTCCTTGCGCACCTTTTTCGCATCGCGGTGAAACACCACCCCGCCCAAATCGAAAACTATGTTTTTCATCGCCTCAAATTTAATAAAATAGTCTGAAATACCCTATGCTGCCCCGACGCTTTTCCCGAATAATCGGATGCCGGTCGGGGCGGAACGCTTCGGCGGCCGGAGGCGTCATGCCAAAGCAGGCTGCCGCAGCTCCGCCCCGCACGGTTTCGACAGCGGAAAACATAGAAGAGGCCGCTTAATAATCAAGGTATTCCGCCAAAAAAGCTTATTCCTACTAAAAAAACCGTAGAAACACTTGTTTATCTAAAAATTTAGTACTAAATTTGTCGTAACGAAAAAAACGCCCAGCTATGAAAACACCCGCAATCGAACCGCTTACCGACGGCGAAGAACGCATCATGCAGATGCTCTGGTCGCTCGGCGAGGGAACGGTCAACGACATCCTCGCCGTCATCCCCGAACCCAAACCGAAGTACACCACGGTGGCCACCTTCATCAAGATTCTGGAAAATAAAGGCTACGTCGCCCACCGCAGCGAGGGAAAGAGCTATGTCTTCACACCGCTCGTCTCACGCGAAGAGGTCGCCGGCAGGCAGATGCAGTCGATGTTGCGCACCTATTTCGACGACGGATCGTTCGCGCAGATGGTCACCTTCTTCTCGAAACACGAGAACATCTCGATGAAGGAGATGGACGAGATCCTCTCCGTCATGCAACAGATCCGCAAAAAACGCTGACGCCATGAAAGAACTGCTGATCTACGCACTCGAAGTTCTCGTATGCAGCGCGGCATTGCTGCTAGCCTACTCGGTGCTGCTCGAACGCCGGACGGCGTTCCTCCACTGCCGGCTCTATCTGATCGGCGCGATGCTGCTGGCCGCCCTCATCCCTGCGCTCAGCATTCCCGTCTGGACAGGCGAAACACTCTATATGGCAGCCGATCCCGTCGCGGCCGCCGCACCAACCGCCGCACCGGCCGCCACCGATGCCGGTACTCCGTCGCTGCCTGTCGCCGTCACGTTGTTCCTGTACGCCCTCGGCGTGCTGCTCTCGTTCGGCGCGATGATCGCCCAGATCGTGCGAATCCGCCGTCTCCCGGCACGGCGCACGGACGATCCGCCGCGCCGACTGCGACATCGTACTGACGCAGGCCGACATCTCCTCGTTCTCGTTCTTCCGCACGGTCTATCTGCACGATGCGATTCCCGAAAGCGACATGGCGGCCGTCGTCGCCCACGAACTGAGCCATATCCGCCACCGTCACTCCGCCGAGCGGATCGTCATGGAGTGCGTCAAGGCCCTGCTCTGGTGGAATCCTTTCGTCCGGATCGCCGCACGGCGTCTGGCCGAAGTCGAGGAGTACGAAGCCGACCGTGACGTACTGACGCAAGGGTACGATCCGTCCGAATACATCGCCACGATCTTCAAAAACCCAGTTCGGTTATAGTCCGGACATAGCCAACGGGTTGCGGGATTCACTAACCAAAAAACGATTCCAGATGATGACCAAACACTCCGGCGACAGCCGCGCGCTGTTGCGTCTGGCGGGAAATATTCCCGTCGTACTGCTCCTGCTGGCCTGTTTCTCGTTCACTTCGCAGGCCACCGAAATCCGAACCGACCCGCCGAACGGGCAGAGCGACTCCGACATCGAGATCGTGTCGGTCGGGACTATCCGTAAAACTCCGATACCCAAGAACGCTACCGCAAGGCGAAAGGCGAAGCGGACGTCTATCTCGTCGCCGAAAAGCTGCCCCCGAAGGCAAGGGAACGCTGCGAGATTTCCAGCATTGGGTCGACGCCCGTGCGGCCGAATACGACCACAGCGGTAAAGTTATCCTCACGTTCATCGTCGAAAAGAACGGCTCCGTCGCCGAGGTACAGGTTCTAGATACTCCCGATCCCGCTATGGGCGAAGCCGCCGCACGCATCGTCGCATCGTCACCGGCATGGAAGGCCGGCACGATCGACGGGAACCGGTCCGCGTACGTTATACGCTGCCGTCCGGTGCGGCAAACAAGTCGCAGCGGACGAAACCGACGACAGGGGAAAACGATCCGAAAACGGAGTCGTCGTAAAAGTCCGCAATGCTGATTTCAAAGCCAGCGAAGCGCTAATCTTTATTGACGACAAGGAGGCCACGCAGACCGATATGGAGAAGATCGATCCCGACAAGATCGAAAGGATCTCGGTATACAGAGACTCCTCGGCCGTCGTCCGATACGGCGAACGTGGCAAAAACGGCGTCATCCTTATCAAAATGAAGCAATAATCTTTCCTTCGCCCAATGAAGCTGCCGGTCTACCCGATCGGCAGCTTTTATTTTATCCGCGGGAAACTCTCCTCCATCCGCTCCGGAACGACTCCTACATCCGGACAATCTTCCAAAGAGCCGCAATTCGCAAACCTGCTCCTTCGGAATACCCCTGAAACCCGATCCCGACATGGAAAAACGTCTAAACGACCCGTTGATACAATATTATATAAAATTTATATTGCCAAAATTTTGTAAAAGCGATAAAAAGTCTTACTTTTGGTAGAACATAATGAAGAGAAAATTATTCTCTCCGCCCGATAACCTGTTTATCCCATCCTAAAGCCTATAAAGTAACAGATAAACAGCTGAAACTGTATGTGCGCAGTTCTCAGCTATGTGTTACCATAGGCTAAAAAGTAAGGATGCATCAGTTGGGACTGCGTATTTTTTGAAACAAACGGTTCAAAAAATATGCCGAAAAAATGAAAAAACTTCAACAAAACAGGTCACGAACCTGCACGGCGAATCCAAACGAGTATTCGCTTCATCGCTTGCATTTTTCCGTCTTCAACCGGAAGCGCCCCATCCGATCCGGCGCACCGGCCGTCCGCGCCTTTCCGACACTACAAACGACGACGTTCGCGCTCCGGACAAGCGGACGATACCCCGCGGCTCACGGTTTTCCACGTATCACACGACCGGCATCGCGACCTCCCGCCGAATCGACGCCGGACGGAGAAATCGCAGACGGATTGTCCCACACGTAACATCGGCACTCATGAAGGATAAACACTATCTCTACCGCGTGGCGGTCACCTGCTATGTAGACTCGCTGTTTTACGAAACCGGCAACGCGCGCAGATGCCACGACCGATGCCATTCGCTCATTACGCAAACTCTTTGCGGAATCGGAAAGAGCACATGCCGCAACTATCTGCGCTACGACCGTTCGGAACTCCTCGCGGAGGTACGGATACCGCCGGCTCTCAAAGAACTTCTGCATCTGTACGTTCTGCTGGTCACGAAATGTCCGCAGACGCAGACGGCAGCTCTTCTGCAAGAACTCCGCCGGCTGCTGGAAATCGCACTCCGTCATGCGGGCCGGCAGGGATCGGAACTCACCGCCGACTTGCTGCTCGAATGTTTGTGCAAGGGGCCGAAGGAACGCTTCCCGCAGCAATAAGGCTCCGGCCTCCGATCCGCGGCGCAGAACCGCAACCGGCGGCACCCGATCCGTCCCGTCGCCCGGCCGCTCACACGAAAGCGAAGACCGCATAACCGCAAAAAATAAGACCCGTTGCCGGGTCTTATTTTTCTGTCTTACGCCGAACGTCAGGCGCCGAAGTTGTCGTAAAGGATATTTTCGGGCGGCACGCCCAGGTCGTCGAGCATCTTGACCACCGAGGCCGACATCATTGGAGGCCCGCACATCAGGTAGATGCAGTCCTCCGGTGCCTGGTGATTTTTCAGATAGTTCTCATAGAGCACGTTTGTGCACGAACCCGGGCGTATACTTCACCCCTGCCGCATCGGCTTCGGGATCGGGACGGTCGAGCGCCAGATGGAACGAGAAGTTGGGGAAATCCTTCTCGATCTCGTGGAACTCCTTCAAGTAGGGAGCCTCTTTCAACGCACGGGCGCCGTACCAGAACGACACGGGACGTTTCGTCTTCTCGGTCTTGAACAGGTGCATGATATGGCTACGCATCGGCGCCATACCGGCACCGCCGCCGATGAAGACCAGCTCCTGCGTATCGGGCAGGTTGTCCGGCAGGAAGAACTCGCCGTAGGGGCCCGAAATCGTCACCTTGTCGCCCGGTTTGCGCGAGAAGACGTACGACGAGCAGATACCCGGGTTGACCTTCATGAATCCGCCGTTCACGCGGTCGAACGGCGGCGTGGCGATACGGATGTTGAGCATGATGATGTTTCCTTCGGCCGGGTGGTTGGCCATCGAATAGGCGCGGAACGTAGGTTCGGGGTTGGTCGTCACCAGATCCCACATCTTGAACTTGTCCCAGTCGGCGCGGAACTGCGGGTCGACGTCCATGTCGGAGAACTTGATCGCATCGTACTTCGGGATGTCGATCTGGATGTAGCCGCCCGAACGGAAATTGAGGTTTTCACCCTCGGGCAGTTTCACGACGAACTCCTTGATAAAGGTCGAAATGTTGCGGTTCGAGATCACCTCGCACTCCCACTTCTTGACGCCGAGCACCGAGTCGGGAACGGCGATCTTCATGTTCTCCTTGACCTTGACCTGGCACCCCAGACGCCAATGATCCTTGGCCATTTTACGCGAAATGAAGCCCGTTTCGGTCGGCAGGATGTCGCCGCCGCCTTCGAGCACCTGGCATTTGCACATGCCGCACGAACCGCCGCCGCCGCAGGCGGAAGGCAGAAAGACGTTGTTGTTGGCGAGCGTTACGAGCAGCGTCGAACCGCTTCTCGGTGGTCAGCACCTTCTCGCCGTCGTTGATGTCGATCGTCACGTCGCCCGACGACGTGAGCTTCGCCTTCGCATAGAGAAGCAGCCCCCACCAGAACGAGCGTCACTGCCAGAAAGGCTACGATCGCGACTATAATCGTTAATGTCATCTTACTTAATCTTTAACAGTTACAACTTGATGCCGCTGAAAATCATAAAGGCGATACCCATCAGACCCGTGATGATAAAGGCGATGCCGGGCCCTTTGAGTGCGGCGGGGATGTGCGAATAAGCGGTCTTTTCGCGGATGGCGGCCATCATGACGATGGCGAGCCACCAGCCCATGCCCGAACCCAGACCGTAGACGATCGACTGCCATACGTTGCCGATCGCACCGGCGTCGACCTTCTGCTGCATGAAGAGCGAACCGCCCATGATGGCGCAGTTCACGGCGATCAGCGGCAGGAAGATACCCAGCTGATTGTAGAGCGTCGGCGAGAACTTCTCGACGGCCATCTCCACCAGCTGCACGAACGCAGCGATCGTGGCGATGAAGACGATGAAGGACAAGAAGCTCAGATCGACCCCTTCGACCAGCGCGTTGGCTTTGAGGACGTACTCGTTGAGAAGATAGTTCAGCGGAACGGTCATCACCATCACGAAGGTAACGGCGGCACCCAGTCCCAATGCGGTCTTGACGCTCTTCGACACGGCGATGTACGAACACATGCCGAAGAAGAAGGCGAAGACCATGTTGTCGATGAAGATCGACCGGATAAAAAGATTCAGAGTTTCCATACGCTACCTGCTACTTTTCCTGTAAATCCTTGTTGTAAGAGCGGTGAATCCAGATGATGCACCCCACGATGATGAGGGCCATGGGCGGGAAGAGCATCAGGCCCATGTTCGAGTAGGCGCCGCCGTTTGCGATGTACCAGCTTTCGGGAACGATGCGGAATCCCAGCAGCGAACCCGATCCCAGCAACTCGCGGAAGAAGGCGACCGTCACCAGAATCATACCGTAGCCCAGACCGTTGCCGATACCGTCGAGGAACGACGGCCAGGGCTTGTTGCCCAGTGCGAAAGCCTCGACGCGGCCCATGATGATACAGTTGGTGATAATCAGGCCGACGTAGACCGACAGCTGTTTGGATACTTCGTAGACATACGCTTTGAGTACCTGATCGACGAGGATCACCAACGCGGCGATCACTACCAGCTGGACGATGATGCGGATACGCGACGGAATGCCCTTGCGCAGCAGCGACATCACCAGATTCGAGAAGGCCGTCACGACCATCACCGAAAGCGCCATGACGATGGCGGGTTTCAACTGGACGGTAACCGCCAGCGCCGAGCAGATACCGAGGATCTGTACGATCACCGGATTGTTCTTGCCGAACGGGCCGGTCAGGTACTTCATGTTCTTAGCCGAAAACAGAGGCTCTTTTTCCTTATTACTCATTGCTTTCTACTTTTTGATCGTTAGACTCCTCCGCACCGGCTGCCGAAGCGGCGGTCCGTGCCTTCTCGAAGAAGGGAAGATATTCGCTCAGGTTGTCGCGCAGCATGGCTGTCACGCCGTCCGAAGTTTTGGTACCGCCGGTCACGGCGTCCACCTCGTGGGCCGGATCTTTGGCGCCGCCTTTGCGCAGGGTGATCGAGACGAAATCGCCCTTCTCGAAGAGCGTCTTGCCCTTGTAGAGCGCCTGATGCGCCGGCGTGGCGATCTCGGCCCCCAGGCCCGGCGTTTCGCTCTTGTGGGCCATCACGATGCCCGACACGGTATTCATATCCTTTTCGAGCGCGATATAGCCCCAGATGTCGTCCCACAGCCCCTTGCCGATGAGCGGGATGATCACGCGGCCGTCGGTGGCCTCGAAGAGGATCAGCGTCTTCCGTTCGTAATCGGCTCGCAGGTCCTTGTTCGTCTTCATCATGTCGAAGACCTCCTCGGCGGGTTTTTCCGTCTTGTTGCCGGCCGCGTCGACCACATAGGCCTTGACCATCGCGTCGAAGTCGCCGTCCGGAACACCCAGCGATTGCAGGATATTGTTCTTCTTCTCGCCCAATTCGTTTGCGTACTGGCGTTTCTGCAACGACAAGGCGGCCAGCGACAGCAGAACGGCGACGATGACGACCATCACGGTCGAGTAGAGGATGATATAGGCATTGGAGTTCTTGTCCGAGAACAGCCCGCCCTTCTTCGCGCCCGCATCTCCGGCACCTGCCTCGACGATCTCTTCGAACTCCGAAGCCGGTGCGCCGCAAACGGGACATTTGGCCGGTGCGGCATCGCCTTCGTGGATATAGCCGCAGACTTTACATTTGAATTTCTTGGTTGCCATAATTCACTCCCATTTTTGCAAGTTTGACACGGTTCTTTGACGCGCGATGTTCCGCTCGACCACG
>VOFK01003724.1_pt1 | contig 32296 bp, 47 predicted proteins | sample 5384121 | NCBI WGS metagenome assembly VOFK01 (sample SAMN12384730, study PRJNA508395) | human gut metagenome | isolation source: healthy gut J | host: Homo sapiens | reverse complement strand
AAATGCTGAATATAAAGAACGTATGTTTACAACAAATTCCACCGGATATCCCGGTTGCAAGTACATTCAGGCAGATGCCGAAGGCAGAAAAGATTCTCCAAAATTATCGAGATAGCCGCCAGCCGCCCTACGGAAATAGTAGTGAGAAATCATCGGTGGCTTTGCCCATAATCAGGTGTTGCAACTGCGATAAAGTGGTGGATGCCGTGAAGAGCGGTGCTATTCGTCGCTTTGTGGTTATGGCAGTGACGGACGTATGAAGTGACGTGATTATTATCCGAATTTGCAGGCATTGCCCAAAATACAGTCATCCTGACAGCAGCAGGTTGTGCCAAGTAAGTTAATAAGTTGCCTTCTGGAGATATCAACGGCATTCAACGCGTACTGATGGCAGGCAGTGCAACGACAGTTATTCACCGGAAGTCATTAATGAAATCTAAAGAAGTGTTCGAGCCGAAATGTGATATCAACGAACTCGATTGTGTATACATTGCCTCGGTACGAGCAGAAAGCCGTTATCGTACTGGCCTTGTTGAGTCTGGGTGCAAAGAAAATCCATTTAGGCCTTACGCTCGCCTTCCTGTCGCCCAATGTGGCAAAGGTCTTGGTAGATACTTTCCAGATAGGTACCATCAGGGTGATGGAAGATGACTCGGGAAGCGATGTTCCAATTATCATAAATGATTAATAAATTCTGAAGTATATTCGATGGATTTCGCCCCTACGAAAGAATCATGATCGTGATTAATTTTAGAGGCGAATTATTATTTTAGTAGAATTTTTGGATGTCTTTGAGATTTACAACTTCCACCCCAATGTCTTTCCCTCAGTATTCTATAGCTGGCGTATAGCCCCTTATTATCGAGTAGTTCCCTGATGCTTACCTTGAACTCAGCATTCGTCCTTCCTCCCCAACACTATGATGAAAACTCCGCACTCTTTGACTTCCTCAGGCGATGGGCATCACGATTACTGTACGTCCTGCAATCAATTTACTGATGGCACGCTGTACTTCCACTTCATTTTCCGGATCGAGTGAAGCCGTTGCTTCATCCAGAAGTACCATGGAGCTTTTTCAATATAGCTCAGTGGATAGAAATGTGCTGCTTCTCTCCACCGGACAAGGTAACCCCCTTCACCCGACCTGCGTAATACTCCTTTGGGCAATCGCATGAAAATCGTGGCAACATGCTTTGGTTTTTTCTGGATAGCCGAACGATACGTGATAGAAAGCAATATCACCGCTTTCCGGAGCTTCTTTACTTCCTTGCATTTCCGGTTCGTTCATCAGCGCCAGGATGCGCCTCCGGCAATGGAGAAATATCGGAATTCTGCAAAGTTGGTCAAAAGTCAGTCAGCGGATCGAGACACGAGGAACCGACAACAGGAACATAACGAACGTGAGCAGGGGATAATCTCCTCTATTAATAAGTACGTACCAAAAGTATCATCAACGTCAGACCTGCCGTATCAACGTTACAGAAGCAGTATAGGCGGGCCAGTAATGCTTCTGGCGGATTCGAGCACGGCGTAGTTCAGCAAAGCATTCTTCAGAGCAGACAAACTTGTCGCCCAGCAAATTATATGCTTTCATTACCCGTATTCCCTACAAGTACTCTTCAGGCGATACCTGCATTGATTTTGGCAGCAATCTGATGCTCACTTTGTGCAGGTAAGAGAAACCTCCCAGCAATATACGGCAAGTGCGTAGACTATAAACATGGCAACGACATTCACAATCTATCCATAACAAAGCCGAGGAAGGCAAGTACAGGCATCACCAATAATTATCATGGGGCAGATGATGGAAAGCCACCTATTCCGCCATGAAGTAAGTCTGTAATAATCAGCATGGACGAAAGATCACCGGATCGCGGCGTGAAGCAATGAGAGTTTCACAAATGCCAGGCTGACGTCCTGCGGCACTTCATTTCATAAACCCGGAAATTGGCGCGGCAAATTCAGCCAATGCCGCGACAAATACATACACAAGCAGGATAAAATAGTCCAGAAACCGTTGGTGTCCAGCGGCTTTCCACTACCCATCAGCGCGGAATATCACGTTGATCGCTTCGATGGACAGAAGGCGAAATAGGACAATATTTACGGAATAGCTTAACATCAGTAGCCTACAAAGGTTTGCGAAGCATTCGGTACTATCATATTTCTATTGCATTCATTCCTTTTACTTCTTACTGTTTGGTTCCAGCGGAACGCATCCGTATAAGCGTCCCACATATTCTTATATAATTCTTCCATTTTACTTAATATCTCATGCTTCCATGCTGTACGACTTTCGCTTCAGTTCAATTTTGATAAATTGCTGTGCCAATGATGGACGAAGACGGCGTGCAATGATGATAACCGTCTTATTCTGGATCAAACAAGTTGCAAAGCCTGCCATCTCATATTCATTTTCGGAATCAGCAGCTTGATCGCTTCGTCCGCACCAGGATGAGGCATTTCGGCGTATGCCGTTTTGTCAAAATATCCAAATTTGGCTTGTATTCATCAGCGTCAAACTGAAAAAATTATAGGTAAGACAGGTCACATGATGCTTTGTGCCGGTAACGAGGAGGTTTATGCTGTGATGGATGATATAATTGGAGAAGTTGCTAAGATGTTTAAATCTCCGTTAATTCATTTAGGAGGTGATGAGGCTGATATACCTAAGAATTGGGCACAGTGTGATTTGTGTCGTACTTTGATGGAAAAGAGAAAATATACCAAGCCTTCTCAGTTGATGATTCCTTTTTTTTTTTGAAAATATTTTAGGATCTGTTCGCAAAATATGGAAAGAAACCAATATTGTGGCTTGAATTGAACAATGTGTATCCGCCTGCTGACGATTATCTATTCCCATATCCTCAAGATGTAAACGTTAGTCAATTGGCGTGAAGGTATGACTCCAACAGGGCTGGATTTTTCTGCCAAGAAAGGACACAATGTAATTATGGCCCCTAGCGAATATACATATTTTGATTATCCACAATATAAGGGAGAATTACCGGAATATAATAATTGGGGGGATGCCTATTACCACATTAGAACGTGCATATAAATTAGATCCTGGATATGGTCGTCCTTTGAGGCCCAGCAGCATATTTGGGGAGTTCTGGGACCATTATGGGGGAAGCCATTATCGATCTAAATCGTGCTACATACATGACATATCCACGTGCTTTTGCACTGGCAGAAGCAGGTTGGACACAAATGGACAATCGTGGTTGGGAATCCTTTAAGAAACGCGTTCTTCCTAATATCACTGAACTAATGAAAACGGGTGTTTCAGTTCGGGTACCTTTTGAGATTACAAGATAACCTTGTCAAAGGTGCGTTGCTATTTTCAAAATATCGTGCAAATGAAAAAGCCGGTGAAAGTGATATGATTGACTCCTTTGTAATTGTATTGGAGAAAATAAAAAAAAGATTTTTAATTTGATAAAGTAAAACGATTATATGAAAAAGATATTACTCTCATTTTTTTATTGGTATTATGTTGATTGCCTGTAGTCAGAAAAAACTGTTTCTGTTCGTGAAGTTTGGACAAAAAGAGCAGGCTAATGAGTGGTATAAGCAATGGGGATGGCTTCGTGGGTGTGATTTTATTCCGAGCACGGCAATCAACCAAATGGAGATGTAGCAGGCAGATACTTTTGATCCGGTTTACTATTGATCGTGAACTGGGTTGGGCGGAAGAAATAGGTATGAACTGTATGCGCGTATATTTGCATCACCTGATTTGGGAAACAGATAAAGAAGGATTTCGTCACAACCTCTGTCGGCCGGAGTTTGGGATATGAGTCTGACTAATCTGAATAAGTTCCAATTGGAAAATTCGGATGTGATAACATATCACACGTATGAAGGCGTGAATTCGCATCAGCAACTCATTGATACATTGAAGCAATACGGTCGCCCGATGATTTGTACGGAATATATGGCACGTACCCAAAATAGCACTTTCCAAGATATTATGCCAATGCTGAAGAAAGAGAATATCGGTGCAATAAACTGGGGACTTGTAGCCGGAAAAACAAATACGATCTATGCATGGGACACTCCATTACTTGATGTTTCTGAACCTCTATTGTGGTTCCACGATATATTCCGTAGTGATGGGACCCCTTATTCGGCAGAAGAAGTGGAATGTATTCGTTCATTAACTAAATAATTCCCATTAAGATCGGTTCTTTTACGCTCGATATCCAAAGGAATAAACTATAAAAAAGGATCAAATTGTAAAGGTCGTTCATTACTATAAATGTGTAGATATATTTGTGTTTGTCTCGTTGATACCATTACTACCTTTACGTTATTTTCTTTTTCTTATACAAGACATTAATAAACTCATGAGACGTTTATAATAAAATGGGGAACAGTTTATTATAAACGGGTCTTACATTTATAATAAACGATATTTTGGGTAATTCACTAATAAAAAACGCGAATATATTAAACAAAACGGGGTGAAATCTATGCAGATTTCACCCCGTTTCTATTCTTTTTCAGAAACATATTTATGTTTCTGAAAAATCTCTTTATGTCTTTATTTTTGTATATATCATATCTGTTGTCAGCTAATTGGTATATTGCAAATATACGAAATTAAAAGAGGAAAGTCAATAGCTTTTTTAAAATTTGATGTGATACAATACATGTCTGCACAACGGATGTTCACCAGGGACAAGCGGATGATCGAATTCCCTCATTCGTTCCATTCCTATTTTCTGCATTACACGTTCTGACCGTTGGTTGAGAAGGGAAGTAAAAGAAAAGAGTTCTTTTATATCTGTTTTATTGCGCGTATACTCCAAACATGCATTTGCAGCTTCAGGAGCATAACCCTGTCCCCAATATTCGTATGCTAACCGCCAGCCTATTTCTATGCCTGGGCAAAGTCTACATCAAATGTAATCTGATGAAATCCCGTATAGCCTATAAAAGTATGATCTTCTTTACGCTCTACAGCGTACAAACCAAAGCCGCAAGTTTGGAATTCATTTTGAATACGCTGATAAAAGGCAAATGATTCTTCCGATGACAATGAATTAAGAAAAAACTCCATCACATTCGGATCGGCATTCATACGGGCAAAAAACGGGATGTCTTCTTCTTTCCAGTCGCGGAGAATCAGACAGGGGTGTTTCTATATACTTTTGCATAATAATGATAATAATGGAATGCAAAAGGTACAATTCTTTTTTCCTTGTTGGAAGTTATTCGTTATTATAAGTATTAACCATCATTCATCGAATATCCCCTTCCACATATAATCAGTCTAGTCAGCAGCGTGGTACGGATGTGTAAACCAGAAGCAGGAACCTACTCCTTCGGTCGAATCCACGCCTATTTCTCCTCCCATTTGGGAAACACAATGCTCTTGCAGATAGAAAGTCCGGAGTCCTGTACCCTGAACAAAAGTATTCAGCTTCACAAAACGTTCAAATACGCTCTTTTGCTTTTCTTCCGGTATTCCCATTCCGGTGTCGCGCACATAGAATTTTATTTTCTGATGGGATACTTGTTCATATCCCAGGGTGATACTGCCTTGTTGGGTGAACTTTAACGCGTTATTTATAAAGTTACTGATTACTTGGGTGAATCTGTTTTTATCCATGTAGATATAACATTCCGGGAATAATTCCCCAAAAATCAGTTCAACACCTTTACTCACTTTCATACCCATTGATTTGATAATTTCAGAACAAGTCTCATTAACATCTACATTGGTATATACAAAATTGAATGTTCCCGCTTCAATTTTCGAAAGATCGAGAATGTCCGAGATCAGTTGCAAAAAGAAGTTCATTATTCTCTTGCACAATCTTAATGTATTCCTGCCGTTCGCTTCTGCTGTCCGTTTCTGCCAGAAGACTGGAGAAACGGACAATAGCATTAAGAGGAGTACGGATCTCATGACTCATGTTAGCTAGGAAAGCCGACTTCAGACGATCCAGTTCTTCTGCTTTATCGCGGGCTATAATCAATTTCTGTTCAGTTTCTTTTAAAGGCGTGATGTCATAATTGATACACAGCATGTCAATAATGCCATCTTGCGGACGATAATCTCTGACCATTACGTTAATACTGGTCCATGTATATTTGCCATTCTCCCTGCATAAACGAACTTCTTTACGCAAACTGCTCGCTTTTCCTTCTTTCACTTCGCGCACAAAATTTTTCAGGACAGCTTGATCTTCCAGGGACCACATGAGCGTATACCCCAATAACCTGTGGCATGGGAATCCCTTCTTTTTCTCCCAGATTCCTATACCATGTATCTTGAGCATATCCATCTCTTGTCAGTACATTGAAATGGGCAAACCCTACCTTAGCGTAATCACCGATTAAAAGAAATAGATTCTCAAACTCCTGTATCTTGGTGTATGCATTGGTCGTTTCCGTCGTATCTATATTGATAAACAGATAGTTGATAAATCGATTTTGAGAATCATAGAGAGCAGTAACTTTAGTGGTAAGATTAATAATCCCATTTCTCCGACTATCTACATATTGATTTATTTTTGAGAAATCATAATCAATGGAGAAAGTCGACATCTTCTTTCGCTCTTAATTTCTCTTTTACTTCTGAAGGAATATTGGGATTGTCGAACAGATTAACTCCTAATGCTTCATTCTTGTCAGACAAGCCGAATATTTCAAGCTCTTTATCATTAATATCTACCAGATAACCGTCTTTGTCATAAAGTTCGACGCCAGCCGGAAGATTCTTATAGATGTTTCTCAATATCTTTTCGCTGTTGTCCAAAAGCAAGACGATCTTCTTTGGCTTGTAACTCCGACTTTCGCAATGCGATGCAAATACTGATAATATTAGCAAGAGAGGAAAAGCCTTGATAATCCACATTGCTCCAGCTACGCTGCGTTCTTACCATATCAATTCCCATATAGCCCCATACCTCTTCTTTTTAGAGATTAGCGGAACTACCATCAGCGACTTGATATCCTGCATCTCCAACGTCTGACGATATTCCGCAGCTTCTTCGGGCATGTCGTCCAGCGTGTTCAGTATGATAGCCCTTCTTTCGGCTATCTGATGGTTCCACCAGGTAGAAGGGTCCCAGGGAATATTACTCAAGAACTCCTGTTCCTTGGATATTCCTTCGGCGGTAACCTCATAAGTGCAATCCTGGCGTTGTTCTTTTCTGTTTATTTCGAATATATAGATACGATCACCCAAAAAATTGGTGAAGGAGATCTCCCTAACGTCTTGTTAACCACTTGAGTAACATCATCACATTGCAGAAAAGCAAGCAATGAATATGAAATATTAGTTTGTTGATAAAGCAAATTGCTCACTTGAAAGAAATCAATGTTTCCATTCGTAGTATCGATCGGTCTGTCAATATATTGCAGAAGGCCCGTCATGTTCCTATATCCCTCTTCATCGGGCTTTTGGAAATTAATCTTGGAGTACACCCATATTTCCCCCGTCTTTTGCCCGGATTGGGAACATTTGTTCGTATGTCTCCAGATAAGAAAGAGACATATATTCATTTTTAAGACGCAGTCGGTGGTCTTCACGTATTCTTTGGGTGGAATTCGGTGAAACTGATGCGGTTACTTTCAAGGCCGAGTAAGTCAACAATAAAGTCAGAGCAGATATATTCTTTATTCTTCAAATCTGACTCCCACCATCCCATTTTGGCCATCTGTGCTATCTGAACGTATTTTTCATAGTCATAATTTGTTTGTTCTTTCATATTGTTTGCTCTTGTTTTCTGTTTTTATATTATAAGACACTAGCCTACAAAGATAAGCATAACTTTTAAATAATGAGGCATTTGCATATCACAGCAGGATGAAAGTGGAAATTTGGTGCTGAAAAGTGGAAAAAGAGATGAATGAGTACAAACAGGGGATTATTTCGTCTTTCTCTTAGTGAAGAAATGAATTATATAATCTATAATATATATCAGAAGAATGAAAAATACCAGATTATTCATGTTTGCGGCATGCACACTTTTTTTGGCAGCGTGTGGCAGGCAAACCGTGAAAATAATGACTCCGCCGGATGCATCAAACCGTGTTTTGTTTGGTGCGGAACAGTTACAGACTACCTTGGATAAAGCCGGTTATCAGGTAATGATGCAACAGGGAGATACCACATTCTCCGATCCGGAAATAAAGACCATATTGCTGACAGAAGTAAACGATACAACGCTAAAGAAAGAAGGTTTTCATATTTCGACGACGGGTAATCTGACCAGAGTGTTCGGCAGGGATGGGAGTGGTGTCATTTACGGATGCCGTGAACTGATTGACCGTGTGAATGATTCGGATGGTAAGTTGAACTTCCCGGAGGAACTGAAAGACGGTCCTGAAATGGTATTGCGTGGTGCATGTGTAGGATTACAGAAGATGACCTACCTGCCAGGACATGGTGTATATGAATATCCGTATACTCCGGAAAGTTTCCCTTGGTTTTATGATAAAGAACAATGGATTAAATACCTTGACATGCTGGTTGCCAACCGCATGAATTCCCTGTATCTCTGGAATGGACATCCGTTTGCATCATTGGTCAAACTGGAAGATTATCCGTTTGCCTTGGAAGTAGATGAAGAAACCTTCAAAATGAACGAAGAAATGTTCTCTTTCCTCACGGAAGAAGCAGACAAGCGCGGTATCTTTGTCATACAGATGTTTTATAATATCATTCTTTCCAAACCCTTTGCTGAACATTACGGACTGAAAACACAGGATCGTAACCGTCCTATTACTCCTCTGATTGCAGATTATACACGCAAAAGTATTGCCGCATTTATAGAGAAATATCCGAATGTGGGACTGTTGGTTTGTCTGGGTGAAGCCATGTGCACAGTGGAAGACGATGTGGAATGGTTTACTGAGACAATTATTCCGGGTGTAAAAGACGGATTACAGGCTTTGGGACGTACCGATGAACCGCCTCTTTTGTTGCGTGCACACGACACGGACTGCAAACTGGTGATGGACGCTGCCTTGCCGCTCTATAAGAATCTTTATACGATGCATAAGTATAATGGTGAATCGTTGACTACCTATGAGCCTCGTGGTCCCTGGGCGAAGATTCATACGGATCTGAGTTCTTTAGGCTCCATTCACATCAGCAACGTGCATATCTGGCGAACCTGGAACCGTTCCGCTGGGGTTCTCCGGACTTCGTACAAAAGGCGGTCACTGCCATGCATAATGTACACGGTGCCAATGCGTTGCACCTTTATCCGCAGGCCTCATATTGGGACTGGCCTTATACGGCGGACAAATTACCAAACAATGAACGTGAATTCCAGTTGGATCGCGATTGGATCTGGTATCAGACGTGGGGACGCTATGCGTGGAACTGCCATCGCGACCGTACACAGATGAAATGGGTTACTGGGACCATCAGTTGGGCAAGTTCTACGGAACATCTGACGAAAATGCAAGCAATATCCGTGTAGCTTATGAAGAAAGCGGTGAGATTGCTCCGAAGTTATTGCGCCGTTTCGGTATTACAGAGGGAAATCGCCAAACGTTATTACTGGGTATGTTTATGAGCCAGCTTGTCAATCCGTACAAATATACGATCTATCCGGGATTCTATGAAAGTTGCGGACCGGAAGGAGAGAAGCTGATAGAGTATGTAGAAAAAGAATGGAAAAAGCAACCTCATGTAGGTGAAATGCCTTTGGATATTGTTGCTCAAGTAATAGAACATGGAGATAAAGCAGTAGCGGCTATTGATAAAGCAGCAGGTTCCGTCTCTTCAAATAAGGATGAATTTGCACGTTTGCAGAATGATATGCATTGTTATCGTGAATTTGCGTATGCGTTCAACCTGAAAGTGAAAGCTGCCAAACTGGTATTGGATTATCAATGGGGAAAAGAGATTAAGAATCTTGAAGAAGCTATTCCTTTGATGGAACAAAGCTTGGAACACTATCGCAAATTGGTGGAACTGACGAACGAACATTACTTGTATGCCAACAGTATGCAGACTGCCCAACGTCGTATTCCTATTGGTGGAGATGATGGAAAGAATAAGACTTGGAAAGAATTGCTGGTACACTATGAGAAGGAATTGGAAAATTTCAAAGCCAACCTCGCTTTGTTGAAAGAAAAACAGAATGGAAATGCGGTGACTGAAACTATCGAGATTGCTGCCTGGACTCCTGCAAACGTGAAACTGATCTCTAATTATCCGACAGTGAAAGTGGATGAGGGTATTTCTTTATTTGTGGATGTCCCAGGTAAGATAGAAGCAGTAGCTCCGGAATTGAAAGGAATGAAGGCGCTCCGCTTCAATGGAAATGAGCAGAGAGAGAAAGGCACAAGCATCACTTTCGAAACGGATGCTCCGGTGAAATTGTTAGTCGCTTATTTCAAAGACGACCAGAAAAAGTATGCAAAAGCTCCGAAACTGGAAATCGATGCGTCAGCCAATGACTACGGTCAGGCGGAACCCGTGTTGACGAATGCTGTCCGTATCAATGGAATGCCTTTGGCAAATGTGCATGCATATAGTTTTCCGGCTGGAAAGCATACGTTGATGTTACCCAAAGGCTATCTGCAAGTGTTGGGATTCACGGCTGCGGAAACGAAAGTGCGTAATGCCGGGCTTGCCGGGGATGAAGAGACAATGGATTGGTTGTTTTACTAATGGGAATTTAGCAGTTAGGCTGAAAGCCTTACAATTATATATTTATTGGGGTGCCCTGAAAGGGCTTAATTCTATAGCGTAGGGCAACGCCCTACGTAAAAAACACACCAGCCACAAGCCCCTGAAAGGGCGGAACTGTATACAATTATGCCCTTTCAGGGCGCAAATTCAGATTGTCGTTTTTTTTCGTAGGGCGTTGCCCTACGCTATATAATTAAGCCCTTTCAGGGCACTCCGCAAAATTATCATTTAGTGGTTATGCACTATTTAAGTATTAAACGATTAGAAAAAGTATCATGAAGAAGTTATTGCTGGCAGTTTTTAGTATAGCCACCACTTTCTCTCTATATGCGCAACGGAAGTTACGCAGGAACGGATGGAGCAGATTTATGAGGAGGTAAAGACGCCCTATAAGTACGGACTTGCCGTTGCCCCGACAGACAATTATCATAAGATTGATTGTCCTACCGTTTTTCGCCAGGGAGACAAGTGGCTGATGACTTATGTGGTTTACAACGGTAAAGGTGGAACCGATGGTCGTGGTTACGAAACCTGGATAGCAGAAAGTGATAATCTGCTTGAATGGCGTACTCTTGGACGCGTACTTTCCTATCGGGAAGGAAAATGGGACTGTAATCAGCGTGGCGGATTTCCTGCGCTGCCGGATATGGAATGGGGAGGAAGCTACGAGCTCCAGACTTATAAAGGTCGCCATTGGATGACTTATATCGGTGGTGAAGGAACGGGTTACGAAGCTGTAAAAGCCCCGCTTTATGTCGGACTGGCATGGACGAAAGGAGATATTTCTACGGCACATGAATGGGAATCTTTGGACAAACCTATTTTAAGCATTCATGATAAAGAGGCACAATGGTGGGAAAAGCTGACCCAATATAAAAGTACTGTTTACTGGGATAAAGACAAAACCTTAGGGGCTCCGTTTGTGATGTATTACAACGCGGGCGGGCGTCATCCGGAAACGGATTTAAAAGGGCGAACGTGTCGGCATTGCTCTTTCCAAAGATATGAAAACATGGAAACGCTACTCCGGCAATCCGGTCTTTGCGCATGAAGCGGACGGAACGATAACAGGAGATGCGCACATTCAAAAGATGGGAGACGTGTATGTGATGTTTTATTTCTCTGCTTTTGAACCTTCGCGTAAATATAAAGCATTCAATACATTTGCCGCCAGCTATGATTTGGTGAACTGGACCGACTGGAAAGGGGCCGACCTGATTATCCCCTCCAAGAACTACGATGAACTGTTTGCTCATAAGAGCTATGTGGTGAAACATGACGGAGTGGTTTATCATTTCTATTGTGCGGTAAACAACGCAGAGCAACGTGGCATTGCCATTGCTACCAGTAAGCCGATGGGACGTTCGGCTGTCCGTTTCCCGGCTCCGGAGAGTAAGAATCGCCGGCAAATCATGACATTGAATGAGGGTTGGAAAACCTGGATTACAGAGGCAACTCACTTGAAAGGTAATTTTATGATGCCTGCAAAAACGGTGAATATTCCTCATAATTGGGACGATTATTATGGATACCGTCAGTTGACACATGGAAACCTGCATGGAACAGCTATGTATGTGAAAGATTTCACGGCAGATGTAAAATCCGGGAAACGGTATTTCCCTCGTTTTGACGGAGTAGGTACATACGCCACCATTACAGTGAACGGAAAGAATTTCGGTCGTCATCCCATAGGGCGCACTACGTTGACTTTGGATGTCACAGATGAATTGAAACAGGGAGTAAATCGCCTGGAAGTGAAAGCCGAGCATCCTGAAATGATTGCCGATATGCCTTGGGTATGTGGAGGATGTTCATCGGAATGGGGATTTAGTGAGGGTTCCCAGCCGTTAGGAATCTTCCGTCCTGTGGTATTGGAAGTAACGGATGAGATTCGCATAGAACCTTTCGGTGTACATATTTGGAATGACGAAAAGAGCTGCTAACGTATTTGTAGAAACAGAGATAAAGAATTATAGTAAAACAACAGAAACGGTAGAGTTAGTCAATAAACTAAGCAATGCCGATGGAAAACAAGTTTTCCGTTTGGTTGAGAAAGTTACTTTAGCTCCGGGAGAAATGAAAGTGATTCGCCAGCAGGCTCCTGTTGAGAATCCTGTTTTGTGGAATACGGAAAATCCGTATCTCTATAAATTGGCTAGCATGATTAAGCGTGATACGAAGACGACGGATGAAATTTCGACCCCCTTCGGTATTCGTACCATTAGCTGGCCGGTAAAACGAAACGATGGAGACGGACGTTTTTACCTGAATGGAAAGCCGGTGTTTATCAATGGAGTATGCGAGTATGAACATCAGTTCGGACAGAGTCATGCATTCAGTAAAGAACAGGTAGCTGCAAGGGTAAAACAGATACGTGCAGCCGGTTTCAATGCATTCCGTGATGCCCATCAGCCACATCATCTCGATTATCAGAAGTACTGGGATGAAGAAGGAGTCTTGTTCTGGACACAGCTTTCTGCCCACGTGTGGTATGATACTCCGGAGTTTCGTGAGAATTTTAAAAAGCTGCTTCGTCAATGGGTGAAGGAACGTCGTAATTCTCCGTCAGTAGTGATATGGGGATTACAGAATGAGAGTACTTTGCCTCGTGAATTTGCACAGGAGTGCAGTGATATTATTCGGGAGATGGATCCGACTGCAAAGACAATGCGTGTCATAACAACTTGTAATGGCGGTGAAGGTACAGACTGGAATGTGATTCAAAATTGAGCGGTACGTATGGGGGAGATGTGACTAAATATGGTCGTGAGCTCTCAAGTTAACCAATTGTTGAACGGAGAATATGGAGCGTGGAGAAGCATCGACCTACATACGGAGCCGGGAGATTTCCAGGTGAACGGAGTGTGGAGTGAAGACCGTATGTGTCAGCTGATGGAAACTAAAATCCGTTTGGCAGAACAGGCTAAAGATAGTGTTTGCGGACAATTCCAATGGATATATAGCAGTCATGACAATCCCGGACGCCGCCAACCGGATGAAGCGTATCGCAAGATAGATAAAAGTAGGTCCGTTCAATTACAAAGGACTGGTTACTCCTTGGGAAGAACCGTTAGACGTATATTATATGTATCGCGCCAACTATGTTCCGTCTGCAAAAAGACCCGATGGTTTACCTGGTATCACATACATGGGCTAATCGTTTTGAAAAAGGACGTCGCCGTGCCACTATTGAGGCTTACAGTAATTGTGATTCTGTATTGCTCTACAACGATCTGACAAATGAAAAGGCAACCTTCCTTGGACGTAAAAAAGAACAATGGGACAGGCACTCATTTTTATGTGGGAAAACGGGGATATTCGTTATAACGTACTTCGTGCTGTAGCGTATTATAAAGGTAAGCCGGTGGCAGAAGACCTGATCGTGTTCAACGGCTTGGAGCAGGCCCCTAACTTCGAACTTCTTTATCAGGATGATAAAAAAGATATTGAAAGGAGAGGCAGGATATAATTATCTGTATCGTCTCAACTGTGGAGGGATGATTATACAGATAGCTTCGGACAGCTCTGGTTACAGGACAATACGAATTATTCGCGTTCATGGGCGGAGAATTTCAAGGACCTGAATCCTTATCTTGCCAGTCAACGTACCACCAATGATCCGATTCACGGCACTCGTGACTGGACGTTATTCCAACATTTCCGCTTCGGACGTCATCAGCTGGAATATCGCTTTCCCTGTGGCAGACGGAACATATCGTATTGAACTGTATTTCACAGAGCCTTGGCATGGCACGGGCGGAAGCGCTTCTGCCGACTGTGAAGGATTGCGCATATTCGATGTTGCCGTGAATGATTCTGTTGTATTAGATGATTTGGATATTTGGGCTGAAAGTGGTCATGACGGAGTTTGTAAAAAAGATAGTATATACCACAGTGAAAGGTGGAATGTTGAAAATTCATTTCCCGGAAGTGAAAGCTGGGCAAGCCTTGATTTCAGGCATTGCTATTGCCAGCATAGATCAGGAACTGAAACCGACGGTATTCCCTGCATCCGGTTGGAGTTGGGAAAAGGCGGATAAAGAAGTGATGGAAAAGACTCCGAAAGAGTTACTTCCGGAAGACAAAAATGCTCGTGTCAGTATATCATACGAAGCGGAAATGGCTGTACTGAAAGGCAAATTCCAAAAGAAAGAACATCGCAAACAGATCGGAGTGTTTTTTGGTAAAGGAAAAAGCAACAGTATTGAATGGAATGTTTCTACAGGGTTGGCACAAGTCTATGCACTTCGTTTTAAATATATGAATACTACCGAAAAACCGATGCCTGTATTAATGAAGTTCATTGATTCGAAAGGAGTGGTATTGAAAGAGGATGTACTTAACTTCCCGGAAACACCGGATAAATGGAAGATGATGAGTACCACTACCGGTACATTTATCAATGCCGGACATTACAAAGTATTACTTTCGGCAGAAAATATGGACGGTCTGGCATTCGATGCATTGAAGTTCAATAAGTTTTTTAGAAAAACACACATATAAACAGAAAAATAGAAGCGGGACATTAAGAAGTTTGAATATACTTCCGGTGTCCTGCTTTTCATATTCTGATACTTTCTTATAAATAAAATATAGATGTTATTTTTTTTAAGATTCGATGTTCTGATTTTAATTATTCGAGGGAGAAACTTCAAATAATCCCTATATTTGAAATCCAAAAAAAACAAAAATAACACAATGGAGAGCGATTTACCTAATTTTGATTTGCCGTCTGATTATATGGTTGGAGAAGGGTATGGGATAAATTTATTAAAAAGGTATAAAAAACTTTCCTTGCAGGGTAAAAGCCGGTTTTTTCATTCTTTGTGTAAAAGGGATAATGCAAACGACAATCAATGGGAATCTTCAAAAATATTGGTGAAAATGATTTGATAACCTTACCGCCCGGATATTTTATGGAAATTCTTGATTTTTCACCGGATATTCATATCTATTATGCCGGGTTCTCATCCGGATTCATAGAGGGTATAAATCTAATGAAGTCTACAGAACATCTTCTCCCTATAATTATGGAAAATCCGATAATAAGATTATCTCCATTGCAGGCTTGCAGTTATAAAATGTTCTATGAATCGTCAATTCTTTCGTATGCTTCTCCAAAAACATTGGCAAACAAGGAAATAGTAAAGGCGGTTCTTACCATGTTCCTTCAGGGAGCCACTGAAATTTATAAAATGCAAAATAACTTGTATTTATCTTCCCAGTCAAGAAAGTACGAGATTTATCAGGATTTTTTGCAATTGGTCATGAAATATTATACTATTCATCACGGAACCTCTTTTTTTATGCCGAACATCTAGGACTTAGCTTGCCGCATTTCTGTTCAACAATAAAAAAGGTTGCAGGAAACACTCCTTTGAAGTCATAGCTTCCATCATTCTGATGGATGCCAAATCCCGGCTGAAGTCAACCAATGAACCGGTGAAGAATATTGCCTTATCTTTGGGATTTAATAATATCTCTTTCTTCAATAAGTTTTTTAAGCAACATACGGGTGTTACCCACAGGAATACAGAGGACATTAAGCTTCCACCGGCTGTTTTTCGAGTGGTAATGTAACGGTAAAAACGGCTGCCTCTTCCTACTTCTGATACAACAGAAATACTTCCCTTGCAGATGTTCTACAATCGTTTTGCAGATAGAGAGTCCCAACCCCGTACCCTGCTTGAAAGTATTGACTTTATAGAAACGGTCGAATATTTCTTTCTGGCATTCTTGGGGAATACCTTCCCCCGTGTCCTCCACAAACAGACAAACTGAATCGTCATTTTCCGGATTAACCATAAAACCGAAATGAATATATCCTTCTTCTGTAAACTTCCGGGCATTATTTATGAAATTGCATATTACTTGTTTCAAACGTGTAGCATCAGTAGTTATGTAAATATCATCATCCGGCAAGATTGCTTTTTATTTCGATTTCCGGCACATTTTTTTCACGACCTGCTCTTTCTCTATATCCTTCATTATGGACTTTAGAGAATAATTGGAATAAGTAAACTTGATAGTATCTGATTCAATCTTGGATAAATCAAGTATATCATCAATCAGCCTTAGTAAATGTTCGCTGTTGACACTGATTAACCTCACAAAATCAGCACGTTCTTCCTCACTTAATTCATCATAAGTAGAACCGATTACATCAGAGAAGCCTACTATTGCATTCAATGGTGTACGAATCTCATGGCTCATATTTGCTAAAAAAGCCATTTTAAGACGGTCACTTTCTTCTGCTTTTTTACGGGCCTCTATTAAAGTGTTTTCTATGTCTTTATATTCTTGAATACTCAAACAGATTCCCACTAATCGATAGGGATGTCCGGATATGTTTGCAATATAAGTTGACTGCCCTTCAAACCATTCCCAAGTACCATCCCCCCGGCGCAAACGGAATGGTACGGTTTTATCAAAAGTAGTATTGCCGCTAAGTTGCACAACAAAGGCATCGGTCATGTTTGTCGGTCGTCCGGATGAATCATATTCACATATTCCTCCATTGTCAAAGTATTATTTTCTCCGGCCGGAATACCTAAATGTTCAAAATAACGATCGTCAAGAGTAAATTCACTCCGGCTTATATCGTAATACCAGGGATATATTCTGGTTCTTTGTAAAGCGGTATTCAAGATATACTCTTGTGTTAGTTCTACTGTAATATTACGGAAAAAAGAACAAGATGTTTTTTTCGCCCTCTTCATTTTCCATTGTAGCAAATTCTCCTCTTATCGGGAATTGTGTATAGTCAACTTGTTCCTGCATAAATGTATGTTCAGGCAGCGAGTACGTATTTTTGCCCTGACGGATTTCTTCCAAAATGGTCGAGAGTATATCTTCTTTCTTATTTAACAGCTTGAATATCTTGTTGGTCGGAAGAGGCATCATCGCATTGACCGACGGATGAACATGCAGTTCTGCAAAAGCCTGCTGATTGAGTTGTATAACTTCTCCATTTGTATCAAATATAATCACTCCGTCGGGGCAAAATGTTTAATAATTCATCGTTATAGAGTGTCTGTTTGTAATCTTCCATTTCTTTTTATTGTTTTGTACTGAATATAAGATATATGAGACATATCTTGGCAACAAAGAAAACCATTTCTGCGAAGATTATAACATATTTACAGCTCTTTTGAGCGACTTATACGGTTATTTTAAATTGCAAGATATTTAATGTTAATACAATATTCTTATTTTAATATTCCGATATTCAAATATTAATAGAATGAAACTTTTCATCTTTTCCAATAAAAGAAAGGGGTACAAAATGCCCTTTCGTTCGTCTACTTGATATGAAGAAAAAGAACGAATGAGAATATATACTTTACTGCTTGGCGCATTGATTGCTTGCCCGATGCAGGCACAAACAACGCATGACTGGGAGAATCATCATGTTCTCCAGATCAATCGTGAACCGGCACGAGCTGCTTTTACCCCTTTCTCTGTACAGAAAGGAGACGGCTCAATCTCTTTAGACGGAACCTGGAAATTCCGTTGGACTCCCGTTCCCAATGAAAGAGTCATGAATTTCTATCAGACAAATTTTGATGATAAAGATTGGACGGATTTTCCTGTTCCCGCCAACTGGGAAGTGAACGGATATGGCACGCCTATCTATGTTTCAGCAGGCTATCCGTTTAAAATAGATCCTCCACGGGTGATGGGAGAACCGAAAACTGACTATACCACGTATAAAGAAAGAAACCCGGTAGGGCAATATCGCCGCACTTTTGTATTGCCGACCGGATGGGAAGCGAATGGACAGACTTTTCTACGATTTGAGGGCGTAATGAGCGCCTTTTTATGTTTGGATCAATGGCGAACGGGTAGGGTATAGCCAAGGCAGTATGGAACCGAGCGAATTTAATGTTACGAAGTATCTGAAATCCGGACAAAATCAGATTGCACTGGAAGTCTACCGATATAGTGACGGTTCTTATCTGGAAGATCAGGATTTCTGGCGTTTTGGTGGTATTCATCGTAGTATTCATCTGATACATACGCCGGATATTCATGTCCGTGATTATGCGGTACGCACTCTTCCTGCATCTGCTGGTGATTATGAAGACTTTATTTTGCAGATTGATCCGCAATTCAGTGTATATCGAGGGATGACCGGAAAAGGGTATGTCTTTTACAGGGAGTACTGAAGGATGCTTCAGGCAAAGAAGTTGCCACATTGAAAGGCGATGTGGAAGATATTCTTGATTTGGAGCATAAAGCAAGCCGGATGAATGAATGGTATCCGCAGCGTGGCCCGCGTAAGATGGGACGTTTGTCAGCTATTATAAAATCGCCGGAAAGATGGACGGCAGAAACGCCCTATCTTTATAAATTACACTTAACTCTCCAAAATGAAGAAGGGAAAGTCGTAGAACAGATAGAACAGGCCGTGGGTTTCCGCTCTGTAGAAATCAAAAAAGGACAACTGTTAGTGAACGGTAATCCGGTTCGTTTTCGTGGAGTGAATCGCCACGAACATGATCCACGGACGGCACGTGTCATGAGCGAAGAACGGATGCTTCAGGATATTCTTTTTAATGAAACAGGCAAATATAAATGCTGTGCGCACCAGCCATTACCCCAATGTCAGCCGTTGGTACGAGCTATGCGACAGCTTGGGATTGTACGTGATGGACGAAGCGGATATAGAAGAACACGGATTGCGTGGAACACTCGCAAGTACCCCCGACTGGCATGCGGCATTTATGGATCGTGCAGTCCGTATGGCGGAACGTGATAAGAATTATCCATGTATTGTAATGTGGAGCATGGGAAACGAAAGCGGTTACGGACCGAACTTCGCTGCTATTTCGGCATGGCTACACGATTTCGACCCTACTCGCCCTGTACATTATGAGGGCGCACAAGGAGTGGATGGTGAGCCTGACCCGAAGACGGTAGATGTAATCAGCCGTTTTTATACTCGTGTGAAACAAGAATATTTAATCCCGGTATTGCAGAAGGAGAAGACAAGGAACGCGCTGAAAATGCACGTTGGGAACGGTTGCTGGAAATTGCGGAGCGTACTAATGATGACCGTCCGGTAATGACAAGCGAATATGCACATTCCATGGGGAATGCATTAGGAAATTTCAAAGAATATTGGGATGAAATATATAGTAATCCCCGTATGCTGGGTGGTTTTATATGGGATTGGGTAGATCAGGGAATCTACAAAGACATTACCCGACGGTCGTACCATGGTGGCGTATGGTGGAGACTTTGGCGATAAGCCGAATTTAAAAGCTTTCTGCTTTAATGGATTGCTGATGAGTGACCGTGAAACTACGCCTAAATATTGGGAGGTAAAGAAGGTATATGCACCAGTTGAACTGAAAATGGAAAATGGGAAGCTGAAAGTGACGAACCGGAACCATCATATCGATTTATCATCTTATCGCTGCTTATGGACATTGTCTGTGGATGGAAAACAGAAAGAACAAGGAGAAATTACATTGCCGGAAATAGCTCCAGGAGAAAGTGGAACAATAGATTTGCCGGCTTTCCGATCATTGAAACCTCTTTCCGATTACCAACTGAAAGTAAGCATTGTTTTGAAATCGGATGCTCTTTGGGCAAAAGGCAGGACATGAAGTGGCCTGGGAACAATTCTGTTTGCAAAAAGGAGATTTAGCTTCTGCTGATTTAATTTATAAAGAAACGCTTCAAGTGGAAGAGGATGATAAAACTCTATTGATTAACGGACGAAGTTTTTCTGTTCAGTGGGAAAAGGGAAGTAACCGGAAGTATGACCTCTCTTATATATAAGAACAAAGAAATGCTGGCTCATTCAGATGATTTTCCGGTTCAGCCTGTCACTCAAGTTTTCCGTGCTCCGACAGATAATGACAAGAGCTTCGGAAACTGGTTGGCTAAAGACTGGAAATTGCATGGAATGGATCATCCGCAGATAAATCTGGAATCTTTCCACCATGAAAAACGTGCAGACGGGGCGGTCATTGTCCGGATTCAAACTAGTAATTTATATAAAGAAGGAAAAGTGGTGACTACTTCTGTCTATACAGTCTTTTCAGATGGAACAATTGATCTGAAAACAACTTTCTTGCCACAAGGAGTTCTTCCTGAAATTCCCCGTTTAGGTATCGCATTCTGTCTGGCGCCTGCTTATGATACATTTACCTGGTATGGCAGAGGACCACAGGATAACTATCCTGACCGCAAAACATCTGCTATGATAGGGCTTTGGAAAGGAAGCGTTGCAGACCAATACGTACATTATCCACGTCCGCAGGACAGTGGAAACAAAGAAGGAAGTGCATTATCTTACCTTGACCGACAAGCAGAATAAAGGCATTCGTATTGACGCGGTAGAAAACGCATTTTCTGCATCTGCCCTGCATTACACCGTACAGGACATCTATGAAGAAACTCACGATTGTAATTTAAAACCACGTGCGGAAATCATTCTTAGTATGGATGCTGCCGTACTTGGATTAGGAAACAGTAGTTGCGGACCGGGTGTATTGAAGAAATATGCCATAGAGAAAAAAGAACATACGTTGCATCTCCGCATCAGTAGTAAACAATGATAGCAATAAATAACTAACACAATAATAAAAGTAATAATGAAAAAAAGTAACCACTTTATTATCGACTTTGGCATTGGCAACTACGCTGGCTGCTCAAAACCTTCCACAAACGGAAAGGCAATATCTCTCCGGTCACGGATGCGACGATATGGTTGAATGGGACTTCTTTTTTGTACCGACGGACGCAATTCCGGGAAATGGACGAAAATCGGTGTACCTTCCTGCTGGGAGCTGCAAGGATTCGGCACCTATCAGTATGGAATCACTTTCTATGGTAAACCATTTCCCTGAAGGCGTTGCAAATGAAAAAAGGAATGTATAAGTACGAGTTTGAAGTTCCGGAAAAGTTTCGCGGCAAACAGGTCAATCTTGTATTCGAAGCTTCAATGACAGATACGGAAGTCAAAGTGAACGGACGTAAAGTTGGTTCCAAACATCAGGGGGCCTTCTATCGTTTTTCATACAACATCACGGATTTTCTGAAATATGGCAAAAAAGAATTTACTGGAAGTCACTGTTGCCAAAGAGAGTGAAAATGCCAGTGTGAACCTTGCCGAACGTCGTGCTGATTATTGGAATTTTGGCGGTATCTTCCGTCCGGTGTTCCTGGAGGTGAAACCAGCCGTAAACCTGCGGCACATTGCCATTGACGCAAAGATGGATGGAACTTTCCGTGCCAACTGCTACACAAATATTTCTAATGACGGAATGAGCATCCGTACACAGATTTTAGATAAAAAAGGAAAGAAGTTAGCGGAAGGCACCGTACCCGTAAAAGCGGGTGGCGACTGGACTTCTTTGCAACTGAATGTCTCTAACCCTGCACTATGGACTGCGGAAACTCCGAATCTTTATAAAGCTCAATTCTCCCTATTGGATAAGGACGGTAAAGTTTTGCATAGTGAAACGGAAAACTTTGGTTTCCGTACGATTGAAGTACGTGAAAGCGACGGACTTTATATAAACGGAGTACGTATCAATGTACGGGGTGTCAATCGTCATAGTTTCCGTCCAGAAAGTGGCCGTACGCTAAGTAAAGCAAAGAATATCGAAGATGTTCTTTTGATGAAAGACATGAATATGAATTCTCGTCCGTTTGAGCCATTATCCGGCTGACCCGGAATTTTTGGAAGCCTGTGATTCTCTCGGACTTTATGTGATGGATGAGTTGGGAGGCTGGCATGGCAAGTATGATACCCCCACCGGAGTACGTCTGATTGAAGGCATGATAGAACGTGACGTGAATCATCCGTCTATTATTTGGTGGAGCAACGGTAATGAAAAAGGATGGAATACCGAACTCGATGGGGAATTTCATAAATACGACCCGCAAAAACGTCCGGTGATTCACCCGCAAGGTAATTTTTCCGGTTTTGAAACCATGCATTACCGCTCTTACGGAGAAAGTCAGAACTACATGCGTTTACCGGAAATCTTTATGCCTACGGAATTCTTGCATGGTTTGTACGATGGTGGCCATGGTGCGGGATTGTACGACTATTGGGAAATGATGCGCAAACATCCCCGCTGCATCGGTGGATTCCTTTGGGTACTGGCAGATGAGGGAGTGAAACGTGTCGATATGGACGGATTCATCGATAACCAGGGAAACTTTGGAGCAGACGGTATTGTAGGACCACATCACGAAAAGGAGGGTAGCTACTACACTATCAAGCAGTTATGGAGTCCGGTGCAAATCATGAATACTTCTATCGACAAGCAATTTGATGGCAAATTCTCCGTAGAAAACCGTTACGATTATCTGAATCTGAATACTTGCCGTTTCCTTTGGAAGCAAGTAAAATTCCCGCTGGCAACAGATGCTTCCAATGCTGCTGTTCAAGTGCTGAAAGAGGGAGAGGTGCAGGGTAGTGATGTGGCTGCTCATTCGGCAGGTGTCTTAGATATAAGAACAAATATCCTCGCTGATACAGATGCTCTTTACCTGACAGCTATTGATAAATACGGCCATGAACTTTGGCGCTGGACTTTTCCGGTCAACAAACTGAATCAGCAGACAGAACAGCTTTCTCCCTTGTCTAGTCGTCCTACTTATACAGAGACAGAAAATGATCTTACTGTGAAAGCGAATAAGCGCGTACATTCATTTTCTCAAAAGAAAGACGGACAACTGAAAGGGGTATCTGTAGATAACCGTAAGATTAACTTCGCCAATGGTCCCCGTTTCATCGGAGCCCGTCGTGCAGACCGCTCATTGGATCAGTTCTATAACCATGATGATGAGAAAGCAAAAGAAAAAGACCGCACATACAGCGAATTCCCGGATGCTGCCGTATTTACGAAACTGGATGTGAAAGAAGACGGAGGTAATTTGGTTGTTACCGCCAATTATAAACTGGGCAATCTGGATAAAGCCCAATGGACAATTAACCCGAGTGGAGAACTGGCTTTGGATTATACCTACAATTTCTCCGGTGTCGTAGACTTGATGGGTATTTGTTTCGACTATCCCGAGGATCAAGTCATCAGCAAACGATGGCTGGGAGCAGGACCATACCGTGTATGGCAAAACCGTATTCATGGTACGCAATACGACGTATGGGAAAATGACTACAACGATCCTATTCCGGGTGAGACCTTCACATATCCCGAATTCAAAGGATACTTTGGTGATGTTTCCTGGATGAATATCCAAACGAAAGAAGGCACTATCAGTCTGACAAACGAAACTCCCGACACGTATATAGGAGTATATCAGCCTCGTGATGGCCGCGACCGTTTGCTTTATACTCTTCCCGAAAGCGGAATCTCTGTCCTGAACGTGATTCCTCCGGTACGTAATAAAGTAAACTCCACCGATTTGTGTGGTCCCTCTTCACAACCGAAATGGGTAAATGGTCCACAAACCGGACGAGTCATTTTCCGGTTTATGTAAATGAATCATATAAAGGTATCCACATTGCGTTGGGTACCTTTTTTTTATTTGGCCTTCTCACCGATTTTTCAAGGAAAAAGGCTATAAGTGGGGAATAATCATTATTTTTGTTTCGTTTTATACATTCAGATTAATGAATTCTTTCCTATGTATACAATACTAATTATAGAAGATGAACCCAGAGTTGCAAGTTTATTTGCTGATGAACGGACTGGAGGAAAATGGCTATCAGACAATGGTGGCTTATGACGGATTAATGGGATTACGGCTTTTTCAGGCACATACATTCAATCTGGTTATATCTGATATTGTTTTGCCTAAGATGGATGGATTTGAACTGGCAAAAGAAATTCGCAAAAACCAATCCCCATATCCCTATATTGATGTTGACGGCATTAGGATCGACGAACGATAAACTGGACGGTTTCGATGCCGGTGCAGACGATTACATGGTGAAACCTTTTGATTTCAGAGAGTTAAATGCCAGAATCAAAGTGCTGTTGAAACGTGTGGCGGGTAATGCACAGGAATTGCCGCAGGAACTTGTCTATGCAGATTTGCGTATTGACCTTCAACGTAAAGACGTAGAACGAAACAGCATATCCATTAAACTTTCTCCCAAGGAATATAACTTGCTGCTATATATGGTCGAAAATGCTGAAAGGGTATTGAGCCGCGTTGAAATAGCAGAGAAAGTATGGAATACCCATTTTGATACAGGAACGAATTTCATAGATGTATATATCAACTATCTCCGCAAAAAGATAGACAGGGACTTTGAACCGAAACTTATTCATACCAAAGCCGGAATGGGTTTCATACTGACTGATAAATTATGAAGATCAGAACAACGTTGACTCTACAATATGCAGGGCTTACAGCTGCGGTATTCTTCGTATTTTGTGATGGCTGTCTACTATGTAAGTGAACATTCGCGTAGTAATGCTTTCTTTCGTAATCTTCAAAGTGAAGCTATAACCAAAGCACATTTATTCCTTAAAAATCAAGTAGATGCCAAAACCATGCAGTCTATATACCTGAATAATCAGAAGTTTATTGATGAAGTAGAGGTTGCCGTCTATACAACAGATTTTAAAATATTATATCATGATGCTCTGCAAAACGATATTGTCAAAGAAACACCGGAGATGATAAAGCGTATTTTACAGCGGAAGAACATCAATTTCTATGTAGAATGAATATCAGGCTATAGGACTGGTGTATCCGTTTGAGGGCAAAGACTATGTGGTTACCGCCGCAGCCTACGACGGTTATGGATACGCCAACCGGGATGCGCTAAGAAATATGCTCATTCTCTTATTTATCGGTGGATTGAGCGTATTGGTGATTGTGGGTTATATCCTGTCTCGAAGCACTTTTAAAACCGATACGTAATATAGTGAAAGAAGCGGAAAAAAATCACAGCATCGCATATTGATAAAAAGATTGCCTGTAAAAAATGAACAGGATGAACTGGGAGAATTGAGTACGACATTCAATGCATTGTTGGAGCGCCTGGAAAAGTCTTTCAACTCACAAAAGATGTTTGTCAGCAATGTATCTCACGAATTACGTACTCCTATGGCAGCTCCTTCACAGCCGAACTGGATTTAGCTTTATTGAAAGAACGAAGTTCCGAGCAATATCAGATAGCTATCGGCAATGCATTGCAGGATTCTCACAGAATTATAAACCTGATAGACGGATTGCTGAATCTTGCAAAAGCCGATTATCAGTCGGAACAGATCACAATGGAGGAGGTCCGTCTGGACGAGTTATTGCTGGACGCCAGAGAGCTAGTATTAAAAGCTCATCCGGATTATCACATCGAACTAGTATTTGAGCAGGAAGCCGAAGAAGATAATGTGCTGACTATAATCGGAAACAGCTATTTACTGACCACCGCTTTTGTGAATCTGGTTGAGAACAACTGCAAATATTCTTCCAACCGAACTTCGTCAGTCTTGATAGCCTATTGGGAGCAATGGGCAATCATCCGCCTGTCAGATAACGGTGTAGGCATGTCTGATACGGATAAAGAAAACCTATTCACACTATTTTATCGCGGAGAAAACAAGAATATAGCTCCCGGAAATGGAATAGGTATGACTTTGACGCAGAAAATCATTCACCTTCACAAAGGAGAATTGACCGTATCCTCTCCATAAGGATGAAGGCACTACCTTTGTGGTAAAACTCCCGCATATCTAAGAAATTCTAATTGTTTTCTAATACCACTCTAATCATTCTCTAACAGCTTCCCGGTGAAGTCCTCCTTACTTTTGCATCGAATTAATAAATGCAGTTAGTAACTAAAAAAAAAAGAGAATATGGTATGGAAGAAAAGACTGCGCTCACCACAGTACACATTCAATTCAGAGAAAGTATTTTTGGTTGCCACACAACCCGGTAAGTCAATCTATTCCTACTTGCAGACCACCAAGCTTGGACTAACGTTGGGAGAAGTGCAGGAGCGACAGTCCATTTATGGAAGAAACGAAGTTATTCATGAACAGAAAAAGAATCCGTTTATCCTGTTTATCAGAACGTTTATCAATCCCTTTATAGGCGTTCTGACCGGGCTTGCCATTATATCCTGTTATTGGATGTATTGATGGCTGATCCCGGAGAACAGGAATGGACGGAGTAATTATCATATCATCAATGGTTTTTTTAGTGCTGTCCCTGCGTTTCTGGCAGGAATGGAAAGCAAGTGAGGCTACGGATTCTTTAATGAAGATGGTAAAAAACACATGTCTTGCCAAACGTGCGGGAGAGCATGAAGAAGAGATCGATATTACAGAACTTGTTCCGGGGATATTGTGTATTTGGCAGCTGGGGACATGGTTCCCGCTGATATTCGGATCATCGATTCGAAAGACCTGTTCATTAGTCAGGCTTCACTAACAGGAGAGTCCGAACCGATAGAAAAGTTTCCGGAAGTACAGGGACAACAGTTTAGGAAAGGAAGTGTCATAGAGTTGGATAATATTTGTTATATGGGTTCCAATGTGATAAGTGGTGCGGCAAAAGGAATCGTTTTTGAAACGGGGAACAAAACCTATCTGGGTACTATTGCAAAAAGCCTGGTCGGGCATCGTGCTACTACAGCTTTTGATAAAGGCATTAGCAAGGTTAGCTTCCTATTGATTCGTTTTATGTTGGTTATGGTCCCATTTTGTGTATTTTGTAAATGGTTTTACGAAAGGAGACTGGTTCGAAGCTTTCATTTTTGCTATATCTGTTGCGGTCGGTCTTACTCCCGAAATGTTGCCTATGATAGTAACTGCCAACCTTTTCTAAGGGAGCGATTACTATGTCCAAAAAGAAAACAATTGTAAAGAACCTCAATGCTATCCAGAATTTTGGAGCGATGGATATACTCTGCACCGATAAGACCGGTACGCTGACCTGTGATAAAATCGTGTTGGAAAAGTATATCAACGCAGATGGGAGCGATGATAACAGTAAACGTATTCTTCGTCATGCGTACTTTAACAGCTATTTCCAGACTGGTCTGAGAAACCTGATGGATAAAGCAATCCTTTCCCATGTGAGAGAACTGAATCTGGAACATCTGAAGGATGACTATACCAAAGTGGACGAAATACCTTTCGACTTTACGCGCAGAAGAATGTCTGTTGTAATAGAAGACAGGCAGGGAAAGCGGCAAAATCATCACCAAAGGAGCGGTAGAAGAGGTTCTCGATGTCTGTTCCTATGCCGAGTTCAACGGGCAGATTCATCCCCTTGACTGATGCCTTGAAAATCAAAGCACAGATGATTAGTGAAGAAATGAATCAGCAGGGGATGAGGGTATTGGCAGTCTCCCAAAAAAGTTTTATCGAGAAAGATTGTAATTTCGCCATCGAAGATGAAAAAGAAATGGTATTGATCGGGTATCTTGCTTTTCTTGATCCTCCGAAACCTTCTGCTGCCGAAGCCATCGAACAATTATATGCGCATGGAGTAGCAGTTAAAATTCTATCGGGAGACAATGATATTGTAGTGAAAGCTATTGCACGACAGGTAGGAATTGACACCAGTCATTTTCTTACGGGGATAGAAATAGAAAATATGGACGAAACAGCATTGAAAGAAGCGGTAAAGGATACCACTTTATTTTCAAAACTGACTCCATTACAAAAAGACGCAAATCATCTCTCTGTTGCAGGAACAAGGCAATACGGTAGGATTCTTGGGAGATGGAATCAATGATGCAGGTGCATTGCGTCAGTCGGACATTGGTATATCAGTCGATTCTGCTGTGGATATAGCCAAAAGAAAGCGCAGATATTATCTTGTTGGAAAAAGATTTGATGGTATTGGAAGATGGCGTACTAGAAGGGAGGAAGACGTTTGGCAATATCAATAAATACATAAAAATGACTGCCAGTTCCAATTTTGGGAATATGTTCAGTGTGATGTTCGCCAGTGCGTTTCTGCCGTTTCTGCCCATGATGCCGATACATCTATTGATCCAGAACTTGTTATATGACATATCGCAGACCACCATTCCATTTGACCGTATGGACCCGGAGTTTCTGAAGAAACCCCGTAAATGGGATGCGTCCGACCTAAGTCGTTTTATGATTTATGTAGGTCCCATCAGTTCTATCTTTGATATTATAACGTATCTGGTTATGTGGTACGTATTTAGCTGCAACAGCCCCGAACATCAGACACTGTTTCAGACCGGATGGTTTGTGGAAGGTTTGTTATCACAGACATTGATTGTCCACATGATACGTACCCGCAAGATACCGTTCATACAAAGCCGTGCCACATGGCCTGTGATGGGACTGACCTTCTTAATCATGGCAATAGGTATTCTTATTCCTTTCACCGCTTTCGGGCGTTCCATCGGATTGACAGCTCTTCCTTTGAGCTATTTCCCCTGGCTGGTTGGGATTTTGCTCTCTTATTGCATTTTGACGCAGATCGTGAAGAATTGGTATATTAAGAAGTTTGTGCGCTGGTTATAGCTTTGTCTGTTTATCTCAAATTAAATGTATATATTGTAAAAGATTTAAAATTGAGACGAATTGTCTGTCAAGAGTTTTTTGCCCCTAAAATTAATTTCATATATTTAGAGCAAGAACTCTTATTTATTTAGATTTGCAAACTTTCTAATATTCAGGCACGATGAAACACTATTATTCCTTTCTGATAATAACCTCTTTGTTATTAGCCGGATGCGGGCAAAAAGACCGGGCAAAATCTCAATTCGAATCATCTGTACAGACAGAAGAAAGTTATTCGTTAGCAAAAGAATATATTAAAGAAGCTGTTATCACAGGAAAAGTGTTGAACCGGGATTTTTATCCTCAAGAAAAGGAATTAACTCTCATCATTCCATTTTTTTGGAAAATGGAAAATCAAGATCGTACCCCCATACAAGAAGATGGTTCATTTTCATTCCGCTTTCCGGTTTATGCAAAATTAAGAGAAGTTTCCATTCGCAATTATGCGGAACATTTGTATATCCACCGGGAGATAGCATACACGTGGAAATAGACTTCAAAGATCTTTTTTTCATCCCAAAGTAACAGGTGATGCAGAGAAGTTGAATCAAAAATACTGGCATTTACAGAAAGCGCCTACTATTACATACAGAATTATAGTATAAACCCGAATTTGAATATTAAGGATTTTGAGACTGAATTAAAGAAGGAATATGACTTTCGTTTGGAGCGGAGAAACGAGTATCTGACGAAGTATAAGCCAATGGACGATGTTACGTTATTTACTGAAGAGTTACTGAAACAGGACTATTATTACGCTTTGTTATCCTATGGTAACCAATGCCAGTTTAAAACGAAAAAAGAAATGGACCGATATCATAAACTTCTGCCTGCAATCAATAAGCTTTATAATAAAGGGATTCTTTCGGCACGTTTATATGATATTGCTGATGAGGTAGAACGCTATATAGCTTATGGGATAACATACAAAGATAAAAAAAATCCATCTGTAGAAGAGATTATGTCGGCAGTAGGAGAGAATGAACTGAACCAGTATATATATACTAAAATGACAGTTGGCTCTTTGAATGCGAATGATACACTTTGCTTTAACAACGAGGCACACGCAGTTTGATTCGATCGTAAAAATGCCGCATTTGCGTGCACAAGTGATGCAGATATATAATCAGACTAAATCTTTTACCTGAAAATCCGCAACCAGTTTCCAATAATTTATTATATGGTGAGTTTCACGAAAACTCAAAGCTAAAAACATCTATGCCTTACATGGAACCCGTCTATAATATACTTGAGAAGAATCACGGAAAAAGTGATCTATTTCGATTTTTGTGGCTAGGTGGTGTCCACCATGCCTGGCAGAAATGGAACCTTTGAAACAATTGCGGAGTAAGTATTCCACCAAAGACCTGGTCATATATTCCATATGTGTAAGTGAACCCAAGGGAAGAATGGGAAGAATGTCTGAATGAGTATTCATTGAAGAACCGGGAATTGAATGTATTTATGCATCTGATTATTTTGGAAAAGATAACTTACAGAAAATTCGCAAACAATGGAAACTAGATAGAATGCCCTATTATCTGTTAATTAATAGAAAAAGGGCAAATTGTAGATTTCGAACTACAGCACGTCCCAGCAATCCGCAATTTGTATCTCGAATTGAGGAAGCTGTAAAGGACAGCAAATAATGTTGTGAGAGAAATAAGACAAAAATAAGAAAGATTAAGCAACCCAAAAATATCCAAATGTTTCAGGAAACAATGCGTAATGAATGCCGCTGCATTGAAGCACAATACAAATTTGCGAAGTCACAGCTTTATTTATTGATACAGATTGTTTCAGAAATCAGATCTGGACAAAGGCGGCTTTCAAAAACAGACAATCCGATTGAAGAAAATGGGTATAAGCAGGATGTAATTGCTGCTCTATTTCGCAGATGGTGAAAAGATTGTCTGGCAGATACAGGCATGGACAACAAGTCAATGTTGAAATGTCGTATGTTTGCTTTGGGATTGGTCTGCTGGTTGTTTAATCGTGACTGGCGGTTGCTGAAAATTTCTTGCGCGAAATTTGCAAAAGAAGCGCAAATAGCTGAAACGAATATTAAAGTGATACGCCGGATATGATTATGGGCACAATACGCATGCGTCTGTGGATCGCGCCATAAAGTGGAAACTAAGTCTAAAGAATGCTATGGAAAGTATGGAATGTCAGCGGAAACAAGGCTACGGCATGGCTTGGTACTTGCCGAGCAGGTCTGCGTTTATGAGGATCTTATCCCATTACTCATTTGAATATCTTGTGAACTTTCTAAACATAAATCATTGGGGTGACTACGGTTCAATGACGAATGAAAATTTCAGGTTGCGCGGCTATCGGTGCTTTCGTTTGGGTGCGTTTGGCAGCTACTTCGGGACCGGGTGTTTGTGCGAAATCAGAGGCTATGAATCTGGCTGTTATTACAAGGTACCATTGGTGGTTATTAATGTACAGCGCGGCAGTCGCTACTGGTTTGCCTACTAAGTCTGAGCAAAAACAGATTTATTGCAGAGCTTTGTTTGGCGTAACGGGTGAATCTCCCTATGCCGATGTTGCAGCCAACTCATTGTTTTGATGCTGCTTATGATGCTTACATAGCCTTGGAACACATGACCCCGGTGTTGAGTGTTGCTGACTGATAGTTTTGTAGCAAATGGTTCGGTGCATGAAGTTGCCACAATCTAGCAACTATTACGTAATAGTATGGGATTGATCTGCTCTTTCGATGGGGAGTTCATCCATACGGAAAAAACAAAGTTTTCTACTTCCTCCTGCTGGCAGATGATCTGTCCGGAAAAATTTCCGGCATAAAAATTTCTTCTGCGGCATAAATTTCATCCCCGTTTGGATAGACATAATGTACTTCTTCTCGGGAGACATTCATAAAGTGTTCGGTTTCGCAGATCCAGTCTGTTTCCTCTGTACTTCCGTCTGGCACAGTCTTCAAAGCTGTCCCCGAGTTCCACTTGAACCCAGGACATCCCATAACCGTTGTCTGCGTTTCTGCAGAAGCAACTCCACTTTTACATTTCAGCAGCGCTCCTGCACAGGTCATAATCAGCGGCCGATGACCTACCTGTTTTCTCAGTTTCCAATATATACCACATATGTTTGTTCTCTCTTTCTTTCTGTCTCC
>VOFK01000466.1_pt1 | contig 32311 bp, 43 predicted proteins | sample 5384121 | NCBI WGS metagenome assembly VOFK01 (sample SAMN12384730, study PRJNA508395) | human gut metagenome | isolation source: healthy gut J | host: Homo sapiens | reverse complement strand
CCAAGCCGCTCGTTGTTATAGTCCGCTATCTCACGGTTATGCGCGGGATCGTCCGTGGACCAGTTGCTGGGGTAGTAACCGCTTTCACCGCGCTTGATGCAGATAAGTTCCCCGGTGCCGGGGAGGGTGGAGAAGCACAGCTCCGGCAACCCCTCTGCGAGCTTGGGGGAGAAAAAGCTCCTGCTCCGTCTGGATGCTCCACTCGTCCGAATTCCAAAAGTGGACATACAATTCACCGCCGTCATCCACGGAGGTCTCCCGCTGCTCGAAACCCTCGCACCAGCCGTCCGAAGCCTGTCCGGTGATAAACTCTTTCAAAGTATCCATTTCGGTGTCCGACAATTCCCCGGCAACACGGCACTCCGCAACGCCCCAAAGCTCTCCGCCTCGGCTGTCTACCGTGAACACAGCGGAGTGGACCTTTGTGTTGATGCTGTCAGGCTTATGATACCAGTGCATGATGTCGCGCTCGGTTTCCTCTGGCATCCGGTTTTTCACCAGTGCCGCCGTGATCTGATCCTGGTAGCCGCGCAGCTCACGGCCCTCAAGCAATGTACTGCTGTCGTCGAAATCACCGTACTCGTTTCGCTCGTAGAGGTCGGCGGTCAGGGGCATATACAGCTTGAGGGTGGTCAGCTTGGGCGGCAGCACCGTGAAGCTGTCCTCGCCGGGGGCGAGCGGCAGCGTGCGGCCATTGTCCCACTTCATAAAAATTTGCCCCTCATCGTCCACGAAGTCCACCTCGCCCTCCATTCCAGCGGGAATGGGATGCCAGGGGTCATCCATAGAATTGAGCCGGATGCGGGTGCCGGGGGGATACTGTTGCCTGATAAAATTCACCATTTTTCTGTCCATACTCACATTCCTCCCATTGTCATGCCCTGTTTGGGCAGTTTTTGATATTCCTCCAACTGACGGGGATTTTCCTCGCCATAGAAGTCAAAGACGATATCATCCACAGCTTTGCGGACGGCAGAATCATCGGTCAGCACCTCATACCGAAAGCCAGTGGTCGGGCGATACGGAAGTTCTTCCCTCACACACTTGAGAAAGGCTTCGGCATCGGTAAACTCCTGTGCATCGCCATTGGCATAGGACACGCGGCCCACCAGGGGCTTGTCCCGCGCCATGTTCTGCCGCTGGACATCCAGATCATAGGCCGTACAGTAGCAGTTGTAATCTCCAGGGGACGGGTTACAGCGCAGGCAGTAGCGGTAGTGCTCCGTTTCCACGATGTAACCGTAGTTCTGTGTCCAGCCGCCGCTGATTTTCCCGCCGTGTTCATAGCAGAAACGCTCCATCGCGAAGCGGTTTTTCAGCACACTCTCCCGCAGCGTGTCCACGACCTCCTGCAGCTCCGCTTTGAACACAGGGCTGTTCAGCTCCTCCGGGCCGCGGGGCCACCATGTATGCCAGAACTCGTTGCCGCTGCGCCCGAAGTCCATGCGGACATGGCCAACGGTACCCAGCCGCTTATCTTCTTCGGGGTGCGGGGTATAAAATAAAGCCCTCCTCCCGGGCGGGCAGGTCGGATATGAAATTTCATGTTCTCCGCGGGATAGGGGAGCTGATGCGCCTCGCAGAACTCACGGAGCGTCATGTCGCCTTCATCGAGAAAACCGAGCTCATCCCGCACATCCAGCCGCCCGGACTTAGGCATCGCCAGCTTTTCCGGCATCAGCACCGAGCCTGCGTGGTTGACCACAACATTTTCTTCCATGTAGCACAGCTCGCCGGGATCATCGTCAGAGCCGCGAATGTCATAGCAGTACCAGCCCTGCGGCACGGTATCACGGGCGATGCGCCCGTTGGTGAACAGCGCGGGCTTATCAAATACTTCAATGTGCTGGAATTTATCTGTTCTTGCGTTGACGTTCAAAATTTCATGCCTCCCATCTGCGGCGTGTACGCTTCATCCCGCCAGTTGTTTTTACATCCTTCGAAACGGTTGACCAGTTCTGTGGCAGTAAGGGCTACAGTAGGCGGTTCTATCGTTTCTGAGAAGCAGTCCTCATCCAGCTCGAACCAGCAGTGATCCACCGCAGGATCATACCGGTCGAAGCGGCGTTCCGGCAGTCCTACTTGCCTTGGAATGAAGTATTCGCCCATTTCGCAGCTATCTTTGATGGTACGAGCCTGTTCCGTAGTCAGCGTACCGGCAATGACGCATTTATTGTGCATCTTGTAGTTATCGGCATCTCTGTACAGATATGAGATCTTGGTGTTCATAGGTATCCCTCCCTTCTTTTGGGCAACGGCAAACATACTACACATCTGCCGCAAAGTCTACTGAAACATCTGCTGCCTCTGCGTTTGCTCCGGGAAGGGCGGGTCCAAGCGGCGCAGCAGGCCGAACTCCGTTTTTGTCACGCAGTCGTTTTCCATGCAGTCCTGACCGTATTTCTCAAAATCCATGTAGCCGTCCAGCTCATAGATGGCTTCATCATCCAGCCCCAGCGTTTCCTGCAATCGCTGCTGACCGTAACCGTAGGCACCCTCCACAATGCGCTGGTAGTTATCCAGATCTTGCAGGAGCTCACAGGCGCGGTGCAGTGTTTCCGGTTTCTCTGCCTCCAGCACGGCGGCGTAGGTCAGGAGCGCGCCGTCCTTTTGCCAGATGTCCTCCAAGGCTTCGGCAAAATCGTTGTAATCCTCCACGGCGGGGCAATCCGTATCACGGATCAGCTCACCGATGTAAGGCACCTTGAAGCGAATATCACAGAGCATGGCATCCGCGAAAACATCGATATCAAGGTAATTTTTCACAGCGTCGAGGTATTCCTCATCAGCGGGGAGGACGAGGGTGTAGTCCGGCTTTCCATTGACGCGCAGCGTCATGCGGAGCATTTCATCCCTGCTCTCATCCCGCCAAGGCTCTGCCGGCGAAAGATAGCTGCGGTCGATCCCCATATCCGGCGTCAGCAAGCTGCGGGCGTTGGGGACAAAGGCACTGTACCGGGCGTAGTTGTACCCCTGTGGGTCAACAAGGAAACCGTCCTTTCCCTCCGCGTCGAGGATGAGCAGGCAGTGTCTGGCGTCATCATCGTGCCGGATGGCATTTTTGTTCTCTGCGATGAAATCATAGTCAGCCAGCAGTGCGCGGCTGAACTGTTGGAACCGCTGGGCGGGTAACTCGATTACCTTATCTACACTGCATGCTTCGCCTTCATACTCGGACTGTTTCCGCCTGAGTTCTGCTTGAATAATCACATCATCCCTCCCATCTCCATGTGGCTGCTCTGGCTGCCGTTCATTACTTCCTCCATACTGTAATAGCCCTTATAGGCGATGTAACCCCGGTCGGTGAACATCCCGTCCTCGGCGTTCATGCGCTCCGTGCCGTACTTCTCATAGTCATAAAAAGCGTCGAGATTTTCGTCATAGTCGAAACGCCCGGACTGACGAATCATGTACTTGCCGCGTACTCGGCGGGAGAGTGCGCACCGGGGGCGAAGTCAAAGAGGTCAAGGCTTTCTGCAAGGTTTTTGATCTGTGCCGCGGACTTTGGCTCTGCCAGCATGACCACGGCACCCAGCTTTTCCATATCCGCTTTTGATAACCCATCCGTCGCCGCTGCCAGTTCGTTGAGGTCGGAGAGGGTTTCGTACTCCATATCCAGAAGGACATCCACCTCATTGGGGAGCTGGCTGTCCTCCAGCCGCAGGCGGACATCGGCGTGATCTGTGATGCCCCCGCGAAGGAGGGCGCGGTCGATCTCCTCTTGCACCATGGGGAGGAACAGCCATGTGATGTGTTCTGTGTCCTCTGGCTCGGCTTTAGAAATCACCGCAACGGTGATGACATTCGGCTTGTAGTAATAGCAGGGGAAGAACCGGCCATCATAGACCTGTTCCAGCTTCATGCCGTTGTCGTAGACCACACCGTAGGGCGTGATCGTGCCGCTGCCGCTTTCAATGAGCTGCCGTGCCGTTTCCTTGCCGTCCAGCGTGTTCAGCTCATCCACGCTTGCGCTGCCGCCGCGCAGGTTCATGTAATGGTCGCGGCCGATGGCGGCGAGGTCGGAAAAGTCGGTAATGACTGTGGCCTGTTGGCAGCAGAAGGTCAGGTTGATGAGATCCTTCAGCTCGAATAGCTCCAGCTTGTGGGCCATTGCCTGAAACTGTGCGGCCTCGCCGGTGTCGAAGCTGTCCAGCCGCTTGGCAAGATAGTTCAGCTCCTCCACATTGACCGTGAGCATCTCCGTGCGCTTGAGGATAGTATAGAAGCTGTCGATCTTTTCCACCTTGCAGTCAGTCTTGACCGCGTCGCCGATCTCCAGCGCCGCCAGCAGCTCCATGCAGTATGTGTATTGGTCCCGGGGAATGGGGAATGGAATCGTTGCCACACCGTATTCCGGGTGGCTGGGATTACTGAGAACCGCTTGAATCATCATTTGTGTTTTCCTCCAATCCGTTGATTTTGTTCATTCTGGTCCGCAGGCAGGTATCTTCACTCTGCCAACAGATGAAGCCATGCCCTGGATAGGGACAGCCTTTGCAACGCTCAAAAAGTGTGCAACCGTGAATCTCCGGCGGGTCGCGGGGAAAGTCTGGGGCAAAGACTGGGGCATACCAATGCCCCAATGAGCTTTTCCGGTTGATCTGCGGCATTTCATTTCCTCCATAATAAAAATTGGCCGGAGTCTTATTGCTAAAACTCCGGCCATTGCCATGTAGTATTACATTGTCTGTTCCTGCGAGACTCGTTCCAATGCTTCCTCCTGCTGTCGGATTCGCTCGTTCAAATCCGGCACGCACACCTCAATCTGTTGCTGGACACTGCGGATTACTTCCTCCTGCTTGTCAGTGAGTTCAAAGAACTCCCCGTCCACAGAGTCGGCACAGCAGCGATAAATCTCAGTCAGCTGCTCTGGGCTGAAAAGCTGTTCCGTTTGGATCAGCCCGGAGCGTGTGGCGAAATCCTGCTTGGCAGCATCGTAGTTCTCCATGAAATAGTGCCCGTGTACCACGCCTGTGCGGTCATAGTCCCAATTCCATGTGACGAATTGAACGCCGTGTTTGCTCGGAGTGCCTGCCAGCACCGTGCCGCCAAAGTCAGCGAGGATACGGTAGTCGCCATCCAGTCCGCTGGCTTTGAGCTGCGGAGCGGATTCCATAGTGGTCATATACTCCAGCGTCTTCGCGGCGATGTCCTCGACGCGAAACAGGGCATCCTCTGCCTGGGGCGTGTCCACATCCTCTCGCCGATAGAACACGCTGCCCCTGCCGGTGATTCGACACAGCGGAGCATTGTTCCACAGAATGGAACGTTCGCAGTCTTCCAGCGACTTTGTTTCAAAGCCCACACGGTGGAGAGAAATGCTGATTTCTTCGAGGTAGCGAAGCTGCTGCCCAGTGTTGCTGTTGTTCATGTGATGAACCTCCTCGTAAACTGAAAAGAGGTTGGTATCAAAATATGATACCAACCTCTTCAATAAAAAGTTTCAAATTATTATGAGAAAGATGAGAGACAAAAGGTCCCTGAGAGCGTAAAGCCCACCATAAAGCAGGCCAAATCAGCCGAGAATTTAGTTCAAGTCCTGCCTAACGCTCTGAAATGCCCTTGTGTATCTATAAAACACGCTTTGAAAAAACAGGGCATAAAAACGCCGAAACCCCTGATTTCTCAGGGGTTTCAGGTGAGTGTATCTATTTTGGTCACTCAAGATGGTTGCGGAGGGAGGACTTGAACCTCCGACCTCCGGGTTATGAGCCCGACGAGCTACCAACTGCTCTACTCCGCGATATTGAATTGGGTCCGGTTGGTGCCGGTGACCGGACTCGAACCGGTACGGTATTGCTACCGGGAGATTTTAAGTCTCCTGTGTCTACCATTCCACCACACCGGCGGATATCGGCAAGAAGTATAATACCATACCCCTCCCTCCCTGTCAACCCCCTTTTTTGAAATTTTTAGTCATGGTCGGGACAGGCACGTTTTCCGGAAGGGACACATATATTGGGCTATGCAGCAACGGATGGAGGTTTTTCTATGGATCAGAAGGAAATGATGGAGCGGCTGAAGCGGGACCCGGCGGCCCTGCAGGCGGTGATGGGGTCCCGGGACGGCCAGATGCTGCTGGGACTGCTGTCCGGCAGCGACGGGGGCGCGCACCCTGCAGCAGGCCGTCCGCCAGGCGGCGGCGGGGGACGCCTCCGCCATCAGCGGGATGCTTCAGGGCATCATGAGCACGCCCCAGGGGGCGGCCCTGGTGCAGCGGATCGGCGAAAGCCTGCAAAAATAGGGAGGAGGGGCGGCAGTGTCGGAGCTGGAGGAAAAACTGAACGCGCTGCTGTCCGATCCTAACAGCATGGCCCAGGTCATGCAGATGGCCCAGCAGCTGTCCGGAGCCATGGGGGAGCAGAAGGCGGCCCCGCCGCCCCCTGCCCCGCCGCCGGGGCCTGACCTGGGAGCGGCCCTGGGCGGACTGGACCCGAAGCTCCTGGGGAAGCTGCTGCCCCTGGCCGGTGAGCTGGGTACGGAGAACAGCGCCGCTTTGCAGCTGCTCCAGGCCCTGCGCCCGTTCCTGAAGGAAGAAAAGCAAGGGAAGATCGAGCGGGCGGCCCGGCTGGCGCGGCTGATCCATGTGGGGAAAAAGCTGCTGGCGGATTGGGAGGGGTAGTCATGTATAACCGCTATATCCGCAACGACAACGGGGTATATGACCGGGTGCCCCAGCAGGAGACGGCTCCGCCGTCTCCGCCCCGTCCCCAGCCGCCCCCGCCCAGGCCGGAGCCTCCTCCGCCCGGGCCGGAACCGGCACCGCCTCCGGCACCTGCCCCGGAGCGGCAGTTTCTGAACCGGCTGCTGGCGAAGCTGCACCTGGGGGACATGGACGCCGGGGATCTGCTGCTGCTTCTGATCCTGTTTTTCCTGTTCTATCAGAAGGCGGACGAGGAGGTCCTCATCGCCATCGGCCTGCTGCTGATTCTGTAAGAAACTGTCCCAAAAGGGCAAAGTCCTTTTGGGACAAAAGGCTTGCAGTCTGCTGCGCGCGCATAATTGGTTCGCTGATGGCGAACCAATTCCACACTTGCAGCCTGAGAAGTATTTTCGGTCAGGTACACGCCCTGGCCGAAAATGATCTCATTTGCTTTGCCGCCTGCGGGCGGCAAACTCTGCGAGGCTTTTTTAGCACTAAAAACTGCGCTGCCTCACGGCAGCGCAGTTTTTTATGGGGCGTTTTACGCGTTATAGACGGCCATGCAGCCCAGATAGTTCATGTAGCAATCCAGCTTGCCCACGGTTTCAAAGGGGGAGTGCATGCTCAGAACCGGCACACCGGCGTCGATGGTGGTGATGTTGCGGTTGGCCATGTACTGGGCCACGGTGCCGCCGCCGCCGGCGTCGATCTTGCCCATCTCGCCGATCTGCCACACCACACCGGCGTTGTCCAGCACGCGGCGGACATAGGCCACGGTTTCGGCGTCGGCGTCGGAGGAGCCGCTCTTGCCCCGGGCGCCGGTATACTTGCAGATGCCCAGACCATAGTTCACCCGGGACTCGTTGCGCTTCTCATACACCTCGGCAAAGTTGGGGTCATAGGCGGCGGTGACGTCGGAGGACAGGCAGAAGGAGCTCTCATAGCACACCCGCAGGCTGACGCCCTGGCTCTGGCACAGGTCCTCCATGAAGGTGTCGAAGAAGGCGGACTGCATACCGGTGACGCCCATAGAGCCGACTTCCTCCTTGTCGGCCAGCATGCACACGGCAGTCTTTTCGGGAACGTCGATGTCGAACAGTCCCTTCAGGGCGGCGTAGCCGCACACCCGGTCGTCGTGGCCGTAGGCGCCGATGAGGCTGCCGTCCAGACCGATATCCGTGGCATTGAAGGCCGGGACCACCTCCAGCTCGGCGGATGTGAAGTCATCCTCGCAGATGCCGTATTTCTCGTGGAGCATATCCAGCACCCGCAGCTTCACGCGGTCGCTGTCGCCCTCCTCGCCCAGGGGGCGGCTGCCCATGAGAATGTTCAGATTCTCGCCGGGAATGGCCTCGTTAAGGGGCTTTTTGCCCTGCTCCGCGCCCAGGTGGGGCAGCAGGTCGGTGATGACGAACTTGGGCTCGCTGCCCCTGGCCCAGGACCACCTTCACCACGGTGCCGTCCCGCAGGACCACCACACCCCGCAGCTGCAAGGGGATGGCTACCCACTGGTACTTGCGGATGCCGCCGTAGTAATGAGTCTTGCCGTAGGCCAGCTCACTGTCCTCATACAGGGGATGGGGCTTGAAGTCCAGACGGGGGGAGTCAATGTGGCAGGCCACGATCTGGGCGCCGTGGGACAGGTCCTGGCGGCCGATCTTCACCAGCATCACGCTCTTGCCCCGGTTCACGCGGTACACCTTGTCGCCGGGCTTCAGGCTCATGCCCCGCTGATAGGGGACATAGCCCTGGGCCTGGGCCAGCTCCACGGTATAGGCGGCGCACTCCCGCTCGGTCTTGCCGTTGTCCAGGTACTGCTTGTAGCTTTCGCAATAGGTCTCCATGGCGTCCAGGGCCGCCTGGTCCACCAGGTCATAGCCGTTTTTGGGGCTGGAGAAGAGCTTTTCGCGCTTGGCTTTCATTTCGTCTGTCATGGTTCTGATTCCTCCTCAAATATGTTCGATTTCCCGGAGCATTTTCCGGAAGAAAATCCGTGCCTGATCCCGGAACTGCGCCGGACCGGCGCAGGTGTTTTCCAGGATATGGGAGCAGTGCTCCCGGTAAAAGCCGTCGGACGGCTGGGCGGATATCCGCAGCCGGGCATAGTCCCGGCTGATGCCGTCCCGGGCCATGATGCGGCGGACCCGATCCTCCGCTGGGGCCAGCACCGCCACGGTGCAGGCGCACAGCCGGTCCAGGCCGCTTTCCACCAGGTTGATGGCGTCCAGCCCCACCAGGGACTGTCCCGCCGCCCGGCGCATCAGCTCCGGCGGCAGGAATTCGTACACGATGGCGTTGAGCCGCTCCAGGGCGGCGGGGTCGGAAAACACGATGTTCCCCAGCTTCTGCCGGTCCAGGGTCCCGTCGGGGCCGAACACCGGGCCGAAGGCCCCTTCGATGGCCCCCCGCAGGGCGGGGGTCCGTGCGGAGCATCTCGTGATACACGGCGTCGCAGTCCAGCACTGTGCCGCCCAGGTCCTCCAGCGCCGCCAGGGCGCTGGTCTTTCCCGCGCCGGTGCCGCCGGTGAGACCGATGAGAATGGGCCGGTCGGCGTTCACCAGGTGGAAGCCCGCCGCCTTTTTCAGGCGGTTGGCCACCGCCAGACCCAGGCCCCCGTCATCGGGGCACTGGGCGAAAATTTCCGTGACGTCCGTGCCGTCGAAGGTGCGCAGGGCGTCGAATACGTGCCGGGCCTGGGCGGATTTGTCCGCCGCCGGGCCCAGATTATGGATGATGTGCCCGGCATACAGCGGGGCATACTCGTCGAAGCAGATGACCCCCGCCTGGTCCGACAGCAGGCCCAGGATGCGGCGGGCGCTGCGGTCCGGCGCGCCGGTGACCACCGTTACCGGGGCATGCGGAGCGTAATGACGGTACTTCATGCCGGGAGCCCGGGGACGCTCCCCGGCGGCCAGCAGACCGGTGACGGCCTTGTCCACGGCCACCTCCCCCAGCACCTGCCGCAGGGATTCCAGCGGCAGCCCGCCGGGACGCAGCAGCCGGGGCGGCGTCACCGTCAGGTCGATGATGGTGGACTCCACCCCCACCGTGCAGGGGCCGCCGTCCACGATGCCGTCGATCTTGCCGTCCATGTCCTCGATCATGTGGGCGGCGGTGGTGGGACTGGGACGGCCGGAGGTGTTGCCGCTGGGGGCGGCAATGGGCACCCCGGCGGCCCGGATAATGGCCAGGGTCACCGGGTGGTCCGGGCAGCGGACGCCCACGGTCTCCAGCCCCCCGGTGGTTTGCAGGGGAACGATATCCCGCCGGGGCAGGATCATGGTCAGGGGGCCAGGCCAGAACCGCTCCGCCAGGCGATAGGCCTCCGGCGGCACGTCCCGGCAGTATTGCTCCAGCCAGGAGGCGTCGGGCACATGAATGATCAGGGGATTGTCCTGGGGCCGTCCCTTGGCCAGGAAGATCCGGACCACGGCGTCCTCGTTCAGGGCGTCGGCTCCCAGGCCGTATACGGTTTCCGTGGGAATGCCCAAAAGCCCCCCCCGGCGCAGAATGGCCGCGGCCTCCTGTATGGCGGCCGGGTCCGATTCCGGGTGAAAAACAATGGTGTTCAAGTGGATCCCTCTTTTGCCTTAAAAGCCCAGATCCTCGCCCACCAGAATGACCTTGATGCGGCCGGCAGGGCGACAGGCCCGGGTGATGACCATCTGGCAGCAGATGCAGTCGGGACTGGTGCAGTTGCCGCAGTTACCGGTGACGGCGCAGGGAGTCTTGATGTCGAAGCGCTGGGCGTTGGCGGGAGCCGCCACCTGGCGGGCCCGGGCGATGGCACTGTCCAGATCGCCCATGACCTTGTTCATCCCGGCGATGACCAGGACACTCTCCGGCCCGAAGCACAGGGCCGCCACCCGGTTGGCGTTGCCGTCCAGGTTCACCAGCTGGCCATCAGCGGAGATGGCGTTGCTGCTCATGATGAAGGTGCCGCAGGTCAGGGCCTGGCGCATCAGCGCCTGCTTTTCTTCGGGGGTCTTGCCGGTGTCCCGGTCGATGAGCTGATAGTCCCCCTGGTGCAGGCGGTCCATCAGGCCGATCTGGGCGGCGGTGGCGGTGCCGCCCCAGGATACGGTGCGGTCCTTGGGAATCAGGGTCAGGGCCAGCTCCAGGGCCTCCTGGGCGGTGGAGACATAGTGGGCCTCGAAGCTGCGGCGGCGCAGGGCCTCGGCCACCTGGGGACCGGCCTTGTCATAACGGGTTTTGATGGGAGCTTCCATGGTTCATTCTCCTTTCTCAGCGCCCTCCTGCAGGCGTCTGGCCTGGTCGGCCAGGGTCAGCGCATCCACAAGGGGGTCCAGGTCGCCGTTGATAACGGCGGCAATGTTGAAATTTTTCACGTCCCCGGTAAGCCGGTGGTCGGTGACCCGGTTCTGGGGGAAGTTATAGGTGCGGATCTTGCCGGACCGGTCGCCGGTGCCCACCTGGCTTTTCCGCTGGGCGGCGATGGCGGCGTTCTGCTTCTCCTGCTGGGCCTCATAGAGCTTGGAGCGCAGGATTTTCATGGCCCGGTCCTTGTTTTTATACTGGCTGCGCTCATCCTGGCACTCCACCACCGTGCCGGTGGGCAGGTGGGTGATGCGGATGGCGGATTCCGTTTTGTTGACGTGCTGTCCTCCTGCGCCGGAGGAGCGGAAGGTGTCGATCTGCAGGTCCTTGGGGTCGATGGAGAGCTCCGTCTCCTCCGCCTCCGGCATCACCGCCACCGTGGCGGCGGAGGTCTGGATGCGTCCGCCGGACTCCGTCTCCGGCACCCGCTGGACCCGGTGGGTCCCGGCCTCGAATTTCAGGCGGGACCAGGCCCTCTGGCCCTCGATGGTGGCGCTGGCCTCCTTGACGCCGCCCAGCTCCGTGGTGTTTTCATACACCAGCTCCATGTGCCAGCCCCGGCGCTCGGCATACAGGGCGTACATCCGCAGCAGGTCCGCCGCAAACAGGGCCCCCTCCTCGCCGCCGATGCCGGCCCGGACCTCCAGGATGACGTTCCGGTCGTCGTTGGGGTCCCGGGGCAGCAGCAGGCGTTTAAGCTCCTCCGACAGGCGGTCCCGCTCCTGGCGGGCCCGATGCAGCTCCTCCTGGGCCAGCTCCCGCATTTCCGGGTCCGACAGCAGTTCCTGGGCCCCGGCGCAGTCCGTCTCCGCCTGCTGCCAGGCCCGGAAGGCGGCCACGATGGGGGTCAGCTCCTTCTGCTCCCGGCTCAGGCGGGTCAGGGATTCCCGGTCAGCGTACACCGCCGGGTCCGACAGCTGCCGCTCCACCTGGTCCAGCCGCCGGGCGATGGCTTGTAATTTCTCCAGCATACGGACTCCTTACTGGGCGTCCAGATAGCGGCGCACCTCGCCCACCAGCTTGTCCCGCCAGAACTCATATCCCACGGCTCCCGGCCGCAGGGATACCTCCAGCAGGTGGGGCCGGGCGGTGTACTGGTCCATCTGCTCATAAATCTCCTCATACTTCCGGGAGCTTTTCCGGGTCAGCACATAGGCTACCCTTTCCAGCTCCAGCCCCCGGCGCTTCAGCAGCGCCCGGACCGGGGAGGCGCAGCGGCCCGCCCACACGGGGGTGCCTAGGATCACCAGCCGGTATTCGGACAGGGGGCGCTCCGTTTCATAGGGGGCCAGCGGCAGGGTGGCCCGGCGCATGGCGTCCATGCCGGAGCGGAGATAGCCCCGGGCGCCCTGGCGGTCCACACCGTCGGTAAGCTCCACCAGCTCCGCATCCAGGGCCTGGGCGATCTCCGTCATGGCCTGGCGGGTGGCGCCGGTGCGAGAGTAGTACATACACAAAATATCACGCATAATGGTCCTCCTGATTATTCCTCCAATTGCAGAGACAGCTCCTCCCAGCGGGCCATCTCCTGCTCCAGTTGGGCCTCCAGATCCTGCTTCTCCCGAAACAGCTCCTGGAGCTTTTCCGCGTCGCAGGCATTCTGTTCCATTTCGGCGTCCAGCTGGCGGCAGCGCTCCTCCAGCTTGGAGATGCCTGTTTCGCAGATGGTCAGCTGGCGGCGGGCGGCCTGCTTTTCCCGTCCGGCCGCGAGGGGCCGGGTGTCCTGCTTTTTCTTCTGGACCGGGGCGGGGGCGGGCTTTTTCTCCTCTGCCTTGACGGCCCGGTACTGGGCAAAGCCCATGGGATAGTCGTTGATGGTACCCTCCGCCAGCTCCCAGACCCGGGTGGCGAAGCGGTTGATGAAATACCGGTCATGGGACACGAACAGCAGGGTGCCGTCGAAGGCCTCCACCGCCTCCTCGATCCACTCTCGGGAGGCGATATCCAGGTGGTTGGTGGGCTCGTCCAGGATCAGGAAGTTGATCTCCTCGTCCATGAGCATGCACAGCCGCAGGCGGCTGAGCTCGCCGCCGGAGAGGACCGACACGCTTTTGAACACGTCCTCCCCCTGGAACTGATAGGCCGCCAGGCGGTTGCGGGCGGTCTGGGGCGTCATGCCCTTCTTTTTCATAGAGCATGGTGTCAAGCAAGGAGCGCTCCGGGTGCTCAAAGTGGATGATCTGAGGCAGATAGGCCGCCCGGATGGCGGGCCCCATGCGGATGATGCCGCTGTCCACGGGCTCGCCCCCGGTGATCATGTTCAGCAGGGTGGTTTTCCCTGCGCCGTTTTCTCCCAGAAAGGCGATGCGCTCGCCGCCCTCCACCCGCAGGTACACGTCGGAAAACAGGGTCCGGGAGCCGAAGGCCTTGGATATGCCCTTCAATTGCAGTACCTCGTCGCCCCGGAACTCCCGGCTGGCGAAGCGGGCGTCCATCTTCTTGGCCCGGGTGGGCTTGGACACGGTGCGCATGCGCTGGATGCGCTTTTCCATGGAAAAGGCCCGCTTGTGCAGGGCGTCGTTGCCCATAAAGGCCCACAGGTGCATCTGCTCCGCCGCCTTCTCCAGCTGTTGGATCTTGGCCTGCTCCTTCAGATACTGCTTCATGCGCTCCTGATAGCGGCGCTCCTTTTCAATGGCATAAAAGCTGTAGTTCCCGCTGTAAAACTCCGCCTTGCCGTCCAGAATTTCAATGATGCGGGTGACGGTGCGGTCCAGGAAATAGCGGTCGTGGGAGATGGTGACCACGGTGCCCCGGAAGGAGCGGATATAGTCCTCCAGCCACTCGGTGGCCTGCAGGTCCAGGTGGTTGGTGGGCTCGTCCAGCAGGAGAATGTCCGTGTCCTCCAGGATCAGGCGGCCCAGGTTCACCCGGGTTTTCTCCCCGCCGGACAGCTGGTCAAACAGCCGCTGCCGCATATCGCCGTCGATGGACAGGCCGTTGGAGACCTTGTTGACGGCGGTGTCGGTGTCATAGCCGCCCAGGCCCTCGAACCGGGCGGTGAGCTCGCCGTAGCGCCGCAGGGTCTGGGGATCGCTGTCCCCCTGCTCCATCTGCCGGGTCAGGCGGTCCATCTCCTCCTTCAGGGCGGTGGTGCGCTGAAAGGCGGAGCGCAGAACGTCCTCCACGGTGTATCCCGCGGGATACACCGGGATCTGGGAGATCAGGCCCACCCGGCGGCCCGGTGCAATGAGCACCTGGCCGGAGTCATAGTCCAGCTCCCCGGTGAGGATGTTGAACAGCGTGGATTTCCCCGCGCCGTTTTTGCCCAGCAGGCCCACCCGCTCACCGGTGTCGATCTGGAAGGACACACCGTCCAGTATTTTCTTTTCCAGGTCAAAGGACTTGACCAGGTCGGTTACGCTGATATCTATCATATGGTCGATTCGTTACATTTTTTCCAATTCACTGACAATTTTGCCGAATTCCATGGCGTGGGACGCCTTCACCAGCACGGCGGTGCCGGGGGTGAATTCCCGGCGCAGGGCCGGAAGGGCCTCCTCAATGGCGGCGAAATGCTGCGCCCGGGGACCGGCAGTCTGGGCGATGGCGGCGGCCTTGGGGCCGATGGTGATTACCGCGTCCAGCCCCAGCCGGGCGGTGGTGCGGCCCACCTGCAGGTGGGCGTCCCGGCTGATGGGGCCCAGCTCCCCCATGTCGCCCAGCACCGCCACCCGGCGGCGGCAGGCGGTGTCCGCCAGAATCTCCAGCGCCGCTTCCATGGCCTGGGGATTGGCGTTGTAGCAGTCGTCGATGATGAGGCGGTCCTCCGGCAGGCGGATGCGCCGCATACGGGAGCCGGTGGACACATACCCGGCCACGCCCTCGACGATCTCCTGCTCCGACAGGCCCAGATATTCGCCGATGGCCACGGCCATGGAGGCGGAGTAGATCATGTAGTCCCCGGGGGAGGGGATGGACAGCCGGTAGCTGCGGCGGGGGGTGGTGACGGTGCAGTCCAGGCCGTCGATGCCCCGGCGGACGATGTCCGTGACCCGGACATTGCAGTGCTCGCTCCTGCCGCAGCGGAGGGTCTCAAAGGGCAGGTCCAGGCCGTTGAGCAGTTCATCATCGCCGCACAGCACCGCCAGGCCGCCGGGGCGCAGGTGGTCGAAAATCTCGCACTTGGCCCGCAGGGTCCCCTGACGGGTGCCGCCCAGGTTTTCAATGTGGGCGTCGCCGACGTTGGTGATCACGGCGATGGTGGGCTGCACCAGGCTGCCCATATAGCGGATCTGGCCGAAGTGGTCCATGCCCGTTTCGATCACCGCCGCCTGATGGCAGGGCTCCAGCCGCAGCAGGGTCTGGGGCGTGCCGATGTGGTTGTTGAGATTGGCCTGGGTTTTCAGGGTCCGGAAATGCCGGGACAGCACCGAGGCGATCATCTCCTTGGTGGTGGTCTTTCCGGCGGAGCCGGTGACCTGCACCACGGGGATGTCATACAGCCCCCGGTACCAGGCGGCCAGAGCGCCCAGGGCCAGGGTGGTGTCCTGCACCCGGATATAGAACCGGCCGGGCAGCAGGGTCTCCGGCACACGGCTGCACAGGCAGCCGGCAGCCCCGGAGGACAGGGCCGTGTCGATGTAGTCATGCCCGTCGAACCGGGCTCCCACCAGGGGGATGAACAGGTCGCCGGAGGCGATCTGGCGGCTGTCGCTGGTGACGCCGGTGACGGTGCCGCCGCCGCTCTGAAGAAAGGTCCCGCCTACGGCACGGCAGATGTCCGCCGCCGGCAGGGGCCTCATGCCCGGCCTCCCTTGCGCAGGGCCAGGGACTCGTCCACAATGCGCTGGCACAGGTCGCCGTAGCTCAGGCCCACCTGGGCCGCCTCCTGGGGCACCAGGCTGGTGGGGGTCATGCCCGGGAGGGTGTTGATCTCCAGGCACCAGAAGTTCCCCTCCTCATCCAGAATGAAGTCCGCCCGGGAATAGACGCCCAGGTCCAGGGCCCGGTGCAGGCGCAGGGCCAGCTCGCCCACGGTGCGCCACTGCTCCTGGGTGATGGGGGCGGGGCAGATCTCCTGGGCACCGTCCTTCTGATACTTGCAGAAATAGTCGAAATAGGCCCCCCGGGGGATGATCTCCACGGCGGGGAGATAGGTGTCGCCCAGAACGGCCACCTGGATCTCCCGGCCCTTGATCTTCTTCTCCACGATGACGTGGTTTCCGTAGGCCAGCATCCGCTCCAGGGTCTGGGCCAGCTCCTCCCGGGTGTCCGGCAACTCCACGCCGATGGAGCTGCCGCCGTTGATGATCTTCACGGCGCAGGGCACCGGCAGCTCCCGGGCCAGACGGGGAATGTCCTCCCGGGTATAGCGCACGTCGTGCCAGGGGGCGGTGGGTACACCGGCGGCGTCCATGATGCGCTTGGTGACGGATTTGTCCATGGCCATGCCGCTGCCCAGATAGCCGCTGCCGGTATAGGGCACGCCCAGCAGGTCCAGGGTGGCCTGGATGCGTCCGTCCTCGCCGCAGGCGCCGTGCAGGGCCAGGAACACCAGGTCTGCCATGGCGCACACCGTCAGAACGTCCTTGCCCAGCATGGAAGGGGCCCTGATCCCGGCGACTGCGGCGCACGGCCTCCAGGTCCGGCTCGGTGGAGTGGACCCGGTTGTCGCCGCACAGGCCGTCCGGCGCGTCGAAGATATCCGACAGGCTGCCGTTGTAATCCTCCAGCCCCAGGAACATATCCACCAGGATGGCCTGGTGGCCCCGCTCCCGCAGGGCGCGGCACACGCCGGTGCCGCTGGTCAGAGATACCTGCCGCTCGGTGCTGAGGCCGCCGGCCAACACTACGATTTTCATATACAATCCCTCATTTCTCACGGGGTACACGCCCCCGGAATGCTATCATATCAATATAACAGTATATCACACCAACCGGGCAAATACAACTGTTTCCTGCGCAAACAAAAGAGCTGCCGCGAGGCTGCGGCAGCTCTTTTGCAATCAGAAAACGTACAGCAGAATGCACACCAGGACAATGCACAATCCCAGGCAGGCCATCAGCAGGGCATAGGACAGGCTGCCCTCCATCCGGCGGATGGTGTCCAGGATGGTGCCCAGCCGGTCGGCGGCCTCCTGCTCCGTGCGCTGTCCGCCGTGGGTCATGGCGTGGAGCACGGCGCTGCGGGGGGATTTCCGGCGGCGGGGACGGGAGTCCCGCAGGAAGGTCCGCCGGGCCAGCAGCACCAGAAAGTCCAGCGCGTCGCACACGGCCCGCAGCACCACGTTCAGCAGCCGGTACAGCCCCCGGATAGCCGGGCGGTATACCCGGTCCTCCAGGCTCAGCCAGCGGGGCCAGCGCTCCAGGTACACCACCTGGCCCTCCCGGCGGTCCATAAGCACCAGGCGGATGAACAGGAAGTACACCGCCATGCCGATGGTCAGGGGAGATGGCCACGCCCTTGAGATTTTCCCAGGCCAGATAATGGACGGCGTGGCCGAAGGGGTGCCCGCCCACAAAGGGCAGGGCCAGGGGCGGCCACCGGCTCCCGCCAGCACATGGGGCAGCAGTCCCAGCACCGGCAGCGGCAGGGCCGCCAGGATCAGCGCCGCCGTGGTGGCGGGGTGCCCCAGGTCCTGCCGGTGGAGGCGGCGGGCTTCTGCCAGAACAGCGCCGCGTAGATTTTGGTCAGATACGCCGCCGTCAGGCCGCCGGAGAACAGGAACAGCCATTCCACCGCCGTGACGCCCAGACTGCCGCTTTCGGCGGCCAGCTCCACCAGGGATTCGTGGACCAGGGTCTTGCTGATATACCCCAGGAAGCCCGGGATACCCGCCAGGGAGCAGGCCCCGCACAGAAACAGGATATGCAGCAGGGGCTTGCCCCGGCCGAAGCCCCGGATCTGGTTCAGGTCCAGGGCGTGGGTGTTGCAGTATACCACGCCGGCCAGCAGAAACAGGGTCAGCTTCACCAGGGAGTGGTTCATCATATACAGCACCGTGCCGTGGGCGGCCAGGGCGTTGTGCTGCCCCAGCAGGGACAGGGCCGCCGTGCCCACCAGGATGAACCCGATCTGGGACAGGGAGGAGCAGGCCAGGATATACTTGAGGTTGTTGGAGAACACGGCGATGGCCGCGCCCAGCACCATGGTCACCGCGCCCAGCGCCAGCAGCAGGACGCCCCACCGGTGCTCGCCGGGGAGAAGGTCCGCCGTGATGATCAGGGCACCGAAGATGCCCGCCTTGGTGAGGACGCCGGACAGCAGGGCGCTGGCCGGGGCCGGGGCCACCGGGTGGGCCTTGGGCAGCCAGATGTGCAGCGGGAACACGCCCGCCTTGGCCGCGAAGCCGAAGAAGATGCACAGCGCCGCCGCCCACAGCTGGGAGCGGTCCGCCACCCCGGCGCAGAGGCCGGGCAGGTCGGCAATGACCAGGGTGCCGGTAAGGCGGTACAGCAGGAACAGGCCCATCAGGGTCACAAGGCCGCCCAGCACCGCAATGGTCAGATAGGTCTTTCCCGCGTCCAGGGCATCGGGGGACTCCTCCTGCACCACCCAGGCATAGGAGCTGAGGCTCATCAGTTCGAAGAACAGGAAGGTGGTGTACAGGTCCGCCGACAGGAACACGCCCATGGTGAAGCTCAGGCACAGCAGGAAGAAGAAGTGGTAGCGCCGCAGATGGTGGTGGCCCCGGAAATACTGGGGCGTCAGCAGGGCCGACACGAACCACATGAAGCTCACCACCAGCCCATAGATGCACCGGAAGCCGTCCAGGGTGAAGTGGATGCCGCACAGGGGGATATCCAGGGATTCGCCGAACCGGGTGCACACCGCCAGCACCATCACAAGAAGCGTCAGCCCCGTGACGGCGCAGGACCAGCGGCCCAGCCCGGATTCGCTTTCGCTGCGGGTCAGCAGCAGGGGAAGGGCCCCCGCCAGGGGCAGCAGGATCAGAAGAAGCAGCATCACAGGCCCACCGCCTTTCCGATCACGTCCAGCAGCCACTGGGGGAACAGGCCCATCACCAGGCAGGCCGCCGCCAGGATGGCGGTGGGGACAGTCATCATCCAGCCCGCCTCATGAGCGGAGCCCTCCGGAATGGCCGGGACCTCCGTCCGGGGGAACCAGGCCTTCAGCACCACCTGGAACATATACACCGCCGTCAGCAGGGCCGACACCAGCAGAGCTGCGAAGCCCACCAGCGGCAGCCAGCCGCCGATATCCACCGCCGCCCGGGCGATGTACCACTTGCTGACAAAGCCGTTGAAGGGGGGGATGCCCGTCAGGGCGCAGGCCGCCGCCGTGAAGCAGGCGAAGGTCACCGGCATATACCGGGCCAGGCCCTCCAGCTGGGGCACATACTCCCGGTGGGCGTAGTGCAGCACCGCACCGGCGGTGAAGAAGGCCATGATCTTCACCACCGAGTGGACGATCAGGTGCAGGAACGAGGCGGCCAGGGCCTGGGTGGTCATCAGGGCGGCGGCAAACAGAATGTACGACAGGTTCGACACCGTGGAATAGGCCAGCCGCAGCTTGAAATGCCGCTGCTTCAGGGACATACAGGAGCCGTATACGATGGTGATGATGGGCAGCAGCAGCGCCAGCTGCTGGGCCCAGGTACCGGCCAGCACCTCCGTGCCGAAGCTGTAATAGATCAGGCGGATGCAGGCGAAGGCGCCGGCCTTTACCACGGCCACCGCGTGGGCAGGGCCGTGACGGGGGGGGGGCCACCGCCGCCGAGGGGAGCCAGCCGTGCAGCGGCCAGATGGCGGCCTTGACCCCGAAGCCCACAAAGGACAGGGCAAACACCGCCAGCAGCATGGACAGATCTCCGTCATAGCCTGCCAGATGGCCGCCCAGGGTGAAGTCCACCGCATCGTGGATGGCCAGGAACACCAGGCCGATAAACGCCAGGGCCGCGCCGGAGATGGAGTAGACCAGGTACTTGATGCCCGCCTTTTTGGCGGCCTTGGTCATGGGCTGCATCACCAGCGGCAGGGTGGCCAGGGTCAGCAGCTCATAGAACAGGTACATGGTCATCATATTGGCGGAGAAGGCGATGCCCAGGGTCACGCCGAAGGAGGCCGTGAAGAAAGCCCAGAACATATGCAGATGCTTCTCGTGGCGCATGTAGTCAAAGCCATAGAGCATGGTGAAGGGCCAGAGGGTGGCCGACAGTCCGGCAAACAGCCGGGCCGCGCCGTCCATGCGGAAGGCGATGGTCAGCCGGTGGGAAAAGTGCAGCAGGGTGAAGGTGCCGTCATCGCACAGGAGGATGGCCGCCCAGGCCAAGGCCGTGGTGCCCAGGATCAGGAGGCTGTATACCAGGCGGCGGCAGCTCTCGCTGCGGATGGGCAGGAAATAGGACAGCAGACCCAGCACCAGCGGCAGAAACACCGGCAGCAGGAGAAGGATTCCGTTCATATGGCGCACCTCCTTACAGAATGGACCCGGTGATGTGCTCCATCACGGGGACAGTGATGCCGGACAGCAGGCCCAGGATCAGGCTGGCTGCGGCGAACAGTGCCAGGGACAGCACCAGCAGCAGCGGCTCCCCGGACCCGGCTCTGGGCCGGGAAATCCTGCCCCGGAAAGAAGGCGCGGCACAGCGGCGGAAACAGATAGGCTGCCGTCAAAAGCGCCGAGATCAGCAGCACCGCCGGAATGATATAGCACAGGGGGGCGGACATGCCGTCCAGGGCTCCCAGAGCCAGATACCATTTGCTGAAGAAGCCGCCGAAGGGGGGATGCCCACCAGGGACAGAGCCAGGGCGGCGAAGCAGCCCATGGTGACGGGGATCCGGCGGCCCAGACCCGGGAAGCCGTCGATGGTTTCCGTGCCCGTCAGGAAAATGATGGAGCCGGCGGACTGGAACACGCCGATCTTGGCCAGGGCGTGGAACAGCAGCTGCAAAAGCCCCCCCAGCAGACCCACCGGAGTCATAAGGAATACGCCCAGCAGCACGTAGGAGATCTGGGAAATGCTGGAATAGGCCAGACGCTTTTTCAGGCCGTTTTCCGTGCAGCCCATAAACGAGCCCATGAAAATGGTCACCAGGGTCAGAACGATGCACACGGTCTGGACCCAGGTGCCCAGGGCCTCCGCGCCCACGGTGAAGTAAATGACCCGGATGGCGGCGATGGCCCCCACCTTGGCGATGATGCCGGAGAGCAGAGCATGGGCCGGAGCCGGGGCCACGGGATGGGCCGAGGGCAGCCAGTTGTGCAGGGGGTACAGACCCGCCTTGGCCCCGAAGCCCAGCAGCATCAGAAATGACGCAGCCAGCAGGGTAGGAGAGAGAGAGTCTGGAAATATCCGCCACGGATGAAGGCCAGGGAGGACTGCTGGGCCAGCAGCACCACGCCGAACAGGGCGATGAAGCCGCCGCAGACGGAGTAGTACAGGTATTTTACCGCGCCTAGCAGGGCCTTGGGACGCTGGGTGTGCAGCACCAGGGGGAACGACAGCAGGGTGGTTAGCTCATAAAACAGGTATAGAGTCACCAGGTCTGCCGCCAGGGCGGCGCCCAGCACCGCCGCCTCCGTCAGCATCAGGAACACATAGAAACGGGGATGATGCCCCTCGTGGGTCATGTAGACGGCAGCGTAGGGGATGGTCAGCAGCCAGCACACGGCGGTCAGCAGACAGAAGAACCGGCCCAGGCCGTCCAGCCGCAGGGAAAACGTCAGGTCGGCGGTCATGCGCCACACCGGTGTGGCCGTGTCGCCCAGGGTGCAGGCACCAATCAGCAGCGCAAGCAGCAGGGCCTGGCCCACGGCTAGGATCACCGTGCGGGCCCGGTCATTCCGGATCAGGCTCAGGGCCGCCATAGCCAGCGGCAGCAGGAGGATGAGATACAGCATATTCGATTCCTCCCTTTCTCACTGACAGAACAGGTCCATGCCCTGGCGGAACAGATCCATGAGCCCATAGGACCGCAGGCCAACAGCGATGTTCAGGGCCGCAAACACCAGGCCCGGCACGGCGGCCCATTTCAGGCGGCGGTCCCGCTTTTCTCCGGCCTCCGGCACCCACAGAAGCAGCGTGGTATACAGGAAATACAGCACGTTCAGCAGGGTGGACAGGGCCAGCGCCAGCAGCACCGCCCAGGTCCGCCAGCCCATATGGAAGGCCGCGGCGGCAAAATACAGCTTGGGGATGAAGCCCGCGAAGATGGGAATGCCCACCATGGACAGGGCTCCCACGGTAAATACGCAGCCGGCAGCGGGGTCCCGGTGGGCGGCGCCCCGGAGGCTGTTGAAGTCCTGATGCCCGCCGGAGATGGCCATCAGGTCCGCACCGGACAGAAACAGCATGGGCTTGGTCAGGGGCATGGGACACGACCTGGAACAGCACCGCCCCCAGGGCGGCCTCCGTTCCCCTGCCCAGGCCCATGTAGATGTAGCCGATCTGGGGCGGCGGAGGAGAAGGCAATCATGGTGGTCAGCCGCCGGGCGAAAATGGCGGAGACGGAGCCTGCGATCATGCCGCCGATGCCAAACAGCAGCAGCACCGTCTGGATACCCGAGGCGGCGAACACGTCGATACCGATGACCTGGTAGATGACCTTGATGAGAAACACGATATACCCCTTGGACACCACGCCGGACAGGATGCCAGAGGAGGCCGGGGTGGCCTGGCCGTAGGTATCCGGCATCCACAGGTGGAAGGGGAACAGGCCGCTTTTGATGGCCAGTCCCGCCGTTATCAGGCCCAGGGACATGGTCACGGAGAACCGGTGCCCGCCGGAGGCCCATAGGTCCGCGATGGCGGTGTGCAGCTGGGGGAACAGCAGGTGGCCGGTGACGGAATAGGTGAAGATGACGCCGATCAGGAACAGGCCGGAGCCCATCAGGGCGAAGATCATGTACCGGGCGGAGGCGATCAGGGCGCGCCCGCCCCGGCGCACCGACAGCAGGGCGCAGGAGGCGATGGTCAGCACCTCGATGAACACATAGCCGGTGAAAATGTCGTTGGTGTAGCACAGGGCCACCAGCGCCACATGGGCCAGGTCCACCATGACCCAATAGAGCTTCTGCTTGTCGGCTGGAACGTCCTGCAGGATGCGGCGCATACCGCCCAGCACGCTCAGCAGCATGACCCCGGCAAACAGCATGGCCAGGAAGGACTCCAGGATCCCTGCCGTCAGCTCGTTGCCCCAGGGGGCGGGGTAGTGACCCATCATATAGGAGTAGCGAACGTGGTGAACGGTGCAGTAGACCAGGAGGGAGCCCTGGAGCACCACGCTGGCAGACAGCAGGAAGATGCTCAGCCGCCGGGCCCACCGGGCGTTGGCGGCAAAGGACACCACGGCGCACACCAGGGACAGAATGATGGAGAAGAAGGGAAAATTCTGCACAAAGCTCATTGCTCGCCGTCCTCCTTCTGCCGCTTTTTGTGGGACATCATCATATATACAGCTTGTCCATGTCCAGGGTGCGGTAGGTCTGGTAAATGCGGACGGTCAGGGACAGCATCACAGCCGACACACTGACGGACACCACGATGCCCGTCAGCACCAGGCCCGCGGGGATGGGGTTGACGTAGTGCTCCATAGAGGTGACGCCGTCCACGATGATGGGAACGGTGCGGCCGGTGATATAGCCCCGGTCCGCCAGCAGCAGGAACACGCCGGAATCCATAATGTCCAGGCCGATGACCTTTTTCAGCAGATTCCGGTCGAACAGCAGCATGCAGAAGCCGATGACGAACACCAGAATGGCCACCACCAGCTCATAGTTGGAAGCGAGGGCCTTCAGCATCACAGCTCCCCCCTTCTGAAATACATATAGAAGCTATACATGGTGCAGCACACCACGAAGCCCACGGCCACATTCAGGGGCAGGATCAGTCCGGCGGACAGGATGCGCCCGGGGGTGCCGGGGGAGATGATGGAGTGCAGGTGGTTGGCGCCGGTATAGAAGGAGTAGCTCTTGGCCAGGCAGTAAAAGCCCAGGGAGCACAGCACCACCGTCTGGAGCCGCCGGGGCCGCAGCACGGCGGAGGCCGCACCGTCGCCCCACACCATGGCAAACAGCATCAGTCCGGCCGCCAGAATGGAGCCGCCGGAGAAGCCGCCGCCGGGGGACAGGTGGCCGTTGAGCAGGATGTAAATGCCGAACACCAGGATCACCGGGATCAGGAACCTGCACATGGGGGCCACAATGGGGTCCGAGGCATAGTCCACCACGTCGGGCTGCCGGAGCCAGCGCTTTTTGCCGGAGCGGTTGAGCAGGATGGTCACGGCGCACATGGCGGTGAACAGCACAAAGGATTCGCCCAGGGTATCGAAGGCACGGTAGTCCAGGATCATGCCCGCCACGGTGTTCACCGCGCCGGTCTCCTCCGTGCCCTGCTCCACATAGCGCCGGGCCACCTCGTTGACGGTGGGGGCGGTGTCGGAGCCGTAGGGGGGCAGGTCCGCCGCCGTCAGCAGCATGAGGGCCGACAGCACCACGCACAGAAGGCCTGCCAGCACGTTGTACAGCCGCAGGGACCGGTGGACTCCCCTGCTCCACCAGCGTCCGGTCCCGGCGGGGGTCGGATGAGCGGAGACGTTTTCAGCCGGACACTCCGGAGGCTCCTTTTGCAGCTGCTCGGACAGGTCCAGGCCGCCGTGGAGCCAGAGCTGCACCAGGGAGGGCTCAGAGGGTGTCGTCATGGTGGTCCTCCTCTCTGCGGGCCTCGTGCTCCGCGTCCTTGTCAATGAGGTTGATACGCCGCAGGGTCAGGAAGAACAGGATGCCTGTGATCCCCCGCGCCCACGGCGGCCTCGGTGATGGCCAGGTCCGGGGATTCCAGCAGCAGCCACACCACGGACATGATAATGGAATAGGCCATATAGATGATAACAGCCCGCATGGGCTTTCGCACCAGCGCCGTGGCCACGGCGCAGATCACCAGCCCCGCCAGCAGGAGAATGCGGAAGGTCGTGCTCATGCTCTGTCCTCCTGTTCTCCGTCGGGCAGCTCCAGGTGCTGCTCCAGATTCTGGTTCACCCGGTACTCAAACTGGGCCAGCATATGGCCAGACAGGGGAGAGGTGCACCACTGGAGGATCACCATCAGCAGCAGCTTCCACAGCACCGGGCGCAGGCCCACCGCCAGCATCACCGCCAGCACCAGCAGGGAAAGACCCAGGGTGTCGGCTATGGAGGCGGCATGGAGCCGGTTCAGGGAAAAGTCAAAGCGGAACAGGCCCACGATGGCGGTCAGCAGGGCGAAGCACCCGGCCAGCACGCACAGAGCCGCCAGGCCGAAGCGGATCCATTCACCGATCATGCGATTCGTCCTCCCTCTCGTCCTGCCGCTTGTACTGGTACAGGTTGATGTAAATGCGGCACAGCAGCATCACCGCGATAAACGACAGCACCACATACACGATGGCCACGTCCACCAGGTAGTCCTCCCCCAGCAGATAGGCCAGGATGGCGATGATAATGGCCACCAGCGTGCCGGTAAGGTTGATGCCGATGATGCGGTCCACCGTCAGCCTGGCCCGGATGATATACACCATCACTGCCAGCAGGCCCAGACCCAGAAGCACCAGAGCGCCCCAGAACAGATCGTGATAGCACTGTTGGATCAGTTCCATTCCGGGCCCTCCATTTTCCGCAGGAGCCGGGTCAGACTCCAATCCGGGATGTCGGCGGCATGAGCCTTATTCAGGCACAGCACCAGGTAGTCCTCTCCTTCCTGGCGCACCGTCACAGTGCCGGGGGTCAGGGTGATGGAGTTGGACAGCAGCATCCGGGAGACGGGCTTTTCCAGGGGCGCGTGGACCCGGACGATGGCAGGGTGATAGTCCGGCTTCCGGGACCAGATCACCCGCATCACAGCCAGGTTGGCCCGGATGATCTCCCGCACAAGGATCGCACCGTAGACAACATAGCCGCCCAGGCGCTTCAGAAAACGCCGCTCCGTCTGAGGCCGGCAGCCCAGGGCAGCCACGCAGAACGCGTAGACCGCCGCCGTGACCACCACGCCGAACAGGCAGATCTCCAGCGTGACTTTTCCGTTCAGGATCAGCCACAGCAGGAACAAAAAGATACACATGACCATGGGGGTTCCTCATTCCTCTCTCACACACATAGCGTGAATGTTAAGATTTTTTCGCACACGGCGCAAAAAACTTCATACAAAAGTTATTTTACCATGTATGCAGAAATAAAGTCAATAAAAACCGGGAATTTGCCGGGAAAAGATGAAAAAGCCGTCAATTGGCGTGCATAATTTCCCAAACGTGTCCCGCGCCGCAGCGCCTGCCCGGTCAGATATTTCCAATCCGAAAAATGTAGCAATTGCAACAGACAAATACCGGATTCCGGCGTATACTGCCGGATATACCATAAAATAAGGAGGAATCATTTCATGATTCGCAGGATCATTCACATAGACCAGGACAAGTGCAACGGCTGCGGGGCCTGCGCCAGGGCCTGCCACGAGGGCGCCATCGACATGGTGGACGGCAAGGCTAAGCTCATGCGGGAGCACTACTGCGACGGGCTGGGGGACTGCCTGCCGGCCTGTCCCACCGGGGCCATTACCTTTGAGGAGCGGGAGGCTCCCGCCTATGACGAGGCGGCGGTGAAGGCGGCTCAGGCCGCCAGGAACCGGCCCCATACCGGCTGCCCCGGCGCGGCCATCCGCCAGCTGGCCCACAAGAAGCCCGCACCGCCGGCCCCCGGCCGGGAGACGGAGAGTCAGCTGACCAACTGGCCGGTGCAGATCAAGCTGGTCCCCACCCGCGCCCCGTATTTCGAGGGGGCGGAGCTGCTGATCGCGGCGGACTGCACGGCCTTCACCTATGCCGACTTCCACAGCCGGTTCCTGGCGGGCCGGGTATGCCTCATCGGCTGCCCCAAGCTGGACGGCGTGGACTACACCGAGAAGCTGGCGGAGATCCTCCGCAGCAACAACATCCGCTCCGTGACGGTGCTGCGGATGGAGGTGCCCTGCTGCGGCGGGCTGGAGATGGCCGCCCGGCGGGCCCTGGAGCAGTGCGGCCGGGACCTGCCCTGGCAGGTGTGCACCGTCCACATCGACGGCACGGTGACGAAAAACTGAAAAGCCGCAACAAGTGCGTCCCGGACATCCGGGGCGCACTTTGCACGTCAGGCCCCGCTCCGGCATAGACTGCCCTGTGAGGAGTTATATGCATGGACCATGAACTTTTGCTGGCCCGCTCCATCACACAGGCTCAGCACATGGTGCGCTCCCTTGGCGGCTGCGGCATCCGGAGCGCGCTGATGCGCGCCCCTGTGGGACTGACGGACCGGGGCTGCGCCTACGGGGTGCGGCTGCGGCCCGGGACGCTGGAGGCGGCTCTGACCTGTTTGCAGGCGGCGGGGATCAAGCCCCTGGCCGTCTATCATCATACCCGGGAGGGCTATCGGGAGGCGGCGCAATGATCTATTTCGACGCCGGGGCCACTACCCTGGAAAAACCCGCCGCCGTGGGTCGGGCCATGGCCCGGGCGGCACCATGAGCTCCCCGGGCCGGGGGAGCTATCCGGCCTCCCGCCTGGCCGGGGAGACGGCAGCTATCTGTGCCGCCAGGAGGCGGCGGAGCTGCTGGGGGTTCCCCAGCCGGAAAACGTCGTCATCACCGGAAGCGCCACCCATGGCCTGAACCTGGCTATCCGGTCTTTGCTGGGTCCCGGGGACCGGGTGGTGATCTCCGGATATGAGCACAACGCCGTCACCCGGCCCCTGCACGCCATCCCGGGGCTTTCCGTGACGGTGATCGACACGCCGCCCTTCCGGCCGGACCTGGCGGCGGAGGAATTTTGCCGGGCCATCCGGCAGAAGCGGCCCCGGGCCGTGATCTGCACCCACGTTTCCAACGTATTCGGGGCGGTGCTGCCGGTGGAGGACATCGCCCGATGCTGCCGGGAGACGCAGATACGCCCCCCTGATCGTGGACGCCTCCCCAGTCGGCGGGGGTGCTGCCGGTGGACCTGGCCGGGTGGGGGGCGGCCTTTGTGGCCATGCCCGGTCACAAGGGCCTGTACGGCCCCCAGGGCACGGGACTGCTGTTGTGCGGGGCGGAGGGGAAGCCCCTGCTCTACGGCGGCACCGGCAGCATGTCCCGCCTGCAGGATATGCCCCCGGACCTGCCGGACCGGCTGGGCCCGGACCCAAATATGCCGGGCATCGCGGGACTGCTGGAGGGCATCCGGTTCGTCCGGCGGCAGGGGGTGGAGAGCATCGCCGCCCGGGAGCGGCAGGTGGCCCTGCCGGGCCGCCGGGGCCTGGAGAGTCTGCCGGGGGTCCGGGTGCTCTGGGACGGGGACTTCCGGAACCAGACCGGCGTGGTGTCCTTCGTGACGGAGGGCCGGGACTGCGAGGCGGTGGGGGAGGCCCTGGCCCGGCGGGGCATCGCCCTGCGGGCGGGGCTTCACTGCGCGCCCCTGGCCCATCGCACGGCGGGGACGCTGGAAACCGGAACCCTGCGGCTGAGCACGTCGTTTTTCAATACGCCGGACCAGGCAGACCGCCTGGTGTGGGCCGTGTCCCGGGTGCTTCGTGAAAATGTAGAGCTTTGACAGACGTTTTTGTTGCATTTTCCCAATAAATTTTATATAATGTAAAATACGTATTGGTATGTGCAAGGAAGGGACGCCTGAAATGGAAGCAATTGTATCTGTATTGGAGCGGGCCGGGCGGTATCTGTCGCTGATCCGGCCCATGGACGTGCTGGACGGGCCATTATCGCCTATCTGGTGTATAAGATCCTCTGTCTGGTGCGCAGCACCCGGGCGGAGAATATCCTCAAGGGCGTGGCGATCTTTCTGGTGGCCCTGTGGCTGTCGTCCCCGGCGGCCCTGAATCTGCGGGGCGTGAACTATATCCTCAGCCACATGGTGGAGTGGGGCGTTCTGGCCCTGATCATCCTGTTCCAGCCGGAGATCCGCCAGCTGCTGGAGAAGGTGGGCAGCCGGAACATCCGCCTGCTGCGCATTTTCCAGCCGGAGCAGCAGTCCACCGAGCTGGAGCGGCCATCGACCAGACCGTGGCGGCCTGCACCGACATGGCCAAGACCCGCACGGGGGTGCTGATCGTGTTCGAGCGGAAGCTGCTGCTGGACGAGATCGTCCGCAGCGGCACCACCCTGGACGCGGCGGTGTCCAGCGAACTGCTGAAGAACATCTTCTTCGTGAAGGCCCCCATGCACGACGGCCGTTATCATCCGGCAGGGCGGATCCTGGGCGCCGGTGCATGCTGCCGCTGTCCAAGAATGTGAATCTCAGCCGGGACCTGGGTATGCGCCACCGGGCGGGCATCGGCATGAGCGAAAACTCCGACGCGGTGGTGGTCATCGTGTCGGAGGAGACAGGCTCCATCTCCGTGGCCATCGGCGGCATGCTGAAGCGGCACCTGATGCCGGAGACCCGCTCCGGCAGCTGCTGCGCAACGAGCTGATGCCCCAGCCGGAGGAGGAGCCGGACAAGCCCCGCCTGTCCCTGCGGGAGCTGCTGCACGCCCATAGAAAGGGGGAGCAGAATGGAAACCAAGACTAACACCAACCAGAATCCCGACAAGAGCCGCAAAGGTCATCCGCATCGTCATCTCCATCCTGGTGGCCATCGCCCTGTGGGTCTATGTAGACCGGGGGCTTTCCGTGGAGGTGACCATGAAGGTCAACAACGTCCCCGTGGAGTTTTCCGGCGAGGACACCAGCCTGGCCGAAAAGAATCTGATGCTGCTGTCGGGCTATGACACCACCATCGACCTGGTGCTCAAGGGTCCCCGCAGCGAGCTGTTCAAGCTGGACAAGAGCAAGGTCCGCATCGTGGCGGACACCAGCACCATTCAGGAGACCGGGCAGCAGACCCTGTCGTACCAGGTGTACTTCCAGGACGACATCCAGCGCAGCAAAATTTCCGTGGATCACGCCAGCGCCTACAGCGTCACCGTCACCGTGGGCGAGATGGACAGCAAGACCGTGCCCATCCGCTGCGACGTCGTGGGCAGCACCGCCAAGGGCTTCACCGCCGGGGAGCTGACCCTGGATCCGGCGGAGCTGAACCTGCGGGGCCAGCGGGACGATCTGCTGAACATCGCCTATGCCAAGGTGACGCTGGACATTTCCGGCGCCGACCGCACCGTGGTCCAGGCCCTGGAGTGGGAGCTGTATGACTATAACGACATCAAGATCGACAACCCCGCCGTCCGCTCCAAGGTGAAGACCGTGCAGGCTACCCTGCCGGTAAAGACCTCCAAGGAGGTGGATCTGGTGGTCAACTTCGTCCCCGCCGCCGGGTCCACTCTGGACACGATGCAGTATACCGTGTCCCCGGACAAGGTGACCCTGGTGGGCGAGAAGGATGTGCTGGACACCATCGACGCCATCGTGCTGGACACCCTGTACCTGCAGGACCTCCAGCCCTCCCAGAGCCTGACCTACAGCGTCACCGCCCCGGAGGGCACCACCCTGGCGGAGAACGTGGGCCCGGTCACCGTGACCATCGTGGTCACGGGGGTCACGGAGCGCAATGTCACCGTGACGGCCTTCAACTGCGAAAACGTGCCGGAGGGCTTCTCCGCCGTGCCGGTGACCGAGAGCCTGAACATCCTCCTGCGGGGCCTGGAGAGCGAGATGGCCCAGATCACCGCAGAGGACCTGCGCATTACCGTGGACCTCAGCGGTATCACGGAGCCGGGGGTCCACACGGTGCCGGTGACGGTGCAGGTGGCCAACTACGCCAACGTGGGCGTCAAGGGCTCGTATCAGATCGTGGTGGACGTGGAGCGTCTGCCGTAACAGAGATTTTCCCCAAGCGAAAGGACTGAGCAAAATGACACAAGTGGCAACTGTTGAAAAGATCCTTCGGGACGGATATGTGCAGATTTCCGTGCCCCGCAAGTCCGCCTGCGGACACGACTGCGAGGAATGCGCCGGCTGCGGCATGACCGGGGCCTCCGTCTATGCCGAGGCCCGGGACCCCGTGGGGGTCCGCCCCGGAGACAAGGTGGTGGTGGAAAGCTCCACCCGGGCCATCCTGGCGGTGACCTGGCTGGTATATATGCTGCCGGTGGTGTTTTTCCTGCTGGGCTACTTCCTGTCGGCGGGGCTGACGGAGGGCTGGCGCTATGCCGTGGCCATTGCGGCGGCGGCGGTGTCGTTTATCCCCATCAAGCTGTATGACGGCTATGCCCGGAAGCGGGACACCCTGACCTATACCATCGTCCGGGAGTTCTGATGTTCGGTTATGTGCGGCCGTCGGACGGACATCTGACGGCGGAGGACAAGCAGCGGTTCCAGGCGGCTTACTGCGGCCTGTGCCGCAGCCTGGGCCGGAGATACGGCCTGGCGGCCCGGATGATCCTGAACTATGACCTGGCCTTTCTGGCCATGCTGCTGTCCCGGGAGCCGGAGTGCCCCACGGCGCACTGCCGGTGCCCGGCCCACCCCATCCGGGGCTGCGACGCCCTGGAGCGGCAGGACGCCTTCGACGCGGCGGCGGACCTGAGCGTGATCCTCACCTGGTGGCAGCTGACCGACGGCGTGGCGGACCACGGCTTTTTCCGGGGGCTGCCGTACCGCGCGGCCCTGCTCCTGCTGGCCCGGGCCTATCGGAAGCGGGCCAGGCGGCCCGGCTTCGATGAGCGGACCCGGGCCTACCTGGAGGAGCTGGCCCGGCTGGAAGGGGAGAGGTGCCCCTCCATGGACCGGGCGGCGGACGCCTTTGCGGCGCTGCTGGCCGGTGCGGCGGAGGAGGAACCGGACCCGGTGCGCCGCCGGGTGCTGGAGCAGCTGCTGTACCACCTGGGCCGCTGGATCTATCTGGTGGACGCGGCGGACGATCTGAAAAAGGATGTAAAGTCCGGTAGCTATAACCCGCTGGTCTACCGATTTCACGCCGAAGGCGGCACGCTGACGGCGGAGGACCGGGCGGCCCTGGCCGCCACCCTGACAGCTCCGTCCGGGCCATGGCCGCCGCCTTTTGAACTGGCGGATTTCGGCCCTGGCGCCATTATCGAGAGTGTTGTATACGAGGGCCTGTACGCGGTGGGCGCGGCGGTGCTGAACGGCACTTTCCGCAAAGGACACAGAAGAAAACAACGAAAGGCAGGCGCCTGATATGCGCGATCCCCTATCAGGTGCTGGGCATCCCCAGCACCGCCACAGACGAAGAAGTGAAGAAAGCCTACCGGAACCTGGCCCGGAAAATACCGCCCACGACAACTACCGACAATCCCTTAGAGGACCTGGCCCAGGAGCGGATGAAGGAGATCAACGAGGCCTACGAGACCATCCGCAGTCCAGCGCAAGGCCGCCCAGTCCGGCGCGGCTCAGAGCGGCTGCGGCTCCGGTTACAATCCCGGCTACGCGCGGGGTACAATACCGGTTATAACACCGGATCCGACTGACCAGCAATTGA
>VOFK01000243.1_pt1 | contig 32321 bp, 46 predicted proteins | sample 5384121 | NCBI WGS metagenome assembly VOFK01 (sample SAMN12384730, study PRJNA508395) | human gut metagenome | isolation source: healthy gut J | host: Homo sapiens | reverse complement strand
AAACAATTACAAAAGTAAAAACTTACAGGCACTGTTTATGAGTACGACCACAACAACAAGCGTTTGCCTTTAGAATTTGCAGCTGTGTCTATTCCTGAAATTGCACTAGGGACAACCTCTGATGAAAATGGTAGATACATACTGGAAAAACGTACCTACTGGTAAAATTCGTATGCAAATTCAATATTTGGGCAAAGTCTCCATTGACACCTTAATAAATGTAAATAAGGATTTGGTTCTTAATTTTACAATGAGGAATGAGGATTTTAAGTTGAAAGAAGTTACAGTAACTGCAACCAACAGCCGTTCAGGCAAATCCATCTTCTCACATTTCCCGCTCTGCTATGGACCATATGCAAGCGACCAGTTTATATGATGTAATGTCATTGATGCCAGGTGGAATTTCACAGAATCAAGATATGAGTTCGGCACAACAGATTAACATCCGTCAAGTTTCCAGTTCCAGTGGTCCGGAAGCTCCGATGAATGCTATGGGTACTGCAATAATTCGTGATGGTGCCCCCATCTCAAATAATGCTAATTTATCTGCGATGAACCCTACGGTATTAAGTGGTACGGAAACACCCGCTTCATTGGCCGGAGGTGCCTCGCCGGCTGGTGGAAACCGATGTTCGTAGTATTTCTACTGAAAATATAGAGTCTATACAAATCGTTCGTGGTATCCCTTCTGTTGAATATGGTGATCTGACCTCAGGAGCAGTAATTATTAATACAAAAGCTGGTCGTGAGCCGCTACGTATCAAAGCAAAAGCCAATCCTAATATCTATCAGGTGTCTATGGGAACCGGTTTTGAACTTGGAAAAAAGAAAGGTGCTTTTAAATGTAAGTGCAGATTATGCTTATAATACGAACAATCCCATATCCAGTTACCAGCACTATCAGCGTGCCACAACAAAGTTGCTCTATTCAAATACTTTCTTTAATAATAAGTTACGTACCAATTCCAGCTTTGATTTTGTTTATGGTAAGGATCAGCGTGAACGTAATCCTGATGATGAAAAACTAAAACAGCTTCGGAAGGTCGTGATGTAGGTTTTACTTTGAATACCAATGGTACATGGAATATAAATAAGGGCTGGTTAAAAACACTACGCTATGTATTGTCGGGTACGTATATGGATAAAGACAGTTATTATGAAACCGTATACAGTTCTGCCACATCTCCTTATTCCATGACCACTACAAACGGTGCGGTACTTAGTAACTTTGCAGGTCAGCATATCTATGATGCCAATGGTAATCAAATTACTAATTTTTGACCGGAAGACATAAATCATTATGCTGTTTATCTGCCAAGCAGCTATTTGGGGACACTATGAGATTGATAGTCGTGAAGTTAATTTGTTTGCTAAGGTAACGAGTTCTCTATTCAAGGCGAGCGGTCATGTAAACAACCGCATCTTGATTGGTGCGGATTTCCGGAGTGACGGTAACGTTGGTAAAGGAAAAACTTATGACCCAAGTACTCCTCCTTATCGTAGTCAATACGGTCATAATTCATCTTTCCGTCCACGTAACTATAAGGATATTCCTTTCATTAACCAATTTGGTGCATATGTGGAAGATAATTTTAAATGGTCCATAAGCGGTACGCATGATTTGAACATTCAGGCTGGTGTGCGTTATGATCATACCTCAGTAGTAGGGGGTATTTTCTCGCCACGTGTAAATGCATCCATTGATTTGATTCCGAATTTATTAAGTCTTCAGGGAGGTTACGGTATTGCTGCAAAGATGCCTTCTCTTCTCTATTTATATCCGGAAAATGCATATTTTGAATATATCAATATAAATGAGCTTGCCAATGAAAATATTCCGGAAAGCCAGCGTTTGTTCATGACCACCACAGAAGTTCGGCAAGTAGATAACTCAGATTTGAAGATTGCCCAAAAATCATAAAGCAGAAGTCGGTTTTAATTTACGAGAGTGGGTAAAACCAATCTGAATGTAATAGCTTATAAGGAGGCGTCTGAAGGATGGTTATGTAATGAGCCAAACCTTCAACACCTTCAATACATTTATCTACAATGAATACCAGCGCACAGAAAACGGGATAGAGAGTAGTAGCCTACCGGTATTGTCTACTTATGCAAAACCAACTAATAATTTAAATATAGAAACTAAAGGTTTAGAATTTGATTTGAATATCGGACGTATTGATGCTATCCGTACGGCCTTCCAAATAAATGGCTCATGGATGCGTACTAAGAGTTGGCGTCAGGGTTATAGCTTCTATGACAATAGCGAAGATGCTGCTTCAGCCCGTAAACCGGTGGCCATTTATTCTCAAGAAGGCAATGCAAGTTACAAACAACAATTTGTAACGACTTTACGTGCCACTCACAATATCCCGCGTATCGGTTTTGTTGTTACGATGACAGCACAAGCTATTTGGCAGCAGTCTAATTGGAATACATTTGGAAACGATTCTATACCTGTGGGCTATTTAGCATTGGAAGATGCCGTCTGTAAATATGTTTCCCAAAGGGGAAATATACCACTACCCAGCAAGTAAAAGATGCAGGATATGGATATATGTTGAATAATGTAAGTCATAATAATGCTATAAAAGAATCATATAGTCCTTATTTTTTGTTTTAACTTGAATGTAACTAAAGAAATTAGCAATATGCTACGTGTTTCTTTCTTTGCCAACAATATGTTCAGAAGTTATCCGCGCAGAGAATCCAAACGTAATCCGGGTTCATATATTCAATTGAATAACCGATTTTTCTTTGGGCTGGAATTATCACTCACTTTATAATGTTTAGGAAGTTATGAAAAAATATTTAATATATTTGTTTACATTGGCAAGTACCCTTTTGATAGGATGCGATTCCTTCAGGGACATGTCTGGCACAGCAGAAGTGAATCTATCACAGTGGATGTATATTTGGATATTACCGTTGAAAATATATCCACACTGAAAGATCTGACTGTAAAGTTCGACAATTACGATGAAAGATTTACATTATGTAAAAAAGAAGTAACTGATAATAGTGTGAAAGTTGACGGAATTATCCCCGGAATTTATTCGGTAACAGTATCCGGTACAGCGATCGATACAGAAAACAATGAATACTACATCAATGGCAATTCTGTAAATGCGGCATTATTTAAGCATGGTAGCGCATTGAATATTGAAGTACAAGGGCTTAAAGTGAGCCCATTAATATTCAAGGAGATTTATTATTGCGGTAGCCGTCCGGAAAAAAGGAGGAGTCTATTTCCGAGACCAGTTCTATGAGATATACAATAACTCTGCTGACATTTTGTATTTGGACGGTATTTATTTCGCAAATTTAACTCCGGGTACAGCTACCACTAAATTACCTATTTGGCCGGAAGCGGACGGTAATAATTATGCATATGGAGAACGTGTGTGGAAATTTCCAGAAATGGAACCGAATATCCGTTAGCGCCAGGTGAATCTTGCATTATTTCTCAATTTGCCGCTAATCATCAGTTGGACATCTATAACCCTCAAAGTCCTATCGTCGGCAGTAGTTCTGAGTTTGAGTTTAATATGAATAATCCAAATTTCCCTGACCAGGCAGCTTATGATATGCAACATGTTTTCTATCAAGGAAAAGCAGAGATGGGAAGCATACCACAGTATTTGACATCCGTATTTGGAGGCGCTTATGCGATTTTTCGTGTTCCTGAAGGAGAAACTTGGGATCCGGTCAATGATGAAAATATGAAGACAACAGATCTTAGCAAACCGAACAGCAATGTTTATTATGCTAAAATACCTGTTAAATATGTATTGGATGCTGTTGAAGCAGTAGACAATGAGTCAAAGATGAATGCAAAACGTGTTCCCGGTGTACTTGATGCAGGTATTACTTGGGTAGGAGCTACTTATTGCGGTTTAGGTATTGCTCGCAAATTGTCCACAGACGAAGAAGGTAATCCTATTATTCGCGAAGAAACAGGTACATATATATATCAGGATGTACAAACAACAGTACGGATGACTTTGAACGTGGCGTTGTTCCTGTAATGCGTCGTAATGGAGCAAAAATGCCTTCATGGAATCACACATTGTAATAATTAACTAAAAAGACAGAACAATGAAAAAACAATATATGAACTATATGAAAAGCTGCCTGCTGGTAGTGATAGCCTGCTTTGTAAGTATGGTGGGAGCGGCACAGGGTTTCTCTCCTGCCGCTATGGAACAATTGAAAACAAAACGACTATGGTCTCATTCACAGAATGCTGCCGGTATGCCATTCGATGATATTCAGAATTATTCGAATGTTATATTGGGATATGACTTACAGGACGGAAACTATTGCCGTCCGCAAGAGGGGGCAGAAAGAGGCTATCGTAGGTGTATCCAGTGAAGGCTTTATCAATCTGAAAAAATGCATATGTGTGGGGGAGCATTTAATTTTGCACAAAAAAAATCTGACAGATGCCGGATATAACGCCTCCATTGCCGATCCATTCAGGGGGAATGCCTTACTATGTCGCAGACCAGCACTTAAGTAAATGGAGAAATCAATATTACGATCTGAAGTTTCGTGCAGCTACTCCTTTTATTTGGTAATCATTGGGCATTGGGTTTGGAAGGTAATTATGTAGCTACATTAGCTGCCAAACAGCGTGACCCGCGTGTGGATACCCGTTTTTATACGCTGGGACTGACGCCGGGGATTACTTACAAGTTGAATAATTCACACAAGTTTGGTGCAAGTTTCAAGTATAGTTCTATCAAGGAAGACTCAAGAATGAGTAATGTCAACTCTTATGTGGATCAGACTATTATATATTATACGGTTTGGGGAACAGCCATAAAAAGGAATAGGCAGCGGTGTAACCAGCAATTATATTGGAGACCATTTCGGTGGAGCTCTCCAGTACAACTTCAGTATGCCGTCTTTCAATTTACTGCTTGAGGGCAGTTACGATGTAAAAGCGGAAACTGTTCAGCAGAGCTATACGACTCCTAAAAAAATAAAGCCGGTGTAAAAGATAAAACCGCCCATGTTTCTTTAACGATGATTCAGGAAGGAAAGGACTATACCAATTATATGAGAACCACATATACAAATCGTAACATCGATGGTATTCAGTATATTTCTCAACGCGATAACTCTGAATCACAAAGTGGCTGGGTGGAATTATATAATAACATCCGTTCTACGTACAAGACACAAACCGCTTCTCTTAATTATGCATTAAGCAGAAACCGCGGGAATGAATATAGTTGGAAAGCAGAATTAAATGTGAATTATACCAAGCAAGACGATGAATATTTAATGCCTAATTCTGTACAGAATGCAGAAAATTTATCTTTTTAGGCTTAGGTGGTAAAAAAAATTTTTGTTTTAGGAAATAGTTTGAATCGCAGGCTTTTAATAGATGTTCATGTTGCGTATAACAATAATCTGGGAGGTGAATATGTATATGGTGGCAGCCATGCAGACTATCCAACTGTAACCGGAATTACAACAAGGGCTGACTAATTATTATACCTGTGATTACTATCGTATTGGCGGGTCGATAACGTATTCGCAACAAGTCAGAGAAAACAGACGTATGAACTTATTTGCAAAAGTTGTATTCGATCGTATAAATACCTCTGACTATGATTATGATGGGCGTACTTACTTGTCGATAAGTTTAGGATGTAATTTTTAATGCTACATAACGAAATCTATATTACAAAAACATGCGTAAATTAATAACTGGAAGTTTGATGCTCTGCAGCATATTATCTCTGCGGGCACAGACATTTGTTAAACCGGCTGTGAAAGTAAAGGATACCTCTTTTGCTGTAATTACAGATAAAGGGACATTTCAGGCTTGCGAAGCCGAGCTTAAAGCCTATCAGGAGATTCTAGGAAAGGAAGGGTTGCCTACGTTCATCGTATACAATGAATGGAATAAACCGGAAGATGTAAAGAAAGTTATTGTTAAGCTCTACAAAAAGGATAAATTGGAAGGGAGTGGTATTTGTCGGTGATATCCCTATTCCAATGCTCCGCAAAGCCCAGCATATGACTTCCGCTTTTTAAAATGGATGAGAAAAACAATGACTGGAGAGACTCTTCAGTGCCCAGCGACCGTTTCTACGATGATTTCGACCTACAATTCGATTTTTTGAAACAGGACAGTGTCGAAAATAATTTCTTCTATTATAATTTGGCTATAAAATCTCCACAGCAAATTCGGTGTGACATATATTCTGCACGTGTCAAAGCTGTTGATAACGGCGAAGAACCGCATGCGCAAATCAGCCGCTATTTAAAAAAAGTGGTGGCTGAGCACCAGACAAACAATAAATTAGACCAATTCTTCTCCTATACAGGTGATGGCTCTTACTCTAACTCATTGACTGCATGGACACCGGAAACCTTTACTATCCGCGAACAGATGCCGGGCGTATTCGATAAAGAGGGACGGGCCCGTTTCATCCGTTATAATTTCAGCGATTATCCCAAGGACGATGTCATTAATATGCTGAAACGCACAGATCTGGACTTGTCTATTTTTCATGAGCATGGTATGCCCGAACGTCAATATCTTTCCGGTAGTCCCGCTACTAATAGGTGGAATGCTCATGTAGATGCAATGAAGTACTATTATCGTGGTTTAGCACGTAGAAAGCAAGACAACAAAAAGTCTTTCGACGAAATGCTGGATATGATGAAAAACACATATGGTTTGGACACTACTTGGATTGCAGGCTATGATGATCCCAAAGTAATTGCAGAAGATTCTTTACTAGACCTGCGCACCGGTATTATCCTATCGGAAGTTACAGAGTTTAAGCCTAATAGCCGTATGGTAATTTTCGATGCATGCTATAATGGTGATTTTCGGGAAAAAGATTACATTGCCGGACGTTATATCATGTCGGAAGGAAAATGCGTAACTACTTTTTGCCAATTCAGTCAATGTACTGCAAGATAAAATGGCAAAAACGAGATGCTCGGCCTGTTAGGCATGGGAGCACGAGTAGGGGGCAATGGGCTAAATTGACGAATATTCTCGAATCGCACATTACCGGTGACCCTACTCTACGTTTTCAATCTATCAATGAGGTAGATGCCAATGCTTTGTTCAAAGAACCATATAGCGAGTCCCGCATGTTGGAGTTATTACAGTCGCCCTATGCCGACATACAGAATTTTGCTTTGCACAACCTTTATCGCAATGACTATCCGGGTATTTCTGATTTATTAAGAAAAACTTTTGAAACTTCCCCGTTCATGATGGTACGTTTCACCTGCTTGGCATTGCTTGAGAAGATTGGTGACAAAAACTTCCGGGAAGTCTTACACTTGGCCATTACGGATTCCTATGAATTTATTCGTCGTACCTCTGTTCGTATGATGCAACATGTGGGACTGAACGAGTATGTTTATCCGCAAATCAAAGCCTATGTAGAAGACAACCTATCCGAGCGTGTGGCATTTAATGTGAGTTTGGGGCTTCAGGTCTTTGATCAGGCAGCCGTACAGGCGGCAATTGATAAAGTAATGGCTGAGACCTATGTGTTGCAAGACAAGGAGGAGATGCGTAAGGTTTTGGAGAATGCCAATAATAGTCGTAGCATGCAAAAAGAGTTATTAAGCAAAGAAACCTCCGAACGTTGGCGCATCCTTTATTGCAATTCTCTGAAAAATTATATGGCACATGCCTGTGTAGACGGCCTCTTGGCTTTACTTACCGACTCCAGTGAAAGTGAAAAGCTAAAAACTTGTTTATTGGAGGCTTTTGCTTGGTTCACTCATTCTTATCGGAAGCCTGACATCCTTCGGGTATGCGATCAACTGAGAAAAGATAAGAGCTTATCCGAGAACCTTCGTGAAGAAGCCGACCGTACATATTACAGACTTAAAAATTAATTGGCCATGATTAAAAAAATAATATATCTGGCATTTCTTTTTGCCATTGGCAGGAAATGCACAAACAACAGTCATAAAAGCCATTGGTCAAGCAACCTACCGCTTTTTGCTATTATAACAGATAACCAGACTTATGCAAATACCAAAGATGCCATGCATCAGTACAAAACTGCGGTTGAAGATGATGGTTTGGCAACTTATCTGATCAGCGGTGATTGGCAAAAATCCAGATCAAGTCAAACAGATAATCATCAAAACATATCAAGAATGCCCTTCATTGGAAGGTCTGGTTTTAATCGGCGATGTGCCTGTCGCATTGGTACGTAATGCGCAACACATGACTACTGCATTCAAAATGAATGAGAAAGCCTTTCCTTGGGATCAGTCTTCCGTACCTACCGACCGCTTTTATGATGATCTGAACTTAAAGTTTGAGTTCATCAGGCAAGACTCAGTAAATCATCAGCATTTCTACTACAAATTGACGGAAGACAGTCCCCAGCGGCTAAATCCTACTTTCTATTCGGCTCGTATCAAGTATCCGGAAAAAAAGGAAGGGGATAAATATGCGGCCATTGCCTCATATTTGAAAAGAAAGCTGCTGCTGCCAAGGCAGATAAGCATAATCAATTAGATCGGGTATTCTCATTCAATGGTGCTTCTTACAATTCCGATTGCCTGATTGTATGGATGGATGACGAAAAAGCTTATATGGAGAACTTTCCATTAGCTTTTGGTCGTCAAATGGGATTCAAACATTGGAACTTCCGAATGAAACACCCTATGAAATATAAGTTATTCAGCGAATTGCAACGAAAGGACCTTGACTTATTTATGTTTCATGAGCATGGAATGCCAACAGGGCAGCTTATTAATGATGAATTGGCATGCACAGATTTCAATAATCGTTATAAAATGTTGAAGAGTACACTTTATAATGCAGTCATGGCCCATGTTGGAAAACGTGACAAAGACACCTTACGTATTCAGATGCAGGAAAAACGACAAGTGAATGAGGTGTTTTTTAAAGACCTGGACAATCCTAAGTTCTGGGAAGCAGACTCTCTTCACTACGCTGATGAACGTATCGTAACGGAAGATTTAATGAAGAGAAATCTTTCCACTAATCCGAAGATGATAATGTTTGATGCGTGCTACAACGGTTCTTTTCACGAAAACGACTATATAGCAGGACAATATATCTTTAATGACGGTCAGACATTGGTGGCACAAGGAAATACCCGTAACGTATTGCAAGACCGCTGGACTATTGAAATGATTGGTTTGTTGTCCCATGGTGTACGAGCCGGGCAATACAATAAGCTAATCGTATCACTTGAAGGTCATTTGTTTGGTGATCCCACTTTCCGTTTTGCTCCTATCGAAGCCAATACTTTAAGTACCGATATAACGCTACACAAAAATGACAAAGCTTATTGGAAGAATTTGTTAAACAGCCCATACGCTGATGTACAAAGTTTGGCCATGCGTATGTTGGCTGATACCGATACCCAAAAGGAATTGTCTCCGTTGCTCCTGAAAAAGTACCGGGAAAGCGGCTTTCAATACGGTTTTCGTATGGAGGCTATCAAGTTGTTGAGCCGTTATCAGGACGATAACTTCATCGAAGCATTACGCGAAGGTTTGAACGATGCTTATGAAATGGTAGCTCGCCAAAGTGCCATTTATGCTGGATTTGTAGGTGACGATTCCTTATTGCCCGCTATTGTGGAAGCATTGGTCGAACATAATGAACGCTTACGCGTACAAATGAGTGCCAACAAAGCTTTAAGCCTTTATCCGAAAGAGAAAGTAGAAAAAGTAATAGAAGACTTTTATGCAAAAGTTGACCGTTTGAATGAAAACGAGGAGAAAAAGCGGTTACTAAGAAGTCTGGAGAGAATGTTTGTACAAGAGGCAAAAGTCCATCAGACTTTGATGGATGTAGCTGCACCGGAAGCAAAACGTATCAGTGCAATCCGCAATGTGCGTAACTATACGTTCCATTTCCACGTGGATGATTATTTGAATGTAATTCGTGATGCAGGTAATCCACAGGAAGTACGTGTAGTAATGGCCGAAGCATTAGGATGGTTTACCAATTCTGTACAACGTCCACACATTCTTGAAGAAATAAAGAAGATGCAACAAACAGCCAATCTTCCGGAAGATTTAAAAGCAGAGCTTGAACAGACAATCAAAAGATTAAGTTTATAAATATGAAGAAATACATCCTTTTGGCAATTACCGCTTTGTGCTTACAGGATATGCAGGCGCAAACAGTTGTACATCCTAGTATAAAAACAAAGACTACTTTTGCAATTGTAGTCGATCAGAAAAGTTATGATGAAGCGAAAAGTGAAATTGATGCTTATCGTACCAGTATAGAAAAAGAAGGCTTAGGTACTTACTTGCTAATTGATGATTGGAAAAGGCCCGAACCTATTCGTGAGCAGCTTGTCAAATTGCATGAGAATGAGAAAATGCCTTTGGAGGGTTGCGTATTTATAGGTGACATCCCTATTCCAATGATTCGTGATGCACATCATCTATCTTCGGCTTTTCAAAAGGTCTCCCAAAGCCAATTGGCAGAAATCAAGTGTTCCTTCCGACCGTTATTATGATGACTTCGGATTAAAATTTGATTATATTAAACAAGACAGTTTGATACCTGACTATCATTATATGACATTGCGTGCTGATTCTAAACAGTATATTTCACCGGATATTTATTCGGCCCGTATCCGTCCATTGCATTTAGAAGGGGAGAACCGGTTATCAGATGCTACGCGATTACTTAAAAAAAGGCAGTTGCCGAAAAAGCAAAAGCAAAATGCATTTGACCAACTGACTATGGCCCGCGGCCATGGTTACAATTCCGAAGATCCTTTGGCATGGAGCGGTGAGCAAATGGCCTTACGTGAGCAATTGCCGCAAATATTCAAATCGGGTAATACAGTGAAGTTCTATGATTTTGACATGCGCTATCCGATGAAACCATTATACTTGAACGAGATTCAGCGCGAAGGATTAGATGTCATGCTATTCCATCACCATGGTGGCCCCACCATGCAGTATATCAATGGCTATGAAAATGGTTCCGGTATTAATTTGAGTATTGAGAATGCCAAAATATTCTTGCGAAGCAAAGTGCCTTCATACGCCAAGAAACATGGGCGTGAAGCTGCTATCAGAGAATATGCCAAGCAGTATGGGGGTACCTGAAAGTTGGTGTGCGGAAGCTTTCGATGAGGAGAAAAATAAAATCGGATTCCATTGTAAATCGTAATATGGATATCTATACTGAAGATATTCGTCTTTTGACTCTAATGCGCGTTTTATATTGTTTGATGCTTGTTTCAACGCTTCTTTCCATTTGGATGACAACATTGTAGGTTCTTACATATTTAATAAGGGTAAGACCATTGCTACTATGGGATGTACGGTTAACACCATTCAAGATAAATGGCCGGATGAATTTCTCGGCTTGTTAGCTGCCGGTATGCGCATCGGGCAGTTCACCCGTTTTACCTGCTTCTTGGAAAAAATCATCTGATCGGTGACCCGACTTTTCATTTCCCCAATAATGCCGGGCTGGATATGGACATCAACCAAGACTTTAGTTGTGCAGGAAGGAAATGTTACATTCTGGAAAAAACAGCTGAATTCCCCTATGGCTGACATGCAGGCAATGGCGCTCCGCCAATTGTCAATGGCAAATTATAGTGGGGCTCGTCGAGCTACTGAAGAAAAGTTACTACGAATCGAACTATTTCGTAGTGCGGTTAGAAGCATTACGCCTATTAGCTTTGAACTATCCGACAGAAGTTGCCGATGTATTGCAGACAGCCATGAATGACAGTTATGAGCTGATCCGTCGCTATGCGGTGGAATATGTTGAAAAAGAACTGCAATCCGGAATTGTTGCCGGCATGGATAGAAAGCTATCTGTTGCGCGGACATGAAAACCGCCATCGTTTCAGAATTTTTTTAGTGCTATCAATACATTCGACCATGATATGGCTTTGAATGAATTGAAAAAACAGGCTGCCGATTGGTCTTTCTACGATTCTTCCTATGTGAATGAATTGTTGGAATACTTTCCTCGCCAAAAAGAAAGGACTTGAAAGGGATTTTTTGCACTTATTGGCAATCCGAAAGCACTACCAAACAGATACAAAGCGAAATAAGTAGGTTCCGAAATAAACCTATCACTAAAGCCATTGATCCATTACTGAATATTATCAAAAATGAAAGCCAAGAAGAAGAGCCTTTCGTATAGCGGCTGCCGAAACATTAGGTTGGTATAATTTATATCATGATAAGACAAGCATTATTAAGGAACTTGAAACATTCCAAACTTCTAAGAAAAAAGGTAATGAACGAAATCGTCAAGACAATTAATAGGTTGAAAGGTAAAAATAGGTAAAGTCTTTGATATATAATTTAGTATAATCTCGCCCTATTACAATAAAGTGTTTTCTTTACTTTTTACTCTCATTATAACCGGAGAAGGAAATCATAATCCTACTCCGGTTATTTTTATTAATTCAATGTGAAATCTTTGAATGGTCATTCCCTGAAGCCAATGAGTATTGCGGAAAATGTTATGCCATAGTTTCTACTAAAGTATATATGGCCTAAGTAACTATCAGACTTACATACTTTTTTTATTACATAAAAAAAGAGCCTTTCCCCTATACATTATCAGATGTACTGTACTAAAGCTGATAACATAACAATCGCAACAAAGCATAATAACTGGCTATACCCATAACAATTTTACACAAGTAAATAAAGAGGCTGTATGAAACGGAGCATTGTAGGATCGAGCGTCTTGTCAATCACATAAGGTATCACATGGTTCCCGTCCCATACTATCCTGCCGTTCCTGCTCTTGAGCTGTTTCACATATCTGCCCGTCGAGGGATTGTTGCTGTCCGTTCCCTATGGCGAAGACCGACTGTACGAAGTTGGTGAGCATGCTTGAGCCCAAACAGTGGTTGATGTCGAGAGTGGTGAACGGCTGAATCTTCGGGGTATGGTTGACCACGAGAATCGAATAGCCTTCCTTCGCCCAGCTACAGAACTCCTGGCAGATAGGCTTCACATCCTCCGCCTTCATTCCCCCGTTATTGACAAGAAAGGTGAGGTTGTCAAGGATCAGTACCTTTGCGTTCACCCTGACCATCATCCTCCTTATCAACGGCAGGAACTTGTCCGAATCATAGAGGCCGTCTCCGATCATGCTTAGATCCGGGCGGTGGAGATTTTCGGGCCATACATGCAGTTCACCGTCCTTTGAGGTATATCTCCCTGGAACTGCTTCATGGAGAGTTCAAGGTCGAGGTATAATACGGTTTTCCCCAGTCGCCCGCTTATATGCTCCGCTATCTGGACCGCATAGAGGCTCTTGCCCGTATTTGTCCGCCCGAAAAGGATGGCGAACTCATTCTCGAACCATAGCGCGTTACCATTCCCGTCACCTCCCCATAATATCTCCGGTACTGGTTTCCGTTGCTCTTCCATCATCATATTGTTTAAGGATTGTCCCATTATAAAGTCAAGTTCGTCCGCTCCGTCTGCCTGTAGTGTATCTCTGGGTGTGGATGCAGGTGTTGCAGGTGTCGTGTATTCATCCTTCTTTTCCGTATGCCATTCTTTCCCGTTGCCGAAGAGGTTGAATTCCGGCACTTCTATGGGTGGCACAACAAGAGGTATGTACGGCAATGGATTTTCCGCATCATTCCAGCATTTCTCAAGACTGGCGTTAAGGGAAGCGATAGTTTTTTCATCAGGTTCTAATTTTTCAGTCATCATTTTATTACAGTTTTGAGTTGTACATTGATTTAACTTTTACACGTATAAAAATCTCCCGCTTTCAGACCGCCTTTTTGATACTAATGAAGGAAGGATGACAAAAACCTCCACTGTTCCGCCATCCTTTCCATGACTGAAAACTGAAAAGAACTTATACACAGATTAGGGGGCATGGCTGGAAATGACGCGCGTTTTCATGTTTGGCGCGCCATTATATGATAAGGTGTACAGGTCTCTCTCCGTCCGATATTTCCCAAAACCTTATTACCGAAGAAACAATGCTCACAAAGAAAGAGCGCCGAAACAAACATCTGGGATATAAATTGCCATAGCTGGGAAAAGGCAAAGGGAATGACCAGGTGATTGACGGCGCCCTTTTTATTTTTTTCTTCTCCTTTTTCCAAATCGCGTTTTTGCCATTCCTACCGGCCCAACGCCTAATAACTGAAACATAAATGGCACACAGCAACATGTTTGAAAATCTAATCAATAAAATATTGGGAGTTGAGCGGGAGCCTATGCCCAATCGTCAGGAAACTGTTACCGCACCTGATGTCACCGAAAAAGCAGTATCATCCAAACCTATCCCTGAAAAATACCAAAGAGACATAGAAGCGCTCCGACAGAAATATGGAGACGCTTTTAAAACCGGTCTCTGCATCAATCTGACCCTACAAGAGGCTTTATCAATCATACATAGGGAAAGAAAACGGATTGACGCCTATTCCGGCCTTGTCTCTTATCTGAAAAGGGAATTGGGCATAACATTAACAATCACATCACAGAAATCAAACCTAAATCATTATGAAAAATTATTTTATAGCAAACGGAGAAGTGCTCAATACAAATATGAGCATTGAAGAAATGGAATCACGGGTACAGGAATCATTGGACGAGAACACTTCCGGGATGGCACAGTTCAGGATCAAGGAGATCAGCGAGAAGGAGGTCAGAATGTTCTTTGTCAGGGACTTCAACTATGATCCCGACAAACCGATCATTTTTGATGCGGACATGGCCTTGATAACCGGGGTGGGGGAATAGGCGCATTCCAGCCACAACAAGTTGGAGGATACCCGATGATTTATCCCTTGAGTTTTGCCGGGAAGAATTTCTATACTGGCGTCACAAGACTTCATCAGGTTCTATAAATTCCAGCTGTTTGAAGAGATAGGGCAGACAGTGGAACATATCGGCCTGAGATGCTATTCGGACAGGATCTTAATGCAGAATAATATTCTAAAGCTACGAAAGATAGAACTTGGCAAAAAAGGTGTATTCTACTGACCTTATAGACCGGGGCTATAGTATCGGTGGTGTTGATTTCCTGAAAGCTACCGAAAAATTTTCATGGGGCTATCATTACCAACCCACCTTATAAAATAGCCCTGGAATTTATAGAAAAGCCTTGGATATATTCGATGAAGGAACTAAGATTGCGTGTTCCTGAAACTGACATTCCTGGAGGGAAAAAAGGCGTAAACCGTTCTTCCGGGACAATCCGCCACGAAAAAATCCATGTCTTTTCTTCCCGCGCTTCTGTTGCCAAAAAGATGGAGATTTTACAGCCATCCCAAACAACGGAAATGCAATCGCCTATGCCTGGTTTGTATGAGAAAAAAGGGATATAAAGGGAGAGACTGTAGTGGATTGGATAAACTGAAATAGGGCGTGGGGAACAATGACCGATATGACGGACCGTTGTGTTCCTTATCATCACAACGTAAATTATAGTAATTTATTAAACCAGAAACATTTATAAAAAATAGTATGAAAAATAACAACACTCAAATAGATAAGAAAATATTCATAGCTGGCAAGGTGTATGACCTTCTGGTAATGGACAAGGATACGGTTGAAGGCTTCGGTGCAGGAGTATTGGGACAGTGCAATTGGTAGGATAGAGTCAGATTCGAGCTTTTGTACACAATCGGCAATGCGGTTGCCATGTCCTTCCACAGGGGATTTGATTACAGTTCCTATAATGCAGATCCGACGAAAGACATAATGGATGCGGATGCCTTCATGATGACCGCCCATGAATACGAGGGTTTTATGATGCCTGTCCCTTTCCCCACACTTCCAGTTCCCGTTCGGCTATCCCTATCATATAAGCCGGACCGACTTTCTGGATGCATACCGGAAGAGTGCTAAAATTCTTGGGGCAAGCAGGATAAAGAACGCTTCCCTGGATATAAGTCCGGTATCCGTCATCTTAAGAGTCCAAATAGGATAGTGAGAATACGGAATGAAGTAAATTCCGGACTATAGTGTGTATCGAAAACCGTTGTGTGGCTGAGAAACATGACGGTTTTTCTTAATCCTTTAACGGCGGTAACCATAAGAATATCCGCTGTGGCAATACCCCGGATGATGATACACTACAGTCCTGTCACCAAGTTAAATTATAATATACTTTATATAATGGCAGAATATTTCAGAATAGCGACAAAGGACTTTTTTGTAACACGTTGCTTCCCGGGCCTTTACCGGAGACACTACAATGTGCCCCACAAGAAGCCAAAATCGAAGCGGCCGGTCTGCATATAAAGAAGGGTTATACCTATGCGGCCGACCAGCTGGTTCCCGAAGACCATATAGAGCGTCTTGACTGGGAATATACTTTCTCTGTAACTCCTGCGACAGCTACCATATCCGCGGCGGGAGGATCACAGAAATTCACAGTGACCTCGTATAAGAGACAGTACAGTTACAGTAATGCGGGAAACCGTATCTATGTAGAAAGGGTCACAGACAAACGTAGCCTATACCTCCAGTAACAATCAAACGGCAGGTTCCGGAACATGGACCGCCGCGAATGATACTATCAGTTATGGAGCAAATACCGGATCAACACAGCAAAGTGGTACCATTACATGGACTCAGTCTGAATCTTTCGGTTCTGATCCTAAGAAAACAGCTGCTGCAACTCACAAACAAAATGCAGATTCTATCAGTTCTTATGCAAATCCAACAGTTTCGCTTGGTTTATAATTCAGATATTCCGGCGTCTGGAGGCTTCAGCCACTATGCCTACTTATTCTTATAGTCAGGTTGTTCATTGGGTATCTGGAAAAACCACAACTGTTACTTCCGGCGGCTTACTGACTTTTTACTAAGGCGCCTAATTCCGGGACGGGCACAACAGACCCTTCTAAAGGAGCTACTACAGCACCTTCTAAAGGAACAACCGCTTCAAGTCGGACCACTGTAGCCACTGTAACCTTATCAGTAACCTTAAACGGTAAAGACTGGTACTTCTGGTAGGGCTGATGTTTATCAGGCTGCTAACTCTTATTCGGATTCTTGGGAGAATTGGACCGTCAACATATCGGCCGACCCTGTAAGAATAGGTGCAAGAGGCGGTACATCCTTATTGTCGGGAACAGCGGAAAGGAAAGGTATCAGGGAATGGGACTCAGGCAGTAAGGAAGACATAGACGGTTCCGGAACACCGTTTTTCAGTATACCCGCACATAGTAACGGCTGGTCGTTATCGGAAAAACATACTGACAGCGGTAGAGAATACAGGAGAGGAAAGAAGCGTTGTCGTTACCGCATCCCATGGAGAAGGCAGGAAATGAAGTGGCGGTGTCTCAGGAAGCAGGTGTAATCACATGGGAATATGTCTTCTTCATAGATACTGACTCTATGTCTGTTCCGGCCACAGGTGGAACACAAAGGGTCAACGTATCTTCCCTGAAAAGAAAGCTTGTCAACGGAAAAGATTCGGGAGAAACGGAAACAGTAGGATTTTCTATAGGATGGCATTCGGGAGATAACTTCAACTCCATAGACAGAAGCGGAATACCCGAATATGTGGTGTTTGATGTCGGTAGAAATACTGGGAATGAGAGAACGGAATACGATATGTTTACCCAGGAAGAATCCGGAAACACTATCCTTTTCACATGCAGCCAGGAAAGAGGACCGGCAGGGTTTATCGTCTGTGGAAGCAACGGTTATATTGAAAGGATAGAAATCTGATTTCATCTATTTAAACTTGTAGCTTATCACATATAATATGATTGGTATTTTACATCAAAGCTGTAGAAGTTAAAAGTAAAATCATGAAAATCAAACTGTTTTGTATCGTATTGTGCCTTTGCGTGTTTATGACCTGTGAGAAAAATGAACCGGTTATTTCGGATGAACCTGTTATTCCACCAACAGATCAACCCAAAAAGAACCACAAGAGTCAATATCGACAGATGGGATAATTAATTGTGAACAATGAATTTATAATTGTAGGAGACAATAATATGGCAAATATAGGAAGTAATGATTGGAATGCAGTCACTTATGGAAACGGGAGATATGTAACAGTGGGAGACAGTAACAGTGCAGCCTGCTCTATTGATGGAATCAATTGGACAGCAACCCCTCAGGATTTAATGACTTATCGGGAATTTGTTATGGAAATGGAAATTTTATTGCAGTGGGAACGGGAGGAAATGTTCGTTATTCAGATGACGGGGCCGGCTGGTCAACAGTTACTATACCGGGAAAGAGAAATTTGAGGGCCGTCTGTTATGAAAATGGAAAGTTCGTTGCAGTGGGGAGAAAATGGAGTGATTGCTTATTCCACTGACGGAAGCAACTGGACTGCCAAGAATGTGGGAAGCAATGATTGGAATAGCGTTTGCTACGGAAATGGAAAGTTCGTTGCAGTTGAGAACGATGGAGGCGTTGCTTATTCCACTGACGGGATCAACTGGACTGCCAAGAATGTGGGAAGTAATTGGTGGTATGGTGTTTGCTACGGAAATGAAAAGTTTGTTGTAGTGGGAACTGATGGGGATGTTGCTTATTCTACTGATGGAATCAGTTGACAACAACTATATCAGACGCCCCCACTATAATGGCTGTTTGCTGCGGAAATGGGAAGTTCGTTGCGGTAGGAAGAATATGGAATGCCTCAGGATACTACATACGGGCTATTTATTATTCTACTGATGGGATCAACTGGACTTCCAAGACTATGGGTAGAGGTGAATTGTACGGAATATGCCCTGTTCAATAACTTCTCAGCACCTTATTAAACCTGTTTAAATCAGCCGGACTAAGTTCCGGCTTTTTATTACTCCTTTATTAATTGGGAAATGCCTAAGGATGATAAACAATAAATGGATGCTGGTATCGGATATACAGAAATTACCATGGATGTATCATGAAAGCAGCGTACAATATATAACAGCCGGCTAACATAATTATCAGATAAAAATAACCATGATTACCCCTAATCCCAATTGCCGGAGAAACTGTGTCGTCGGGTTATACATATCATCAGGTTGTCCATTGGGTATCGGGAAGAACTACGACACTTACATCCAGCCATTCTCTACGGAAAATCTTCCGTAATGCTCCCTCGGAGAAGGAGCTATTGTAATTTCCAGGGAGATGTCATCTTTGATTTCTCCGAATCTCATAACATTTTATCAATAACCGATGAGAAAAAACCGCTGCCAATGAATTGTTTAATGTACATATTTCCAACAAGAGGCTAACTTCCAGCATAGTCAATCTTGCAGGAAGTGCATCGACATATACAGTGCGAATTACCTTACATATGTCTGACGGGGCCATTTTATATCGTGATATAATTCACTACTCCTGATTAAGCCTGTTACCGGTGGCAATTATTTATACTTATTATATTTCTCATAGAGGATAAGGAAACCCCCAACTGTCAACTAATATACGGATAACTGAATCGGTGTCGCATATAACTATAATATAACAGGTATACTTGAAGGACTTTCTGTTTCATTCAGAAAGCCCTTTTTTTATTTTTATAGCTTCCGGATGAGAAACATGGTCGTATGGTAGATTAACACAACATACCTTTATTAATTTTTCCTGCCGGATGTTAGCGGAGAACCTATCATAGGGATGAACAGTCACTGTATCCGGTCTGACAACGGGTTGTCTTGGATTGAGATTATAAAAATGTCCCCCCTTCTCTTTCTTATCGATTTTATAGTTCTATTAGACAGGAATGGAGCAGAGTTACAGGTATCTGGTTACAGGTGTTACGTATGTCCTGATCGGTTCGGTTGCTTTTTAAAGATTTAACTCCGAGTTTCCATTTGGTTGATATGTAAAAGTAACTTTTGATAAATTTTGTTATTTTTTTCTTCTCTAATTTTAACTTTTGCCTATATCTTGTATCATATATATTATTATGAGTCTTTTTCAAAGAGTGATTGTGGTTCTGTGCCTTTTCATGTCTTTTTCCGCTTATGGACAGGAAGGGAGTGTGGAGTTTTGCCTGTGTGATTCTGTCAATGGTGACACAGTCGAGGGTGCTGTGGTGGAATTGGTATATCTGTCCGATTCTACAAAATATCACGCTGTAAGCGATGGGAGTGGTAAGGCTAAATTTCAGAGGATCGCTTATGGTGATTACAGTGTGACTGCAACATTCCTGGGATACATTCCTTCATGCCGCCGCATACGTTTGAATGCGCATTTTCTCTCTCCCGACACAATACGGATGCAACCAGATGTGCAGTTGTTAGATGAGGTAGTAATCAGCACTCCTGCTCTACGTTCCACTCAAAACGGGGATACGCTCAGTTATCATGCTGACGCCTACAAGGTAGTACTGGGGGCCAATTCCGAATCGTTGCTCACCAAGATGCCCGGCATATCTGTTTCAGAGCGTGGCGTTGAAGCCCATGGGCGTACTGTGCAGAAAATAATGATTGACGGAGAGGAGTTTTTCTGGTAATGATGTCCTTTCGGCCTTGAAAAAATCTTCCAGCTGATATGATTGAGGATGTGGAAGTGTTTAATGCTTGAGCGACGAGGCCGAGCCTTACAGGTGTGGATGACGGCCGGGGGTATACAGCTATCAATATCCGCAGCAAACCAGATCGTCGTAAAGGGAACTTTCGGACGCCTGTATGCGGGTTATGGCTTTTCGGATAAATACATAGCCGGTGGTAATATCAATAATTTTAATTCCAAATGCCGTCTTTCAGTTGTTGGGTTGGCCAATAATATCAGTCTTCATAATTTTGTCACTGAGGATATTGTGGAGCGACGGATGAAGAGGGTAAGAACGGACATTCCAACTTCGTAGTCAAACCTATGCCTGGTATTTCTTCCGTACAGTCTTTGGGGACGAACTTTAATACCAGTTGGCTCTCAGGAAAGTTATTTTTTCAACCGTACGGATAACAGTAACGTTCCGGTTTCCCAACGGAAAACCTGAATAGCGGTAATAAGGTCCAGCTTTTTACCGATGCGGAGAAAGATTTGACAGCCTTGAATTACAATCACCGATTCTCTGCAAAAATGAAATTTAACGTCGGTGAGCGCCATAGTTTTATCATCCGTCCTTCGCTGAATATCCAGGATTTTTCGGATTTCTCCGAACAGAGAAGTTTAGTACGGAATCGTTTTGGTTGTGATGATATCCGTTTTTTGTTCATAACCGGCTCTCGGATAACCGGAATGAACGTTTGGGTATTAATGTTTCCAATACTTTCAATTATCGTTATCGTTTCCATAAAAGGGGGCGTTCCCTTTCCATGTCGTTGTTGGGTAATTATTACGATAATGAGACTGATGCGCTAAATGAACAGTATACTTTCCGCAAACCGGATATGCCGCTTGACCCTCTTTTGGCAAGTTCGGTGTCCTCACAGCAGAACTTCCGTAAAACACGCAAGGTCATGGCTCGTACGGGGGTGGTTTATACGGGAGCCTTTGTCTCGTCGGTTTCGTATGAGCTGGGAATACGCTTTTATTTACAGTCGTGACGAAGCCGCTAAAACGGTCTTTCTTCGTGATAATGAAACCGGAGAATTGAGTACAACTGCGGATGCTCGTCAATCCAGTGAGAATAGAGGAATATACCTGACCCATAAAATCGGACCTCGTTTCCAGTATGCTTTTCGTAAGACTTCCATTACGGTAGGGGGAGCTTTTCAACATATGAATTTTAAAGGGACAAATATCCTTCCTGTAACAGGGGAAGTGTACAAGCCTTTACAGTAACCTGACCTATGAGGTAGTAGCCAACCTTGTTATAAACCGTCAGAATACGATCTGTATCGATGCGAAGGGTCGGACTGTGAACCCTTCCGCAAATCTGTTACAGGATGTGGTCAGTCTGGCTAATCTGAGTCGTGTTAGTGCGGGAAACCCTAATTTGTCTCCCTCATATCTTCATGGCTTTGGGATACGTTACATACATACCGATGCCCGAAGAGGCAGTACGGTGGCAGTTTCACTTAACTATAATGGCAGCGGCAACTATATCGGCGATTCATTGGTGGCTGACCAGCCTGATTTTATCGTGACGGAAGGTGTGAAGCTCGGTGAGGGAAATCTGTTCGTCCGTCCGGTCAATATCGGCGGTTATCACCGTTTGCATGGCAAGAGATAACCTACGGTTTCCGGTCAATCCCCTGCGCAGTAACTTAAATATTCAGGCACAGGCGGTAATAAATGTCCTGCCTGGGATTAACGGAGAATACAGTCCCGTACACCGCAATAATAGTACTAGTAGGAGCTTCTTTGCGAGTAATATCAGTGAGGATGTGGATTTTCGTGTCAGTTATACGGGGGAGTGTGTGCAGGGAGAGTTTACAACGAAGGCTGGGAAAAACAATAATGACTATTTTTCACATACGGTTTCGGCCAGGAAACTTAAATGGGCTTTCTGGAAAGGGGTTACTTTACAGGCTCACTTTCATACAGACAGGACAAGGGGTATCCCGCCCATTTAATGATAGGACGTTGTTGTGTAACCTTTTATCTGGGTAGAACGGATTTTCCGTAATCGTCTGGGAGATCAGTATCGGCATCAACGACCTCTTCGATGATAATTCCCCGGCGTTATGCGCATACCATCAATTCTTCCGGACCAACAATATTGTGAATCAGGGTATTGAACGTTATGTGGCTTTCAAAACATCTGGCATCTGAGAAACTACCGAAAATAAAAAAATATGATGCAAAATGAATACCATTGGGAAATATTATATTACAATATATTGTAACTAAATGAATACTTTCTGCATTAAGTTTTATATAAGAATACCCCCAAAAAAATATTATAAAATTAGCCAATAATTCATTGAAGTGTATTCCAAAAGTTTTGTGGCTAACCTTTTGGGGGCACTTTACTTTTGGGACAGTTCCTATAGTATATGTTTTTTGGGGGAGGGCATGGAAGTTTCGTGAGATATACCGGGGGAGGGCGCGTCGCCATTGATTACTATGGGAACAAAGCTGTCTTTAGCACCTAAGCGGGAGGCTTCTGCCAATAACTCCCGCCCGTAATACCGTATTTTTAAACTTCTTTGAATAACCTGATTTTCTTTGTATTGAATGATTGAAGTAATCTGAAAAGGGGGAAAATACAAAGGTGCGAAATTATAATAATTAAATATTATTAAAAGTAACGTAATGCTTTACGTTGATAATTAAATAAAGTAATGATTTAATTGTGTTAAAGGTATTATATATTTGATGCGAATTATTATAATTATAAAATGCATTTTTATTATAATTTATATTAATCTGGATAAACCTCTAAATTCAATGCCTATGAAACATCACTGAAATTACACAAAAGTAAATAATTTACTGATCTATTTTTATTATACCATGGTGTATAAACACAAAACAAAATCAAAAATAATACTTAAATTTATGGAAATAAAATTATTTGCTAAACGTATTAGTATACCTCTTTTTTCTTATACTAGTAATTACAACTAATATGATTTATGCACAAAAAAACACAATCAACATATCTGGAAGAGTTTCTAGCTCAATTGGAGAGCCTATGATTGGAGCAAGTATCATGGTAAAAGGCACCACTAACGGTACGATAACAGATCTTGATGGAAATTTTAGGATAGAGACATCACCAACCGCAACTTTAATCATTTCTTATGTAGGTTATGTCACTCAAGAAGTACAAATAGCTGGTAGAAAATCTATCAATATTATCTTAAAGGATGACACAGGCTTGTTAGAGGAAATTGTAGTGGTAGGTTATGGAACTCAAAAAAGAAACATTGACAGGCTCTGTAACGAGCGTCAAGGGAGATGAGATTAAAAAGGAGCCCAGCTCCTAATGTAAGTACCACTGCAGGAAAACTACCAGGCCTGATAGTTAATCAACGTTCTGGAGAACCGGACGGGACGATCCAAGTATTGTGATACGTGGTTTTGGTACATTTGGTGATAGTTCTCCATTGATTATTATTGATGGAGTGGAACGCGGTAATATGAGCCGGATGAATCCTGAAGATATTGAAAGTATATCAGTCCTGAAAGATGCATCAGCGGCTATTTATGGTGCGCGTGCAGCAAATGGTGTTATACTTATTACTACAAAAAAGGAAAAGTGGGAAAAACCTGAATTTTCATTAGGTTTTAATACTGCTTTCTCATCACCTACAATTAAACCTAAAATGTTGGATGCCGCTACATATGCTCAGGTTTATAATGAAGGAGATTGGTACCGGAAAGGGCGTCCAGAAACTAATTACACACCTGTTTATTCAGATGAAGTTATTCAAAAATTTCGAGATGGATCAGATCCTATTTTTATATCCAAATACTAATTGGCTAGATGAAACCTTGAAACCGTTTGCTTTGCAGACACGTACTAATTTTCAAGTGAGTGGTGGTACAGAGACCGTTCGTTATTTAGTTTCATTTGGCGCATTAACACAGGGATCAGGTTTCTATCATCAACCTGTAAAAAAATCATCAATATACCGTGCGTGCAAATATAAATGTAGATCTTAGTAAAAAATTTGACTTTCGGTGCAAATATTAGTACAATTATTAATAATCAACAACATACAACGGTAGCTACATGGATAAATTTTTCAAATATATTACTATCAAGTCCCACTTTGGTTGCAAAATATCCCAATGGTCTGATCGCTGGTGGTAGATTAGAGAAAATCCTCTATTATTGGATCAAAGAGGTACTAATAAGATTAAGAGTACTCCAATGTATTCAACATTTATAGCTACTTATAAGATTCCTTTGGGTGAAAGGTTTAAAATTAGAAGGTTCTTTCAACTATGATATCAATAATCAGTTTGAGAAGTTATTTAATTTGCCCTATTATTATTATGAATATAATACGGTAAGTAAAGAATATGATAAAAGATCAGGTACAGGTGCATCGACAGTAGAATTAACAGATACTTATAGTCGTTGGACTACAATGTTGTATAATTTTAGGTTACTATATGAACAACAGTTTGGGAAACATCATGTTGGCGCTATGATAGGCAAGAACAGCAGAGGAACACCTATTCGTATGCTATGGCTTATCGGAAGAATTTTATTAGTTCAACTATTGATCAAATAAATGTGGGTAGTTCTGCCGCTGAAGATAAAAATAATGGTGGTTCTGCTTCTATAACAGCGCGTAATAATTTCTTTGGGCGTTTTAATTATGACTATAGTTCTAAATATTTAGTAGAATTATTGTTCCGTTATGATGGTTCACAGAATTTTCCGAGCGGAAAAAGATATGGCTTCTTTCCTGCTGGGTCTATTGGTTGGCGTATTTCAGAAGAACCGTTTTTAAAAGAGAATTGTAATTTCCTTTTTGATCAGTTAAAGTTACGTTTGTCAATAGGACAAACCGGTAATGATAGGATTGCTTCTTATCAATATTTACAGTCATATTCATTTGGAGGAAATTATGTATTTGGTACATCTGATGCATCTGGTATCTATGCGAATACTATGCCTAATCCTAATATTACTTGGGAAAAAAGTACTAAATTTGATTTTGGTTTAGACGCTTCTTTGTGGAATGGACTATTGGGTATGGAACTGACGTTATTCAAAGAGAAACGAACAGATATTCTTGCCGCTCGTAATCTTTCGGTTCCTGAAACTTTGGGCTTTTCTGCTTTACCGGATGAAAATATTGGTGAAGTGAATAATAAAGGATTTGAGCTAAAATTGTCTCATCACCAAACTTTAAATGATTGGTTTTATAGCATAGAAGGGAATATGTCATATGCTAAAAATGAAATCGTTTATATGGATGAAACTCCTCATGCCGAAGCCTATCAGGATAAGACTGGACGCCCTGTGGGAGCTGATCTATATTATAAAGCTGATGGCCTTTTTAATACACAAGAAGAGCTGGATGCATATCCTCATGCAAATGGTACGCAGGTTGGTGATATTAAAGTGATTGATTTGAATGATGATGATGGAGTGATTAACTCTGATGACCAATTCCGATTCGATTACACATCAACTCCCCGTTTTGTATTTGGGCTGTCAGGATATGTGAAATATAAAAATATAGATTTGAGTCTTTTTTTCCAAGGACAAACTGGTGCCTATAACTATGATGCTGAATTTGTAAATAATATGGGTGGGGCAGATCCTAAAAATGCTTTTGTAGATCGAGCTGCCAATCGCTGGACAGTTAACAATCCTAATGGAACAATGCCGAGGGCTGATGCTTTCAACCGGGAAATACAACATTTTTTCTTATATGATGCAACTTTTATACGCTTGAAGACATTGGAGTTGGGTTATACCTTGCCTACGAGCCTTACTTCACGATTACAGTTGGGAAGGCACGCATTTATGTGAGTGGCTTTAATCTGTTGACATGGGCAAAAAGAAATAAAATATATAGATCCAGAAATCAATGGTGGCGGCTTATATTATCCACAGCAGCGTGTATTCAATGTCGGATTAAATGTTAAATTTTAAAATCAGAACAAATGAAAAAAAATATTAATTGTATTTTCAGTTAACTTTATTAGCTATATCTTGCGATGATATTTTGGATATTTCTCCTAAGGATCGTATTTCTGATGATGCTATTTGGACAGATGAAAATCTTATAAAAAGCTTATCATACAGATTTATATAATAGTTTGCTGCATGGGTTTTGTATTAATATGCAGTCTAAAATGACAGATGAAGCCTATTGCTCTATTAATTGGGGGGCTGGGATTATAGCTTATGGCACTATTAGTCCAGACAATGTTGGTAGTGTTAGCAATACTGATTGGACTGGTGGAGGTAATCTCTATATTTGGAATTCTGCATTTCAGAATATTCGTAAAAATAAATAAGTTTCTTGAGAAAATGGAAGAAAGTCCATTCGTAATGGATGATAAAGATAGACTTATTGCAGAAAAGTAAAGTTTTTTACGTGCTTATATTTATTTTATGCTAATCGAACGGTTTGGAGAAGCACCTATCGTAAAAACAATCCTATGAATTGGGTACGGATATGACATTTACAAGTGCTTCATTTGATGAATGTAAAGTTTATAGAAGAAAATATAACAGAAGCAATGCCGTCACTTCCTGCTTTCTATGCAACAACAGATGCAAATTTTGGTAGAGCCACACAAGCCTGCATGCCAGGCATTATTATCTAGATTGTATTTGTATGCTGCTTTACCATTGTTTAATAAAAAATAATGATAAAACTAAATGGGAGAAAGCTTCGATGCTGCTGAGACTTTTTCTTACAACATATAAGCAAATATGAACTTTATCCAGATTATACCAAATGCTTCAATCAGCCGAGTGGAATGGAAAATCAAGAAATTATTTTGGCGCGCAATTTCACTACAACGAACGGTCATCGCCTCCAATGCATAATTTGAATCGTCGCTATGGAGCATATGGTGGCTGGTGGGCTAGTAATGGTCCTTCTCAGAATTTGGTTGATGACTATGATATGCTTAATGGCGAGCCTGCATTTGTCTGGAGCAATGGCGTAAAAAGTGTTAATCCTGTATCTGGATATGATCCACAAAATCCTTATAAAGACCGTGATCCTCGTTTGGATGCAACTGTGATACATGATGAGTCAACCTATCATGGTGACTTTTTTGAAATGTGGGTAGCGTCAGATGGTAAGAGTTGGGGGGGTTGATAATTATAGACAGAGCGGAGATAACCCGCTTACCAATTATGTGTTACGAAAATTTATGCCAGGGGAGGATACACCATTAAGCCTGGCAAACGACTTATACAATACCATGGATCTTTTTTCCGTTTAGGAGAGATTTATTTGAATTATGCAGAAGCACAATTTGAATTAGGTCATGAGGATGTTTGTCGAGAGTACATCAGCAAAATACGTAATAGGGTTGGTATGCCTAAAATTCCAGAGACTGTGACAGGAGAAAATTTGAGACAGCGTTTATACAATGAACGCAGAGTGGAGCCTTTTTGCTTTTTGAAGAGCATCGCTATTTCGATCTCCGCAGGTGGAAAGTAGCGATGGATATTGAAAATCGTCCTATTTATGGTATGACTATAACCAAAGATATTAATACAGAAAAAAAGTTTATAAAGAAGAAAAATTATTGAAAGGGTATTTACTCCTCAAATGTATTTACTTCCTATTTCAACGGATGAAATAAAGAAAAAATAAGGGTACTTTATTACAGACAGAAACTTGGAGATAATTATTGATATAATGTAAATATAGCGCGTATTTGTGGATATAATCCACTATACGCGCTTACTAAAGTGTAGAATATGATAAGAAAAACCTTATTTTTATTTGTGTTGTTAATAGGTTGTCTTGCTGTCTTTGCTCAAAGCAATTCCTTTAAAGAGAATAATGTAAACATTGAATTGCCAACAGGAAAGCTTTCTTTACAACCGCTCAATCAGAATACGGTGCGCGTAAGGTTCACCAAAGGGCAGGCTGTTTCCGAAAGAAGAATTAATCTATACAGAAGATGTAGCGTCTCCTGCATATAAAAGTGAAAGAGAATAATACCTCACTGAAACTTTCACTTGAGAAAATGATTGTAGTTTATGACAAACAGCGTCATACACTGACTTTTACCGATGCTAAAGGGCAAATTATCTTGCAGGAAAAAGAAGGAGGGCGTTTATTGAAAAGTTCTACTGTTCAAGGCGAACCGACCTTTTTTGGCCGAACAACATTTCTTATCACCGGCTGATGAATACTTGTTTGGCACCGGACAATTTCAAGATGGCTATTTAAATGTGCGGGGACTGAGCAGACGCCTACACAAGTTAATACACAGATCGCAATTCCTTTTATTCTTTCCAACAAGGGATATGGCATTTTGTGGAACAACTATGGTCTGACAGACTTTTAATCCTGCCGACGAGTCTGTAAAGTTATTACCGGCAAAGACAGAGGGACAAGCCGTTACAGTGGACGCGACAAGTACAAAAAGGCAATAAACGTGAGACTCGTCTCTTCAAGTCATTCACAGCAACATTCAGTGTTCCGGCCGACGGACAGTACGGATTGCTGTTGGATGTAGGGCAGCGTATGGCACGCAAACATTACATCGCTATTGATGGAAATAAAATTGTCGATGTGAATAATTTGTGGCTCCCTCCTACAACTTCCGTTATAGTAGAATTATCGAAAGGAGAACATACTGTTGAAGTACAGGGCGTAAAGGAAGATTCCCCCGTATTATATTGGAGACAAGTAACCGATGAGACTGTCTTCCGTTCTCCGGTAGCACATTCTTTGGACTATACCGTATTCTCCGGAAATGCCGATGAAATAATAGCCGGTTACCGTCAGCTGACAGGCAAAGCGCCTATGTTGCCGCTTTGGGCATTAGGCTATATTCATTGCAGGGAACGTTATAATACACAAGCGGAGCTGTTGGAAAACGCACATGAATTTAGGAAACGGAAGCTCCCTGTGGATGTGATCGTACCAAGATTGGCAATGGTGGGGAAAGTACGGGTGGAATGCCATGCAATTCGATGAAAGCAAATATCCGGATCCCGGCAAAATGGTACGTGAGCTTTCATAACATGAACATACACCTGATGTTGTCCGTTTGGTCTAAAATAGATAAGCAATCGGCACTTGAAAGCAAATGGAGTCTAAAGGTTTTACATTCCCGGCACAGATTGGATTGATTTTTCAATCCTGATGCAGCAGGCTTTTTATTGGCATAATTTTAGCAGTAAATTATTGAGGCCCTACAAAAATTGATGCGGTGGCAGGACGCTACCGAACCGGAAAATGATGATTTACTGAACCGGCGAATAAACAATGGGAAAAAACCCCGGTGAATTTTACCGCAATGTTTATCCGCTTTTGTGAATAAAAACCGTCTATGAAGGCTTTTTGACGTGCGATGACCCGGATCGGCGTGCTATGATATTAACCCGAAGCGGGTTCTCCGGTATAAACGATATGGTGCAGTAACATGGTCGGGAGACGTGGCACGACTGAAACAATTCGTCGGCAAATAGCTGGCGGATTAGGCAAATGGCTACCGGTCTTTGGTGGACTATGATGCGAGGCGGCTTTTTCCCGCCCTTCCGACCAGTATACGAATAAAAGACCAAGAACGAATGTTGCGTTGGATACAGGCCGGAACCTTCCCTGCCGATTGATGCGTATTCATGGTTATATGAGCCAGACAGAGCCTTTGGCGGTACGGAGAACAAGTGGAACATTGTTTCCGACTTCTTAGACCTACGTTATCGCCTATTACCCTATATATACTCACATACTGCATTAGTTTCACACCAAGGGGAGGTACTTTTTATGCGTCCGCTGATATTTGATTTTTTCACAAGATAAGGAGGCTTTGAAACAGCAGAATGAATATATGTTTGGAAACTCCTTACTGATTAATCCCATAACCCAAAACAATGTACAAAATTTGGAAGAAGCCTACCCAACATGGGCAGGATGGATTGATTTTTTGGAATGGAAAGGCCTATGAGGGAGGACAATACGTGGATATTCCGGCATCAATAGAGAAAATCCCGGTATTTGTAAAAGCCGGTACCATATTACCGTTAGGCATGAAAAAGCAATATGCTTCGGAAAATCTTAGCGCCCCCTTGGGATACACATTTATCCGGGTGAAGACGCTTCATTCACTTTATACGAGGATGAGGAGATAATTACAATTATGAAAAAGGGGCATATAGCAACATCCGTTTTTAACTGGAATGACCGTAAAACGAGTATTGACGATAGAAGAACGACAAGGAGAATATCTCGGCATGCAGGCCAACAGGACTTTCTGTATCATAAGTCCGTCTGCGGAAAAAAACAGTCGTATATCAAGGTAAAAGGATGAAAATCCAATTGCCATAATAAGACTATGAGACGGAAGAAAGTATTTAGTTTCCGAATTTAAACATATTTAGTCCATTATGTAATAACAGAAAACAAATGTATAACTATTAAACGCATTATAAACAAAGAGGTTGATTTATTGCAGTCTCGAAATTGAATATCTACAAATGAAAAAAGATTATCTATTTTTATTGGGGCATTATTATATGGAATAATACTGAAGTCACAAGGCAGCCCCTACATGGAGCATTTGTCTGATTATATTGAAAATCTTTCGATTTTTGAGCAAAATCAAGAGCCTGGCAGATGCTATTATATGCCTTCAAAGTATATTTCATTAAATGGTATATGGAAATTTATGTGGAGCGATGTGCCACAAAAATATTCCCACCGAATTCTTTAAAATCAAAATTTAACGATCGTTCTTGGGATAATATTGAAGTGCCTTCGAATTGGGAAATGTTGGGATATGGTGATAAAAAGTTTCGTAATGTAAGTGCACCTTTTCCATGTAAATGTACCTTTTGTACCAAGTGATTATAATCCTACCGGAGCTTATCGCAGAGAGTTTCAACTACCAAATAATTGAATGGTCATCAGGTGTTTCTACGATTCGAAAAGGTTGCTTCTGCTTCGTTTGTATGGATTAATGGGCACGAAGTGGGGTATAATGAAGGTGCTCAAGAACCTGCAGAATACAAACATCACACGTTTTTTTTGAAACCAGGCAAAAATACTATTGCTGTATTGGTTTTGAAGTATTCCGATGGGTTCTTTCTTGAAGGGCAAGACTATTGGCGATTGTCCGGTATCTTTGATGATGTGTCTATCTATGCCACTCCACCGATTCGTTTATTTGATTGGTATGTCAGAACTACTTTTGACAAGCATTATATCGATGCCAATCTTGATGTGGAAGTTAACGTAAAAAAATATGAAGCCGATAATATCAGTCATCTTACGTTAAAAGGGGAATTGTGTGACAAAGTAGGCAAGTACATCCAATCCTTACCTTCCATAAAAATCAATTTACAATCAGTAGGCGATGAGACAGTGATGTTAAGAACAAAAGGTAAAACAACCTCTTAAATGGACAGCCGAAACTCCTAACCTTATACATTACGTCTTTCTCTGTATGGAGAAGACGGGCAACTGATAGACAAAAGCGAAACAAAAATAGGATTTAAACAAACAAAGATTGAAAATGGGATATTCTATTTGAATGGTGTTCCGGTAAAAATTAATGCTCAAAACTCTCATATGCAACATCCTTGAATGGGGACATATGATGAAAGAGAATGTAATACGCCAAGATCTTGAATCCTTAAACAATTCAATTTCAATGCTGTAAGAATTTCACATTATCCTCCGGTAAACAAATATCTTGAATTAGCCAATGAGTATGGATTATATGTTATTGATGAAGCAGGTGTAGAGGCGCATGCCACCGAATGGGTGTCTAAAAAGCCCGAATTTACAGATATGTATCGTGAACGTGTACGCAAAATGGTGTTACGTGAC
>VOFK01000949.1_pt1 | contig 32330 bp, 59 predicted proteins | sample 5384121 | NCBI WGS metagenome assembly VOFK01 (sample SAMN12384730, study PRJNA508395) | human gut metagenome | isolation source: healthy gut J | host: Homo sapiens | reverse complement strand
CAAAGAATACCGGCAGCCGGATCGTCAGGTGCACACGCGATAGCCATTTGGCTTCGGGTGTGAAATGTAGTCTTTCTCTCTGTGATGATGCCCTCAATGCAGACTCGGTCCTTTTGCACTTTGCCAAAGAACACATCCTCTTCGAAAGAGCAGATCACACGAACAACACCGGCAACATCCATGATATTTTGCCCGCATGGTCGGACACCCAGAGGAAAGTCCGCGCTTCTGGCATCTTGTTCATAATGCTGGACGGCGACCGCTTTCATGGGCTTTTCATACTTCATCGGATCATGGTACACAAGTGCTGCAATGAAAACTCTTCGTTCGGGAATTTCCAACCTGCTTTCAAGTTCTTTCAGAGCGCAGCGGCTGCAGCATGACTTCGATACCTGCGGTTTTCGACTTTCAAAAGGCGCCGGCATTGCAGGTCATCTCAAGCCTTTTATCTGCGCAACCGTCAAAGCCAAATAGATTTTCATACTCATAGCTTCTCCATTCCGCAGCAGCTCGCGCCATGTCTGCCGCTCTTGTGTTGCTGACCCGATAAAAGCTGCATCCGCCGGAGATGGGCACAGGTAAACCATATCATGCGTCAAAAGCTTCGACAGGCGTGATAACGCGAAGCTCCAGTCTGGCACTCACATAGACAGGCTTGTACCCTGGTCTAACTCTCGTCCAAATGCTCCCTGCAGATCGTCCAAGCGGACATCCCGAAAGCGATCCAGATGGCTTCGCTGATACCTCCCCATCGTGCCGTGCGGACGTCCGTAGCAGCGTCGCACTGCCACCGCAAGGCAAGTCCTCGAACCTCATTCCAAATGCACTGCCGTACTTTCTCGCTCTCCAACTCCTCGATCATGCAAAACCGGCCATGGGCTGACCGGTCTCTTTGGCACAGAATAGGGCGGCGCATAGGAAAGCGTCAAGCCCGTCAGTTCCAAAGCTGTCATTTTGCGCGAATGGCCGTTGCCAGCCAGTACATCAATGCGCTTGTCCACGCCCTCGCCGCCAACGATCTGCGCACCCAGCAGCCGCCGCAGGCTTTTTCATACAGCACCTTCATTGCCAGACTGTGCGCCGGGATAATAGGCAGCGTCGGGATGCCGGGAAAAGTAAACTTTGTCGTAAGCGATCTCTGCTGCCTGCGCCGTTTTTCATTGATCCCCGTGGATGCCGCTGTCAAGCTAAACAATTTCAGAACAGACGAACCCTGAGAGCCGGTAAAACGGCTGCTTCCGCCGCAAATATTATCAGCAGCAATTCGTCCCTGCTTGTTGGCAGGCCCCGCCAGAGAAATCAATGCTTTCTGCCCGGTCACGAAATGGGTGACCTCACGGCATCGCCCACAGCGTAGATGTCCGGCGCGGAGGTTTCCATCCGCTCGTTGACAGCGATGCTGCCACGAATACCAAGTTTGAGTCCGGCTTCTTTTGCCAAATGCGTATCCGGGGTAACACCGATGGCCAGCAGCACCATATCCGAATGCAGCGGCTCACTTTTCTCCAACATGGTCAGCACGGAATCTCCGTCCTGTTGGAATCTGGTGACGGTTTCGCCCAACCGCAGAGTCACGCCGTGTCTGCGCATTTCCGCATGGACAAAGCTCGCCATATCCGCATCCAGTGGTGCTAATAGCTGCTTGGGTCGCTGAACGATGGTGACGGAAACACCCATCTCCACAAGGTTCTCCGCCATTTCAGACCGATAAAACCGCCGCCAGCCAAAACAGCAGTTTTCGGCTTCTGCGCCTCAACAAAGCGCCTGATGCGGAGGGGGTCCTCCACTGTGCGCAGTGTGAAAACACGCTCACTGCTGACGCCGGAAAGCGCAGAAACCGTCGGCTTTGCGCCGGGTGCGAGGAAGCAGTTTGTCATAGGTTTCCGTATAGATCTTCCACTGTCCAGTGCGTGGACGGTGACGGTTTTTCTCTGCGGGATTGATCGCAGTTACTTCCTGCCGTACCCGCATCAATGCGAAAGCGGTCCCAGAAGCTCTCCGGAGTTTGCAGCGTCAGTTCTTCCGGCTCCTTTGATCACACCGCCCACATAATACGGCAGGCCGCAGTTGGCATAGGACACATAGCCGCTGCGCTCGATCATGATGATCTGCGCGTGTTCATCAGACGGCGGATGCGGGCAGCGGCAGAAGCACCGCCCGCCACACCGCCTACGATCACAACTTTCATCTTGCGCCCTCCACCATTGCGGCAATCTCCGGCTTAGACCGATAGCCCACCGACTTGGCGACGGCTTTCCCGTCCTTGAATACAACCAGCATCGGGATGCTGGATACCTGAAAACGCATTGCCAGCTCCATTTGCTCGTCCACATTGACCTTGCCCACCTTGAGCGTACCGCTTTTTTCTTCGGCAAGCTCATGCAGTATGGGAGAGAGCATTTTGCACGGTCCGCACCAGTCCGCATAGAAATCCAGCAAAACGGGTTTGTCGGAATGCAGTACCTCATTTTCAAAATTCGCAGCAGTAATTTTCAGTTCAGCCATGAGTAAGGCTCCTTTCTGTTATCCATAGTTATTCTTTGTTTTTCAGCTTGCAAATACCCTGCGTCATGGTTCCCATCGGACAAAACGCACACCATGTGCGGGGCTTGTAGAGCACCATAACGATCAGCCCCAGCAGCAGAGAGGTCAGCATAAGGCTATAAAAGCCAAAGCTGAACTGCGCCACCCAATCAGCGACTGTACCGGCTGTATAAGTCCAGCCCCAAGGCACACGGAATGTCCAGAACAGCTTAATGGCCTCCCGCAGGGACGCAGCACCCGCAGCGACCAGATAGGTCTGGAACACCATGTTGCCGAACATCGTCAGGAAAAAGAGCAAAAATCCATAGCGGAACCACTTGGAGGACATCCAACGGGGCGTGGGCTTACAGCGGGAGCATTTCAGGTCTGTCCCAGCTTGCTGAACAGTTGACCCCGTCCGCAGAGGTGGTTGCAAAAGAATTTGTTCCCGCCGAAGATGGCTAAAAGCAGCGGCAGAAGAAAATCGATCATGCCCAGCCACGCGAACAGGATATTGAAAAAGCCCAGTGCAAAATAGATGATGGCATATACCCACAGGTAATCGTACCAATGCTTTACTTTCATGCGTCAGCCCTCACTTTCACCTCAATGCAGCCGACGGGACAGAGCTTTGCGCACTTGCCGCAGCCTACGCATCGTTCCGCCTCCACAGCGGCGTAGCAGCCGCGGCGCACCTTGACGGCCCCCAGTGGACAGGTATTTTCACACACACCGCAGGCGACGCACCGCGTCCTATCTATGGCAGCCAGTTTCTTTGACAGCATAGCTTTCCCCCCTTAATCCTGTAAGGATTTGTAATAGAGCATACAGTGGCAAAATCCCTCGAAGAGCGGATCTGCAATTTGATCCTTAAACTCCTGACACATACATTTGGTCGCCTCTGTGCGCTCCCTGCGGCAGGGACAGTATCCGCCGGTGCGCTTGAGTCCTTCCCGGATGGTATTGACAATCTCCTGATCGGGATTGAGCTTGATTTTCATGTTCGCCACCTCTTTCTTTATCGTGGTTTTATCATACCGCATGGCAAAGCATTTTTCTGTGACGAGGTCACATTACGGAAATTTTTGTACAAACCCAAAAGAGCTGTGAAGCTATGTAAGATACCGCTTCACAGCTCTTTGATTTATAGGTCCTGTTGTACTTCTTTACTCAGCCGCAGAAAACTGATCTTTGCCAACTGAACATAAGGGGCATTCAAAATCATCCGGAATATCTTCCCATTTTGTACCCGGTGCAATGCCGCCTTCCGGATAGCCCTTTTCTTCATCGTATTCCCAACCACACACATCACATAGATATTTCATAATGAAATTATCCTTTGATGCTTTTTTATTTCGCACACAACATTAGCCCGACTTTATCGTCATCAGAAACAATAACGATTCCTATCTTACTCAAAGAATATCCACAGCTTCCGCTTGTTTTACTCTCTTTGTTTTCTTATTCCCTGAAATCATTTTATGACCCGTATATACTGCCATAACCATGCAGATCAAGGAACTAAGCGCAAGGTACTTATGCGCTGTTTTTGAGCCTTTATATCCAGTGCAAAAAGTTCCAAACATGGTAATTACCGCTCCGATTGACCAATATTTATGTGCTTTCATGACTTGTTTGCCTCCCGCCTGCAATACATGACATTCAGTTCTCTATGTTGGTTCTAAGATACCATGCGCGGAACGATCACGCTTTCCACAGACTGTGGAGGTTGCAGTAGGCGTAGACCGCCTCGACTTCGTCGCCCTCGCAGAGCGCAAAAAGCAGACCTCCGGCTTTTCGCCCGGGTGCAGTTCCTTACGCTGATTGCCTTGTTTGGTGTGGAGGGACACCCACTCGATGTAGTGCTCCGGCAGCATGGGATGCTCTACGGAGCCGACCTTGACATGGACGATGCCGTTTTCCACAGTCCAGACAGGGACGTGCTTCTCCACGGCGGCGTCGGTGGTACCGGGGATGATCTCGCTCATCGGCTCACCGCAACAGATGACGGGAACGCCCGTGTCCTTGACCTTGGCAATGATATTGCCGCAATGCTTGCAAATGTAAAACTTCTGCTCCATGATTCGTTCTCCTTTTCTCTTTAATAGTTTTCTGCGTGAATTTCAAAGTAGCTCTGGGGATGGTTGCAGGTCGGGCAGACCTCCGGTGCTTTCTCACCAATCACGATATGCCCGCAGTTGCGGCACTCCCACACCTTGACCTCGCTCTTGGCAAAGACTTCCGCCATTTCCACATTGTGCAGCAGGGCACGGTAGCGCTCCTCATGATGCTTTTCGACGGCGGCGACCAGACGGAAACGCTGGGCAAGCTCGTGGAAGCCCTCCTCGTCGGCGGTCTTGGCGAAGCCGTCGTACATATCCGTCCACTCGTAGTTTTCGCCCTCAGCGGCGGAGAGAAGGTTTTCGGCAGTGTCGCCGATGCCGTTCAGCTCCTTGAACCACAGCTTGGCGTGTTCCTTCTCATTATCGGCGGTTTTAAGGAACAGCGCCGCGATCTGCTCGTAGCCTTCTTTCTTGGCCTTAGATGCAAAATAGGTGTACTTGTTGCGTGCCTCGGACTCACCGGCAAAGGCAGCCATCAGATTTTTTTCGGTTTGAGTACCTGCGTATTTCGTTTCTTTCATGGTCGATGCTCCTTTCAGCTTTTTCTGCTCATATTATAACACGGATTCGTTCTTAAAAAAACAATATTTTCTATTTTAAGTGATTCAATCCGTCTGTATCCCGCAGCGTAATTGCACCTCGCTCTTAGCTCCACCAGTCCGTCCTCCGAGAAGCTCTTGAGCATCCGTGCCACCGCCTCCCGCGCCGAGCTGATGTGCTGGGCAATCTGCTCATGGGTCATGCGTATCGTATCGGAGCCGGTACGCTCCGCTTCGGCCAGGAGAAAATCTGCCAGCCGCCGATCCAATCCCTTGAACATGATCTGCTGCATCGCCCACATCACATCAGAAAACCGTTTCGTTGCCAGCTCATAGAGGAAGCAGCGGACATGAAGATTTTGCTCCTTGAGTACAGCGATGACATTTGCAGGGATAATCAGAACGTCCGTATCCATTCCTGCGGTCATTTGCGTATCAAAGGTGATCTGACTGATCACGCATGAGGCAGAAAGCACGCAAAGTTCGCCCGGATACAGGCGGAACAGCGTTATCTCCCGCCCCTCCTCGGAGAGAAGATAGGTGCGGATTTCACCGGAAAGGACGAACAGCATTCCGAGACATTCGTTGTCGCTGCTGTGAACGAACGCACCCTTTTCATAATGACGGACAAAGGCGCTTCGGTGCAGCGTTTCTTGCTCCTGTTCGGTCAAGGAAGACCAGAACGGAAGCTGTGTCAGTGTGCGCTCCATATCAATGGCAGCTATGCTTGCCGCAGCCGTGGTCACCGCAGGTGTGACCTTGCTTCGCCGTGCGCGTGGTCATGGTGGTCACAGTGAACATTGGGATCGTAGCCCAGATTTCCGCTGAGCAATGCGCTCACCGCCGCATCAGCGTCCCCGCTGACACCGCCGTAGAGCTTGATGCCCGCCTCGGCGAGTGCCTCCTGCGCACCGCCGCCGATGCCTCCGCAAATCAAAGTGTCTACACCGTGCTGCATCAGGAAGCCTGCCAGTGCGCCGTGACCACTGCCGTTGGTGTCAACGACTTCCGCATGGATGATTTTACCGTCCGCAGCTTCATAAAGCTTGAACTGCTCGGTGTGGCCGAAATGCTGAAAGATTTGACCGTTTTCATAGGTAACTGCAATTTTCATAATGGAATCTCCTTCGCAATTTTTGTTGGATTTTTCTGTGTTAGCTCTCTGCGTCCGACAGCAGCGGCCGCAGTGGGCTGCCTCCTGTCCTCCGCAGATGCGGTAGTTTCCTCCATTGATGTGCAGCGGTTTCCCGTGGACAAGGCACGCTGCGATCTTGCGCCGTGCGCTTTCGTAAATCTCCTGCACGGTAGAGCGGGAAATGTCCATCTGCGCGGCACATTGCTCGTGGGTTTGCTGCTCCAGGTCAACCAGCCGAATGACCTCGTACTCGTCCAGCGTCAGCCGGATCGGCTCACTATCCCCACATCCGTCGGGGCAGAATGTCTCAACTTGTGGTGCACCACCAAAATCCGACGGCACCGTGGCGGTCTTGGCATGGACGCTTTCCTCCTTTTGTTTTCGGTATATACCGATTATACAACGTGATTAGAGAATTGTCAATAAGAAGTGAGCGTTTTACCACCCTGGAATTTGAAGGTCATTCGTCCGTCGGCGTGAACGGTCACTGTGTCAATGACTGTCAACCAGAGCTTTTCGTCAAACTCGGTGAGGGCATCCAATTCCTGCACCTCGAACATAAATGCTCCGATGGCTTCTGCTTGGGCTTCCCGTGCTGCCTTTGTGGATCGGAGCTGTTCGAGCCGTGCCTTGGCTTTTTCATACCGCTCTACAAACCCATTGTACCGGGCAGCGTATTCTTCCTGGTTTTGTGCCATCTGTGAGTTTTCCGCTATGCAGCGTTTTGTGAGTTCGGTTACAACTTCGATCTCCTCAAGCAGGCTCTCGATTTCTGTGTCAATGCTTGTGCAGTCCGTCAGCGTAGCCTGCATCAATCGGCAATCCTCAAGGATGTTGTCTTTGCTTTCGATGATAGTGTTAAGGGCGGTCACAAACCGCGCTTTAATGGTTTCCTCGTCCAGATGCGGCGTTTCGCATTTGTGCTCACCCTTGAATTTGCCGTTGCATTGCCAGATGACCCTGCGGTATTTTGAGGTCGAGTTCCAGACTTTCGAGCCAAAGTAGGAGCCGCAGTCCCCGCAGACGATGCGGGAAGAAAAAATGCTCTTTCCGCTGTACTGACGGCTTATCCTCTTACGCCGCGCAAGCTCCGTCTGAACTTTATCGAACTCTTCCGGCGTAATGATCGGCTCATGGCTGTGTTCCACATAATACTGCGGCACCTCGCCCTCATTGACCTTCCTCTTTTTTTCGTGAGGAAATCGACCGTGAAGCATTTCTGAAGGAGTGCAGCGCCCTTGTATTTCTCGTTTTGAAGGATGCTTTCAACGGTGCTGGTCTGCCAGCGTTGCTTTCCCGATGGAGTCGGAATCCCATCTGCTGTCAGTTCCTTTTGCAAGGGCCCCCGGCGTCAACCCCTCCATGAATCGAGTATAGATTCGGCGGACAACGATTGCCTCATCCGAACGACTTCTGGAAAACCGTCCGCTCCCTTGCGGTAACCGAGGAATTGCTATGGCAGGTTGACCTTTCCATCGGCAAACCGCTTCCGTTGTCCCCAGGTCACGTTCTCCGAAATGGAGCGGCTTTCTTCCTGTGCCAAGCTCGACATGATAGTTAGCAGCAGTTCGCCCTTGCCGTCAAAGGTGTAGATGTTCTCTTTTTCGAAGTAGACTTCCACGCCTTTTTCTTTCAGCTTTGCGGATGGTAACCAGGCTGTCGACCGTGTTTCGGCGAAGCGGCTGACCCCACTTTGTGACGATGAGGTCGATTTTACCGGACATGGCGTCGGCGATCATTTCATTAAAGCCGATGCGATGCTTGGTATTCGTGCCGGAAATGCCCTCGTCGGTGTAAACCTTAACAAACTCCCATTCGGGATTGCGTTTGATGTATTGCGTGTAGTAATCAACTGTGCCTCGTAGCTGGTGAACTGCTCATCGCTGTCTGTGGACACTCTTGCGTATCCTGCGACCCGCCGTTTTTGTACAGCCACCCTGGAAAGGTGCGTCAGCGGATTGATGGTCGGCGGAATGACTGTGACCGACCGATGCTGCTGTTCTGCTCATTTCTTTTTTTCTCCTGCCTGCAGTGCCCGCTGTCGTGCCTTTTCCTTCATTTCAGGCGTCCAGCTTTCTGCTCTGAGCGGTCTGTCCACCGTTTAACGATTTCAGAACCGTCGTCCATGCAGAACACCACCATATTGCTTTTCTCTGCTCTGATTGCCGTTATTTTGCTTCTGACCATATCGGGGTCAAAGCTTACTGCGCCCAACACCTCGCAGGTGAGGACTTCGAGCGTTTCTTCTGGAATCCGCTTAGCGGCACATTCGGATTTTCCTTTTGTCTGGAATGTAGTGCAATTCCAGTAGTGTTTTTTGCGGTAAGTTACGCGCTTATATGTGTTGCCGCACAGTCCGCAGTGAATCAGCCCCGAAAAAACTGAACGAGTCGGTTTCTTGCGGTTGGCAGCCTGCTGTGCCAGCATTCTGAGCCGCTCCTGTGCCTTATCAAATGTTGCCTGGTCTATGATTGGCTCATGCGTTCCCTCGGCATAGTACATCGGAAGCTCTCCTCGATTGGGTAACAGTTTCTTTTTCAATGTGGTTGTTGCGGTATTGCTTTTGCAGGAGTGCATTGCCGAGGTACTTTTCATTGGATAAGGTATTCCGCATCCGCTCCGCACACCATGTGCCGCCGAGAACGCCTTTATGTCCTCTGGCATCAAGGTCACGGCAGATGGAACTCATGCTCTCGCCGCCGTTGAACCGTGCAAATATCTCTCGGACGATGGTAGCGTCCTTCTCATTCACCTGAATGCCGCCCGGTGTGATGTCATAGCCGAACAAAAAGCGGAGGTTGATGATTTCTCCGTTTTCAAAGGCTTTTCGGACACGCCATTTCTGATTTTCACTGGCTGACAAACTCTCTTCCTGTGCGTAGGACGCCAGGATGGTCATCATCAGCTCACCGTCCGTACTCATGGTGTGGATGTGCTGCTCTTCAAAGAACACATCTACGCCCAGGCTTTTCAGCTCTCGGACAGTCTGAAGAAGCGTCACCGTATTTCTGGCGAAACGGGATATGCTCTTCGTAATAACAAGATCGATGTTCCCTTGGCGGCACTCCTCAATCATGTGCTGAAACCCGGCTCGTTCTCTCTTTGTGCCGGTCACAGCCTCATCGCTGTAAACGCCGCAGTACATCCACCCGTTGTGGCTCTGAATCATTTTACTGTAATAACTGACTTGAGCGGACAGCGAATGCAGCATGGCATCCTTTCCTGTGGAAACACGGGCATAAGCGCAAACCCGCAAAGCTTTCGGCTGTGCGGGTATTAGGTCATCGACCCTTTCTACGACTCTCTTCATGTGGTTCACCTCCCTTTGGTGTGTGACATATTACCTCTAAAAACACGATTTATCCAGTGATTTCAGCGGAATATACTACACGAAGATATGCCGTATTTCTTGGCTATAATTGTATCGATCTTAGCGTACTCTTTGGCTGATATCAGCCCCTTGGAACGCATACTCCGGGCGAGTGCCATCGCCATCTGGTAGGCAAACAGGCGCTTATCGTAATCACTCATGGTCGGCCTCCTTCCTGCGGAATTTCAAATAGCAGTCACGGGAGCAGAACACCCGATGGCTGTTGCCATAGCTTTCAAACTGCTTCCCGCAATGTCGGCAAGTGAGTGTGTAGTACGCTTTTCGCTGCACACTTTCAGGGTGCGCGTTCCACCACGCCATTCGGCAAACATCGGAGCAGAACATCCTTTTCCGTTTATGCGGTGTCTGCTCAAGCGGAGCCGGGCAGTTTCGACACAGGGCATTTGAGCTCGGCGGCTCTTTGATCTGCACAGGATGCCTGGCGCAAAAGGACTTTACTGTGTTTAGCGGTAGCCCTGTTATAGCGGATATTTTCTTATAGCCGTAGCCCTGGTGTTGGAGTTCCACAATTCGTGAGCGTTCCATGTCTGTCATAGTGATACCTCGTTCCTGAGAAATAGCGTTTCTCGCTATACCCAGAAAAAAAACACACTTTTGTCAGGGTAAAATGGGCAAAAAAAATAACGCCCTCCACGGAAAAATCCGCAGAGGGCGTGTGATAGGTTCGGTTTACTTGTTCGGAATCTTTCAGCTTCATGCCGCTGTAGATGACATTGCTTTTCAGCCCATTCAGGCTGACGATTTCCTTATAGCGGCTGCCGTTGCCGAGATACTTCTTGGCGATTGCCCAGAAGGGTGTCACCATGCACCACGGTGTGGTTGCGGTAATCCTCGGAGGGTTTCGTGCCTGCCACGGCGAGCGCAGAAGTTTTGACCGGCGACATGATGGCGTACCTGCCGGACTCATCCTTGTTGATGACCGTGCGGTCGCCGCTGACCTCTACCACATACCAGCGGAGCTTCTTCACCCAGCCGGGGATGGATTTGCCGCCATAGTAGGTGCTGCCTGTGATGGTCACGAGGTCGCCGACCTTGATAGGCCCGGTGGGCTTGACTGGGTCGGCAGGCTTCACCTCACTGCCGAGCGCTGCCGTGACCTTGGATGCCAAATCACCCATACGGGCATACATCCAGTTACCGGGGCAGCTTTTGTTCGCAAACCACCGATGGACGGTCAGAAGCATCTCGTCGGATTTCGGGGTGTAGTTCAGCGTCTTGGTCTTATCGCCGAGCCAGAGCAGCTTTGTCTTGCCGTTGCGCTTGCAGATGTCGGCAGAAAGTTCAAATGAGCCGCTGGTACACCACATCCTTAAAAGCGTAAGGCTCGGTGTTGTCGCTTTAGCACACTCGATAGTGACGGCTCTCTGGTCATTAGCATTGGAGGAAGAGCACCAAAAGCGGTTTTTTTCTCCTCCACATACATTCCGACCCTGCCGTCCACGCCAATGCCGTAGTTGCTGCTTGCCTGCCGTGAGGTCGGCAAGAAGATGTTGCCGAGCGTTTCAACTGAGCACTGACCCACCACGCAGTGGGGCGTGATGCGGTCAATGCTGTGGGTGCGCTGCCCGGAGTGGTTCGGGCTGAGTTTGGTGTAGGACACCAGAGGAGCTGTTCGTGTAAGCCATATTATTCATCCTCCTTTTCACTGCGGTCATGAAGCTGCTCCAGCACGGATTTCAGCTTCTGCGGGATGGGCAGTCCCAGGTATGCGGCGTTTTCCAACAGGGACACGCCCTCGTTCGATAGGTAGAAGAAAATGACGGCGGTACGCATCACCGAGCCGCTGCCGATGACGCGGGTGTCGAGAATATGCCCGATGCCGACCAGGGCGAAGATTAGAACCTTTTTGAAAATGCCCTTGAAGCCGACTTCGCTGGACAGCTTCTTGTCCACCACGGCGCACATGATACCGGTGATGTAGTCGATGACTACGAAAGCCAGAAGTGCGAAAAGCAAGCCGTCACATCCTCCCAAAAAAGAACCATCCGAGCCAGCCGCCGATACCGGCGAACACCACCTGAATGGTCGTCCAGAATTCTTTCATGTTGTTTGTCCTCCTTTGAAATTAAAAATGGGTATGAAAAAAGTGACACCGGGCGTCACACTTTTCCGATAGCATAGATTGATACTTTGTAGGTTGCCGATGGTACCGTATTTGGTCTTACGGCAAATATCTTTCCGGGGTTGGTCGTTGTAGACCAGCTACTCGAACTGCCTCGCTCCACAAACATGGCGTAATTGCTGTGTTCTCCGTGGAGATATGGACATGAGGAATTGCCGCGAAGGTAAATGGAAAATTAGGGGCGCAATTGCGCCGCTCTCATAGAGCACGCCCCATGCCGTTGAAATGGCGGTCGTAAAGGAATACTGACCCCAACATTCCGCTGTACCGCTTTTCCATTTACGGTAATTCCAGATGCCGCTTGTCCCTTGCTGAATGACAAAATCTGCGAGGGTGAGCCATCAACACGCATATCCCCGGCAACATCAGCATGGCTTGTGGCTCCGGCGTGTTGATGCCGACCTTCTTTCCGAAGCGCAATGAGCGGTATACCCTGCGGGACAGTAAAATACAGATCCAGACTGCTTAAAGAATAGAGCGTGTCTTGGATCTGCAAATGGAAGTCGTAGGAACTGTTGGCATCCAGATTGCACAGTTCCAAATTGGCGTAACTGAAAGAGGTTCCGCTTTTTGTCGTGCCGGAATAGATGCTGGTGTAGCTGCCGTAGTTGCTCTCACTGGTTTTCTTGTACCGATACCACACATAAACCACGCTGTTTTTCTGTGTCCCGTCTACGGTAACAGCAGAAATAGAGCCGCTGAATTTGAGTTGCATTTCCGCTTCAATGTCGTTGGTTCGTCGGAGCGTTATCGAGATATTTTCGGCTTGGTGTACGGAATGACCGTCACCGTCTGTGAAGTTTCGGCGGTGTAGCCGCGGGAGTCCGTGACCGAGAGCGTGACCGTAACACTGCCGGACTTGGCGATCTTTCCGACCGTAATTGCAGCACCAGTCGAATTGATGCGGATAAACCGTTGCAGGAAGCTGTGTAGTTGGAAATACTGGCACCGTTTTTTGCAGTTGCCGTTCCGGGCGTGACCTTGAGGGTCGAGTAGTTCTGAACGAATAGCTGGTCGTTGCCTGTGAGGTTTTTCGTGGTCGTGTAGCTGTCGGCATAAGTGAATCCGCTTATGGTTGAGCAGAATTGGTTGCCGTGGTCAGTACCGTGGCGGTCTTGCTTGGAGGTGCTGCCGATCTGCGTAGACCCGCTGTAAGACGAAACCGTAAAGGTACCTGTGAACGACTTGATGGATGCCATAGCGTTCAAAAAGCGTTGTTCTCTGCGCCGATGTCAGCGTGACCGTGCGGTTCGCCGTGCCCTTCGACCAGGAAAGCCCGGAAATAGTCAGGATGGTCGTGCTGCCGTTTTTGAGCACCAGCGTATTGGTGTAGGAGGCTTCGTACACGGTCACATTGATGGTAATGGAAACCGTGGCATTGTCCGCCGTCACCGTGTTGACACTATTCACCACAGCACCGCCCAGCGTCTTGACCGTGGAACTGCCGGAAGTGCCGTAGAAATGGTTGTACTGCCGCCTTGCTCTGACCCTCACCGTGTAGCTTGTATTCGGTGAGAGCGAGGTGATCGTCACACTGGCACTGGTGGATGCCGCCGTTGAGAACTGCGTCCAGCTCGAACCGCCGTTTGTACTGTACTGCCAGACGTCCGCCGTGGCAGAGGATGTAGCGGAAATTTTGAACCCGTTTGCCGTGACATTCGATGTACTGAATGTAACTGTGGGAGCAGAGCGGTCAATGGTAGTCAGCGTCATGCTGCCGCCGTATTCCTGTGAACCGTAGATATAAACACGGGTCGAGAATCCGACCGCAATCGTTTTGCTGCCGTTGCTGTCGTGAGCTACAGTAATCGTGCCACTGACAGAACCTTTCTTTGCAGGAAAACACGGTCATCCCAATAGGTAATGTTCCTTTGAGTAGACGGTCGTACCGTTGATCGCGTTACAGTGGTCGTGTCAATGGTTTCTAGTAAGTGGATGCGCATAGCCGGTAGAGGTCAGCGTCCAGGAAAGTGTCGAGCTGTTACCGACCACATTTACGCTTTCCGAAATGTCCAGTTGAAGATAGCGCCCATCGTATGCTGCACTTTTCCAAGTTGCCATAGCTTTCCCTCCTTAATCCAGAATGACGATATTCAACCCCCTCGGATGCCGTCGGCATCGGGACAAACTTCGTTTTGCCCACGGTCAGCTCGCCGTCCACCGTGGTTTTCTTGGTTTGCGTTTCGTCCTTGTTCAGGGTGAAAATCACCTCATCGTTGTAGTAACCGGCGAACTCCGTGTTCGTGATGACCGTCCGCTGGGACGATGCGCTGTTGGACACCTCAATGCCCCGCTTGTCGATCTTGACCTCCTGGGTGTAGATCTCGTTGGGTGCGGGTGTCCACTTTCGGGGGATCGCCCCTTCGGAGATCATGATGTCGGCGAGATAAATGGACGCATCCCGGCAATAGCAGTAAATACGCAGTGTGGGGTCGGTCACATCCGTGAGCGTTACGGAGTAATCCGTCCAGTCAAACGCCGTGGACTTATTGAACAGGTACTTGGTTTTGTTTCCGTTGTAGGTCACATAGAAATACCCGGACATGGCCGAGGTTTTCTTTTGCCCGAACCGAGATCGTATAAGTGCCGGGAACTACCCCTCGGATGTACTGCGACAACGAGGAGTAAGCCCCCAACACAAAGCAGGAGTCGGAAATGGTGTTGTTTTGCGTATCTGTGGAGGCATCCGTTTTCACCGTACCGGAGTAGCTCCAATCGTCCGTGATGCCGTTCAGCCCGGAGGAATTCTGCACATAGTTGATGCCGCCGATGTACTGCTCCTGCATAGTGACGGACAGTCCATCCACCGTGTGTTCCAGTTCCGAAACCCTGCTCTCGGAATTCAGTATCCGTTCCTCCAGGACACCCTGGTCATTGGACACTGTTTCCACCGTTTCGGTAAGGGTCGCCACATAGCTGTTCAGCCCGTCGATGGTCTGCTGGAACTGTGCGTCCTTCTCGGTCAGGATGGAAATGGTGGTGCGGATCGTTTCAATGTCGTTCTGCACCACCCATTCATTTCCGTCCCATATCTTCGTCTCCGGCGGGGTCACGGAGGTGTCCACCCAGAGCTGCCCCTCATAGGGGTTCTCCGGCGGCGTGTCCGAGGTGACCACATCGCAGAGACTGATAATCGTGAACTGTGCCGATGCGATCATCTCACCACCTCCTTAAAGCGCCACAACGACCATAAAGGTTGCCTTGGTATCCACATCGGCGCTGGACACCGACAGGGTCTTGCCGGTCTTGCTGCCGTTGGTTCCCCAAGAGGTGTCGATTGCGCCATCCTTGTTGTACTTTGTCCAGGTGTAACTGCCGTTTCCGGCTGCGTCGACCTCGGAGCCTGCCTGATAGCAGACGGCGGTCAGCACAGTCGTGCCCTGGCCGTTCTTGAACACATCGCCGCCCGTGGAGGTGACGATGATCTGCAGTGGGTCGGAGTTGTCGATGAAGGTCGCCACATCGAAAAACTTCGTGTTATAAGAAGCGGATGCGGAATCCGTGTCCTGGGCACAGCACTTGAACACAGCGTAGCTGTCCACCGCTGCGGCGTAGACCGTGAGCGTATTGGTGGCCGTGCCGGTGTATTTGTCGGCGGTATCCGAGAGCTTGCGCCAGCCGATGCCGAAGTCTGCATCATAGCCGGTGGAAGAAGTAGCGGTGACGGAAGCGTCCATGACCGCCCACTTGTAGCTGACCTTGGTGGTGTCCACCGGAGAGCCGCGCCACAGCTCGGCCTTGGCGGTCAGACTGGCGACCTCCTCATTCTTGAACACATTTCCGTTGGGTGTGGTGACCAGCAGGTCGACGATGCCGGAACCGTTGACCACACGGGAGAAGAAATGGTCAGCGGATGGGTCAGCGACAGACCGGTGCTTTCGTCCTTGTAAGTGATGACACAGCGATAGTCGATGCCGGGCAGTTCCGCCATGACATTGGCCTTGACCGTGAGGATGTGGCTCTTGGCACCACTGAGGGCGTAGTTCGTGCCTGCGGTGATGGCGGTGTTGCTGTCGCCCACATACCACTTGACCGAGGTGACATTGGCGGTGGCGATCTGGTCGGGCAGTGGTGCCGATGACATACAGACTGGGTGTCAGAACGAGGTTCTTCGTTTTCCAGTCGGGGTGTAACTGCCGTTGTCGGGGTTATACATCTGAGTCTTGGCGAGTTCGAGCCGATGTACCCCGTCAGCGTCAGTGCGTCATTGTAGTCGATGATGGTAAACTGACCTTGTGCTTTGCTCATGTGAGAAGCCTCCTTTAAAAGTTGTTGTATCAGGAACGGGTGCTGTGCCGGTTCCTGTTGTGGGTTCTGCGGTTGCCATAATGAATTCCTCCGTTATAACAGGCTCTGCCTGGTCGTGGTGTCAATGAGGTCACAATAAAAAGTGGCGCGGACTTTGACATCCGCACTGGTAATGGCCACGGACTTGGCACCGCCGAAATGCTGTTCATTCCAGACTTTGTCCGCTTCTGTGTCCTCCGACACCCTTGTCCAGATAAACTGGTTGGCATCCAGCGTGTCGGTGATGTCCTCGTCCCAGGAGTACACCTTAGCGGAAAGCAGCGTTTTCACATCACCGTTCTTGAAGATGTTCCCGTTGGATGAGATGATGACCAGTCGGAGCATTTTCTGCTCCTCAATGGTGGTAATGCGGTCGCTGACCTCGGTGACCTCCTTGCTGGTGGCGTAGGCTCGAAGCACAACCTCGCCGCTCTCCAAGTCCCACCAGGACGAGCCGTCCTGCGACTGGATGACACCGGCCTTGATGATGTTCGCCACCAAGGAGCCGGAGGTGATGAAGTCCGCGACGATCTGACCGTCCGCCGTGATGGCGGTTTCGTAGGGCCGTTGTAGCCGTTATGGGAAAAGCCTAAGCCGCCCACATTCCACCGCCAGACATTCACGGCTTCGTCAATGGAGGGAGCGTCCAGAATGAGCAGCTCGTAGGGCTGCCCGCTTTCGCTGTATGTGTTAATAACCACATAGCCGCCGCTCTGGCCGGTGATAAGACCGGTTGCCTTAGAGATGGCGGTTTGGGCAGCTTTGGAAAAGCGTCCCACCGTGGATTCCACCTTATCAACCGAGGACTGCACCTCGGAGATGGTGGTGATCATACTGGATTTGCTCTGACCGAGAAAATGCTCTTGTACCGCTCGGCGAGGGTGTCGTACACGGTTTCAATGACCATAGCCGATACGCTGACACCCAGCAGCGAGTGCCGGATGGTGACGGTATCGCAGAGGTTGACCCGCTCCAAGAGTGCCGAATACTCCGGCTGTTTCCAGAGCGGCTCAAAGGACACCTTCACCGTGGGGATAGTCGCTCCCAGCGGATTTGCCTTGATGTAACTGTTTGCTTTTGCTCTGAGGGCTTCCTCGGTCACAACTCCGTCAAATTGGTCGGAGAAATCCATGATAAGCGTTTTCGCCCGGACGATCTCCGAAGTCACAATGGGGGCGTGACCTCCGGCAGCGTGACTACCGTTTCGGTGTCCGTGCCTTCCGGTGTGTATACGGCATACGGGAGCAGTGCGGTATACACACCGCTGTTGTCCTCGTCCTGCTCCAATGCGGTGAGGTTCTTACCGTATTCAATGACCACTCCGGTCTTCTGCCCACGGTGCGAATGGAACTTCACCGTGAAGTTGTCCCCACTCAAACTCACCATACCATTTGGAGAGCATGAAGCCTTCCATGCCGCCGAGACAGGCACGGACGCTTTCGGTTGGGTGACGGAAAATGCCTTTGCATCCGAGTAGTCCGTCCAGCCGGTAAAGCGTGTATCTCCGGCAAGGAGCTGCGAGAGAGATGAGCTGTGGAGAGCGGCCCTCCGTCGAAAACGGCAGCACGGGAACATTGGCAAGGTCATAGGAAATGTGCTGCCCATAAATGGTGACGATGCCGTTTAAGGGGTTTCGTGATGCGGTAAATACGGAATGCCTGGTCGGCGGCGGTGTCGTTGGGCTTTGCCTTGATGATGCACTCCTTTGTGATTAGCCCGTAGTGCTGACCGCTGACTGGGTATTTGAGCAGGCACTCGAATACGCCGTTTCGTTCCTCAGTGACTTCGCAGGAAATGGTGTCCGTCATCACACCAAGGCCGAACGAGCTGAAATCCGTAGTATTTGCGGCATAGAGTACAGGGATCATAGGCAGCACCACCTTGGAACGACCTCAATCCTTGACACATCGCCATTGCAGTTAATGGTGCAAACACCCGGCTTGAGGACTGGAAATTCCGCTCCTTTGACTGTGTCATTTTTGATGGCCGTGCCTTTGAAGCAGTTCATCAGCTCACTGTCAATCTCGATGTACTCATCCAGATTGGAAATCATCATACCTCGGCCTTGGGGGCTGCATCATTAGTGCTACCGCACCGCTGCCGTATAGCTTGATGTACGGTCGGCTTTCAAACGCCGTCGGGTTGGTGACGGTCAGCGTGGAATCATCTGCCGCTATGGTCTGCTGACCCTCATAGCTGTATTTGAACGGCTTGCAGTTGAAGGTCACGGTAAAGCTGCCGACCTTGTTCAGCTGTTCCTCAATGTCCAGAGTGCCGGAGATGACGCCGTAGCGGAAATACTCCGCATCATAGGGAGTCGGTATCTCATGGTATCTGTCCGGCTCGGAGTACAATTCAACCTTTGATGTTCCGTAGAACATCGGCAAGGGCAGCGGTATTCTTACGTGCGAGGAACACCGTGTAGGTCACTTTGATGTTGGAAAAATCGGCGGTTGGGATTGATGATGTCGCCACTCCTGCCGGGAATGGAGATGAACTCCGCATCGTACTCCGTGCGGAGAACACATCTTTTTCTCGATATGCAGACCGAACTCAGCGGAACTGCGGCCGTTGTAGGTGAAATAGGTCATGCGAATACCACTCCTTTCCGCTGGGCGAACTGGTTCGCCGTTTCCATGACTTCATTGGTGAGCTGACGGATATCCTCACTGCTGTAATTGTTGAAATTCGTAATGTTCAGGGCAATGGTGAAAGCGGATGCCGCCTTGCCGACCACGCCGTCCACGGCGGAGCGAATCGAGCCGTTCACATCAAAGTCGGTGGGCAGAGCCGTCTACATATCGTGAGCAAGGTCACCCATGACACCGTTGATGTCCTCGGCCATACCTTCGGCGGCTTTTGACCGCTTCATCGCCGTTGTCGTCAATGGAACCTGCAAGACCCTTGACCAGCATTTCACCGACCCATGCCATCTCCTTCGAGGGCGAATGGATACCGAAGAAATCGCAGATGCCGTCCCAGATGGAGAGATCCACCCGGATACCTTGTCCCACAGCCACGAGGCAAGCTGGGTAATACCGTCCCACAGGCCTTTTTACGATATTGCCGCCGATCTCCACGATTTTATACATCAGAGAGCCGAAGGCTTTCACGATACCCGCAATAATCTGCGGCACCGCTTTGACGATCTCTACGATAATGGTGGGCAGATTTTCAATCAGAGCAACGAACAACTGAACGCCTGCCATGATGATCTTTGTCGATGTTCCCGATGAGGGCATTGACAATACCGGAGATGATTTGCCGGAATCGCCTGCACGATGGTCGTGATGATCTGCGGCAGGGCCTTGAATGAGGGAAATCAGCAAATCAATGCCCGCTTGAATAATGAGCGGTATGGCATTCAGCACGGCAGTGATGATTCCATCAATGATTTTCGGAATGGCTTCCACGATTGCCATAATGATATCCGGCAATGCGGCAACAAGCGAGGTCAGAAGCTGAATGCCTGTTTCGATGATCTGAGGAATCGAATCAAGTAAGAAGGTAATGATCCCGTTGATGATCTCCGGCAGAGCGGCAATCAACACGGGTATTGCGTCCAAGAGTCCCTGCGCAAGACCTGTGATAAGCTGCAAGGCTGCATCCAAGAGCATCGGCAGGCTGTCCACCAGACCCTTGTACGATGGTGACGATAGCCTGCACCGCTGCCGGAATAAGCGTGGGCAGCGCGTCCGCAATGCTGGTCACCAGCGTAGACACCAACTGGACTGCTGCATCAATGAGCAGGGGCAGATTCTCAATCAGCGTGTTCACGATGGTCATAAGCGCGGACACAGCCGCCGGGATAAGCTCCGGAAGCAGGGAGATCAGCGTTTCCAGCACCTGCGAGAACAGTTCGGTGACTGCTTCCAGCAGTGTGGGCAGCAGTTCACCCACAGCCGTCAGCAGGGCATCCAGCGCCGTGGGCAGAGCCGCCACGATGTTCTCAATAACCGGGGTGATGTTCGCCACCACGGTCTTGAAGGCATCCACCATGTTGTTGCACAGCAGCTCCATGTCAGCGTCCGCATCACCAAAGCCTCACAATGAGGTTCGACACGGCGGATTTCAGTGCATTGACAGAGCCGGAAATAGTGGCTTCCGCTTCCTTTGGCGGTCGTTCCTGCAATGTCCATGCTCTCCTGCATGACATGGATGGCTTCCACCACATCCGCATAAGAGGAGATGTCGTACTTGACGCCGGATATCTTCTCCGCATCGGCGAGCAGCCGCCCATTTCCTGCTTTGCCGCCGTAGCCCAGCTTGAGGTTATCGAGCATCGTATAGTTCTGCTTGGCAAAAGCCCTGGTAGGCATTCTGAATGGAGGACATATCCGTGCCCATCTTGTTGGCGTTATCGGACATATCCGTGATTGCCATATCCGGCATATTTGGCGGCCTTCTCGGTATCGCCGCCGAGGGACTGGATGAGGCTTGCGGAGAAGCCCGTCACCGTTTCCATGTATTCGTTAGCGGAAAGACCAGCCGTTTTGTATGCGTTGGCGGCGTACCGCTGATCTCCTGCGAGGAGTCCTGAACAAGGTATCCACACCGCCGACCAACTGCTCATAGTCTGCATAGGCGGCGATGACCTCTTTGCCGAGCTTCACGGCGGCGGCACCTGCGGCAACGGCCACAGCACCGAGCGCCACACCTACGGTTTTGAGAACCTTGCCGAAGCCTTCAAACTTACTGCCGGATTCTCCGCAGCTTTGCCGCCCTCGCCTTGATGGCTTTCTCGTTCTCGTCCAGTTCCCGGTTCATGTCGTTGAGGGCGGCTTCGGCATTGTTGAGTTGGATCTGCCAGTTCTGGGTGCGGCGGTCGCTTTCTCCGAAAGAGGTGGCGGCATTCTGCAGAGCCTTGCGAAGGGTGTCGATTTTTGTTGTCTGCTCATCGATCTCTTTTCGCAGCACCTTGTTCCGTGCGGCAAGCGCCTCCACAGATTTATCGTTTTATCGAACTGAGAGGTGGCGAGCTTCATTTCGGAGCCGAGCACCTTGAAGGACTGGCTGATCTCCGCCAGCGCTTTTTGAACTCCTTTTCGCCCTCAAGACCGATCTTCAGTCCGAAACTGTCTGCCATTCGCCGTCACCTCCTTAAATGCCGTCCGGGATAATATCGTCAATGTAGTGTTCGTGAGCAGGAACAGCCTGTCCGTTATACTGCTTATGGCACTCCCACAGATCCAGCAGCAGTCCAAACGGCATCAGCCACACTTCATCCTGGCTGAGATGAAGGTGGGCAAGGCCGTAATATAAAGAAGCCGGGTAAACAGCTCCGCATCGGAGACTATTACCCGACTTGTGCGTTTTTTGCGTCTTTCTCGCTCTCCACATTGCGCTTGGTGCCTTTGTAGAGCGCTTCCGTAATGGCGGTTTTGTATCCGGCGAGATCGAGGGGCGTGGTCAGAAGCTCCACCACATCTTCCGTGAGCAGCTCCTTGGGCGCATCCTTGTTTTTGAGATTGTGGATGAGGATGCTCTGATTTGCCAGAAGCGTAATCAGCCATACGATCTCGCCGATAGCCATTTCAAAGTTCTCTGACTTCATCAGCTTCTCGCCGAGGTTTTCCAGACCGCCGTATCGACCGGCGATCTCCTTGGTAGCCTTGGTGGTCAGGAGCAGGGTGTACTCCTCATCGCCGATGGTAATGGTTGCGGTTCTTTCGTTATCCATTGTGCGTTACCTCCGTTAAGTGGATTTCTCGGGTGATGCCGCATAGGTCGGCTCGTATACCGTCTTATACCAGTTGGAAATGGTGGCCGCCGTCACGGTGGTATCGCCCTCGGTGACCTCTGCTTTCCAGGGATGCACACCCTTGGCGTCCGGCTTGTTGCGGCGCAGAATGGTGCCCTCGATGGTGGGCGTGGAGAAGGTAATGCTGTCGCCCTTGGTGGCGAGATTGGTGGCCGGGATGCCGAACTTCACACGGTAAAGCCAGAAATACTTGTATTTGCCGTTGGACTTCTTTGCACGGAAGCCCACCGCTACGGGTTCGCCGCCGTCCTCGCTTGCGGAGACGACCACGCCGGTTTTGTCGATGGTCGCGCCTGTCAGGTCGGATGCGGCGGTCGCACCGATGTCATCCACGCCAGTGACAGCGTGCCGCTTTTTGAATTCCTTTACGATCTCTGCCGCACCGTCGTCGGCGTAAAGAGTCGCTTCCGCCAGTTCCACAGAAAGCTCTGCGGTCATGGCCTTTGCCAGCTGCACCGGAGAAGCGTAGGTTTCCTCGCCGCTTGCGTCCTCGGTGATTTTTAGCGTAATAGAGTCTGTCAAGACCGATGGTTGCCATGTCTTAAACCTCCAATTCATAGATTTGTGCCACATCAATGGCGTAGTGATGATAGCCGGTTTCGGTTTCAAAGCCGATGTACCGGCGGTCGGTAATATAAAAATCCGCACCCAGCAAGGCGCGGACAATCGCGTTTTTCAGTTTTGTGTAGTTGCCCTTTTGTGAACAGGGACAGCCGTACCTCCTGCGTTTCGCAGCCGGGAGCGTTGTCAGCGTGAAGCTCTAAAGTTGTCCGACAGCGGCGTGATGACCAGAATAGGTGTCCGGTGCTTTGCCGGAGAACACACCCGTTTCCACTGGAACACCGCAATGCTCGGCGATGGTTTGTAAATCGGATAGCAGGCTCACAGCTTTTCCACCTCCTCATCCAGTGCCTTGGTCATAGCATCGATGCATTCCTGCCGGGACGCCGTTTTCGCAGGTTTCAGAAACGGTTTTGCAGGCTGACCGTGCTTGCCGTATTCCGAGAATGTTGGCAAGTTTGGCGTTGCTGCCGCCGTCCGAGCGAGGTTCGGCGAAACCGACCTTGATGTCGTGGTTTCCGTCCCGGTTCAGCTTGGAGGGAGAAAGGCCGAGTGCGCCTTCCAGTTCGCCCGTGGTGCGGGATTTGAACTTTGTCCCTCTGCCGATAACGGAGGAAAGATTGCTCTTGACCTTTTCAGCACCACCTCGCCACCGGCCTGCAGGACGGTATCCTGCAACGCTGTCAAAGTTGCTGCCGAGCTTGAGATCTTCAGAAGGAAATCCTCCGGCATTTTCATTTCAGCTTTTGCCAATGGTAGGTTCACTCCTTTTCGCTAAAACCTCGATGTACATACCACGACCTTTCACATTTTCAACAGAGATGATATTAAATCGCTCTCCGTCACAAATGAGAAACTGGTCGGTAGTGACCGTCAGCCCAGGAATACACCGAAAGCGGAACAGGTCGGTCGCTTCGCTGAATGCGGCGAGGTTTGCCCAACGCTGACTGCCATGCCGACCTTCCCGGTACACACGGACGGAAGCGAGGACTTCATCCTCGGAATGGGTGAAGCCCCTCGCTGTCCTTGACTTGGCGGGTTTCCACGATGTCGGCAAAGCCGTTCATTTTCCCCGAAGCTCATACCTGCCACCGCCTATCCAAGCGGAGCAGCAGATTGACCGTGTTCCACACCTGCTGTGCCGCTCCGGTGTTATCCGCAAAGAAGCCGCCCGTGCTGCCGTCCCGGCTCTCATAGAAGTGGGACGACAGCATAATGACGGCTTGCTCCGTGGTGGGCGGCATGGGGTTCTCCGCGTAATAGCCTCCGGGATGTGCTGGTAGCTTTCGGCGTAAGAAACAGCGGCGGTGATGTAGCTTTTCAGCAAGGCATCATCCGCCGTGTGTTCCAGGATAAGGTTGGCTTTTACTTTGGAAAGAAGCTCGTCCATCACCGCCGCCTCCCTTTCATTAGCCGCCGGAAGAAGCGGAGCCCTTCTGCTGCAGCACCTTGATAGCTTCGGGCAGAATGAGCTTGCCATCCAGTCGCTTGGATGCGATGAAACCGATCTGGCCGGTCTCCGCAAAGCGCTCGTTCAGGCGCTTGAAGGTAATACCCGGCGGTCGCCGATCCAGTAGTAGTTGAAGTCACCGAACGCAACGGTCTTCTGACCGGCTGCCAGCTCCGGCGCATAGGGAGAGGTGTAAAATACGCTTGCCGAGCAGCGTATCAAAGCCGCCCTCGTGCAGAGCGGGCTGCCACAGATACTGGCCGTTGGAGTCCTTCAGCTTGCGGATGTTCTTCATGGTGGAGTCATTCAGAAGCCACACGGCGTTCTTGCGGTAGGCGCTGTTCAGAGAGTAGAACAGGTCGATGAGCTCATCGGCGGTGATGGCGGTCGCAGAACCGGCCGTGACGCCAAGCTGACCGCCGCCCGTGGCATTGAAAATGCCCGTGGGCTTGCCGCTGCCGTCGCCGGTGAGGAACGCCTCTTCCTCCCTTGTTGCCGATACGGCGGGCGAACTCGGTGCGGAAGTAGGCTTCCAGGTCAAAGGCAGAGTCGTTCAGAAGCTCCTCGGACACCTTGATCATGGTAGCTACCTTGTGTGCGCCGATGAGCTGCTGACCAGCATCATCGCCTTCGGGAATGGTGCCTTCCTCATCGACCCAGGCGGCAGTGCCCTTTGGTGGCGACGATGGGGATCTTGTGACTGCCGGAGGCAGTGGTGATGACATGAGCCAGGCTTCTGACCACATTCTCTGCGGAAAGGGACTGCACCAGGGTCTGCTCGAATTCGTCGGGGAACGAGGTAGCCGCCCTCGCTGTCCACGCCTTCCTGCAGAGCATTGCGGATCTCTGCGGTCAGCATACCGCCCCCTTGGTACGTGCCTGCGCCCAGAACGCCTTCTTATAGGCGTCGGAAGCACGGCCGGTCTTGGTGTCTACCTTTGCGGTGTCGGGCTTCTGGGTGATGGGGGTATTGACCGGGTGTTCAGCTCACGCTCGAAAGCGTCCAGACGCTCTTGGCGCTCGATCTCACGACCGAGGTCGACGATCTCCTGTTCCATCTTCTCATAGGTGGCGGTGTCCTCAGCAGAGGGACGCCTTTGTCACTTCTGTGGGGAGTCGAGGAACGCCTTCGTCTGCTCCCAGGTCTTTGCACGCTGTGCGCGCAGTTCGTTGATCTTACTCATTGTTTGTATCCTCCTTAAGGTTTGATAAGTGCGAGTCTCTTTTCGAGCTCGGAGATGGGTGTGCCTGCGGGTTTCGCAAAGTTCGGACGGGGGTGTGATGGCTCTTGACCTTGGACATGAGCGAGTTGGTGACGGCTCTGCGGCTGAACACGAAGCTGTCCTCCGCAGCGGCGCTTTCACCGTCTGCCTTGAACAGCAAATTATCGGCAAAGCCCAGCTCCACAGCCTTGTTGGCATTCATCCAGGTCTCGGCATCCATGAGGTGGCTGAGCTTGGCACGGGACAGGCCGGTCTTGATCTCGTAGGCATTGATGATGCTTTCCTTGACTTCGGAGAGCATATCGATTGCCTTCTGCATCTCCTCGCTGTCACCGATAGCGACCGTCAAGGGGTTGTGGATCATCATGAGCGCCGTGGGCGACATGAGCACCTTCGTACCTGCCATCGCAATGACGGATGCGGCAGAGGCGGCAATGCCATCTACCTTGACGGTGACGTCTCCGGGATAGTCCATGAGCATGTTGTAGATCTGTGCCGCAGCCACGCAGTCGCCGCCGGGCGAGTTGATCCAGACGGTGATATTCCCGGAGCCGGACATCAGCTCATCCTTGAAAATCTGTGGTGTGACATCATCATCAAACCAGCTCTCTTCAGCAATTGTGCCGTTTAAGAACAGGGTTCTCTCTTGGATCTGTTCCTGCGTCTCCTCGTTTGTCACTGTCCTGTTTTTCCAATTCCAGAACTTCTTCATCGGATTTTTTTCCTCCTTTTCCGTTATCGGTGTTGATATTTGCAAAAAGCTCCGGCGTTTTTGCAGCGGGAGCATATTGCCGTTGATGAGGTACAAGTCGCCGCCGTCCTCTACCGGGATGCGGTCGAGGTTTTCCAGCTCACGGATGTCGTTTGCAGACATCCAGCCGTTCTGGCGACCGATGGCGTACCCGTTCATGCGAGACTGGTAGTCTCCGCGGAGCAAGCCTTCCAGATTGAACTTCACAAAATACGCCGATTTTTCGCTTGGGGACAAAAGGGAACGCTGAATAGATTGCTCCCCAGCGGATGACCCAGGGGTCAAGGGTGTATTTCACGAACTCCAAGGACTGCTGCTCGATATTAGAAAAAGCTCGACTTTTCCAGGTCGCCGACCATGTGAGGCGGGACTCGGAAAAATTCGAGCAATTTCATTGATTTGGAATTTGCGTGTCTCGAGGAACTGTGCCTGCTCCGGCGAAATGCCGATTGGCGTATATTTCATACCTTCTTCCAGTACGGCGATCTTATTGGCGTTTCCGCTGCCACCGAAGGTGGACTGCCAGCTCTCACGCACACGCTGCGGGTCTTTGATCGTGCCGGGGTGTTCCAGCACACCGCCCGGAGCGGCACCATTGGCGAAGAACTTCGCGCCGTACTCCTCGCAGGCGATCGCCATGCCGATGGCGTTCTTCGCCATAGCGATGGGACTGTAACCGACCAGACCGTCAAAACCCAAACCGGGAATGTGAAGCACTTCGGCTGGGTCAAGATAGACCGTTGAGCCTTTCATGGTGGGTGCATCGTCGGACTGGGTAGAATAGAGGTAGTAGAGCTTGCCGTTTTTATCCCGGTTGACCTCCATGCGGTTGGGCATAAGCGGGTACAGCGCCACCACTTCGCCCTTGCCGTTTCGGATGATCTGAGCGTAAGCGTTGCCCCAGAGGAGTAGGTGCGTCATGAGCGTTTCCCGGAATACGAAGGAGCTCATTTCCGGGTTCGGCTCATCGTGGAGCAAGCGGTAGAGCGGATGGTCGAGCGCCATTGCCTTGCCGCCGCTGTCCGTGTATTTATAAAGGTGCAGCGGCAGTCCTGCGACAGCTTCCGACAAGATACGGACGCAGGAATACACGGCGGTCATCTGCATGGCGGAGCGTTCTGTCACCGCTTTGCCGGAGGTCGTTCCACCGAAGAAAAAGGCGTAGTTGCTGCCCGATGTGCGGTTCTGAGGCTTGTCCCTGGATTTGAACAGCCCTGAAAAGATACCCATATAAACTCTCCCTTCATATAAATAAAAGACCTCGACTGTCATAAACAGACTCGGTCTTGTCGTTTCCACAGCGTATAGCTCTGTCAAGTGCCATAATGGTCGCCACGGCACCATCGATTTTCTCTGTGGATTTCTCTTTGTCCGGCTTGATGTTTCCGGCAGGGTCGGTGCGGATGAAAATGTTGTCCATCATCCAGCGGAGGACAGGATGCCCGCCGTGGGCAATGCGCTGCTCCAGCACCAGTTTCATCAGCTCCTTTGTGGGTGGGGACATATCCTGAAGCCCTGTCCGAAAAAGGAACGACCGTGAAGCCCATGCCCTCAAGGTTCTGTACCATCTGCACAGCACCCCAGCGGTCGAAGGCGATCTCCCGAATATTGAACCGTTCGCCCCGGCTTTCGATGAATTTTTTCGATATAGCCGTAGTGAACGACATTGCCCTCAGTGGTTTGGAGGTATCCTTGCCGCTCCCATACATCGTATGGCACATGGTCACGCCGGACACGCAGTTCGAGGTTTTCCTCCGGTTTCCAGAAGTACGGCAGGATCACGTATTTGTCATCCTCATCTTCCGGAGGAAATACCAGAACGAATGCCGTAATATCTGTGGTGGAGGACAAGTCCAAGCCACCGTAGCAGACACGGCCTTCCAGATCGTCCTCGCTGACGGCAAACTCGCATTTATCCCACTTGTCCATTGGCATCCAACGCACCGCCTGCTTGACCCATTGATTCAAACGAAGCTGTCGGAAGGAGTTCTTTCCTCGCCGGGGTTCTGCTTGGCAGACTCGCAGGCGTCTTTGACCTTGTCGATGCCAACCGTGATGCCGAGGGAGGGATTGGCTTTCTTCCAAACCTTCGGGTCCGTCCAATCGTCCGATTCCTCCGCACCGTAGATGACGGGATAGAAGGTGTGGTCGATCTTGCGTCCCTCGATGATGTCCTTGGCCTTCTGGTGGATCTCATAGCAGATGGACTTTGTATCGTTTCCGGCTGTAGTAATGAGAAAATACAGCGGCTGCATACGGGCATCGCCGGAGCCTTTGGTCATGACATCAAAGAGTTTGCGGTTGGGCTGGGTGTGCAGCTCGTCGAATACCACACCGTGTGTATTGAAGCCGTGCTTGTTGCCGACATCGGCGGAGAGCACCTGGTAGATACTACCCGTTGGCTGATAAATGAGCCGCTTCTGGGAATCCAGTATCTTGACCCGCTTGGAGAGCGCAGGACACATCCGCACCATGTCAGCCGCCACATTGAAAACGATGGACGCCTGCTGACGGTCCGCAGCACAGCCATAGACTTCGGCTCTTTCCTCTCCGTCACCGCAGGTGAGCAGAAGCGCCACCGCAGCAGCAAGCTCGGACTTGCCCTGCTTTTTCGGAATCTCGATGTAGGCGGTATTGAACTGCCGATAGCCGTTGGGCTTGAGGACACCGAAAATGTCCCGGATAATTTGCTCCTGCCAGTCAATAAGCTCGAAGGGCTTTCTCGCCCAGGTGCCTTTGGTGTGGCACAGGCTCTCGATGAACATGACGGCATAATCCGCTGCGTCCACATCGTAGTGGGAGGTTTTCTCCATGAACCGTGTCGGCGTGTATTTTTTCAGTTTTTCGCAATTTCTCACCCCCTCCGGCAGAGCAATAAAAATAGCCGCCACCGAAATCGGTGCGACCTTCCGTACAACGAGCAGCAGCCCCTTTCGGAGCCGTTGCTTTGAAATTTCGGTTTTTACCAGTTCTCGCTGTGAAGCAGAAGCTCCAGCGCAAGCTGCGTGTTCTCATCGGTGGGCTCAATGTCCCAGCCTCTGTCGTAGTTGCAGACGATTTTGCCGTCCCGCTTGAGCATGAGCTTGGAAATGCGTCCGCCCCGATCAATGCCCCACTCGGAGCCTTTGTCGTACGGCTTCATCCAGTAGCGAAAAATGTCTCCGTTTACCTTGATGCTGCCTTCTTTCCACATAACCGTGTACCTCCGTTTGTTTTGTTGTGAGTGTATATTACCGTCATGTCTGGGATATATCCAGTCATTTCGGAGAATATACTACACAATCATTCGGAGTAAAAACTGTGTATATTACAGCGTTATTCCGGCTGGCGGCAGCGGTGAATGGAGGCGATGATCTGCTCCTGCTCCTCCGGTTTTACGCCGATGGAATCGAGCGCCTCCCGTGTGCCACAATCCGGGCAGATGAGGGTTTGGTTGTCAACTCTGGAAAGAGCAGCGGGTTCACTGTAGGCACGACCACACCGTGGGCAGATTTGAATCCGTATCACATTATTTTCTTTTTCATATCCGCCATACCTCCAGGGGATTTATCATAGGCCGCAAGCAGAATGCCTGGGTCAAAGTAAAGGTGTCGTAGCCCTCAAGGCAGGTGTCCATGTAGAAATCCGATGGAACGCCGATTGGCCTTTCCTCATGCATGATATAGACGAAAGCTGTGACCGTTCTGTGCTTACCTGTGCGGATACCTTTTATTTTCACCTTAAGCTCCCGCTTGTAATAGAAATTGGGGTAGCCTTCATAGCGGTCGAGGGCTTTCTCGTCCTGCGCGGTCACTTCCCAGATAACGATGGGGAACTGTACCGGTTTCACATTTCTCAATCGTGAGGTAAGAGCCGGTCTTGCTGCCCTTTGAACAGAAGCTCCCATCCGCTGAGTCTTGCCGTGCCGCAGATGGTCGCATGAGGGCAGCGCATCCGCATCTGGCGGATATTGAGGTTGCTGCCGTAGGCGATGTAATAGCGTTTTTCCATAAAAAATACTCCTTTCCGAAGTTGCCTTCTACCACCGAAAGCCCGCCATCAGCGGGTTCGGGGGGCCTCTGGGCTGCGTCCTTCAAGCGGCTGCTCTGCCGCTGCGGAAGGCTGCATCCCCATCCAGGCGCTTCGTGAGGAGCTCTCTTGCGGTCTTGAACTCGTCGCCAATAAAGCCGAGGCGAAGGAGCCAAGTGCGCATTGCGTATTTGGGGTTCTCGTTCTGCTGGGGCTTGGGGCTTGCGGTTCTGACCGTCTTTGCCATCTGGCTCAGGGCGAGGCAGAGCTGAATGTAACTCTTGAGCTGGCCAGCGTGGAGTCCGTTCTGCTTGCCGTCTGCCGGAGCATCGAACTGGAAGAGCCGGAACTCGACCGTTCCCTTGGTGAAGGTGGCGTGGAGGTTCAGCATATGGTAGCGGCTGTCGTTGTAGTGCTGGCTTCTGCCGTAGTCGGCGTTCTGGCTGCCGTACCAAATATCAGCCAAGGCTGCCATGGTGGTGGGTTTTCTGTTGTTCAGCCGTTCCAGGAATCTGGGGTCAACCGTGCGGCAGTAGCGGCTGATGCGGCCTCTGTGGAGGTTCAGTGCGCTTGCCAGGAGGTCTTCGTGGCTTGCCATGATGTTTGCGAGGTTTCGGAGCGTTTGGGGCGTGTGCCCCTTGGCACCGATGTGGATGTGAACACCGCAGCCTCTGGTGGCATCGCTTTTTGCTCCGGCTTTGCGGAGGCGGCGAACCAGCTCCCCTGCAAGGTCTCCATGTCAGCGTAGGTGAGGATCGGCGTGACCATCTCGCATTTCTCGCTGTCCAGGCCCGCGATGCTGACGTCCTTCTGGAATTTCCACTCGCGTCCGCTCTCATCCCAAGCCGACCAAGTGCAGTAGCCGTTGCGGCAAGCGGTGTTCTCGCACCGCCCGGTACCAAAGAAGGTGGCTGCCAGCCTTGCAGCCTTCTCTCTGGTGATGCTGTTCATTTCGACCTCGACCCCGATGGTCTGCTTCTTCATTTCGGCTACCTGGTTTTCTGTTCTCTGGCTCATGTTTGTGACCTCCGTTTTGGTTTTTGTTTTCCCTTTCGGTAGTCACATATTACCTCTGAAAGCACACTATATCCAGTTATATCTGAGTCATAAACTACACGATCTTGTGGTCTGAAACTGTGTATATTACAGCACTCCGTCATCATCCGGTTGGCTGGAAAGCGGTTTGAAACCAAGGTCTCCAGCATCAGTTGCTCCGAGGCGGTAACCGTCAATGAAGGCTTGCACGGTTTCCCCGCCTTGGAATCAATATCTCCCAAAGTTCAGGTGGCGACCTTACCCTCTGAACGGAGCAATAATGCTATATCCAGTTAAGTTCCTGCTCATCAGTATCACATCGATCCGTCTAGGTGTAACTGCAAAGTATATGGCGCAGCAGTTCTGTTTTTCATCTGCGTCACACTCCTCACCCTCCCCCAGATCACGCCTTCTTCAGACCGCAGCCGTTATCCCAAGCGACCATGATGGAGCCAATATCGTCAACCCCACGCACAAAGCCTTTCGTGCCGATGGGCGAGCCTGTGGGTCGTCCATTTGGAGAGTTCGACGTACCCTTCGGGAACCGCTCACGAAGGGGCTTTGTAGGGCTTCTTTTGAAATCATTCGCATACTTCACCTCCGACCGCTGACCGCTTCTGAAGGCAGAACTGCCCTCCAGATTGCGAAGGAGTATTTTTCGAGCGGTCTTATATTCCGCACCGATGGCTGCCGCAGGAGAAAGCAGCGGAATGCGTATTTCTCATTGTCCGTCGGGGTTTTTCGGCGGCGCTGACCCCGTTTCTGATTCCGCGCCATTTCACACAGCTTGCAGATGAAGGTGTCATAGGCTTTCAGCTCCTCCGGCGTTGGAGTTGCTGGAAACCAGTGAAACGAAACCTTCGTGTCCGTGATCTCCAGCGGTCATCCAATGCCGAGGGCTTTCTAATAAGACTGCCTTTGGCGGTAATGAGCGCCTTGAGATTTTCCAGATTGCTGTCGGTGAACAGGCTCCTCGGCATGGAAATGCAGACGGCGCAAAACTCGTCCTCATCGTCGGTGTGGCTCTGGTCGATGTCAAAAGCCCTCATCGTAGATGTGCTGAAGAAGCCGCTCGATGACCTCGCTGTCGGCTCTGTCGTCAAAAAGACAGGCTGCCGTTTCGGTCGATGGTGAAGTAATCCACCTCATAGTTGAATGTGGGTGCGCCACCAGTACTTTGCGGGAACGCCGAGCCAGTCGGAGATGGTCTGTACCAGCCGCTTGCGCTCCACACCCTGGCATGGATTGTAATCGTCATTTAAGTGACCTCCTTGATTTTGGTAGTCGCATATTACCGTCAGGTTGAGCATTATCCAGCTATATCTGCAATATTTCCGGTGTAGATTATATCGGCACATTATCGCCGCCTGACTGTGCATACCACACAATTCCGCAGAAAGCACAAACCATACGCACGGAAG
>VOFK01003179.1_pt1 | contig 32369 bp, 38 predicted proteins | sample 5384121 | NCBI WGS metagenome assembly VOFK01 (sample SAMN12384730, study PRJNA508395) | human gut metagenome | isolation source: healthy gut J | host: Homo sapiens | reverse complement strand
CCGCGACCTCGACCGACCCGCCGTCGTCTCCCCCAGTGCCTTGAAGGCCACGCAGCAGTCGTAGCCGTCGATCGGTACCTCAAAGGGAAACAACGACAACGTCGAAGTCCGAGACTTTGCGCACCGAGGTGTTGCGCTGCGCCCTGCGGCTCTCCCGATAGGGGCCAGATCGTAAAAGGCTTCTTGAAGAAATAGTCGGGCCCTTGGTTGCGCATGTAGAGCGTATAGGCCGTAAGCAGTAGTCCCCGAAGCGTTCCAATGACTGCGTGGGAAGGTAGCCGCTGTACACGCTGTCGCGCGACAGGAGTTTGATCCGCCGCACCAGCGACCCGCGGTCGTCGCGAGTGAAGCTCCACGTAGACGTAGCGGCTCGCGGCCACGGGACGGTGCGTCGCGGCGTCCGCGCAGTGCGCACGCAGCCAGAATCGTATCTCCCGCGATGTACGAATCCTTGTCCGTATGGAGATGCAATTTCTCTTGCGGATAACGCTCTATCTGAGCGGAAAATCCGTTAAAATCTTTACAGGGGGGGGGTAGTTCGGGAGTCTCCGAACGCATTCAGCGAGAGAACCAATGCTACCCCGATCGCAGTCGTGCAGAGACCGAGTTTCATAGCGCATATTGTTTTGGTTTTCGTAAAAATAGGTATTTTATTCCGAATTGCAAAAAAAATAGCACAAAAAGTTGCGGCGAGCAGTCCGCCGACCGCAAACAGCGACGGCTCCGTCACCGCTTCTCCCCCTCCAATCCGCGGGTGCTCAGCAGGCCGCACGCCGCCTGGATGTCCTCGCCGCGCGAGGCTCGGATCGTGGTGGTGATCCCTCTGGCCGTAAGCGTATCGCGGAAACGCTCCATGGCCGCACGGTCGGGCGAGAAATAGGGCGAATCGGGGATGCGGTGAAAACGGATCAGGTTGATGCGGCAGCGCAATCCGTTGAGCAGGCGGCACAGTTCGCGCAGATGCCGCGGCGAATCGTTGAGCCCCTGCATCAGGATATATTCGAACGACACGCGGCGCTGCCCCGTGAAGTCGTAGTCGCGCAGCACGTCGACCAGCTCGCGGATCGGATAGGCCCGTTCGATCGGCATGATCGCCGCACGCTCCTCGGCAAAGGGGTTGTGCAGCGACACGGCCAGATGTACCCGCGTCGTGTCCAACAGCCGCCGCAGCTGCGGGGTGACGCCCGCCGTCGAGAGCGTGATGCGCGTGGGCGACCAGCCGAAGCCCCACTCGGCCGTAAGCACTTCGATGGCCCGCAGTACGGCGTCGGGGTTGTCGAGCGGCTCGCCCATACCCATAAAAACGATGTTGGTCAGACGGTCGCGTTCGGGCAGCGACTCGATCTGATTGAGAATCTCGGCCGCCGTGAGCGAATGCTGCAATCCCTGCCGGCCGGTGGCGCAGAAACGGCAGCCCATGCGGCAGCCCGCCTGCGACGAGACGCAGAGCGTGGCGCGGTCGCCGTCGGGGATATAGGCCGATTCGATGAAATGCCCCTGCACGGTACGGAACAGATACTTCTTCGTTCCGTCGGACGACGTGCTGACCCCGACGGGTGCCGAAAGCCCCGTGTCGCAACGTTCGGCGAGCCGCACGCGCGCCGCCGCCGGCAGGTCGGTCATCGCCGCCGCGTCGGTCGTGTGCCTGCGGTAGAGCCAGCGGGCGATCTGGCCGGCGGCGAACCGCGGCAGCGACAGCTCTTCGCAGAGCCGCCGCAATTCGGTCATGTCTTTTCCGTAGAGGTATTCCATAAAACAAACGTGCGCAGCGGCCGGAGTTCTCCGCCCCGGCGGATAGTGCCGGCAGGGGTCTGCACGCCCCCTCGCCGACGACAAAAGTAGATAAAAAACATCGATTTTTTCCGCCGACCGATTCGTTTTTGATTTTTTCTTTCTATATTTGTGGTGTGGAGTGAGCCGTAAATGCGCCGCAACGGGTTCGACGAAGCTGTGGGAACGGCTCGGGCCGGATGGCGGAAAACGAGCCAACCGACTGGATAACAATCAAAAAACAGAATAATGGAAATCAAAAAATCACCGAAAGCCGACCTCCAGAACAAGCGGGGTCTTCTGCTCGAGATTGGTTTGATAATTGCACTCGGCGGCGTTATCGCTGCGTTCGCATGGACGCCCAAGGAGCAGAAAATAGAAAAGCTCGATCTGAATATCGCCCCCGTCGAGGAGGAGATCATGGAGATCACGCGTCAGGAGCAGAAGCCGCCCGAGCCGCCCAAGAAGACGGAGATCACCGTGATTACCGATATTCTGAAAGTCGTAACCAACGATACCAAAATTACGACAAACGTCGATTTCGCCGAGTTCGAGGACGACGTGGAGATCGTACAGCAGGTAGCTGTCGAGGAGGAGGAGATCGTCGAGGAGCAGCCGTTCCTGGTCGCCGAGACCATGCCTTCGTTCCAGGGCGGTTCGCTCAACGATTTCCGCAACTGGGTTCAGAGCAAGGTCCGTTATCCGGCCATCGCCCAGGAGAACGGTATTTCGGGCAAGGTGGTGCTGACCTTCGTCATCGAGAAGGACGGCCGTCTGACCAACATTCAGGTGCTCCAAACGCCGGACCGCTCGCTCTCGGAAGAGGCGATCCGCGTATTGCAGCAGTCTCCGAAATGGTCGCCGGGCAAGCAGCGCAACCAGCCTGTGCGTGTGAGGTACACCCTGCCTGTGGAATTCCGCATCCAGCAGTAAACCTTCACCGACCGCCGGAGACCGTGCCGCGAACCGTCCGACCTTCGGAAGTCCGAATCAATAATAAGGGTATCTCTTTTCGGGGGATACCCTTTTTTTCAATGCGACTTGAATTATGACAGAGAACAAATCCACCATACAAACCGCCGCAGGAGTACCGGAGCGCGAACGAGCCGTACTGGTGGCCGTCGTGCGCGACAGCCAGGAACTCCGCCAGAGCGAGGAGTACCTCGACGAGCTGGAATTTCTGGCCGAAACGGCCGACATCACGACGGTCAGACGGTTCAGCCAACGGCTGCCGCAACCCTCGTCGCGCATCTACGTGGGACCGGGCAAACTCGAAAGAGATCGCCGCCTACTGCGAAGAACACGCCGTCGACGTGGCGATCTTCGACGACGAACTCACGCCGGCGCAGACCCGCAACATCGAGCGGGCGATGCCCTGCCGCATCCTCGACCGCACGCGCCTGATTCTGGACATCTTCCTCGCGCGTGCGCAGACGGCCTATGCCAAAACGCAGGTGCAGCTGGCCCAATACGAATACATGCTGCCCCGGCTCGCCGGCCTGTGGACGCACCTCGAACGGCAGCGCGGAGGCACGGGCACGCGCGGCGGCGCCGGCGAACGCGAGATCGAAACCGACCGCCGTATCGTACGCAACCGCATCTCGAAATTGAAGGAGGATCTCAAAAAGATCGACCGCCAGATGGCCGTGCAGCGCTCCAACCGCGGACAGCTGGTGCGCGTGGCGCTGGTGGGATATACCAACGTGGGCAAATCGACGCTGATGAACCTCATCGCCAAGAGCGAGGTTTTCGCCGAGAACAAACTCTTCGCCACGCTCGACACGACGGTGCGCAAGGTGGTCTTCGACAACCTGCCCTTCCTGCTGTCGGATACCGTGGGATTCATCCGCAAACTGCCGACGGAGCTGATCGAGTCGTTCAAATCGACGCTCGACGAGGTGCGCGAAGCCGACCTGCTGGTGCATGTGGTCGACATCTCGCATCCCCGGTTCGAGGATCAGATCGCCGTGGTGAAGCAGACCTTGCAGGAGATCGGCGCGGGCGACAAACCGGTCTATCTGGTTTTCAACAAGATCGACGCCTATACGTGGACGGAGAAGGCCGACGACGACCTGACGCCCGCCACGGACGAAAACCGTTCGCTCGACGACCTGAAACAGAGCTGGATCGCCAAGGCCAACACCCCCTGCATCTTCCTCTCGGCCAAACGGCGGACCAACATCGACAAGTTCCGGCAGGATCTCTACGGCATGGTGCGCGAGATCCACGCCGGACGCTATCCCTTCAACAACTTCCTCTACTGACCCGGAAATCCAACACCCCCGCATTATGGAGATCAACATTCTGAACCGACAGAACACCGTCCTCAACAAGTTCATCGCCGAGATCCGCGACCGCAGGATCCAGTGCGATTCGATGCGTTTCCGCCGCAATCTGGAACGCATCGGCGAACTGATGGCCTACGAAATCTCGAAACGGTTCCGCTACACGCCCCGCACGGTCGAGACACCGCTCGGCGAGGCCGAAGTCGAGCTCTACGACAACGAAATCGTCATCGCCACGATCCTGCGCGCAGGCCTTCCGTTTCACCAGGGCTTCCTGAACTATTTCGACGACGCGCAGAACGCCTTCGTATCGGCCTACCGCAAGAGCAAGAAGGACGGCACGTTCACCGTCAAGGTCGAGTACATCTCGTGCGGAAGTCTCGAAGGGAAGACGATGCTGCTGGTCGACCCGATGCTCGCCACCGGATCGTCGGCGGCGCTGGTCTACGAAAGCGCTCGTCGAGAAGGGGAGGTATGCCGGCCCACACCCACGTGGCGTCGATCATCGGTTCGGAGCAGGGCGTAGACTACGTGCAGCGCCACATGCCGCATGCGACCACTTCGCTCTGGTGCGCCGCCGTGGACGAAGAGCTGACCTCGCGCTCCTACATCGTTCCCGGTATCGGCGATGCGGGCGATCTGGCCTACGGAGAGAAGTTGTAACCGCCGCTGCCCCCGAACGGACGGCAGGCGGAGCGCACCGCCGCCGTCCGCTTCCGGCTTCGTCGGGGAGGATTGAAAAAACATGAAACGATTCATCGAAAACCGTCCGTCATCGGACACCGCCCGCCGGCCCCTTCCGCCGCTGGCCGGCAACCTGCTCTTTCTCGGCGCCCTCTTCGCCATGAGCCTGCTCGTGATGGCGATCGAGAAACCGCTCTTCCTGCTGTGGTACCACGCGCAGGCGGCCGAAGCTTCGGCCGCAGAGCTGGCGCTGGTCGTCTGGAACGGATTGAAACTCGACCAGACCGTAGCGGGATACATCACCGCACTGCCGCTCCTGGTCGTGCTCGCAGCCCTCTGGATTCCGGGGCGATGGAGCCGCAGCGTGCTGAAAGGCTACCTGCTCGTCATCGCCGCCGTCTCCGCCACGGCGTTCGCCGCCAACCTCGCCCTCTACGAATACTGGGCCTTCCCGCTCGACAGCTCCGTGCTGCAATACCTCGCCTCGCCCAAAGAGGCGCTGGCGAGCGTCACGGCCGGCCAGCTCCTGCTGCAACTGCTGGTCGCCGCGGCGGTCTTCGGAGGCATGGCGTGGTGCTACCTGCGCGTACTGCGGCTTTACGACCCGCCCGGCGGTCGACACATCGCGCAGGCAGCACGCTGGTGCTGCTGCTGGCGGCAGGAGTGCTCTTCCTGCCGATCCGCGGCGGGGTGTCGGTGGCAACGGCCAATGTCTCGAAGGTCTATTTCAGCGGCCGGATGTTCCTGAACCATGCGGCGGTCAATCCGCTTTTCTCGTTTCTCTCGACCCTGTCGGACGGCGACGACGCCCTCTACGAATACGAATTCTTCCCCGAACCGGAGCGTGCGGCGATCTTCGAGCCGCTGCGCGGCGACCTGCCTGCCGGGATCAGAACCGACACGCTGCTGCGCACCCGACGGCCGAACGTCGTGCTGTTCCTGGTCGAAAGCTTCGGCCGCTCGACGGTCGACGAGCGTGTCGGAGGCGAACCCGTAGCACCCGAATTCCAACGGTTGAAGGGCGAGGGAGTCTATTTCGACAACCTCTTCGCCAACTCGTTCCGCACCGACCGCGGCACGGTAGCCGTGCTGAGCGGATTTCCCGCCCAGACCAAGATGTCGGTCATGAAGCTGCCCGTCAAGAGCCAGCGGCTCCCCTCGATCGCCCGCTCGCTGCGCCGCGAAGGCTATGCCACGAGCTTCTACTACGGCGGCGACCTCAACTTCACCAACACGGCCTCCTACCTCTACGGCACGGGCTTCGACCAGCTCACGTGGCAGAAAGACCTGCATTTCGACGCCCCGACTTCGAAATGGGGCTATGCCGACGACGTGGTGATCGACGCCTTTACCGACCATGTGCTCGCCGAAGCCGCATCGCAGCGTCCCTTCTTCGCCGCGATGCTCACGCTGTCGAGCCACGAACCGTTCGACGTACCGTTCGCGAAGTTCGACGACCCGATGCTCAACGCCATGGCCTTCACCGACGCCTGCCTCGGCCGCTTCGTGGAACGCGTGCGGCAGACTCCCGTATGGAAAGACCTGCTCGTCATCCTCATCGCCGACCATGCCTACCCCTACCCCTACGGCATCGCCAACAGCGACGCGCTGCGTCACCGCATCCCGATGCTGTGGCTGGGCGGCGCCGTGCGCCGTCCGACGGTGGTCGAAACCTACGGCTCGCAGAGCGATCTGGCGGCCACGCTGCTCGCGCAGCTGGGGATCGCTCACGGCGATTTCCTTTTCAGCCGCGACCTGTTCGATCCGGCGCGCCCCAAATTCGGCTACTGGTGTTTCAACAACGGCTTCGGCGTGGCCGACGCCGGCGGCACGACGATCTTCGACTGCACCTCCGCCCGCGTGATCTCGCCCGACAGCACGGCCGCGCAGCTGCGCGACGGAAAGGCGATGCTCCAAACCACCTACAAGGCGATACGGAAGCTGTAAAAATCCGGAGAATCGAAATCCGATCTGTGCCATCCGGTGCATGAATTTCGATTACGCAGAATTCAAGAACCGCCCCTTCGGAAGGGGCGGTTCTTATCGTTACCGGAAAATCGGGGAGGGGAGAAAACCGCCCCTACGGCACCGGATCGTAGCCGCTGCCGCCCCACGGATGGCAGCGCGCCAGCCGTTTCAGGGTGAGCCAGCCGCCCTTGACGGGCCCGTATTTGCGCAGCGCCTCGACGGCATACTGCGAACAGGTCGGCGTAAACCGGCACGAAGGCGGCGTGAAGGGCGAGATGCAGAGTTGGTAGAACTTCACCACGGCGATCAGCGGCAGCGCCGCCGCACGTTTACAGACGCTCCGCAATCTGTTGAAGAATCCGGCGCAGGGCATTTTCGACGGTTTTATAGGGAACGATCTCCTTCGAGGAGTAGATCAGCGCCACGTCCACGGCAGCCGTCTTTCCGCCCTCCGCGAGCAGCAGCCCCTTGTTGAGCCGGTAAGCCTCCTTCGCCCGGCGGCGGAGAAGGTTGCGCCGGTTGGCGCGCTTGTGGAACTTCTTGGGAACGGAAAAGAGCACTTCGGCCGACATGCGGTCGTCGGCCTCGGCGAACCAGACGTAACGGAACGGATAGACGAAACCCGACTCGCCGCTCTCGAACAGGCGGCGGATCGCACCCAGCGTGCGCAACCGTTCGGCGCGGGGCAATGTACGGGACGGGATCATCGTATTCTCTCAATGGAGGCGGGACGTACCGCCTCCGGTCGTTATTTCTTGTCGGCCGACGAACGGCGTGCGCGGCTCTTCTTAGCCAGCTTGTGCTGCTGCGAACGGATGAACTCCTCCTTCTGCTTGTCCTCGACGAACTGCGCCGCCTCGACCTCCTTGCCGGCGTGCACCTGGTCGATGTAGATGTCGATCGCCTTGACCATCGAAGGAGCTTCGGGCGTCGGAGCCTTGATCTTGACGGTCAGTCCCGCCTCGATGGCGCAGCGCAGCGTCGCCTCGCCGAAAGCGGCGATCGTCGGCAGTTCGTCGCCGAACTGCTCGATGAGCACCTTGACCTCCGAGGGAGAATAGATGCCCACCACGTCGTAGGAACGGATGTCGATCCCCTCGGGATCGGCCGCCACCGTGCGGGCGAGAATCACCGGATGGAACGAGAATTTGAGCTTGGCCATCGTCTCAGGCAGATCGGGCTTGTGCGGCTCGCTGAGCGTGAGCAGGAACTTCTCCTCCTTGTGCTTGATGAGCAGTTCGATCAAATTGGTGAACGAACCGTCGGCAAACGAAATTTTACGTTTGCGGTAGACGATGTATTTTTGCAGGTAGAGCGCCACGGCCTCCGTCTGGCAGATGTACTTCATCGTTTCGGGAACGGTGATACGCGCCTCCTCGCAAATACGGAAAAAGCTGTCGACGGTCGTGCGCGACGTGAAAATTACGGCCGTATGATCCAATATCTCGACCCGCTGCTGCCGGAACTCCTTGAGCGAAACGCCCGCAACCCGAATGAACGGATGATAATCGACGGTTATGCGCTGTCTGCGCGCCAATTCGAAGAAAGGAGACTTTTCGGGGATAGCCGGCTGCGGCTGAGAGACAAGAATTCGACTGACTTTCGTTACACTCATTCTTAACTGTGTTTTACCAACATGAGCACCGCAAATGCCACCGGTGCGATTTCGATGGTGCAAAGGTACAAAATCCAATGCAAATTCGAAATATTTTTTGCGACAAACAACGAATGAATCTCTCTGAGAAATAGCAATATAATCGTCGCAGACAACCCGACTATCCCGCATAACCAGCCTGATCCTGAACCGATTGGACAGAGTGCATAAAGCAAAATGAACGGCAGGACCGAGAGGCTCGCCAGCGCGAAATGGAACTGTTTGACATAGAGAAGCGTCTCGACGAACGACTGCGTGAGCGTCACCTGTCCGATGCACCACAATGCGATCGTCTGCATCAGGACGACGGCCTCGGCCGCCAGCACGGCCGCCACGCAGAGGCCCTCCCGCCAGAGCGGCGGAAGGGCGTCGAACGTACCCGCCGGCAGCCAGTCGTCGCATAGGCGTACGGTCAGCACGCCGATCCCCACGACGCCGAGTACGCAGCAACGGCGCAGGAAATGGCTGTGGATCACGCCGCGCTTCTGCAACGTCCGCTGTCCGGCGTTTCGGTCGAACCCGAAACTCCCGGCCAGCATCCGCACTTCGCTGTAATTGGTATAGAGCAGCAACAGATAGGAAGCCGCCAGCAGCAGGACGACGGCCTGATAGACGACCGATCCGGAGAGGGGCGCCGCCGTTTCCGCGACCGCATGACCGACGTCGCCCAGCGTCGACGCCGCACCGAACAGCTCCGCCGCCGAAGCATCCGCCAGCGACGCGACGCCCTGCGCCGAACGCGCCGTCAATCGCTGAGCCATCCGCCGAGCGTCAGCGCCCGTTCGGCCGCCGAGAGCGGCTCCACCTGCGGAAACGCGGCCGGAAAAGCGTCCGGAAGGGCGGCTGCGGTATGCACCAGCGAATCGGCCGCCGCGAACGAATCGGAGAGGGCTTCCGCCGCACGGAGCCCCCCGTCCAGCGTATCGGTGCAGACGCCCGCCGCATGCACGACGGCCCCCGCCGGCCCGGCCGGCGTTCCGTTCGCCGCGAGCGAATCGGCGGCGACCGACAGATCGTCCGGCCGGATCATGCGTCGAAAAAGCGTTTGAGCGTAATGCGGATCATGGTACCCTTGCCCGGCTCCGACTCCACGACGGCGATCTTACCGTTGTGGTACTCCTCGATGATACGGCGCGAGAGCGACAGTCCGAGCCCCCAGCCGCGCGTCTTGGTCGTGAAGCCGGGCTCGAAAATCCGCTTCCAGTTGCTTTTGGGAATGCCCTTGCCCGTATCCTTCACGTCGATCATCACGTTTTGGTCGTCCATCGAGAGCCGCACGTCGATCGACCCGTGTCCTTGCAGGGCGTCGAGCGCATTTTTCATTAGGTTCTCGACCACCCATTCGAAGAGCGCCGGATTGATGTTGGCCTCGATCGGAGCGATGGCCAGCCCGTTGTAGTCGAGCGTGACGTTGCGCGGAATACGCTTGCGGAAATACATCACCGCTTCGCCCACCACTTCGTTGACGGTCGCCTTTTGGAGTACCGTCTCGGAGCCGATCTTCGAGAAGCGGTCGACGATTTTCAGCAGATGCGTCAGATCCTTGTTCATCTCCTCGACCGCCTCCTGATCGACGGGCTGGCTGCGCAGATACTCGATCCACCCCAGCAGCGACGACGTAGGCGTTCCCAGCTGATGCGCCGTCTCCTTCGCCAGACCGATCCACACGCGGTTCTGTTCGTCCTGCTTCGACGAACGGAAAGCGATGTATCCGATGAAGATGAAGAAAAAGATGACCCCCAGCTGCACGTAAGGGAAGAGGTAAAGCCCTTTGAGCAGCTTCGACTTGCCGTAGAAGATGATGTGCCGGTGTTCGGGACCCCACCAGTAGTTGACCGTCTTGGGCTGGTTCTCCTCCGTGAAGCGGTCGATCTGGCGGCGCAGCCGGTCGGGATGGTCCAGCACCTCGCGAGGCACCAGATGCGACTGGATGACGTTGAGCCGCTCGTCGGTGATGATGAAGGGGATGTTGTTGCGGTTCGAGAGGATGCCCTTGATGAGCGGATCGTTGACCGAGCCGCCGAAGGCGTCGCGGCTCGCCTGCTCCATGGCGTGCGCCCACACCTCAACGTCGTGCTGCTCCTTCTCGCGCAGGTCGTGCGCCATGCGGTTGGTGTAGACCAGCGACAGCAGGCAGATGACCATGCCCACGGCGATCACCACGATCCGGTTGCGGAACGAGAGCGTATAGCGGTTGAGCAGGTATTTCAACGACCGGCGTGCCATGCGGAATCGGGTTTATTTTCGGACGGTATCCTGTTCGTGCAGAATGCGGCGCGTACTCCTTCCCGTCGTCGAGCAGTGCGACGGCGCGATGCACCTCGCGGTCCTCCGTGAGCGTATGCTCCGTAACCCCCCTCCGCATAGCTGTAACGCGCAGGATGACGGCGCCGTTGAGCGTCTCCATGATCTCGCGTTTGTAGGTTTGCAGGTTGGTCGCCTTGTCGTCGCGGATGCCGGCCTCGATCGCCTCGATCTCCGCCGCGAGCGACTCCTCGTAGAGGTCGGCCCTGGCCGCCTCCTTGATCCGGTTGAGCGCCCGCCGCGTGTCCGACTCGTATTTGACCTCCTTGTCGGCCATGAACTGCTCGAAGCGCTCGTAATCGGCGTCGGTGAGGGTGAAGGTGCGCGGATCGATCCGCTGCATCCCGTGCTCGCGGAAGTAGAGGTCGGCGAAATCGTCGACGTAACCCATGGCATAGAGCGTCATGGCGAAACGGCTGATGTATTCGGGATCGATGCGTTCGTCGGGCATGATGCCGCCGCCGTCGTAGACCTTGCGGCCGCCGCGCGTGCGGAACTCGCGCACGAGCGAATCGGGCACCGAACGGACGGCCCCCTTCGTCGCGCGACGAGTAGTCGATCGCCTGGATGCAGCGGCCCGAGGGGATGTAGTATTTGGCCGTGGTGACTTTCAGGAAGCTGTTGTAGCCCAACGGGCGCGTCGTCTGCACCAGTCCCTTGCCGAAGGTGCGCTGGCCGACGAGCACCGCACGGTCCAGATCCTGCAACGAGCCGGTGACGATCTCGGCGGCCGAAGCCGTCCCGTCGCTTCACGAGCGCCACGATCGGCAGCGTCGGCGCGACGGGGTCGAGTCTGCGTACGGTAGACCGTATGCTCGGTGCGCCCCTTGGTCGTCACCACCTCGGTGCCCTTGGGCACGAACATCGAGACGATCTTCACGGCCTCCTGCAAGATGCCGCCGCCGTTGTTGCGGTAGTCGAGCACGAGCGCTTTGAGCCCCTGCTTCTGCAACCCCTCCAATGCGGCGCGCATATCCTCGTAGCACCCCTCCGTAAAGTCGCGGTGCTGGATATACCCGATGCTGTCGGCCACGAAGCCGGCGTAGCCCACGCCCGAAATGGCGATCCGCTCGCGGCGCAGCTTCACCTCCTCAACCTGGCCCGTGAGCAGCTTCTCGACCTTGATCGTGACGTTCGTGTTGGGCGTACCTTTGAGCAGCGCGCTCACCTGTTCGGTAGTCATGCCGCGGGCGTCCTTGCCCGCGATCTCGACGAAGCGGTCGCCGATCTGCAATCCGGCGCGGTTGTCGGCCGGGAAGCCCTTGTAGGGCTGTGCGACGACCCCCGACGCCGTCGCCCTTCTTGCGGATCAACGCCCCCTACGCCGCCGTACTTGCCGGTGGTGAGGAACTGGAAATCGGTCATCTCCTCTTCGGGCATGTAGACCGTATAGGGGTCGAGCCGCCGCACCATTCCTTCGGCGGCGTCGGTCATCAGACGGTCGGCGTCGACCTCGTCGACGTAGTAGACCGACAGCTTCGCGCATCATGTTGACCAGCGTCTCCATGTTGCGCGCCAACCCGAAGTCGTTCTTCGCGGCAAAGGTCAGCAGGGCGGCCGCACCGAGCAGGGCGGTCGCCGTCAGGAGATAATTTGCGATTCGTTTCATTGCATCCTATTCTTTCGTTCGCGCATGAGCGGCGATGTAGCCTTCGAGACGGGGTGCCACGCGCGCTACCGCGCATGACCGCCATCTTCGATCCCACTGGCCGAACTGGGCGACGCGCACCTCGTCGTCGAAGTGCAGCCACAGCCTCCGCAGCGGACTGGCCGCCCGAAAGGTCATGCCCTCGCCGTCGTCGTCCGCCGGTACGAACCCTTCGGCCCGAAAGGCGTTCACGACCCGTTCGCGGTCGTCGTCGAGAAATCCCTCCACACGCCGCGTGATGAACCCCGTAAAGGGATAGGCTGCCGAGAGGAGGACGACGGCCGCAGCGAGCACCCACCCCCCGCCACGAGGCGAAGAGCAGCGCGGGCAGCCGCCGGCGCCACGGCCAGCATACCGGCCAGGTGCATCACCAGAATCACCGCTGCACACAGAACGCAGAGGTGTACGAAATATTTTACGGAACGAACGAAGCTATGCATATCGATCGGTTATTTGGTTGAAATCCTTCTCTAAATCCGCCGCACGCGATGCGGCGGTGCAATCCGGCGCTCAGGTACGGCCTGTGCCGAACGCCCCCGCGACGATCGCGTCGGCCACCCGCTGCATCAGCCAGCGGGGCGTCGACGTGGCGCCGCAGATCCCCACCGACTCGGCCCCCTCGAACCATTCGGCCCGCAGTTCGGCGGCCTCCTCGACCTGATAGGTGCGTGCATTGGCGGCACGGCAGACCTCGCAGAGCACCTTCCCGTTGGAGGATTTGCGGCCCGAAACGAAAATCACCGCGTCGAACCGCCGAGCGAAAGCCGCCAAATGTCCCTCGCGGTTGGCGACCTGCCGGCAGATCGTGTCGTGCACCACCACCTGCGACGCATCGGCCGCGCGGCGGCGCATCTCGTCGGCCAGCCGCTCGAATAGCGCGATGCTCTGCGTCGTCTGCGACAGGAAGTAAACCGGCCGCGTGAAATCGACCTGCGCGAGATCCTCCTCCCGCTCGACGACCAGCGTCGGCGCCGCCACCTGTCCCGTGAGCCCCACCACCTCGGCGTGCCCCCGTTTGCCCAGAATCACCACCTGACCGCCCGACTCCGCCATTTCGGCATGCGCCTTCACCACCCGCTCCTGCAATTTCGCGACCACGGGACATGTCGCGTCGATCACCTCCACGCCCGCCTCGCGGGCACGTGCGAAGGTCGAAGGGGGTTCGCCGTGAGCGCGGATGAAGAGCCGCCGGCCCCCCAGACCGTCCAGATCGGCGTGCGTCACCGTGTGCAGCCCCAACCCTTCGAGCCGCTGCACCTCGATCCGGTTGTGGACGATGTCGCCCAGCGAATAGACCGTACCGTAGTCGGCCAGCGCCCGTTCGGCCTTGTCGATAGCCCGCACGACGCCGAAACAGAACCCCGATTTATCGTCGATCTCCACGCGCATAACGATGTCCGGTTACTCCAAAACCACCTTACCGGCCGTCGCCTATGGCGCGGCGGAACTCCTTCTCGAACCACTCCATCTGCTCGGCGACGGTCATGCAACTGTTGTCGAGCACCACGGCGTCGTCGGCCTTGCGCAGCGGCGAAATCGCCCGCGTCATGTCGGCCTTGTCGCGCGAGAGGACGTTTTGCAGAATCTCCTCGTAGGAGACTTCGTCGCCTTTGGCCCGCAGCTCGTCGTAGCGGCGGCGCGCCCGCACCCGAAGGCCGGGCCGTCATGAAGATTTTCAGCTCGGCGTCGGGAAAGACCGTCGTACCGATGTCGCGGCCGTCCATCACCACGCCCCGCCGGCGCCCCATCTGCTGCTGCATGGCCACCAGTTTGGCGCGCACCTCGCAGATCGAACTGACGGCGCTCACGCAGTTGCTCACCTCGATCGTGCGGATCTTGCCCTCGACGCGGTCGCCGTCGACATAGATGTCGCTGGCCCCGCGTTCGGGATTGAAGCGGAAATCGATGCAGATGTCCGGCAGCAGCCGCACGACGGCCTCCCTCGTCGACCATTCCCGAACGGATGGCCCCGTGTTCCAACGCATAGAGCGTGACGGCGCGGTACATGGCGCCCGTATCGATGAAAATATATCCCAGACGGCGGGCGATGGCCTTGGCGAAGGTCGATTTGCCGCATGATGAAAAACCGTCGATGGCGATGACGATCTTCTTGTTCGTATCTCGGTCAGTGCACATTGGGCAGGACATGGATGAAATTCGACAAAATGGTATAGATACCCAGCACGGCGATGACGATTCCCGCCACATGGTTGATCGTCAGCATGTGGCGCGGACGAAACCGGTGCCGGAACAGATTCAGCAGGAAGGTCAGCGCGAACCACCACGTCACGGCTCCGCCCAGGAACCCCGCGATGGTGAGCAATCCCCCGAAAAGGCTCCCCACGTCGGTCACGCCGAGCGTCGAGACCTTGAACATCGTGAAGAAGATCATGATGTAGGGAATCACGTAGATGAAATTCGTCAGCGTGATGCCGAACATCGAGGCGAAATCCCTCCACAGCGTCGTCTTGCCCACGGTTGCGGCGGATCTGCGTCACGGGGTTTTGCAGGAAGATGTAGACGCCCACGATCACCACGATGATGCCGCTCACGACGCTGAGGATCAACCTATTCGCCTCGATCGACCGTTGCAGGATCGACGAGAAGAGCATGGCGAAGATCGCCATGAGCGTATCGGCGCAGGCCACACCGAGCCCCGATGCGAACCCCGAACGACGACTCTTGCTCAGCGTCCGCTGAATGCAGAGCACGGCTACGGGGCCTACGGTAATGGAGGCTGCGATGCCGACCCCCACCCCCTGCAACAGCAGGTAGAGAATGTTCGTTATCTCGTCGAATCCCATGAACGGCGTTTTTGAGACCCTGAGGCCGCGTCCGTCGCCGAGGCGTCGTCGACGCTTCGCGGGCGGCCCGAGTCGGGTTTGGAGGACAAAGATACGAAAAGTCGAGCGCAGAAGCAAGCGCAAGCTTGATTATGCCGAGACGGAGTATCTAAGACGCAGTCAAAGATACGAATAAGCGAGGGCAATGTCAAATTTATTTGAACGTTTTCGATAAGCCGAGCGCAATCGAACTTGTTCGAATTGCCGAGGCGAGAAAACGTGCATGAAAATGAACATTGCCGAGCGGGAGTATCTAAGACGAAGTCAAAGATACGAACGAGCGCAGAAGCAAACGAGGGCTTGCAATTAAAATCAGATTTCGTCATTCCGAAGGGAATGACTGTTTGGGGTTCGTCATCCCGAACGGGAAGCCGGCAAACAAAGGCTTCCGCCGCGAGGATCGCCCCGATCCTTATTCCGAAAGGGTGGAAGAACGCCGCTGCTTATCCGATGCGCTGCGGGACGAAGCCTCGGAGCACACTCCTGCGGCAGGCCTCCGCGGGCGGAGACTTCGGCCCGCGCGGGGCAAGCGCCGCAACGGTTTCCCGAACGACGGCGTTTCTCGACTCGATCCGGCTGTGCGGAAGAAAAGCGGATCGATTCCCGCACCTCGCCGCATCCCGCGCTGGACGGCAGCGCCCACCCTCCGCTCCGCCGCACCGGATCGTGCGGCGGAGGCGACGTACCAGTACTCGTCAGTTACGGATCGCGGGAACCGTATGGGAAGAGCAGCGGCATCGCCGAACCTAAAACTTTTACTTGAAAGAAACAAGGCGATGCCGCCGCCCAAAACTTTCGGCCCAGACGATACGCGCCTCGAAGGGCGGAATCGTTCCGTCCGTGAGGTCGCGGTTCACCTGCGCCAGCACCTCGTCGTAGGCTTCGACGTCGAAAAAGGTCGAACCGACGCAGTTCGTCCGCCGCATCGATCATGCGCAGCGTGAAGACGTAACTCAACAACGCCTGAAATTTATAGAACGTTTTCGTTAAGCCAAATGAGCAGAGCCGCGCTTGCGCGAGCTATGCCGAGGCGAGAAAAAGGACTGTTGAAAACAAACGAATCCTTCGATGAAGGCGAACGCCTGCGCACGGTAGTCGGCATCGCCGGCCAACTGCGCCTCCACCGCGGCCGCGGCATCTTCCGGCCCGACCGCACGGTCGTCGGAGAGGAACGACGCCATCCCTTTGACGCGCTCGTAACGCCTCATAGTAGGCCGTCATGAAGATTTCCAACGGGATATTATGGAGCGGCGGCTCCTCATCGGAGCGGAGCTCGCGTTCGAGGCTGCGCTGTTCGGCTTCGTCGCGCCCGACGGGGCGCATCCACCAGACGAGAAACCGGTCGGGCAGTTCGGTCGACCAGACACGATAGTTGCAGGATTCGAGGTACTCCTCCGAGGAGGCGGAGCGGTAACGGTAGAGTTCGGGGTCGGTGTCCGCGGTGCCCGACGAGCTGCCGGACGCAGCGAGGATACGTTCCTGAAAGGTAGACATGAAAAAAAAGGGTTGAAAGATTCGTGAATCGCCCCCTCCGGCCGATAATGCAATATAATATTTGATAATAGCAAAATAATATTGCACATCGGCAAAAAGAAAAAGGGGCGCGGTGTCAGCCCCAACGACAGGTCATAGGAAACCCGAAACCGGAAGCTGTCCTGCGCCCTTGCCGCCCTGCTCGCAATACGCAAGCAGAACATAACAAGGACTGGCAACTTTTATACCGGTGTCAAACCCTCTCTTTCGAAAGGTTCCTATGTTTGTCGTTAGGTATAAAGAGTTGTGTACCCTTTATAAGTATGTCCGTCGGCTATGCCGAGTCGTCGATATTCCGTTTCATAATCTGCATCGTCTCTTTTAAGCGGCACCCGCCGCCTCCGTCGGAAACTTTTGCAGACTATTTGCAGGACAATAAGCAAATACAGCTGTTTTTTATGGATTTGCAAAACGCCGTGCCGGAATTTTTCATAATTTTGTGATGATGAAACGAAGCACCCGGTTTTTACCGCCCGACAAGCGACGGATTTGCAGCAACTCGTCGCCCTGATCCGCGAGCAGATCAAACAGGTCGAGATGGTGATCCTGTTCGGCAGCTATGCGAAGAACAGCTACGTCGACTACGACCAGCGCATCGAGTTCGGCACACCGACCTACTACATGAGCGATTACGACATCGCGATCGTGACGCGCAAGCCGATCGGAGCGGTGGAGTATTCGTTGTACGAAAAGATTAAGGATCGCTTCTTCGAGAACAAGAACCGACCGTTCCACACTCATCCGCAGTTCGTCAACTACGGTATCGACGACTTCAACCATGCCCTGTCGAAAGCCCACTACTTCGAGACGGAGATCAAGCGTGACGGAATAATTCTCTTCGATTCGGGAGCGTATAAGCTGGCACGGCGCAAGAAGCTCAATTTTAAGGAGATCAAGGAACGAGCGCAGAAATATTACGACGATAAATTCGGGAGGGCAAAACAATTTTTGAAAGGCGTTACTTTTTATTGTGAAGATGGTGATTATAATATGGCTTCATTCCATCTTCACCAATCGGCCGAAAATTTCCTGCGGACGATCCCTATAACCTTTATTCTCTACGGCCATAAGAGCCACGATCTGTCGGAACTGATGAATGCGGCCAAGAAACATACGCCGGAGATTTTCAAGGCGTTCCCCCGTGACACGCCGGAGGAAAAACGGCTGTTCGACCTGCTGCAACGCGCCTACATCGAATCGCGCTACAACCCCGATTTCGAGATCACGAAGGCCGACATCGACGCCCTGCTGCCGAAGATCGAGCTGCTGCGCGACGTGGTGGAGCAGGTCTGCAACGAACGGCTGGCCTACTACGACAGCCGGATCGAGAAATAAACGAATTCCGCAGGTATCCGGAAACATCTGCCCGTCCCTACTATCACCCGACCATTCCTCAGCACCCGGCCAGACGAAACTCCATCGCCGGCATTATCGTTTTCCCCGACCGAGAATACAATATAGTATTTGATAATAGTAAATATAATATTGCACCACGCAAAACAAGCCCGACCAATAATACAACAAAACATTGTACTGATACAAACTAACATTGTATAATATGAATGATCCCGACCGAGAATGCAACACAATATTGCACTATGCAAAATAATATTGCACACCAGCCCTGCCGAGTCGCCGATATTCCGTTCAGAATCTACATCTTTTAAGCGGCAACCGTCACCGTCGGAAACTTTTGCGGACTATTCGCAGAACCATAAGCAAATACAGCCGTTTATGGGATTTGCAAAGAAATCTGCGTCAAACCGATCCTGCCGGAACGCGCCGACGAGGACAACGCCCCGCGGTAAACGATCTTTCGGAAGATATGCGCGAGAAGCCGGACAACCTCTACGAGGCGATCGCCGCGCGCGGCGAAGGCGCCGCAGGAGCCCATCCGGAAACGCCGTCGTCCTTTGTGCGCGACAATCCGCATGAAAAAACCGTCTGCAAAAGATTTGCGACGGTTTTCGTTTCGTTCGACGCCTTGCGGCATCTTCGGATTTTCGAGCCGAAACCAAGATTTAACTTCGCTGCGCTCGTTTTATCTCTTCTGCTTGCCGCAGGGCGCTATCGAAAATGCGAAAGTCGCTATGCGACAAACGGACCGAAACGAAAAAAACCGCTTTCAAGCTACCTTGAAGCGGTTTTCCCTTTCGTTCCTGCGCCTGCGGCGCTTTCGCAGTTTCGAGCCGAAACCGAGATTTGAACTCGGGACCCCTTCATTACGAGTGAAGTGCTCTACCGCTGAGCTATTTCGGCGATTCATTTCTGAATTCGGGTGCAAAGATAGTACTTTTTATTATTTTTTCGCTATTTTCGCAAGAAATTTTTATCGCCGATGCTAACTTTCCTCGTCTGTCTCACGGCGCTCGTCATCGCCTATTTCACCTACGGCCGCTATCTGGAACGGGTCGCAGCGATCGATCCGGCCCACAGCGTACCGAGCGAAACGCTCTTCGACGGCGTAGACTACGTGCCCATGCCGCGCTGGCGGGTCTTTCTGATCCAGTTGCTCAACATCGCCGGTACGGGTCCGATCTTCGGCGCGATTTTGGGAGCGGCGTTCGGTCCCGTGGCTTTTCTGTGGATCACGCTGGGCGGCATCTTCATGGGTGCGATGCACGACTTCCTGTCGGGCGTCATGCTCGTGCGCAACGACGGCCTGAGCATCCCCGAAGTGGCAGGACGTTACCTGGGCACCGGAATGCGGCAATTCATGCGCCTCTTCTCGGTCGTGCTGCTCGTACTCGTCGGTGCGGTCTTCCTGCTCAGTCCCGCCGACATCCTCAGCGGCATGGTGCCTTCGGTGCCGCACACGGTGGGTCTGGCTGATTCTGGCCTACTACTTCGTCGCCACGCTGCTGCCCATCGACAAGATCATCGGCAAGATCTATCCGATCTTCGGCGTGGCCCTCATCCTCATGGCGCTCGCACTGCTGGGCGTGCTGCTCTTCGGCCCCTACCGGATCCCCGAACTGACGACGCTGGCCAACGCACAGCTCGACCCGCACTCCGTGCCGATCGTCCCGACGCTCTTCATCACCATCGCGTGCGGAGCCATTTCGGGCTTTCACGCCACGCAGTCGCCGCTGATGGCCCGCTGCGTGCGTAACGAGCGCGAGTGCCGCTCGGTCTTCTTCGGCGCGATGATCTCCGAAAGCATCATCGCCCTCATCTGGGCCGCCGTCGCCATGGCCTTTTTCGGCGGGGCGCATGCGCTGGCCGAGGCACTGGCCGCAAACGGCAACAGTGCGGCATGGGCCGTCAACATCATCTCGAACACCACGCTGGGCATCGCGGGCGGTATTCTGGCGCTGTTGGGCGTCGTCGCGGCCCCGATCACATCGGGCGACACGGCCTTCCGTTCGGCACGGCTGATCGTCGCCGACATCTTCCGCATCGAACAGCGCACGCAGTGGAAGCGTTTCGCCATCGCCCTGCCGCTCTTCGTCGCCGGCTACCTCATCACGCGGGTCGATTTCACCGTCGTGTGGCGTTATTTCGCATGGACCAACCAGACGCTCGCCACGATCGTGCTGTGGGCCGTCGTCGTATGGCTCTTCGCCACGAAGCGCAACTATTTCGTCGCATTGCTGCCTGCCGTGTTCATGACCTTCATCTGTGCGTCGTTCGTCTTCGTTTCGGGCCAGTTCTTCGGCATGGAGAACCGTCCGGCAGCCTACGCTCTGGCAGGAGCCGCGACCGCAGTCGTCCTTTGTTTCATTCTGTTAAAAACTCCGCCGCAATGGCCGAAGCAATCCTTAACCCCACCCCCGACCAGACATTCCGGATCGAAGGACGGGGCGACTACGATTTCTCCCGCACCCTCCGCCTGTCGGACGAAGCGCAGCGGCGCGGTGCGGTGGACGAAGCCTGCAACCTCCGTTTCCACGCCTTCCAGCACCTCGCCGATCTGATTCCCGACAACGAGGAGGTGATCCTCGAATGGGAGCATCCCAATACGCAGGCGGCGCTGCACCTCCTCTACCGTTCGGCCGTCGACCACTTTCTGATCGACGACTTCGAACTCTCGGCCGCCATGCTGGAATTCCTGCTCGACCTCGACCCCGAAGACCACGAGGAAGCGACATGGCTGCTGGCCTTCGACTACGTGGCGCTGGCCGACTACGACGCCTTCGACGAGGTCATCAACGACGTCTCGGACAAATACCCCGAAAAGCCGCTGCTGACGCTCTGGTCGGAGTATCGGCGCCACGGGTCGCTGCCCGCCGGCGAGGCGATCCGGCTTGCGCAACCACTTCGCACCTTATTATAAGGAGTTCACCGCCGACAGCCATCCGGCCGACGACGCCTACCTGCGCGACATCGAAAGCGAGCGGCCCACGCCCCAGGCGCAGGCGCGCGAGCTGTGGCTCAAAACCGAAAACCTCTGGACGGCGTTCCCCGGCTTCATCGCCGCGCTCAAAGCGCTGTAATACACTCACGAAAGAGCGGGCGGCCGTCGCATTCCCTGCGACGGCCGCCCGCTCGTCACCGAAACGGTCACTCCTTCCCTGCGCGAAGCCGGGCGAAGCAGTGGCGGCAGATCGGTTCGTAAGAATCCTGCGCGCCCAGCATCACCTGCTTTTCGTCGGCCGTCAGGCGGTGCGAATGGTGCGCCAGATTGCCGCACCGCACGCAGATCGCGTGCACCTTCGTGACGTACTCCGCCGTGGCCATGAGCGCCGGCATCGGACCGAACGGTTTGCCCGTATAGTCCATATCCAGTCCCGCGACGATCACCCGCACGCCGCTGTCGGCCAACGCCCGGCACACGTCGACGATCCCCTCGTCGAAGAACTGCGCTTCGTCGATCCCCACCACGTCGACGTCGGAGGTCAGCAGCAGGATATTCTGAGCCGATTCGACCGGCGTCGACCGGATGGCGTGGGCATCGTGCGACACCACCTCCTCGTCGGAGTAGCGCGTATCGACGCAGGGTTTGAAAATCTCCACCCGCAGGTTGGCGAACTGGGCGCGGCGCAGGCGGCGGATCAGCTCCTCGGTCTTGCCCGAGAACATCGACCCGCAGATCACCTCGATCCACCCCTTCTGACTGGCATTTTCCAGAAACATAAGTCGTTAAATTGGTTCTCGTCCGCCGTACCGCCTTTGAAGACATCTCTATGCTTTTCGCCCGGTCGCAGCAGACTTATGTTTAAGTATTTACATTCCCTCCCCTCTGTCCCCTCCCTTTGACAAAGGGAGGGGCTTTTTTTCCGCAAGGTAGTTCGGTTCTCGTCCGTCCGATCGTCTGCGAGGACGCCTATATTCCTTCCCCGACGATCGCAGCGGACTCATTTATGTTTGGCCCCACCGACAAAAAGCAGGGCTTTCCGAAGACATCCCAACCATCGGGATACTACCCGCACTCCTCGCAGCGGGTGATGCGGGCGCCCAGCGCGTTGAGCCGGCCGTCGATATTGCAATAGCCGCGGTCGATCTGGTCGATGTTCTGGATCGTACTGCGTCCCTCGGCGCTCATCGCGGCGATCAACAGCGCCACGCCGGCGCGGATATCGGGCGACGTCATGCGCGTAGCGCGCAGGCGGATGCGGTGGTCGTGGCCGATGACCGTCGCACGGTGCGGGTCGCACAGGATCACCTGCGCCCCCATGTCGATGAGCTTGTCGACGAAGAACAGGCGGCTCTCGAACATCTTCTGGTGGATGAGCACCGAGCCCTTGGCCTGCGTGGCCACCACCAGGAAGATCGACAGCAGGTCGGGCGTCAACCCGGGCCACGGCGCGTCGGCGATGGTCATGATCGAACCGTCGATGAACGACTCGATGCCGTAATGGTCCTGCTGCGGGATATAGATATCGTCGCCCTGCTGCTCGAAGCGGATGCCCATGCGGGCGAACTGCGCAGGGATGATCCCCAGATCGGCGTACGAAACGTCCCTGATGCGCAACTCCGACTGCGTCATGGCCGCCATGCCGATGAACGACCCCACCTCGATCATGTCGGGCAGCAGCGTGTGTTCCGTCCCGTCGAGCGCCTCGACCCCTTCGATCGTAAGCAGGTTCGAAGCGATACCCGATATGCGTGCGCCCATGCGGTTGAGCATCCGGCACAACTGCTGCACGTAGGGCTCGCAGGCAGCGTTGTAGATCGTCGTCGTCCCCCTGGCCATGACGGCGGCCATGACGATGTTGGCCGTACCCGTCACCGACGCCTCGTCGAGCAGCATGTAGCAGCCGCGCAACTCCTTGCCGTCGACCGAGAAGAACTCCTCGGCGGCGTCGAAATCGAACTTGGCTCCCAGTTTCTGGAAACCGATGAAATGGGTGTCCAGTCGCCGCCGCCCGATTTTGTCGCCGCCCGGCTTGGGGACGTACCCCACGCCGAAGCGTGCCAGCAGCGGCCCGATGAGCATGACCGAGCCGCGCAGCCGTGCGCAGCGGCGGCGGTAATCCTCGGTCAGCAGGTAGTCGAGGTCGATCTCGCGGGCGCAGAACGCATAGGTGTCGTCCGCCAGCTGCTCCACCTCGACCCCCATCGCCCGCAGCAGATCGATGAGCTGCATGACGTCCAGAATCCGGGGCACGTTGTGCACGACGACCCGCTGGGGCGTCAGCAGCGTGGCGCAGAGTATCTGCAACGCTTCGTTCTTGGCCCCCTGCGGGGTGATCTCGCCGTGAAGGCGGTGCCCGCCTTCGACCTGAAAATATGCCATAACCCGTAAATTTTAACTCAAAGGTAGGAATCTTAATCAAGACCCGCAAGCGGGAAGGGCAAAAACCTGCGAAAAACGGGTGTCCCGCTCATGCGTCCGGTCGCGGCGATTCCGGCGCGGAAGTTGCGCGAACCGGCGGAGAGACGCCGTTTCGGCTCCGCCGAAGACACTCCCGCTCGGCAATGCGCAAATAAATTTGACATTGCCCTCGGCTTATTCGTTCTTTGGCTGCGCCGAAGATACTCCCGCTCGGCAATGTGCAAATAAATTTGACATTGCCCTCGCTTATTCGTATCTTTGTCAAAGGAGGCGCCGACTGCGGTCGTCCTTCACGGCATAAAACTGTACACGACATGATGAACGGAATACGAATCCGCCCGTTTGAAGCCGCCGCGATCCTCGCGGCGCTGACGCTGCTGACAGGGTGCTCGCTGCTGAAATTCTCGGTCGATACGGGCGGCGAACCGCTCTCGAAAGAGGAGACACGCATGCGGCTCCTCACGCGCGGTTTCTATTACGAAGCCTCCGACGAGGTGACGGCCGCCGCCGACTCGATCGCCGCCGGCAGCGACGACGCCGAGCTCCAACGCCGCACGATCCGGTGGAAACTGCGCACGACGCGCGCCGCCGTCGACGCCGCCATGCAGCAGGCGCCCGAACTGGCCCTGCTCGACACGTGGATGCTCTACCGCAACATGGATTCGCTCTTCGCCGCACGGCCCGACTCGCTGCTTTTCGGCGCGGGTTCGCCGCTGGCGCGGCGCACCGCATCGCGCCTCCACCGCAAGGCCCGACACCTGGCCTCCGACCTGCTGACACCCGAGCGCTACGAGCTGATGCGGCAGTTCGTCGCCGCACAACCCCTGCCGGCACCCGGCGACGAGGTGCAACCCGACCGCACGATGCTGCCGTGGGTCGATTTCCTGCGTGCCCACGGCATCGAAGCGCTCTATCCGGTGGGAACCATCGCCGAAGTGATGGCCGACATGGGCGACCGCATCGGCGGCGTGACGCAGCAGACGACCAACGCGATCGACTGGACGGGCGACCTTCTCTCGCTCCGCATCCGCCAGGACAGCCTGCGCGACCGGCTGGCCATGCAGCTCGATTCGCTCGAACGCGACTTCAACCGTCTGACGGCCGTAGCCGAGGATCTGCCGGGCGTCTCGCGCGAGGTGGCCGCCGAACTCAACGCAGCGCTCGCCGAAGCCATGGCGACTTTCAACGCCGGCGTCGACAACGCCTTCGCCGACATCGACCGCCAGCGCATGGCGCTGCAACACTACGTTTCGGCCGAACGCGAAGCGCTCGTCGCGCAGGCGCAGCAGGCCGCCGACGACGCGATCGCCAAAACGCTGGCCGCACTGCCGGCGCTCGTAGGCAAGGTGGTGTTCTGGATCGTCCTGCTGGTCGCGGCGCTCGTCGGGGTTCCCTTCCTGCTGGGCTTCTGGGCGGGCGGCTGGCGCGAACGGGCACGCCGTCGCAAGGCCGATCGCACGAAACAGGGTAGCCGACACCCTTCCGAACCCCGTTTCACGGTCGCCGAGGCGGCAGTCGGAAGCGTTTGCGCCGCTGCGCAGCAACGGGAATCTTCGACCGTCGGGACTTCGAAGCGGATAATCACGGATTTTATTGTATTTTTGCGGGCGTAAAGGGAAAAGCTATGGCTCGCAGGAAACAGAAATTATCCCTCATCGAAGGGTTGGAAATTACGACGCTCGCCGCCGAAGGCAAGGCGATGGGACGCTGGCAGGATCAGGTGGTCTTCGTCCCGATGACCGTGCCGGGCGACTTGGTCGACGTGCAGATACGCCGCAACCGCCGCCGCTTCATGGAGGGGACGGTCGTACGCTACGTGCACCGCTCGCCGCTGCGGGTCGAGCCCTTCTGCGCCCATTTCGGCGTCTGCGGAGGATGCAAATGGCAGAACCTTCCCTACGCCGAGCAGCTCCGCTTCAAGACCGAGCAGGTGCGCGACCAGCTCGCCCGCATCGGCAAGATCGAGTTGCCCGCCGTCCGCCCCTGCCTCGCCTCGGCCGAGACGCAGTTCTACCGCAACAAGCTGGAATTCACCTTCGCACCGCGCCGCTGGATGACCTACGAGGAGATTGCCGCCGGAGGCGACATCGACGCCGGCCCCGCGCTGGGATTCCATATCCCCAACCTCTTCGACAAGGTGCTCGACATCGAAAAGTGCTGGTTGCAGCCCGAGCCGTCGAACGCGCTGCGCAACGAGATCAAGCGCTTCGCGCTCGAACACGGCTATTCGTTCCACAACATCCGCGAGCACGCGGGGCTGATGCGCAACCTCATCGTCCGCACCGCCTCGACGGGCGAGGTCATGGCCATCGTCGTATTCGGCGAAGAGGACACGCCCCGCATCGAAGCGCTGATGAGCCACGTCGCGGAACGTTTTCCTCAGATCACGTCGCTCTTCTACGTGGTCAACACCAAGTGGAACGACTCGCTGGCAGACCTCACGCCCGTACTCTACCGCGGCAAGGACCATATCCTCGAACAGATGGAGGGGCTGCGTTTCAAGGTGGGCCCCAAATCGTTCTACCAGACCAATTCGGCGCAGGCCTACGAACTCTACAAGGTGGCGCGCGACTTCGCGGCGCTCACCGGCGGCGAGACGCTCTACGACCTCTACACCGGCACGGGCACCATCGCCAACTTCTGCGCCGCACGCTGCGCCAAGGTCGTGGGCGTGGAGTACGTCCCCGAAGCGATCGACGACGCGAAGGTCAATTCGGCGCTCAACGGCATCGGCAACACGCGCTTCTACGCCGGCGATATGAAGGCGGTGCTCGACGACGCGTTCGTGGCCGCCAACGGCCGCCCCGACGTCATCATCCTCGATCCGCCGCGCGCGGGGGTCGACCAGCCCGTGATCGACGTCATCCTGCGCGCCGCCCCCGAGCGGATCGTCTACGTGAGCTGCAATCCCGCCACGCAGGCGCGCGACCTGGCGCTCATGGACGGCGCCTACCGTGTCGAAGCGGTACAGCCCGTCGACATGTTCCCCCACACGCACCACGTGGAGAACGTGGTCAAACTCGTGCGGCGATAGCGGGAGCCGTGCATTCGGGCAGGCCGGAGGCCTGCTAAAACCAGGACACCAGCAAATAATCATCGTTGCGCGAAGCGCACAATAACTTCCGCATTGCAAAGGATCGCTCGAAAAGTTTTCTTCTCACAGATTCTTTTCTTGTGCTTTTGGCTTGATCCAAAAGCACCAAAAGATCAAAAGCAACGCGAAAGTAGCGGGTGACGACACCCGCGCTCGCTGAGCGGGCACAAAAGACTCCGCTGTTTTGCACACCCGCTCCGGGCGCTCGCGCCGATACCGTCACTGCTTCCGCTATTTTCGCAGTGCGATCCCGCAGGCCGGAAGCCTGCTAAATGAGTATAGAGGAAGTCAAATCGTAATAAATCATGGTTGCGCGAAGCGCACAACAGTCTCCGCCTTGCGAAAAGTGCGGAAAAAGAAACGAGCAGCGACGAGCGTTAAAAAACGGGGCCGGTTTGCTTGCAAACCCGCGACAGGCGCCCGTTTTAGCGAGGCGCTGTGAGTTTCCCGCAGCTTTTCGCCTGGCGGACGCTTTTGGCACCACCTTTAGTGACAAAAAGGTGGTAAACCTGCTCCCCGCAGGAAACGTCCAATCGGAGGTGCGGAATGCTTTCCGAAGTGAGAATTGGGTTGTTTTCGCAATGCGATCCCGCAGACCGGAAGCCTGCCAAAATACAATTTCGAAAGATTCGCTCTTCGGCTGCGGCCGAAGAGCGGCAGCCTCCGTCCGCCAGCAACATTAAATTTTTCGCCGCTTCATGCAAGATTCCGCACAAGGCGGCGTTTTATTTGCAAAGGAGTTACCTTAAAACGGAAATATGCTATGAAAAAACTCATTTTAATGGCTGCGGTCATGCTGTCGGTACTCCCCGCGGCGGCGCAGGAACAGGCTTCGAAATTCGATGCCAGTTATATTCAGGTCTGGGGCCAGGCCGAAAAGGTGGAGATTACCCCCGACGAATTCTACCTCTCGGTCACGATCAACGAGAAGGATTCGAAGGGTAAGATCTCGATCCAGACGCAGGAGCGCGCCATGCTCGACGCGCTGAAAAAACTGGGCGTCGACACGCAGAAGCAGCTTCGCGTAGTAGACATGTCGAGCGAATACTTCAAAAAGGGCAACGCCTTGGCATGGAAACAATTCCAGCTCAAACTGAACACACCGGAACAGGTGGCGCAGGTTTTCGGATCGCTCAACAATCTGGGCATTTCGAACGTCTCGATGGAGAAGGTGACCCACTCGCAACTGGATCAGTATAAGAACGAAGTGCGCATCGCCGCCATGAAGAGCGCGCAGACCAACGCCCAAACGCTGGCCGGCGCCATCGGGCAGAAGGCGGGCAAATGCTTCTACATCTACGATTCGAACAACGACGTCGTGCCCTACTACGGCAACGTCTTCATGGCCCGCAGCATGAAGGCTGCGGTAGCCAACGACGCAGCCGAGGCGGCGGGCGAAGCAGCCGGACTGGACTTCAAGACGATCAAGCTCAAATACAGCATACAGGCCAAATTCGTGCTCGAATAATTCCGGGCACAAACTTCCCCCGAAAACGACTTTTCAGTTCCGGCCCGGCGAGACGACTCGTCGGGCCGTTTTCAAATCTCCGACCGATGAAAAAGACGCATCCCGCCGCATTTCATACAGGAGACTGCACTTCTGAAACGACCCGAAACGACGCCTCCGCACTGACGGATTCGCACGATTCCGCATGAAAAACGCGACATTCTTCCGAAAAATATCGGAATAGACGTCGAATTGTTCGAAAAAATAGTATTATCTTTACAAACTTTTCCACCTGATTTCAAGAGGAGGTGCCTATGAAGACGAAACTCTCTTACGATTACGAGCATTACGCCTCGACGGCCGAGCTGCCGGAAGCCGACCGGACACTTGTGGCCGAGGCCGAGCGCGCCACGCGCCGCTCCCATGCGCCCTACTCGAAATTCCGTGTGGGTGCGGCTGCACGCCTTGCCAGCGGCAAGGTGCTCCACGCCGGAAATTTCGAGAGCGAAGTCTTCCCCGCGGGGCTGTGCGCCGAACGCTCGCTGCTCTTCTACGTCCAGACCAACTTTCCCGACGATCCGATCGAGACGCTCGCCATCGCCTCCGACCCGTCGCCGCGCGAATGCTATCCCTGCGGCCAGTGCCGGCAGGTCATGGTCGACGTCGAACGCCGGCAGGGGCGGCCCATGCGCATCGTCATGTCGGGCGGCGGTACGGCCAGCGCGGTCGATACGGCCGAGAAACTCCTCCCCTTCACCTTCAAGCTCTGAGATGTTCTCTTCCGACGATATTCTCTACGAAGACAACCACCTGCTGGTGGTCAACAAGCGCTGCGGCGACCTCGTACAACCCGATCCTTCGGGCCAAAGCGCCCTCGAAGACCAGATCAAGGCCTACATCAAACGCCGCGACGCGAAACCCGGCGAGGTGTTTCTCGGCGTCGTGCACCGCATCGACCGTCCCGTGAGCGGCGCAGTGCTCTTCGCCAAGACCTCGAAGGCGCTGGTGCGGCTCAATGAAATGATCCGTTCGGGCGAAATCCGCAAAACCTACTGGGCCGTCACGGAACAGCGGCCCGACCCGCTCGAAGGGGAACTGCGCCACTGGGTGCTGCGCGACGGCCGCACCAACCGCTCGCGCGCCTGCGACGCCCCGAAACCCGAAGCGAAGGAGGCGCGGCTGCGCTACCGCACGCTCGGCGCCTCGACCAACTACACGCTCGTCGAGGTCGAACTGCTTACGGGCCGCCACCACCAGATCCGCGCCCAGCTCTCGAAGATCGGCTGCCCGATCAAGGGCGACTTGAAATACGGCGCCCGCCGCTCGAACCCCGACGGCGGCATCTCGCTCCACTCGCGGGCGATCGAATTCACGCATCCCGTCCGTCGGGAGCCGGTGCGCATCACGGCCCCCGTCCCCGCCGGCGACAACCTCTGGGCCTTCTTCGCCCGTAACGCCTCCGAACCATGCGCCTGCTGATCCAACGCGTCCGCCGCGCCTCGGTCACGATCGACGGCACACTCCATTCGTCGATCGGAGCGGGACTGCTGCTGCTCGTCGGCATCGAGGAGGCCGATACGCAGGAGGACATCGACTATCTGGCGGGCAAAGCCTCGCGCCTGCGCGTCTTCGACGACGAAGCGGGGGTGATGAACCTCGACGTGCGGCAGACCGCGGGCGAGCTGCTCGTCGTGAGCCAGTTCACGCTCCACGCCTCGACGCGCAAGGGCAACCGCCCCTCCTATTTCCGCGCCGCGGGCGAAGCCTTCGCGACCGATGTACGAAGCGGTTCGTCGCGGCGCTCGCAGCCGCGAGCGGCCGCCCCGTCCGCACGGGCGAGTTCGGCGCCGACATGGCCGTCGAACTGGTCAACGACGGGCCGGTGACGATCTGGATCGATTCGAAAAACAAAGAGTGAAACAACTTATACGATGAAACGCTTTTACCTGACTTTCACGCTCCCGATCCTGCTTCTGGCAGTGTCTTGCAGCGACAGCGACACGCCGGGCGGCGAACCTTCGCCCTCCGATCCGCGCGAAGAGTGCCGGTTTTCGAACGTAAAGGCCACTCCGGCGGCCACCTCGGCCGACTTCTCGGCCAGCTATCTCTATCTGGGAGGATTCCTGGTCAAGGAGAACGGCTTCGTCTGTACGCCTGCGGGGGGGGGTGCGCCCGTGACGGTCGTCTGCGAACGGTCGACCGAACCGGCCTGCACGCTGCGAGACCTCGCGCGCCCGAAACCGACTACGGAGCTCTACTGCTATGTAGCGGTTGCCGGAGGCCATACCTTCCGCTGGCAACGATTTCGTTCACCACGCTCGAAAGGGCGAGGCGAACCGACGCACCCGACGGGAAGGTCGTCTTCGGCACGCTGACCATCTCGGAGCGCACCGCCACCTCGGCCACGGCCGCCGTCACCCACCTGCGAAGGCGAGAAGCGACGGTCACCGGCGCGTTGCTGCCGAAAAAGGCGCAGAGCGCCGAGACCAGGCAGTCGTGCGGTACGGCAGTTGTTCGCTGCGCCAGCACCTTCACCGGTTCGATGCGAGGTCGCGCTTCAGTCGTCACGCCGTCGAAGACACCCGGCAGCACGGCCGTCGGGTTTCACTACCGAGTGCAGGCGCCGTCGCCGCCGCTCGACAACAATACCCGCCACAAAGGCCGGGCGGAAATCAAGCCGAACGAAGCGTCGTGAAATCTATACTCACCCTTACGTCGAGACCAGCGAACGCGATGTGAGCCCAAAATTTCACCTGCCCGTGTGGGTCGTCGCCGTTGCACGACGCCTGCGAAGAAAAGAACGTGAGCGCACCACAGGACGATCCCGTAATCTGCCCGCGAACAGGTCGGGAAATGGGATGGTTACGCGCGGCATTACGTTGATCATCCGCTGAAGGGGTTGCGTAAGCCGCGAGGCCAAATTGCGCCAGGCGATGTATTGAATGACGGCCCCTCAAATTTCGGCCAAATGACTATTAATTATGGCGGCGGTCAATGGAACACCGCGAAGACTGGGATTTATGGTGCGCGGATTGGCTGATACCGTGTGGGTTATCAGGTGGTGGGCCGTTGGGCTAACATCAAGAAGGTTCCCGATCCTGACTCCACTTGGCTTTCACCGTGCTGCTCAGCCAAGAGCGCCGGAAAGAAATGGTGGTGAAATCAAAACACGCGCGACGAGTGGGCCGCATCGCCCTGTTTTATCAATGAGCATTAAGTCCTACTGAAGAACGCCGCGACGAACCACCACCTTTACCCGAAAGCGGCATCTTTCATGCGCCTGATCTCCCGAAGCGAAGACGGACAATCATGAACGTTCCACACGCGACTGAACTGATGTCCTGGCATTGCTCTCGACCACCCGCCAGTAGAGTTCCGGACCGTCGTTATGCAATGTCGGGAAACACGACGGCTGCGTCGAAATCGTGAGCGGTCCCCGTATAACCGCACCGAACGATAAACAAAAACCGATTTAACTCCCGACATGTACCCCTGGGGCGACGCACGACTTATCACAGCCAGGTGGCTCACGAAGCCGCTTTGAAATCTCCGGCCGGCCGACAGAAATCCCGGTCGACGGTTTACCTGCCCAACCGCGACGGCAATTGGCGGTTGCCTGTTCTGCTCAACGCGAGGCTCACGCCAGTCGGCCGGTGACCTGGCGCCGCACCGTCCGGCAGGTCGATCGCACCGCGCGGCTTGCCGGAATGGGATCGTCGTGGGCACCGTCCCGGGACTGCGTGATGCGCTGCTGACTATTCGGCCGAGTACGGCATCGGAATCGACTTCACGCCACGCTGCGCATGATCGACTGGGGCCACGACTTCGTTGCGGCACGACGCGCCGTCGAGGCGCGACGGCCGCACGCGGCGTCGCGCCGTGGGCGCACTTCATCCTCGCCCGATCATCACCGCAAGCCGCTCGCTACGGTCAAGTTCTAACAGTTGCAGTTCGTCGAGGGTCGCGCTGACCGACTCTACGACGGGAGCCCGCGCGGTTCGCCGCCGACGCGGCTGGTCACGTCGACCGACGGCCGAAATCCGCCGCCTGCGGCCCGACATCGCCGTCGAACGCATCGCGGCCAGACGCCGCCCCGCAACGGCCAAGCGAAGTGCGGCCGTGGCAACCTGCGCGGCGATGCGCTGTGCGATGTTTTCAAAAAGACGGTGAAAAATGCGCATTAGGCGAATTGTATTTTCGCAGCGTTAATCGTTCGCTGTCGCGAAATATCTGCGGCAAACCGTCAGGCGGTCGGGAACCAACTCGAATATGTCTACGATTTTCGGCATGTTCATCTAACCGTTCGCATTGGCCAACACGCCGGTCTGTTGTTTATCATTTACATTACGGATTGTTTTATCGGCATGTTGACGCTTCACGTCAATGGTGTTAAGCGTTTTAATATCGGCGGTACGATCGAG
>VOFK01000667.1_pt1 | contig 32373 bp, 50 predicted proteins | sample 5384121 | NCBI WGS metagenome assembly VOFK01 (sample SAMN12384730, study PRJNA508395) | human gut metagenome | isolation source: healthy gut J | host: Homo sapiens | reverse complement strand
TGAAGTTACGTATTGTTCCAAAACACGATTGCCTTACACCGCTCAAACGACACATACATCTTCCGCCGATTAAACGGATTATACCAAACACAATACCCCTTGGCCAAACGATTAAAGAACCACTTGACATAAAAGGCCGGGATATCCGTTGACCGGCTGGCCGAAATGATGATGGGGAGCAAGTGCCTCGACTTGCTCTCGCCACCGGAGTCCGTTGTGATCACCGTATTATTATGTAATTAGGGTCATAACATCCGTAATTTGTCTACCGCAAGATAGGGACATTATCTCGCTATTTTGTATCCTAAAAAAATGAATGTAGAACCTAATAAATAACAGTAAACATGAAAATGTATTGATTTTATCTTCCAGCCCCCGTCGTGGAGGAATTCCATACGCTATGCAGATGAGTTTATGCAAGGGGCGATCGAAAGCGGTCATCGTGTGGAAAAAGTTTTTCTGCGAGACAAGACCATTCACCCCTGCACGGGATGCGGCGTGTGCAGCCAATACAAGAAGCCTTGTCCACAAAAAGATGACGCGGCAGAGATTATCGGAAAGATGTTGCCGCCGATGTGATCGTGATGGCTACGCCGGTCTATTTCTATGCCATGAGCGCACAGATGAAGACGCTGATAGACCGTTGCTGCGGTCCTTATACCGAAATGAAAAACAAGGAGTTTTACTTCATCGCCACGGCCGCTGAAGACGATAACGGCATCATGGATCGCATTGTGGCCAACTTTATGGGATTCCTCGACTGTCTGGAAAACCCGACCGTGAAAGGAACGCTATTCTGCGGTGGTGTGTGGCACGGGGCGAGATCGAAGGGAACCCGACTTTGAGGCAAGCATACGAGCAGGGAAAACGAGTATAATACTCTTGATCGCGACCAATACGTCCGGGTATAATCCATACAGGCGACCTACTTCTATGGGGGGAGCGAATACGGTAGTCCTTTTCGACGAGACCTTTTCCTCGTCTTACAGCTATACCCGTTTAGGGAAGATAGAGAATCCCGCAGGGTTGGCCGACGTACTTGGCAGAGGAAACGTGAGGGTTGCCCGCTTCTCCCTAAGTAAATAACGCTCCGATACCGCATAAATACCTTATCGGTAGCAGATGGATTCTTGTTCGCATACTGTATAATTCTACAAACCACGACGTGGTCTGTACAGATCAAGACGTGGAATATACAAATCACGTCGTGGTCTGTACATCCCACGGTGATCATTTGGAAATAGATCAAGTAGCAAGTATGTTTGTATATAGTAAGAAGAATGTTTTTTTTAACTTGAAGATACGAACAATTATACCTAGTAGCAGTTATGGCAGAATATATCAAGCAAGAGATGTGCGACCTGAACGGGACGGGGGAAAAAAGCCGGTGTATTATCGGATGAAGATACAACGGAACATGGACATGGAGGATTTCGTGGAACGGATCACCTACCCCGGATCGGGCTTGAGCAGGGGTAGCGTAATACAGGTGATGACGACAGTCGCGGAACATCTGGCCTATTGCATGGCGGAAGGGCAGTCGGTCACGTTGGATGGCATCGGTACGTTCACGCCCCGCCTAGGCGTAGCGAAGGACAAGGAGATCGACTCGCTGGATGGTGACGAACCGAAAGCGTAACGCACGGAGCATCGAGGTGAATGGTATCAACTACCGGGCCGACAAGGCGAATTGATACGGGAGACTAACCTGCGTTGCGATTTAAGACGGGGAGGTATCAGCCGTGTCCGGAAATCGCCCTTCACCGAAGAGGAACGCCGGACACGGGCATTGATTACCTGATGAACACCCATTCTTGCGCATACAAGACTACATGGCTGTCACCGGACTAAAACGTAGTAGCGCAAACCGTGAGCTACTACGCCTCAGTAGCGACCCGGCGAGTGGAATCACCCTATCGGGTTATGGAAGCCACCGGGTGTATGTCCGCAGGAAAACAGAGGGCGATCACTAATCCACCCAATGATGCCCCGGGCCGGAGAAAATACATACATTTTACTCCGGCTTTTTGACTAAGCATTTGTATTGTTTCAGTAAACTCCGCGACTATAGACTTCAAATTGGGATTATCGAGTCGAATAATAATCGCCGCATAATTCTGTATCCCATCCGCATCTCGGATGTCCGCAGACATGAAAGCGAAATCAGATTTACGCGGCGAGGAATGAAACCAAAACTCAAAAAGGCGATTGCGCATACTCTGCTTGCTATCTCCTGTCTCACAAATATACAACAGAGTTGTATTAGAACATTCGAAAAACTCATAGACTATCGCCATTATCGCCCGCCTCAACTTAGAATCACGAGGAGACTTTCTATTATTCGTATTAGCAATAATAAATTGATAGGATTCATCACTAAGCATCAATTCGTCCTCGAGAAAACTGACATAATAAATCACACCAAAGTCCGTAACAAAACCGGAAACACATAGAATCCCTAAGAGCTGTTACCGCATAAGGAGAATTAGAATTTATACGTTCAAGGTTAAGGCTTACCATACTTCAAAATAAGTAGCTTCTTGCCCTGTACGTTTCTTAAACTCTTCTTTCATCTCTTTTTCCAGTTTAGCTTCACATACTCTCGCTTCAGCTTCCGTGCGGTCTCCAACCGACGCAAAGCCTCTTCTCTGGTAATCTTGCTATTTTTCTCTTTTCCATATCCTTCGATATAATACTTATATATTACAAATGTAGGATAAATTCCGTTCTTTACCAAAATATTTATTCTTTGCTTCTGTTTTTGAGAAATATAACAAACACACAGATCACTAATCCACTTGATGGTGTCCCGGGTCGAGATGCTTGCGAGTGCCGTTCGGTCTTATCAGTTCGGCGGAGGTGCCTTCCGGGATTTGGAGATCGAACTTCATTCGCTTGCCTTTCTTCTTGATACTTACTTGGATGGTTCCATAATGAGTCTCTAGGCTGGCAGAGGCTTCCGATAAGGAACCCAGTTGAGGCGCGATCTTAAAGGTACGGAAGCCGGGAGAGGTTGGCTCGATACCGCAGACCTTCTGGCTCAATAAGGTAAGCGGGCCACCGCTCCAAGCGTGATTGATCGTGCCGCCACCGAAGCCCTCGGCTCCGATGCCCCATCCCTCGAACAAGGTCGTGTATTCGGCATAATCCAGCATACGGGTGTAACGTTGCTTCATCCGTTCCAAGGCAAACGCCGGCTCGCCCATCTGGAAAAAGGGCCTCTAGGACATACTTCTCCATATAAGGGCTGGCGTGATACTCTTTTTAAGTACACCTTCGTCAGCGCCGGATACTTATCTTTCGAGGCCAGCCCGGAAACAACCGCCATGGCTTGGGAGCGATCGTCCGTCTCCCCCTTTATAGCCGTGGGAGCGATAGGCGGAACCCGTCCAGAACTTCGTGTCGAAACAACGTTCTATGCTACGCATCATCCGGGAGATCTCATCGGCATCCTTATCCTTGCCGAGTTGCAGGGCGAAGGCTCGCTCCGCTTTCAAGGCCAGATAATACCAGCAGTTGGTCAATACGCCCATATCGACATGTTCGCCCCAGTCGCCCCAGCTCCAAGCACCTTGACGCTCGATCACCAAGCCACTCTTATCGACTTGCCAAACCTCGTGCAGGTAACGGCGCATCCGGTCGTATATCACCGGGACGAAACTACTGTCGGCACTATAATAATATTGCGTATAAAAAACCGTACCAACCGATAGACGCCAACATCTGTAAAGGAAGCCCTTATCCCAATACCCGCTGGAACCGGGCGTAGAGCGTTCCGTCCTCCCGCTGCCAATTCATTAATTCATGGATGCCTTTTACGGCTAGTTTCTGCCCGGACGGAGAAAGGGCGTAGAAAGCCTCGCCTAGCTCATTCACCTCGTCACCCCACCATTGGGCACGTTCACGGTCCGGACAGTCCATATAATTATCACGCATCGTTATGTATAAGGTGCGGGCAGAACGTTGCCAAAGCTCGTCGTAGAACGGGTCATCACAATGGAAAGAGCCAGCGAGGTCCGTGTTGTAACCGGTCTCACGGTATTTCATCCAGCACCTTCACGCCCTCAGGGATGATGTAATAGACCATGGCCGTTCATCCAGCCATAGCTTTCGTATTCCTGCTCACCCTCACGGGTAATATATTCGGCACGTACGTTGCGCTCGCTTCCTCCCTCGTAATTATCCATCCGTATGTGGATAGTCTTCCCGGCCCTCCGCCTCTACTTTCAGATACGGAGTGGTGTGGGCATTATAGGGCAAACGACAGAACAAGGTATCGCCTTTCAAGGATTCCCGGACGGATACATAGGATAACAGGCCGCTGTTTTTCCACTGGGGTATCGGACGTTCCACCAGATCCCCGAAAGGAGCTTTCCCCCGCCTTACCGACGCAGACCGCCCCCGGAAGGGAACCTTCGAAACTCGTACGATTCCAGTTTGTTATCGCTTGACGGGCATCGAAGCGGATATTACTCTCCGGCATACGGTAATTCGGGAAAGGGGCCTCGGTATTTTGATAAGCCTCATACAAGGCGCACTGCCAGCTCGCATCGGAGACGATCTCCAACCCCGGGGCGATCACCTCGAATAACAAAAGCCGCTTTCCCGCTGTTGATATGACTGAAACCGTCTTTCCCGAAATGCCAGAGCAAGATAGCGATGGTGTTCGAGCCCTTTGTCAGGTAAGGGGCGATATCTACCGGATCGTAATAAGTCCCGGAAGGAGAAGGTCCTCTTTTCAAGCCACCCTCGAAGATAACCAGTTGGTCGTTGATCCAAAGCCAATACTTGGAATCGGCGGCGATACGGGCGATGAGTTGGTCCGGACATCCGTCACGCCGAATGATTTACGGTAGATCAACCAAGTGTTCGTGGCGCTTTGGCAACGCTCGGTATTGATCCATTGGGCTTTCCAAGGGAAGGCAGCGGGACAACTGTCCGAGGCAGTCACTTTTATCCAGCTGAAAGATAGGAGAAACAATAGAAGAGCAAGAAGTAGCTTGTTCATACGTTTAATCTTTAAGGTTCTCAATTATTTGCTTTCGAAATCCCCAGTTGTAGAGACGGGGCACGCCCGTCTCTACAACTAGGTAAAATAAGCCAATATAGGCGATGTCATTACCGGCTTACTAAAGTCATACGGTTCTTATCACACCGGATATGAAAACGTATGCGTACCGGCGGATACGGTCTCGGTCTGATCGCCTACCACGATATCGGCGGAGCAATCAGCCGGAATCGTCACGGTAAGCATAACCTTATCCCCTTCCCGTTTCCATTCGCTGGCGATACGGCCGCGTACGGAATGGTACTCACCTTTCGCCCAATCCAGTTCTTTCACGAAATGAGGCGTGATACGGATATGACGGAAGCCCGGAGCCGAGTCGTCATGATTGATACCGGCCAGCTGGTTCATCATCCAAGCGGAGACATCTCCCATAAAGACATGGTTCAAGGAAGCGTCGGCAAACTTCGGACTAAGTGTCCACGTCTCCGGCAATGTGGAGTAACCCATCGTCTCTACCCAATATCCCCAAGAAGGTGCCTCGGTCTTCGTGATCATCTTCATGGCATCCTCGATATAGCCATATTTCGTAAGCATGGCCGGAACGGTCTTACTGCCTAATAGACCAAAATCCAAGAAATAGTTATTTCCCGCTACCACCTCACGCAGCTTATCCGCCACGAGTTGTTCCTTTCCTTCGGGTACAAGTCCCAGATACAAGGCCAAGGCTTGCGCCGTTTGGGTCCCTTCGGCATACACACCGGTCTCGGCGTTGAAGAACTTCTGGTTGATCAAGGATTTGAGCGTATTCGCTTTCTCTTGATAAGGAGCGGCATCCTTGCCCAGTAAAGAGGCGAAGCGAGCCATCAACTTATAATCCAGATAATAGTAGGCGGTAGAGGTATATTCATTATTCGTCGTAGCTTTCCAATACACCCAGTCACCCAAGCCAAAAGGCAAGTAACCGTCTTTCTCTTTCGTCTTCAAATAATCCAGATATCGCAGCATCGTAGGATATAAGCGTTCTATACTGCGAGACTCTCCATAATAATCATACAAGGCGTTCGGTATGATAAACATGACAGCGTCCCAAACCGGACCCGGCCACTCGCCATATCCCCAACCGCTGGAAGGAATGATACCGGAAATCTCACCCGCCTCACGCTGGTTGTCGATAATGTCATCCATCCATTTCTCATAAAGCGTGATACCATCGAAGCCCAGCAAACCGAGGTCGATCGCGATATGCGCATCGGCTGTCCAGCCATTCTTCTCCCGTTGCGGACAATCGGTCCGGGATACTGTGCGAGGTTACTACGGTAAGCCTGCATCGTAGCCTCCCATATCTTATTCAATAGAGGATTAGAACAAGCGAAGGAACCGGACGGACGGACATCGGTATGCATAAACAAGCCGGTCAAGTTCCTCTTCCGTTAAAGTAACGGGACGGCTACTCTCCACCTCCACGTATTGGAAACCGTGATAAGAGAAGGAAGGCATGAAGATCTCCTCCTCTCCCGTACCTTTCAAGGTAAAGACATCCATCTGAATACCGTCCGGTTTGACCGGATGATAATATATTGATATTGCCTTGCTCCAAGCGACCGTCTTTCTTCAACAACTCACCATGTTTTAACGTGATACGGGTTCCCGCCTCACCTTTCACCTTCAAGCGGCAAAGGCCGGACATGTTCTTCGGGAAAGAATATACATATAACTGATCGGAGAAACGTTTCATCGACACGGGCCTCACCTCTTCCGTGATACGGATTCCCGGCATTTGCTGGGCTACCAACAGAGGTGCCGGAGCCTGCGCCGGAAGTGCCGCTTCCCATTTACTATCGTCGAAATGAGCGGTTTTCCATCCGGCCTCTTCCAGCCGGGCATCGAATTTATCGCCGCTGTATATATTATTATAGGTATAGGCTCCGGTGGAAGTCTTCCAAGTCTCGTCCGAGCCAATCACCTCCGTCGTACCATCCGTATAGGTAATACGTAACTCACATAGCAGGCGGGGGACGATCCCGCCAGCGTGCCTTCATGAAAAATTCCAGACCGCCACGGACTGCTCGTTGTACCAGCCGTTTCCCAGAACAGCGGCCACGGCGTTGTCGCCTTGCTTCAGCAAAGAGGTAACATCATGCGTCACGTACAAAATACGTTTATCGAAATGCGTATACCCCGGGTCCAGATAATTCGTTCCGACCCGCTCGCCATTGATGAATAGCTCATGATACCCAGCAGATGCTACGTACACACGGGCATCCTTCACTTCCTTGCCTACCGGGAAAGACTTGCGGAACAGAGGGGCAGGCTCGAACTCCTTATCCTTATGATCGGTAATCCAAGAGGCGGACCAATCCGAGGGATCGAACTTAGCGGTCTCGAAAGAAGCCGTCTCCGAGGTAGCGCACGGACGCCCTTCACACCATCCCATACCGTAACATTCCAGTAATAACGGGTATGAGGTTTCAGGGCCATTCCTTCCGCATAGGGCCGCAAGTCGTCCGGACTTGTACCGATCCGTACCTCATAGCGGGAAGCCTTAAAAGCCCTCCTCATTTCCGGAGTATTCCCCATGTAAAAAGCGAGGAGACGAAGTATCCAAGCCGATAGGCTCCGTAAGGTATTCCGTACGGAGATTCGTAGGTATCGTTAATTCATTATTGCTTTTGCAACCGCCTAATAAGAGGGCGGCGAAAGCGTAGATGCAAATAGTTTGTTTCATATATTCTATAATTATATACATTCTACAACTAAGTATAAGAGCTGCACGGGGTAACTCGTATCTCTTCAGGAGCGTTGATATGGCTTATCACCTTACCGTCCGCACCTTTCTCATGCCGGATCTCAATCACCCCATAAGGCGTGGGGGAACGTACCTTCCACCCATTCGAGATCTCCCAGATGTGGGATGATACGTACCGTACGGCAACCCGGTTCCACCACTTGTACACCCAATACGTACTCGCTTAACCACGATGTGGGCCCGAAGCCCATCCATGGCACAAGCTATGGCGGAAAACCTTGATAGCAAATACGCCCCATAATCTCCATGAATATCTTTCTTTCCAGCGGGGACCAGCTCATCAATACGCCCTGCGTCAGGAAGCCATTCCATATTGAAATCCTCCCAAAACGTCGTAGCACCTACATCCAGCATAAGCTCCCCAATACGTACGGATCACATCTAACGCACCTTGGTAATTACCAGCCAACGCCATCGCCCGTAGCATATAATACCCGTAAAACGTAGAGAAGCCTTTTCGCCCCGTCCACCGCCAAGCAACGCTCGTTCGCCTCCCCTTAGCATCCATGATACCCGCCAGAGCCATCAAAGCGGCGGCCTGTTTATCCCCGGGCGTAATCCGATCTTTCTCGAAGGGAACCGGGGATTTCTTCCGAAGGGAAAACTCAATAGCTTTGGAAGCTACCGCACGGCACTCCGAGGCCAACGCATCCTCGCCTAAAACGGTACATAACTCCTCTCCCGCACGCATGGCTTGTATCATCAGCGATTGAAGGCCGGCATCGATAGCGGGTGTATTCTCACCTGGAAGGCCAATCCAAGAAACGGTTCCCATCCAGTCTCTCTTGTCCGCTTGGGTCAACCTTCGAGATCAAGTGACGCAACAAAGCAGTCATATAAGAGCGTTGCTCTTTGCAGATACGCAAAAAGATTCCCTTGGTAATAATACCAATCCCGCTGAATCAACAACCACCAGATCGAGTACGAACTGATACCGTTCATCAACTAGGCAGCGGCGTAATATCCCGAATCAAATCAAGCTCTTAGGAACCACCTCATTATAACCGAAGACGGTACCCGTCATTACCTCCGATGTAAATCCCCCACCCCCAGACCAGACGATCCCGTTTTACGCCCTCCCATAGATATTCCTGCATATTCAAGTGGACCGTGTACGCACCTGTCTTCCCAGATCCGGTTCAACCGCTCGTCATTACAACGGAAAGAGCCCAGATAAGGAATATCCCGAAACGTGGAATCGCACGGACCTCTTTTAATTGCAACTCCGTAGAATCACCCAATACATCAATACGCACGAAACGGAAACCGGAATTACCGATCTCCTGCACGCCCAGCCAAGGGGAGCGATACCACGAAATCCCATCGCATGATCGTTGCTCGCCCCGTTCGCGCCATCTATCTCGCACATAGCCTCACTAACGGACTCGCCGAAACGAACCCGTACGGAAACCGGATCGTGAGACGGCGGCATACCGGTCACCAGCTGAAGGCCGCCTTGCAACTCCTTCCCGAAATCAAGCAGCAAAGCGGGATGTTCGGTTGGCGTACTTTTCAAACACACAACCGATTATTCGCCAAATCCGACTGTCCGTTGCCTGAAACAAGCAAATGGTCCGCTCCCGTAATTCGCGAACTATCTTGCTGCCAGACAATACGGACCGGGGGCGATATACTCCGTGTCCGATGGTCTCGCTGCTGGGCGAACAACGTGAACGAACCGATCCCTATGAATAGAATGATTAATTTTTTTCGCATACGCTAGAGTCCAAAAAGCCGGAACAAGTCATCCCAATTGCTGCTCCGTCATACCTTCCGGCTCGTAACCGGTCATGCGGGCACTGAAATAGATCTGGGCGGATTTACTCAACGTATCGATCGCATCGAAGCACTCGATCAGGTCTCACCGACGGCAAGGATACCGTGCTTCTCCCAGAACACCACGTCGTGCTCCTCCAACTGACGGATCGTAGCGTGCGCCAACGCCAAAGTGCCCGGTATCTCGTAAGGAACGATACCAACCCCTTTCGGCACGATAATCCGACATTCCGGGATCATACTCCATAACGTGCGGGTAATCTTCTCCGAATCCAAGAACGGCTTACAATGCGTCATGCCGATAATATCCGTCGGATGCGTATGCAATACCACCCGGTTATCCGTCCCTTCGCACGCAAAAATTGTGTATCAACAAATGGGAAGGCAACTCGGAAGTCGGTGGGATCGGTTGCTCCGCTAGATATCATACGATTTCCCATCGGCGGCGATACGGATCAAAGAGCCGTTGGCGAAAGGATCTTTCGCCACGTAACGCATCCGTTTTCCGGTACCGTCACATAAAAAGACGTGCCCGCATAAAGGCCGTCATCGCCTCTTGCAAGGAATCGAGGAAACCAAAGCCGGCAACGCCTTCTCCTCCTCGCTCAATAAAGTAGTCAGGTTCACCGATATATTCCCGCCGTTTCACGCTCAGCCCAACCCTTGGTCCACAAATAGCCGGCGACCTCGGCGATACGATCTATTTCCGCCATCAGGCGTTCATTGTTTCTTAGTATTATCATGTCTATTTTAATTAAACTATATTCGGATATAATAAGGAAAGGATCAAGATACACATGCCGGTAATCAATACCACGATCGTCCGGCGATCCACGCCCTTCCATTCTTTTAATAAGATGCCCCAGACATTACTGAAAATAACATTCAGCGACATCAAGATACTCCACGAGAAAGCCAGCATAACCGGGGAATCCGAGAAATAGCTCTTTCCATCCCCAGTCCGAAGAACTGCGAGTACCAAAGCACGCCTGCCAAAGCGCAAAATAAGACATTATTCAGCAATGTACCTCCCGATACCGAGAAATAATCCTTGCCGTCCGTTTTTCACGTTCTGGAAAATACAATACACAGCGTTCGTACAAAAGCCGCCCAAAGTAACCAACAGTATCACGGGATTCAAGGCGAACAGATCGCCCTAGCTCCCGCCTCTTTCGCTTTCGCCAGCACCTCGTTTCCCGATTCCAAACCCAAATTGAAGCAGGCGCTCATCACACCGGCAAGCAAGGCTACCGCCAAGCCCTTAGTCAAGGCAAAAATCCTTCACCGCCGCTTTCTTCTCCTCCTCACTCATATTCCGGGCCCGCAGGCTTCCGGCGTAACCGATCACGGCGATACCTGCCAAGGTAATGCAAACACCGGTCAACAGGATCAATCCGGTTCCCTCAAAACAGATTCGTTCCACCGAACAAAGCCGGGAAGAGCGTACCGAAACCGGCGCATGTACCCAAGGCGATGCTCTGTCCCAAAAGCTACGCCCAGATAACGCATACTCAACCCGAAAGTCAACCCGCCGACACCCCAGAGCATGCCATAGATAACCGCTCCCAAGCTACCCGGCGAACACCATAGCTCCAGTAAGGTACTCCCTTCCGGTACCGCCAACATCGCTCCGAGATAAGGGAAAACCAACCAAACGCGAAGATACCTTTTGCACCAACCAAAAAGCTTTCCCAACTCAATCCCGGATCTTATTGATCGGCACGTACGAGCTACTCTGCCCGGAAAACTGCCGATCGCGATGATCAACAACCCGATCTCGATCTCTATCATTGCCGTCTTGAGGGGTAACGTCGGACTCATATTTCTCGATCTCAGCGATATAAGACTCTCCTACGGGGCCCCACTTTGTAGACAATACATATCCCAAAACCGCCCCCCAAGGCAGACTCTTCGCTTCCTCCTGCAAGGCAAGACGCTGGAAATACTTACCCTCATCCTCGTACTGGCAGAAGCAAGGCGATCGGCTCCAGCAAAGCGAGCATAAAGGCTTTTTGCGTAGCACGGCTACCAATGACATAAGCACCGATACGATTGATGGTAGCGTCGAAATAATCAAACCGATATGTACCCGGTCCAAGGCGTCGCAACGCACGATCTCACGGGCTAAATCCTGCACATCGTCATTCAAGATCACGACATGATCGCTATCCCAACGGATCGGACGACTTACGTGCAACATGATCTCGGGCGTAAACAGCAATAACGAGGAAACCTTGTCGGCGATACTTTCCGTCAAATGGAAATGGCCAGTGTCAAGGTAACGATCTTGTTCTTTTTCGCCCCGTAACCCAAATAGAAATCATAGGAACCTACCGTATAACTTTCCAGACCGATACCGAAGAGTTTCGCCTCGATACAATCTTTCATCCATTTATATTCGGTAGCGAATATCTCATCCAGCGATTCCTCCAAGATACGGCGATAACGTAAGCGGCTGGCCCGGTACTTCCCGCTTGCTCCCGTCATGTATCCAAGGTTCATCATGCAAGGATCGTTCTGGGCTTTACCCATCTCATCGCTGATCCAGCGACAACGCTTCGTATGCTCGATCCAGAAGTTACGGATATCATCGCTGGGGTTCGCCAAATCTCCGCTTTTAGGGTGCGAAAGAGGTACTGTTGAAGTCCAACTTAAAATCATTCTCTTTCGCCCATTGTATCCAACTCTCGAAATGATGGGGTTCTACCTCGTCACGGTCTACTTTCTCCCCTTGGAAATCCCCGTAGATCTCATGCAGACTAAGCCGATGATTACCGGGGATATAGGATTTCGCCTTCAATCATCCCGACGCCACTCGTCGATAGTACGGGCACGTCCCGGATAATTGCCGGTCGCTTGTATACCACCGGTCAAGGAGCCGCCTTGTTCTCGAAAACCGCTTACGTCATCGGCCTGCCAGCAATGCAGGGATAGGGATATTTTTCTTCATATCCTCTAATGCTTTTTACGAACGTCTACACCTACGGCCGCATAACGTTCTGCCGCTACTTCAAATGCCTGTTGAATTAAACTGTCTTTTGTCATGGTATGATGTTTTTAAATTTATATGATTTGAATGTGTATCACCTTTCCGGATAAAATTCCTTGGGAGGGAATGCGGTGGATATCAGTCTTCGCATCTCCCAACAATCCGTCAGTAATCCTGCCGACTTAGCCTGTATCAAAGCAATTTCCAATGGCTGTCGCCTCAGACGGGCCTGCCAATACGAGGAATACCGATAGCGTTGGCTGTCAACTGATTCAGCAGATCGTTCCGAGAGCCACCACCTATCACATGCAATCGTTCGATCGGATGTGGCGACATCGATTTGAGTATTTCCAGCACCTCTTTATAACGATTCGCCAAGCTATAAAATATACAATGTACATAATCGGCGTCCGAAGCGGGGAACAGCCTGTCCGGTTTCCCTCACAATAGGCCGTGATCTCACGTAGCATATTCTCTGGATTGGCGAAACGGGGATCATCCGGATTGATCAAAGAAGTAAATTCGCTCAACTCCGCCATCCGAACCATATCATCGTACGAATAATCCAATCCGGACCGCTTCCATTGCTCCCGGCAACGTTCCAAGATCCACATACCTGTAATATTCTTCAAAAAGCGAGTCGTACCCTCGATACCCCCCTCATTCGTGAAATTATTCTTGAAAGAGACCTCGTTGATGATCGGCTTCTCCACCTCGATACCCATCAAGCTCCAAGTACCACTACTCAAGTAAGCGAAATTAGGAGAAGAAGCAGGAACAGCGGCTACCGCCGACGCCGTATCGTGACCAGCCACGGCGATTACCGGGATTTCCCCTGATTCCTGTCTTTACGGGCGATCGACTCCTCAACCGCCCGATCAACGTCCCCGGCATCACCACCGGACACATCAAAGTAGGAGATACACCTACGGCCTCCAAGAGCTTGTAATCGAATTTATGGGTTTCCGGGTTCAATAATTGAGACGTGGAAGCGATCGTATATTCACATACCATACGCTCCGTCAACATATAAGCCAAAAGCCGGTATGAATAATATCTTTTCCGCCACTTCCTGCGGGTATAAACGAGTCTTGCCCGCCCTGAAAGCTGGAACAAGCTATTAAACGGCATCACGAATACCTGTCCAAGCTTAGTAGACCTCTTCCTTGGGAATCCGTTTGAAAAAAGTCCTCGGGAGCGCCGTCCGTATAAGGATCTCGGTAAGCACGAGGTAAGCCCAATAAAGAGCCATCCAAAGCCACATACCCAAAATCCACCCCATGTATCTATTCCGATCGAGTGCAACCGGATTCTTTGCCGGGCGCATATCGTCAAGCTTTCTATAAGAGGAAGTATAAAGATGATAGATATCCCAATAAAACCGTCCGTGTAATTCCACCATCGGATTCGGGAACCGATGGATCTCTTTCATTTCAAATTTGGCATCCTTTAAGGTCCCGAGCACGGCCCGTCCACTGGTAGCCCCTATATCAAAGGCTAGAAAATTATATTCCTTCATGGCTTAACAAAGTTATTTGTTTGACGAAAGCAAAAAGTAGAAGCATTATTGCTATATTTGCTTACGAAAATGATTTTAAACCTTTCAAATCTGACATGAACGAACTGCGGCATGATTTACTACGTTACTTGACGATCAGCGCTACGGATGAGGAATGGGGAATCGTCGTCACGACGGTCGGATATCAATTCATCCCGCCGGGTTGCGCCTATCCACTTTCCCGGCATCCGGAGAAGTATAATTTCAAGCCTCAGACCGGGCGCATCCTGAATGAGTATCAATTGGTATATATAACGAAAGGTAGCGGGTACTTTTCCTCCCAGTCTTGTAAATCGCAAAAGATAAACGCAGGGACGATGATCCTCCTTTTCCCCGGGGAATGGCATAGTTATTATCCGACCGGAAACGGGATGGGATGAGTATTGGGTAGGTTTCCGGGCATTCATATCGATAAACGTGTGGAGAAGAAGAAATTCTTTACCAAGGAAGAGCCGCTACACCGGATCGGGCTGAGCGCTACGATCGTCGGACTTTATGAGGATATACTGAAGTTCGCCTCGGAGGAGAAATCCGGTTACCAACAGATGATCTCCAGTATCGTGCTTCATATATTAGGCTCCGTATATTATAAGGGAAAAGAACAACTCCTTCACGAACACCTATGTCGTAGATAAAATCAACGAGGCACGTATATTAATGAAGGAGAACATCGAGGACCCATTAAGTCCGGAAGAGATCGCTGCCCGTCTTGGTTTAGGTTATTCATGGTTTCGCCGGATGTTTAAAGGAATACACCGGCGTCTCCCCCGCCCAATATCAATTACAACAGAAGCTCCTTCGTGCGAAAGAGCTTCTGACTAGTACCCCTGACGATCTCCGAGATCGCCTATAGCCTACATTTCGAGAATGCCGGCCAATTCTCCACATTCTTCAAGAAGAAAGAAGGGGTTACACCCTCGGAGTTCAGGGATCGGACGCATTGAGCTGGAGTGAACCGCTCAATAAGGTTTATAAGGCGTACGCATGACATTCCATGTTTTTTGGTAGCCACACTCTATAACGTTCTGCCTGATTCCACGTATTACCAGCTGATGCGAAATCGCACAGATGAATCGGGCGAGCCTTGCCGTTTCCTTCCAAATCCGTTCCTAAAACCATAGGAACGGTAAAAGCCATCAAGCGAAATCGGGGGCTTGTACCGAGTTAATTCCACATAACCATCCTTGCTGACGATCACGGAAGCCTCATCCATCTCCATCCTTAAAGCGGCTATCTCTAGCCAGCACCAAAGGGCCTCGTACGATCGCTTGAGCCTCGTTCAGCTCCACCAAAGCGAGCCCGCATATCCAACTCCACCGTAATTTCATCCCCTTTCTCCCAAGTCCTATGAATCGGTAGGTATGCTCAAGCCAACAGATCCGTTAAAGGCTCACCATTGACAGACACCACAGTTCGCTCACTCCACGCCGGGATACGCAAGGCGATCGTAAAATCACTCGTCTTCTCCGGTTCCACCACAATCCGGATTTGCCCATCTATCGGGTAGTCCGTCTCCTGCGTCATCGACACCCTCGTCTTTTATCCAACTCTACCTCCACGCTCGAAGCCGCATATAGGTTGACATCGATACGTCTGCCGTTTACCTGATAAGCGAACCGCGGAATCATCGCGAAAAGCACGAGGTCCATTCGCATTGCAACAGTTGATGTGCATGCCGCATTGCTCCTCTCCTTCATGCCGCCAGCCCTCCAACGGACTGTATTTCGCTATTTGAGGCATCCGCTTTCAGCGAGGCTAGTAAAGCGTTATACATAGCCTTCTCGATCTGGGATCCGCATATAAGGAATTTCCGGTTAGTCCGAGCATCCTGTCGCAAATCTGCATCCACGTGAACGTCACACAAGTCTCCATCGTATGATAAGTAGGATAGGTCTGTAATGCCTTGCCTCCATACCAACACTCGAATGCACTACCAGAACCGGCCACATTGATTTCCTCATTGATTATATGATTCATCGTTTTCTCCACCACAGATAAATATAATGGATTCTTAGTGACCTTGTAAAGTTCCAACAAGCCCTCATAACAAGACATCATCTCATATGCTTTTTTTGTCCATTCTCCGGAGAGAACCAAACCTTTGGATGCGGGAAACGTCCGGCGACAGGAATATCCGCAATCGCCTTACTAATCAATCGAGGGCCTTCCGGAGTCTCCCATTGCTTTACGATGTACTTGGCAAAATCCAGATATTTATCTTGCCGGGTACGATTATACAGATACATCACCGGCTCAAGTACCGAAGAGCTTGGCATTCCTATATAATTACCGGTCGTCACGATATTCACTTTTCCGGTCCCACCTGCGTCATCAAATGGTCGATCACCCGGCAGGCGGCATCCAAAGCTTTTCGATCCCCGGATAAGTCATAATAAGCGATCAAACCTAAAGCCGTGTATTTTCGCCCCCATATATCCCACTGGTTCAACTGTGCTTCCTCGGAATAATTACCGATATACCCATTCGGTAATTGGGTTTCCATCAACGACTCCGCCCATTCTTAATAATCTTGTACAACTCAGGATCTTTATTATAACGGTATGAGGCGATCGCCCCTTGTATCCACTTTCCCCAAAAATTCCGATTGCCAGCGCGAGGTTTCTTCCTTATGCCGAAAAGGTTCCACCAAATGATCCACATCTTGGGTTTTCACTCGATACTCGATACAAGCATCGATCCGTTGCCCCAAATAACCGGATATCCTCAATTGACGTACAGGGTCTGTGTTTTCTTACTTGCGCATTCATACAACAAGCGCAAAAACAGAAGAATAGGCACGACATGCCTTTTTGTTAATACGGATATACTCATAAACACAATTCTTAAGGTTAATAAATGTGATAAAGATAGCACATTCCACTTGTTCGGAACTTTCAGAATTGACAAAATAAATATGAATATTGACACACAAATCGTATCTTAAAATAAAAATATCTATTATTTTTCCCCTGATATATTTTGTATGAATCCCAGTAAATACATATTTTTACTTCAAAAAATTTAAGTTATGAGGGTCATTTATCTTTTACTATCTTTTTATGCTTTGTTTCTACCCTGTCACACAGGCGCAAAACACGACGAATCAATTTATGACACAGGCACAAAGCAGCCTGGAAAAAAAAGACTACACCAAAGCTCGTTATCTTTTTACAAGCTTACAAGAGCTTATCCCAAAAAGGTGATTACAAACAGGCGATCGATGCCGGTACGCAGGCGGCTTATCTATATTATCGCGAGAATTATTACCAAGAGGCATTCGATCTTTTTGCCGCCAGATGAACCAATTCATCTTAACCGAGGAACAGAAGTTGCAGAAATCGCTCTATGAGCAACGCTTCCAAGTAACGAAAGAGCGGTTGGAAATGTATATTAAGCTAAAGAACGCCGCCCAAGCGCAAGTTCAACTCAATACATTAGATAATCTGGCCAGCCAAGCGGGCGATGAGAAGTTATCGAACAATTTATTATATACCCAAGCAGGTTATTATTATACGTTCGGGCAAAACGAGCAGGGGGATGCTGCTTTCCAGAAACTGATCAACCAGTATAAGGAGAAAAAAGAATACGAGAAGGTGAACGATTGCTACCGGAACCTGATCTCTATCGCTCGTAAGGCAAACAACGCCCCACTGATGGAACGTACCTACGACAAATACATCGTATGGACGGATTCCGTAAAAGACTCTTACGGCAGAGGATAAACTAGGGGCATTACAGCAAAAATACGATCAGAGCCTACAGACAATACAGGAGAAAAGACGATAAAATTGTCTGTTAAGCAATATATGATTGTCGGACTTATCACATTCGTGGTAATCCTTAATAGCCGCCTTGCTTTTCTTGGGATTCCTTCTATTACGCTTTTGTTGCTGAACAAGAAATTAAAGAAAAATCATCCAGACGACAAACGAGCATAGCGAACAACAAGCCCAATTCATCCAAAAACATATCGGTTCAGATGGAGCCTCACCTTGAACAAGCTTAGCGCATCCGCCAAAGAATTACAGGCGGTAGCTCCGGAAGCAGGCCGAGGATGTATGGACACGGGTAGAGGCTTTGAAACAGTTTACGGTTCATATCCAAGACTTTCCTCCTTGGAGAATACGTTGATGGAACCGTATGAGGTTAGTTCTTTTTAATGTAGGAAACTTCAGTAAGAAAATCGTGGAGAAGGTTAAAGGGATATTCAACCGGAGGTCAATCTCGTAACAGACGCCCCAATTGGGATTAAGACGAACGCCGAGCATCTGGAGCAAGTCTTATTACATTTGTTAAAGAATGCCGCATTATATACTTCCAGCGGTAACATCCGTCTGGAATTTAAACGGAAAGGCGCTCATGTTTGCCAATTTATCATTACCGATAATGGTACAGGCATACCGGATGATCTAAAAAGAGAACTTATTCAAGCCATTCAATGAGGCGAAGGATCTAGCGCAAGGCGATGGTTTGGGATTACCCATCTGCGCACTGATGGTTAGTAAATTAAACGGAACCCTATCTATCGATAAGAATATAAGAAGGGATGCCGGTTCGTCTTGGTATTGCAGATATAAAATAGATTCACCGTGTTTGTCTTTTTTTTACCGCGATGCGGCTGCAGTGACGCTGCAATCCGCATCGCGTATCACTGCACCCCGGATTGCAGTAACTTCCGGTAAATGCTTCCGTAAGAACTCAATCCAGTTACCAGAGGCGATACGGTTGATAGCATCGTCCGTAAAGCCACGGTATTGAAGGATCGGGAATATCTTTTGGAGATCGGCGATCGTTACTAGGTCATACGGGCATTGCTCCGTACCGAAAGCACCATCCAGATCACTGCCGATAGCCACATGGTTCGCGTTTCCGGCCAATTGGCAGACATGATCGATATTGTTCGCCATAATCTCCATACCACAGTTCATGCCTCTTGGAGTAGACTCGCCTCGCACCCAGTTCGGTACCATCATCCAAGCGTCTAGGGCGATACCGATCACGGCGCCACGCTCTATCAACGCCTTGATCATCTCGTCGCTAAACTGGCGGTTGTGATCTACGAAGGCCCGACAGTTGTTATGGCTCGCCCAAATCGGTCCCTTATACAAATCCAACGCATCCCAGAAAGCCTCATCACATAAATGGGTCACGTCAAGAATCATACCCAAGCGATCCATGGTACGCAACAACTCTTTTCCCCATGGCATTCAGATGACCGGTAGAATCCGTACCGTTGGCATATCTTCCGGGGCCGTAATGTGCCGGGCCAACCGCCCTCAAAGCCATAAGCATACGCCCTTTCCACATGATTCACCGTAATGAACGAGTCGGCTCCCTCGATACTTAATACATAACCGATCGGCTTCTTGTCGGCGGGTTCACCGTCTTTCCAAAGAGCCAGATGCGTATCCAAGGCCTTCTTATCCCGGATCATGACCATCTGGCCCTCCTCTTCCATCGCCTTATACCAAGCAAGTTGGCCTTGGGTCTGCGCCCAAGCTTGTTCCGGGAATGCCAACCGGGAAGTGGGATTATCCGGCCCTACATAGCGACCGATCTGGGTGGCGACTACCAACCCGACGTTTCCTTTACGCAGTTCCTCAAACGATATAGTGGCGTTTCCACGGTCGGGCTTATCGGTCATACCGATTTCTCTCCGTTTATTTCCTTTAGGGGTTGACGCAAATCCTCCGGTTCCACTCCAAAGCGTTCATGCTAAGGTCGAGATGAGCGTCGATAATAAATGGCTTATTCATTTTATTAATTGAGAGTTGATAATTGATAATTGAAAATTTGATTACCGTTAATAGGTGATGCGACGTGAACGGGCAATGATAGGCCATTCGCCGATCGCCTCACGATCCCGGATCACATAAGCCTTGTCGTATAAAGCGACCGTAGGACAAATATGAACGGAATGCCATAGAATACGGAACCTAATGGATAGAGCCGACTGTCCGGGACTTCCAAGACCAGATGCTCCTCGCTCTGGGAGATAGGTTTCGCCTCCGGATGGTTCCGCTAAGAAAAACACACGGGGCAAAAGGACTTTCCGAAGGCTACCGCCTTGTAACCAAGATCTACGCAAACATGATGCTCATCCAGCACGGAAATGACCCGAGTTATCAATAAGGCAGCTACCTTGAACGGCATATCCGGATAAGCGTTTCCATACCCCCAATCCCAGAACACAAACGTGCCGGGACTGCATTCAATCCTTCGCTTCGCGTACATCGGGAATGTAGGGAAGTACCTCCCATCACCTTTACCAATGGATGGCAAACTTGCGGGATATCTCCCGGAACACACGTTCGGTCAAGGCGTACGCTGCATCCCGCACCTTGGCAACGTACCGATAGCTCGCGTCATGTATATGTCCGTCGCAGCCATGCAACCCGATAATCTGCAGAGACTTCAGCGGCAGGATATGGCATCCACCAGCGCCTCCGCTCTCTCCGGGAGGACTTTCCGGTACGATTCATTCCACGTTCAGATCGATAAAGACATCAAGGTGATATTCCCGGCCTCGCAAAGAGCCGAGATCGCACGGGCATTCTCCGCTTGGTCTACCAAGCAGGAGTAATGGGTGGCGGGATATGCCTTTATCAAATCTAATAAGCGGAAATCTTCGGGCCTACCGGCTGATAGGCTAATAATACATCGGGGCATTATATGCCCCAGCATCTCGGCCCTCGGCAATCGTAGCGCACTTGAACTTCCGGATTCCGGCATCCAGCAGCATGCGGGATACCTCGCCGCCTTATTCGTCTTCACGTGCGGACGAAGCCGGTTCGTATCGCCTATGATCCTCTTGGCCAACTCGATATTGCCGGAAATACGATCCGGATAGAACGCCAAGGCTGGCGAGTCTATCCGGTCTACATTTTATGACGTACCAATCGTCCATGGCTTATTCGTATAATTCTGAACAAAGCCTCTATCTCTACAGGAATATTATCGGGAAGAGAACCGAATCTACGGCGCTACGGGTACCTCCCGTTATCCCGGCGAACAACTCGCTACAGCCATTGATCACATAAGGATGCTTTCCGAAATCGGGCGTACAATTTACTGTACCCAATACCTTGATCACTCTCTTTATCTTGTTGAAGCTACCAAGGTTCGCCTGGATGGTCGCCAATAGTAAGTCCCTACTTGCTGGGCGGCGAGTTTTGCCTTCATCCATCGTCCAAGTCCCGATCGTCCGATGATCAAGGACTTATCATTCCGCACAGGCCCGTGACCGAAAGATACAGGTATTTTTCATCTATCACACAAATTGTAAACCGGCCGGAGCCGGTGCGGGAGGTAAGGTCAACCCTAATTTCTCAAAATTCTCATCTGCGTTAATCATGCTCATAATTTCTTTTCATTTATATGTTAGTAAAAAAATATATTGATCTATTTCCTGACTCTTTCCGTTACCGGTTGATTCGTGGCGACAGAGATTCCTTGTAGCTCTACATACTCGACGCTTAAAAGGATTCTTGGAGCTGGCTTTAACGTAGAGGGATTGGAGAATCGCCTGTTGGTTGTTGATCGTTATGTAGCATACATAGCAGGGAATCACGTTTGGTAATCGTCAACTGGCGGGAGGGATAAGCGGTCAATGAGCATACACAAGACATTATCACTCGCCGAGATCAGTTTATACCCATAAGCCATTTTCCGTTGGATATAGCTCAAGCCATTGGTTTCCCCCGGATGCTTTTCCCGATTGACCCAATAAACGTTCAAGGGATCATGTGTATCCAGCTTACCATCCCTCAGATTCACATCGTAACAAACCAAGTTCTTATTCACGCTTCGTGCTATATGAAAAAGCCTCCCGACCGTTGGATAAGTACCTTCCTCCGGGTCCGCCGCAAACGAGGCGACGAAAGGGAAAAGCATAATAACGATACTAAGCAGCCATCTCTTTCTCATTGCTCAATCATTCTTTTGTTATACAATCAAATTTAAGATCATTACCCCGATCAATCCTACGACCGACACGATCGTCTCCATGATAACCATGAGCAGATCGTATCCTTTATGCTTAGGTTAAAAAATATTCCTTGAACATCCAGAAGCCGGAATCGTTGACATGCAGAACATCAAGCTACCCGCTCCTAAAGATAAAACCATCAAGTTCGGGTTCGCACCCGTTTGCGTAACTAAAGGCATCACCACGCCCGCCGCCGTCAACGCCGCCACCGTAGCCGATCCCACGCACAAACGGATCACGGCAGAGATCAACCAACCCAAGATCAACGGATGAACGGGCAATTGCTCCAACTTGTCGCCAGCTCATTGCTTACCCCGCTATCCTCCATGATCTGCTTGAAGATACCGGAACCGCGATGATCAAAAGGATCATAGAGATATCTTTCACGGCCTCCCCATAGACTGCCATAACCGACTTGATACTACGTCCCTGCCGGATGCCCAGCGTATATGTAGCGAACAACAAGGCGATCAGCATCACGATGGAAGGAGCGCCCATAAAAAGAGACTATCCCGCTCGCCATCTCGCCCATATCCTTAAAGCAATAAGGAATAACCGTTACGATAATCAGTAAAAAAGACGAGGCAACGTAGCGCTGATAAAACTATTCGCCTTGCCCGGCATGCTATATCTCCCGCTATCCTCTTTCTGCTCGAACAACGTGACCGGACCGGATTTTATATGTTTCAACCGACTGCCGAACACCGGCCCGGCGATAATGATAGCTGGAATCGCCAAGAACGCCATAGATCAGCGTAAGGCCGATATTCGCGTTGAACTGTACCACCAAAGGCTACCGGAGACGGATGCGGGGGGCAGGAATCCATGCGTCACGGACAACGCCGCCACATCGCAACCCGATATAGACCGCCGGAAGCTTGTATTTATACACGATCGAGAAGATCAATGGCACCAACAACACAAATCCGATCCCATAAAATAACGGAATACCCACGACAAAGCCTGTCACCATCAGCCCCCATTGTATATGCTTAGTACCAAAAAGCGACACCATCACGGAAGCGATCTTCTGTGCCGCTCCGCTCTCGGCCACCAACTTGCCTAGCATAGCGCCTAATACGATAATCAACGTCAACCCACCAAGATACTCCCCGATACCGTTATTCACCGAGTCCGGCAGCTTCTCCAACGGAATGCCCAAAGCGATGCCCGCCAAGATAGAGGAGATCAGAAACGCGATGAAAGCATCCACCTTAAAAGTAGGATATCAAGACAATCAATAAGGCCAAACAAAGTACGACAATGATAAATGACATGTTTTTTCGCTGTATTAGTTTATAATCCGTAAACGGGATACAAAGAAAACATTTATTTCGAACTACCCCTTTTACGATAACTAATTACCGCTAACAGATTAAAAAAAACAGCAAATAGACAGACAATCACAAAATGTCCCCGTAAATCGGCAAAGCCGCTCCCCTCTTAAATAGACCATACGCATCACCTCCACGAAATAACGCACCGGGTTCGCCAGCGTGATCTTCTGCGCCCATTCCGGCATACTGCTGATCGGCGTGAACAATCCGCTTAGCAAGGCGAAAATGATCAAGAAGAAAAACGCCGTAAGCATCGCTTGTTGCTGTGTGGACGAGAAGGAGGAGATCGCCAAGCCAAATCCGTAAAAGCGATCAAATATACGGCGGCAAACAAATAGATCACCCCGAAACTCCCCTCCGGCACCAAGCCGTAGATCAGCCAAGCGATGAGGATCGCCACCGTCAGCAGGACAAAGCCTATCACCCAGAAAGGGATCAGCTTCGACAGCAGGAACAGGGACTTGGGTACGGGCGAGACGTTTATCTGCTCGATCGTCCCTTTCTCCTTCTCGCTCACGATATTCAAGGCGGAGATCGATCCCCCGATAATCGTCAGCAAGAATACCATGATGCCGGGAACCATATAGATCTTGTAGCTCAAGTGGGGATTAAACAGGTTAATCGAAGCCACTCCCCTGCCCGATCCCATAGAGGCGAAACCTTTCTCCCTATTGAAATCCTGTATAATCGAGGAGAGGTAGGAGCTACCCAAGCCGCCCTTGGTTCCGTTCACGGCGTTAGCGGCGATCATCACGTCCGCCCTGCCCTCCTTACCCAAGTCCCGCTCGAAATCAGAGGATTTCCAGAATGATATCGGACTCATTGCTCTCCACCGAGGTCAGCGCCTCGTCGTAACGATCCGACCGGTCTGTCAGGCGGAAATATCCGGAGGATAGTACCTTATCTACCAATTGCATGGAGGTGACGGAATGATCGTTGTCCACAATGCTAAGGTTGATATTTCGCATCTCGAAATTAGCGGCAAAGGTAAGATGATCAACTGCATGATCGGGATGATGAAGATAATCTTCGGCATGAACCGGTCCCGACGGATCTGCTTTTGAACTCTTTCTCTAACAAATATCGTAACATAGCTTATAATCGTATTTTAAAACGTTTCACACTCAAGAATACCAGCACGACCGCCATGAACGACAGTATCCCGATCTCCTTCAAGATCGACACGGCGGGAAGCCCCTTGATCATCACGTCCTTCACGGCGATGATATACCATTTGGCCGGAACGATATGGGAGAACCATTGCAGGATATCCGGCATATTCTCTATCGGGAACATCATGCCGCTCAACAACATGATCGGAAGCATCAAGGCGATACCGCTGATCAACATAGCCGCCTGCTGGGTATCGGCTACCGTGGAGATCAGCAGGCCCAGACAGAGGGATACGATCGCATACAGGATGGACACGGAAACCAGCAACAGCAGGCTGCCTTTTATCGGAACGTCCAGCAGGAAATAGGATAGCAGCAAGATCGTAGCGATATTCACCATACTCAGCAATAGGTATGGAATCGCCTTGGCCAGAATGATGTAGATGGGCTTCAACGGGGAGACCAGCAGGACTTCCATCGTTCCCATCTCCTTCTCTTTTCACGATGCCGATCGAGGTCATCATGGCACATATAAGGATCAAGATCAAACCCATCACGCCGGGCACGAAGTTGTAGGCGCCTTTCATTTGAGGGTTGTAGAGCAAAGTGGTAACCGGGGTCACGGCTTTACCCTCAACCGCCGACTCTCCTTTCAACTGTTCCGCGATGATCGCCGAGCAATAGGCGATTAGCTGCGTGGCCTCGTTCGGATCGGTAGCGTCCGCCAAGACTTGTACTTGGGCATCGGCCGTGGAAGCGTACCCGGGGGGAAAGACAACTATGACGTGTACCTTTCCTTGCCGAAACAAGGCCCCGGCATCCTCATAGCTATCGACGGTCGTATACAGCTCGAAGTACTCGCTGGCATTCAAGCGGTCTGTCATCTTCAGTGTCAGCTCATCCCGGCTTTGGTCGAAAATAGCGATCGGCACACGCTTGATCTCGGTCGTGATGGCATATCCGAACAAGATGATCAGGATGACGGGCATGAGCAAGAGGATCATTGTCGTGCGTGCGTCCCTGAAAATGTGATAGAACTCCTTTCTAACAAAGGATATGAATTGTTTCATCGTTTATTCTCCTCTCGTTGCTTTTTCGAGCCAAGGCGTGGAAGACTTGGTTCATATTCGTTGTCTTAAAATCCCGCTTCAAGGCGGAGGGACTGTCTAACGCTTCGATCTTTCCGTCTACCATGATGGAGACACGGTTACAATACTCCGCCTCATCCATATAATGGGTGGTGACGAAGATCGTGATCCCCCGGGCGGCGGCCTCATAGATCAACTCCCCAGAACTGGCGGCGGGTGACGGGATCGACGCCTCCGGTAGGCTCATCCAAGAAAACGATCTTGGGATCATGGATGATCGCCACGGAGAAGGATAGCTTCTGTTTCCAGCCCAAGGGCAGGGAATTGACCAAGGTGTTCCGCTCCTTTTCCAGCCCGAGGATATCCAGCAACTCATCCGTTTTCTGGGACAGCTGCCGTTTAGACAAGCCGTAGATACCGCCGAAGAGACGGATATTCTCCCATACCTTTAGATCGCCGTATAGGGAGAATTTCTGGCTCATGTATCCGATATTCCGTTTGATGGACTCGCTCTCCCGGTAGACATCGAAACCGGCTACCCGGGCCTCGCCGGATGTCGGGGCCGACAGGCCGCAGAGCATACGCATGGCGGTGGTCTTCCCTGCCCCGTTTGCCCCGAGGAAGCCGAATATCTCGCCCGGCTCCACCTCGAAACTGATATGATCGACGGCGGTGAAGGTGCCGAAACGTTTGGTCAGTTGTTTTACTTCTATCGCTTTCATTTTTTATCCTTATTTCATAATTACAATGCCGCATTTCCCCAAGATTCGACCTCGCGCCCAACGCGAGGCCCCGCATTTCCCCGAGATTCGACCTCGCACCCGACGCGAGCCCCGCATTTTCCCGAGATTCGACCTCGCGCCCGACGCGAGCCCTCGCATTTTTCCGCGATTCGACCTCGCGCCTGACGCGAGCCCCGTATTTTTCCAAGATTCGACTTCGCACCCGACGCGAGGTCGAATCTTGGGGAAATGCGACACATCCCCTCTCTTACAAGGCCATGAAACAATCCTCAACGCTTGGCTCAAGGCGTTCGATGCTTACGTCCGCGTAACCTTTGCCTTTCAGATATTCCTGTAATCGCCTCATGACATCCTCCCCATCCCTCCTCAACGTAAGATGATGAGCATCTCCAAAAGCGAAACACGAGTTTGTATCCGGGAACTCCCGCAAGTCTCCCAACAACTTATACATCGACGCGCATCGCACCGCGTATAGCCGCCTATCTGAATGAGGTACGGATACCTACCGGCGTATCGATAGACAGGCATTCCCCAGAACGCACCAAAGCGATACGGTCGCAACGGGAGGCCTCATCCATATAAGGCGTAGAGACAAGTATCGTAATGCCTTGCCGTTTCAGACGATCCAGCATATCCCAGAACTCAGAGCGGGAGACGGGATCGACCCCGTCGTAGGCTCATCCAAGAACAAGACATCCGGACGATGGATCAAGGCGCAACTCAAAGCCAGCTTCTGCTTCATACCACCGGACAGCTTCCCCGCCCGCCGATGCTTGAACGGCTCTATCTGACTATAGATATCCCGTACCAGATCGTAGTTCTCCTCGATCGTCGTATTGAAGACCGTAGCGAAGAAGTTCAAGTTCTCCTCTACTGTCAGGTCTTGGTAGAGCGAAAAGCGGCCGGGCATATATCCTACCCGCCGACGGATCTCCTTCAAGTCTTTCACCACGTCCAAGCCGCAGACAGAGGCGGTACCGCTATCGGCCAGCAACAACGTGGTCAGGATACGAAACAGGGTGGTCTTTCCCGCCCCATCCGGACCGATCAACCGAACAACTCACCGGAGCCGATCTCCAGCGACAGATTCCGCAAGGCCTCGACATCGCCATAACGCTTGGTGATATGATTTATATGAATCTCGTTATTCATATTTAATCTCCCCCATATTGCCCGATCTTCAGATAACCATCGTTGCGGACGGCGATCTTGATGGCATATACCAAATTAGCCCGTTCGTCCTTCGTCTGGATACCTTTCGGGGGTAAACTCGGAGTTATCGGAGATCCACGTGATCGTACCGGGGGTATTCCCGGCGATCATTCCCATAGTCGGCGAAGACCTTGAGAGATTGCCCTAGTTTCAGGTGGGATAACTGATCTGCCGTCACATAGGCACGGAGATAAAGCAAGTCCGTATCGGCGATCTTGTAAAAGCGGTTTGCCTGCCGCCGTCACCTCTCCCGGTTCGGCGTATTTCACCAATACCGTACCGGTCTGGGGATTGAGGATACGGCTTTTCATCAGTTGATCATCCAATTGCATGATCTGGTATTGCAGGCCCTCCGCCTCGGCGTCGGCACCTCCCGTCGTCTTGCTTAAGGAGGAGTATTGGGCATCCAGTTGTTTCTGGAGATATTTGATGTTATTCACGATATCGTCCAGTTGCTTTTGGTTACCCGCTTTCGCACGCACCAAAGTTTTCCTGTCGCTGTTGCTCGGTCTTAGCCGTGGCGATTTGTTGTTCCAAGACAGCGATCTGCTTACGGATATGCGGCTTGCGAATATCTACCGAGCGAAGGCTGGCAGAGAGTTGCATCTTCCGCAGAAAAAAAGCTGGGTGCTATCCACGTAACCCACGATGGCGCCGGCATCCAAGCGATCGCCCTCCTCGATATTCAATTCCATGATCTTTCCGTTGGCTTCCGAAGATACCAAGATCTCGGTTGCCTCAAAGGTACCGGAAGCGTCAAAATCATTGTTCTGTATTACCGCAAGCCGTCCATAGAAGGCTACATAAGCTGATAAAAATCAAATGTCTCATAAATCAATTGTATTTGTCATACTCTATTTAATTCGTTGTATACATATAATTATAAATAGTCATCAAGCGCTGTACACGGTGCGCCGCGGTGGTTTGCCGGGCCATGTCCTCGGCGTTGATCTCCCGATTAGGTCCGTGACAGAAATCACGCCACTCTCCAGCTTCACCTCCGCCGCCTGCTTTATGCTTGTTCTCAACGACGGATGATATCGTCATCGGCACGCATCAGTCCGTCATTTTCTTTATCTCCGTGTTTTGCTGCAAAAGTTGCAGGCGGGTATTGAATAAGAAGGTCTCCCGTTGCACATCAATCTGGCGACGGCTTATCTTCCTCCGGTCGTTCTTCAGCGTGTACAACTTCCCCAGATTCCAAGAAAGACGGACACCGGCCACATAATAAGGTCTCGAAACTATCCTCCAGCATGTTCAAGCCCGGCCGGCCGTAACTTCACTTGTACGAAAGCTCCCGATACGAGGCATCAAGCCCGCCGTTACCTGCTTGTTTTTGCGTCTCGATCCATTCGCTCTTTAGCATCCAAGCCCGTAATTCCGACGGTTGATTTGCGTGGACAATGAACGCTCGGGTGACTCCGGAGTCTTCAAGACGACTTGATCCGTCAGCGGTTTATTGATAAAGGTCGCCAACATCTGCCGATATGCCGTGCGAGACGCCCCTTAGCTCAATCTCATTTTGGCGGGCATTCAGCAGTTCCACTTCCATACTTTCCAGATCCGATTGATTCGCCACGCCATTGTCTATCATCGCCTTGATACGCTCGATATTGACCTGCAACTCCTTTTGAAGCAAAGCGTTCTGACGTATCAACTCGTCTTGCAGCAGGCAACCGAAGTAGATTTGATTCACCCGGTCGTTCAGCGCATACAACTCACTTTCCAATTGCTCCCGGTTGGCGATCGCCTCAGCACGAGTCAAGGCACGGGCCGAACGGGTGCTACCGCCGTCCCAAATCGTCTGGTCCACCTGCGCCACGACTTGATACTGGTCCTTGCTCAAGCTCGGGATCTCAAAGCCGGGAAGAAGCGAGGAGATCTTATCGCCATCCAAAGGCAACTTCGTCACGTCGCTCTGATAGCTTGCCTTACCGCTTACCGAGAGCTGGGGAAGCCAAGCCTTGCCCACATTGCTCAAGCTATAACGCTCCGTCTGATCGATCAAACCCATTTGATGAATCTGTGGATAATTCGCCCTCGCCCATTCGTAACATTGCGTGATCGTGACCGATTCCTGTCCGCCAACCCTCCCGGCATACCCAAACAGGCTAATTAACAATAATACATATACACCTCTCATATACTCTATGATATGTTTATTAAATTGAACAAATCCATCATCTGGCATCCGGGACCATCAGCTGGGTTATTACCTCGACGATCAAATCCCTGCGCCTATCCATATATTCCTCAAACCGCCCCATATCGTTATCCAAAAAGCCGCCGCTAGTGGCTTGCGGATCAACAACGGGAAGACCACTAGGCTCACCAAGGTCGAAAACCAAATCTATGACCGGCATCTTCCGTAGAAGCCCCTTGTCCATCTCCTCCTCTATCTGACGACGAAGACGCAAGATGGGCTGTATTTTTTTCGGATCTTTCAGCACGGTCTGGAATAAACGTTCCGGATCTCTATTTAACTCGCCCACCACAAAATTCGGGAACATCGGGTTCGCACGAACAATTCCCATATACAGATCAACGATCACCGGCATTTTCTCCAGCATCGTACTCTTCTCATCCAAAACCCGATCGATGTTCGGCAACAATGAAGAAAGCAATTGCCCGAAAATAATGGCGTCGAACAGAATCTCTTTCGTCCTATAATAATAATGTAAGGCCGTCCTGCCAATACCCACTTCTGCCGCCACGTCACTCATGGTAGCCGCCTCGTACCCCTTTCGGACAAACACTTTCGCTTCGCCGCTTCTATGATTGCGAGGCTCCATCTCATTCATGTCTTTCGCTTCCATAATTAAATGTTATTTTTGTGTTTTGTCACTATCGTTTGTCATTATAGTTTGACATATGCGTCAAAAAGTAGTAAAAAAATTACATAGCAAGTAAAACCTAAGACTTTTCTTGCTATGTAATCCTTCTTAAATAATTATTGGATCGTGCGAGCCTCAACTCCTTCGGTTGTAATCTCCACGGGATTGATCAATCCCTCCTCGTTGAACGTCATCTTCTCGATACAAGTCTCCCGGTGGTCACGTGTCTTGACCCCGGCCGGCCGGCGATGGTACACGATGTAGTAATCTTCCGAATTCGGCACATGCATGACCGAGTGGTGACCCGCCCGTTGGCGATATCGAAATTTTGCCGCAAGACCTCCCCGATACGATTGAACGGGCCAAAAGGGAGAATCGGAGATGGCGTAAAGCGACCTTGTAATCCCGGTCCGTCCAGCCACCCTCACTCCCACATGAAGTATTTACCATTCTTCTTAAACATAAACGGGCCTTCCACGTAATCGCTTGGGAGTTACCTCTTTATAAATCGTTCCGTCCTCGAACGGTATAAGTCCGGTAAAGTCTTTATTCAAGCGTACCATGTTGCAGTGTTTCCAACCACCGTAATACATATAATACTCATCATTGTCAGTGTCGTGAAAACAAACTGGTCGATCGGTTGCGCCCCCCATTCCCGATCTCGTTGATCAGCGGCTTACCCAGCAAATCCTTAAGGCCCTTCCGGACGATCGCTCACGGCAACACCGATGCCTCCGATGCACGTCATTCGCCCCAAAGAAAAGATAATACTTACCGTCCTTGTTGATTACCGAAGGAGCCCACATAGCGATCTTCGCCCATTTCACCTCTGCCGTATCAAGAATGGCGGTATGCTTGGTCCAATTCACCAAATCCTTGGAAGAGAAGCAATCGAAGAAGGTTTGCTTCTCATATAAATCACTCGTAGTCGGGTAAATCCAATAGGTATCCCCGTAAATAATTCCCTCCGGATCGGCGTACCAACCCTCGAATACAGGATTACCACTCTTCGCTACATCTTCATTTTGGAGCCTGTTTAGGGCCACCACAGGACATCAAGGCACCGGCCATCAATACTGTGTAAAACAGGCTTTTCTTTCCGTTTATCATCAATAGTAGATTATTTATTAGTAAATCAAATAGTATCTTTTAATTATTCGAGTTCTCCATGTTCTTCGCCAAACCACCTTCCGAGGTCTCCTTATAAAGACTGGGCAAATCATTACCTGTCTGGCGCATCACCTCAACCACCTGATCAAAAACTTACCCGGTGTTTTCCGTCGGAGAAGTTCGAGAACGTATTCGCGTCAAGTGCACGGGCGGCGGCAAAAGCGTTTCGCTCGATACAAGGGGATTTGTACCAAGCCACAAACAGGATCGCAAGTCAATCCCAAGTGATGCTCAATCCCATCTCGGCGGCATACTCGATCTGTGCGGGCGTACCACCAAACAACTGACGGCAGCGTCACCTTGGCAACCTACCTCTGCCCCCGATACGGAGGCATTCGTACCACATTTCCAAACAAGCCTGCCGTAGCCAACGCACGCAATATAATGGAATCATTTGAACCAGCATTAAATAATCGCAAGAACCACATTGAGCTTATCTTCCTTACCATGTTTTCCTTTCGACACTGCTGCGTGGCTGCTACCACTTTTGGTTTCTGATACTGCTGCCATAGCCTTTCGCACGAAATCATATAATGGAAGCCTTTACGCACTGAAATGCCCAACTTCTCCCGCTTCCATCCGCGCCAGAAGTGCAAAGTTGCTCAACATATCAATAGGAATGGCCAGCCTTCAAAGCTTCTGTATCTCCTGACAGGTATTTGCCTTGTCCCGCCAACTGCCGATATTTATGAACAACATCTCGTTCGGGTGAACGGCAAGGTTCTGCCGTGGGCTGGCATAGCAACTGAACGA